>ERZ773143.541-NODE-541-length-42115-cov-10.986852_pt1 | contig 42115 bp, 38 predicted proteins | sample MGYA00580852_ERZ773143 | MGnify/ENA primary metagenome ERZ773143 (study PRJEB29015, sample SAMEA2737853) | human gut metagenome | biome: human gut; feature: human-associated habitat; material: faeces | place: China | collected 2012 ... | reverse complement strand
TTCCGAATACAGTTTCTTATATAGAGGGTGAGAATATAGATTATTATCTGAATCAAGCCGGTGGTTATTCTGAAAATGCGAAGAAGAGTAAGAAATTTATCGTATACATGAATGGTCAGGTGACTAAGGTGAAAGGTAGTGGTAAGAAACAGATCGAACCGGGATGTGAGATAATTGTGCCTAGTAAAGCTAAGAAGAAAACTAATATTGGAAATATCTTAGGTTATGCTACTACCTTCAGTACTTTAGGAATGATGGTTGCTTCGATTGCTAATCTGATAAAAAAATAAAGAATAATAGTTTATATGACTATGATAGAAGGAGAATCTGAAAAAGAAGTAAAACAAGGGAAAAATAATCATCTGGGTGATGAAATTGAAATCGATTTAATGGATATTCTCCGTAAGATTATTGCTATTCGTAAGACAATTTATAAAGCAGCTGGTATTGGATTAGTGATAGGAATTATAATTGCTTTAAGTATTCCTAAACAATATACTGTAACAGTTACTCTTTCTCCAGAAATGGGAAATACTAAAAGTGGAGGCTTATCCGGTTTAGCAGCTTCTTTCTTAGGAAACGAAGTTGCTATGGGGGATGGTTCTGATGCTTTGAACGCTTCTTTGTCTCCAGACATTGTTTCTTCTACTCCTTTTTTATTAGAACTTTCCACAATGAAAATATCTGCACCAAAAGATAAAAATATGACTTTGAATACTTATTTGGATGAAGAATCTTTTCCTTGGTGGAATTATATAATCGGATTTCCGGGTATGGTAATTGGTGGAATAAAATCATTATTAATAGAAGAAGATGATGAGTCAGAATCTTTAAATGGGGCTAATCAAGGTACAATTGAGCTATCTAAAAAGGAGTCGAAGAAGATTGAAACTTTAAAAAAAATGATAAGCGCCTCTGTAGATAAGAAGACATCTATAACTTCTATTACTGTTACTTTGCAAAATCCTAGAGTAACTGCAGTCGTTGCTGATTCTGTTGTAAAAAAATTACAGGAATATATTATAAACTATCGTACCTTTAAAGCTAAGGAAGATTGCCTCTATTTAGAGAAATTATTCAAAGAACGTCAACAAGAATATTATGTTGCTCAAAGGAAATATGCTAATTATATGGATTCTCATGATGATATTATTTTGCAAAGTGCTCGTGCGGAACAGGAGAGATTGCAGAATGATATGAGCTTAGCTTACCAAGTGTATAGTCAGGTAGCAGGCCAACTTCAGGTGGCTCGTGCAAAAGTTCAGGAAGAGAAGCCTGTATTTGCAGTTGTAGAACCTGCAGTAGTGCCATTGAAAACTTCGGGAACTAGCAAAAAAGTATACGTTTTGATATTTATTTGCTTGTCTGTTGGTATTGCCATTTTAGGGAAGTTATTCGGAGAAGATTTTCTAAATAAATTTAGAGAAATACGAGGCTAATATTGATAAAGTGGTATGGTGTCGACTAACCAAATAAATAGAGTAGTAGAACTTATTGCTGTTCTAGGAGATCTAATCATCCTGAATTTCAGTTTATTTCAGCTTCTTTTCTTTTGGGAAAAAGTAGTTATGAATTTACCTTTTTCTTGTACTGCTTCTCTGATGATGACTTCGCTTAGCCTCTGTTACTTAGCTTGTTCTGCATCTCGTGGAAAGGCTTGGAATAGCAGAGAAATTCGTGCTGATCAACTTGTATTACGTGTACTGAAGAATATTATAACATTTTCTGTCTTTTGGGCATGTATAATGGTCTTTAGTGGAATATCTATTCTTTCTCCACTTTTTTTTGTTATTTATTTTTTTATTCTTTTTGTCTTTTTAAGTATTCATCGTATCATTATTCGTCGTTCGCTGATTGGTTATTGTGCTAAGGGGAAGCATAAACGTTATGCTGTTTTTATTGGTGGGGGTAATAATATGCAGATGCTATACGAGGAAATGGAAAGTTCTTTGGCATCTATTTATGAAGTAGTTGGTTATTTCGATATTGCTCCAAATGCTACTTTTTCCTCACAATGTCTTTATTTAGGAAATCCTGATGGCTTTGCGGATTTTATGTCAGGAAAAACAGATATAAAGCATATATTTTGTTCATTATCAATGGATCAGGGACGTTATAATGTTTCTATTACCAATTATTGTGAGAATCACCTTCTTTATTTTCATGGTGTTCCTAATGTCAGTAAAGAATTTCCTCGACGTATTTGGCATAGTATGGTAGGTAATATGCCAATTTTGAATTTACGTTATGAACCATTAAGTAAAATGGAGAACCGGTTACTAAAACGGCTATTTGATATAATGCTATCAGGAATTTTTCTAATTACCATTTTCCCTCTCATTTATTTTATTGTAGGAATTATTATAAAATTGACTTCTCCTGGACCTATATTCTTTACACAAAAGCGAACAGGTTTGAATGGAGTGGAATTTAAATGCTATAAATTTCGTTCTATGAAAGTAAATGAAGAAGCGGATAGTAAACAAGCAACAGTTAATGATCCTCGAAAAACTCGTTTTGGAGATTTTCTTCGACGTTCTAATATTGATGAACTTCCTCAATTTATCAATGTATTCAAAGGTGATATGTCAATAGTAGGTCCTCGTCCTCACATGCTAGCTCACACAGAAATTTATGCACGGTTGATTGATAAATATATGGTACGCCACTTTATTAAACCTGGAGTAACAGGATGGGCGCAGACACATGGATTTCGTGGTGAAACTAAAGAGTTGTCACAGATGGAAGGACGTGTTAAGGCTGATATATGGTATATGGAGCATTGGACATTATTGCTTGACTTATATATTATTTATAAGACTATAGCGAATATAATCCTAGGAGAAAAGAATGCATATTAGAAAAACAACGTCTCTTAACTGATTAAAGTATATCAAAAAATATTCATTGTAATTTATGAAATTTCATTATGACTATTTGATAGTAGGCGCAGGTCTATTTGGAGCAACTTTTGCTTATTATGCGAGATTGGCAGGTAAGAGATGTTTGGTGATTGATAAACGTCCGCATGCAGGTGGAAATGTTTATTGTGAAAATATTGAAGGAATCAATGTACATAAGTATGGCGCACATATCTTCCATACATCCGATAAGAAAGTTTGGGATTTTGTAAATTCAATTGTAGAGTTCAATCGGTATATAAACTCTCCAATAGCTAATTATAAAGGTAAGTTATACAATCTCCCCTTTAATATGAATACATTTTATCAGATTTGGGGAGTAACTACCCCAGCTGAAGCGATTGCTAAAATAGAAACACAGAAAGCAGAAGCTATCGCAAGGATGAAGGCTGATGGAGTTAATAAACCGCGCAATTTGGAAGAGCAAGCTTTAATACTTATAGGTAGAGATATTTATGAAATATTAATAAAAGGTTATACTGAAAAACAATGGGGGAGGAGGTGTACAGATCTCCCTGCATTTATTATTAATCGTCTTCCTGTTCGTCTGGTTTTTGATAATAATTATTTTAATGATAAATATCAGGGTATTCCTGTTGGTGGGTATAATAAACTTATCGAAGGATTACTTGATGGTATTGAAATACTAACTAATACAGATTTTTTTATAGAACGTACCAAATGGGAGAAACTTGCAAAAAAAATTGTTTTTACAGGTAAAATAGATGAATTCTATAATTATAAGTTAGGGAAACTTGAATATCGAACAGTTCATTTTGAAGAGAAGATATACGATATAGCTAATTATCAAGGTAATGCTGTAATTAACTATACTGAAAAAGATATTCCATATACTCGTATTATTGAACACAAACATTTTGAAATGTTTGGTGCGGATATTAACAAATACTCAAAAACGATCATATCAAAAGAATACAGTATGGAATGGATGGAGGGGATGGATCCTTACTATCCGATAAATGATGAACGCAACAATATTCTAGCAGAGCAGTACCGTTCTTTGGGAGCCCAAGAACTAAATGTTATTTTTGGTGGTCGATTGGCTGAATATAAATATTATGATATGGCTCCGATTATAAAAAAGGTGATGAATTATACTTGGAAAATAGGGCTTTAATAAGAGGAATGTATGCGATATTTATTGGGCATGACAAGTTGGTTTAAATTATTTGTTATGATATCTATATCATTTGTGTTTTAGACCATTGAGAAGTAAAAGTTAAAATTTGAGAACATCGAAATACTATGCCTTGCACTACTTGTTGTTCTCTGTATGGCGACTTAATTAAAGTCAAGAAGAATATACTAAACAAAGTGGCAATAGAGAACGAAAATAATAAACGAATAGCTAAGAATACTATGTATTTGTATATTCGAATGCTGTTTTCTTTACTGGTAGGATTGTATACATCCCGTGTGGTACTTCAGACATTGGGAATATCAGATTATGGTCTTTATAATGTAGTTGGTGGATTTGTATCTATTTTCATGTTTATTAATGGAACAATGACTGTGGGTACGCAGCGTTTCCTATCGTATGAGATTGGAAAAGGAAATATAGAGAAACTCAAAAAAGTCTTTTCAAATGCAGTAATAATTCACATCTGTATTGCTTTAATTTTGATTGTTTTAGCAGAAACTTTGGGTTTATGGTTTATTAATAACAAAATGAATATAGCACAAGAGCGAATTGATGCTTCATTTTGGGTATTCCAATTTTCTGTCTTAACCGCTGTAATACAGGTGCTACAAGTGCCATTTAATGCTGTTATTATTTCGCATGAGAAAATGGGTATATATGCCTACTTAAGTATATATGATACTGTAATAAAGCTTGCAATCTTATATGTCATACAAGTATTATCTTATGATAAACTAATTCTATATGGACTATTTATATTAATAACTCAACTATCGACTGCACTAATATATTGGGTTTATAGTAAGAAGAAATTCATAGAATGTAACAACAAACTTGAGATAGATAAAATCACAATGAAAGAAATGGTTTCATTCTCAGGGTGGTCAGTTATTGGAATGTTTGCTGGTACTTGTCAAGGACAAGGAGTTAATGTCTTGCTTAATCTTTTCTTTGGTACTATTGTCAATGCCGCGAGAGGAATCGCTTTTCAAGTAAATAATGTATTATTAATGTTTGCCCATAATTTTCAGATTGCTGTATTCCCTCAAATCGTTAAGTACTATGCAAGTGGAGAAAGAGAGAAAATGGCAAATTTGGTAATAAACAGTGCCAAAGTTTCTGCAGCTCTTTTACTTGTTTTGATGATGCCTTTATTGATTGATGCTGAATTCGTACTTAATATATGGTTGGGAGATTATCCAGATTATACATCTACATTTCTTAAAATCGTCTGCATTCAATCGTTGATGCAGGTTATTATTCATCCAGTTATTTTTGTGACTCATGCAACTGGTAAAATAAAAATGACTAATTTAACAGGCGGCATATGTGTTCTATCAGCAATACCTTTATGCTATATAGCATATAGTTTAGGAGCTTCGCCTAATGTCGTTTTAATTGTAAGTATAGTACCTTGGTTATTTGAAGAATTTTTTGATTTGTTCTATGCAAAGAAAAATGCAGGTTTTCCTATGTTGAGATTTTATTTGGATGTTTATTTACGTTTTCTGTTGTTAGGTCTATTTGTTTACGAAATTATTACTCTTTTTTATTCGTGTCTTAATTTTAATCTTTGGACAAATTTTTCTTTAATGGTTTTGTTTAGTTGCTTTGTTTCTGCCATTACATATTACGGCGGAGGTCTTAGTAAAAATGAAAGAAAGTTCATAAACTTAATAGTTTGGAATAAGTTAGCATCTAAAAAAATAGTAAATAACAACTTAAAGAAAGTGGAATGATAAAAGATTTTGTAAAGAAACATAGGATTTTATTGGATTCTGCAAGAAGAGTTAGGTGTTTTATTACTGCTTGTAAGTGGATTTATATCCGTATTTGGACAAAGATACCGTGTAAATTAATTCGAAATCTGATTATTAATACGTATAAAAATGTTCATGTGCATAGAAGTGTCCCTATTTATTCAGGATTTGAATGGTGGCAAGGGCCTTTTGAAGTGGGTAAGGGGAGTTCTATTGGCTTTCATAACCATATAGATTGTCGTATTGGTGTTTATATAGGGAAGGATGTTTGTCTTGCTAGTAATATTTGTATTTGGTCATTACATCATGATTATAATGATATTCATTTTGCAGCTAAAGGGGCACCTGTCAGAATCGAAGATTATGCCTGGCTTTGTTCCCATTGTATCATATTGCCCGGAGTAACAATTGGTAAAGGTGCCGTAGTTGCATCCGGAGCAGTTGTTACCAAGGATATTGAAGCCTGGACGGTAGTCGGCGGCGTACCAGCTAAGCCTATAGGAAAGCGTGAAGAAAAGAAATATGACTATCATCCAGGAGCTTATTGGGTACCTTTTGTTTAATATTATAGTATTAATATGGGGGTGATATATAAGAAATATACGGGTAGGAAATGTGAAATATTCGTAGTGATTTATATACTTCATATAATTCGTTTTTATTATTTTCTTCCATATACTTTTTTACATAATATCTTAAATGCTATAGATATATTGTATGCGTTCTTTTTTGCTTTTTGTTTTATTAAGTATAAATCAAGAACTACTATTACAAAACTCGAAGTAGCTACTGCAATACTATATGTAGTTTTTCTATTATCGGTTTTTATTGGCATTAAAAATGGACAGCAAATAGATCGAGTGCTTAAATACACATCTATGGTCTTTTTACAGTTTGGATTCTATTATTATTTAAGATTACATAACGTAAGTACTGAATTCTTATTAAAGCTCCTTAAACACTTGTTGATAGGATATGTCGTTATTACAGTTTTGTGTTATTTACAGTATCCTAATTGTTGGTTTGGAGGTGATGATGAACAATCGTTAGCTAGAATGAAGAGTTCTTTGGAAGATAGAGGTCTTATAAGATTTACTCTTCCGTGTAAGATGTTAGTTCCTCTTTTTCTTTTTATGGAGATTCAGAATCTAGGCTTATGGGTTAATAATAAGATGAAAATCTTTATACTATTTATATTGTTGCTCTTTATTGGTAATCGCTTTCCTTTAGTTATATCTTTATTGGTGATAGGGTATATGATTGCTGTATCGAATAATATTAAATTTTTTAGAAAAATACAAACTGGAGTAGTTGTTACAGCCGTTATAGCAATGCTTAGTTTTGTATCTGTTACGAGGAATATTATCGATTCTCTTATACAGACAACTGTTAACGAGCGAGATGCCGGAGATGAAAACAATATTCGGGTCCTGGCTGCTACATATTTCTTTTTAGAATTCAATGGTGATAAATTAGAACCTAAAATTATTGGTAACGGAATTGCTAGTAATGGCGATGATATGTATTCAAAAGAGATGAAATATCTGAATGAAGAAGTTGGATTCTGGGAAAGTGATGTGGGGTATTGTGAAATATATATTTATTTTGGTATTGTTGGTCTGCTAGGTTTGTTTTTTTGGTGCTATGGTGTTTATGATATTAAAATTGAGGAATCTTACAAATATATAAAATACTATTTTTTGTTTCTAATGGTTTCGATGATTTGTGGTGGCTATTGGTTCGAAAATATATATGTTGTCAATATCTTAACGTATACTCTTGTCAAATCGAATGAAAATTTAATGAATAAGTATTTATGTGTAAAGTTGCAATCATAGGAGCAGGAGTCGCAGGTCTGAGTGCTGCCCATTTTTTAAAAGACCGTTATGAGGTTATAATTTTTGAGAAGGAAGGTACGCCAGGTGGCCTCATTAAATGTTGTCGTGTGAATGGTAATCTTTTTCATACTTGTGGTGGACACGTCTTTAACTCGAAGCGTCAGGATGTGCTTGACTGGTTTTGGAGCAAGTTTGTACGTGAAGAAGAATTTTCAAAGGCTGATCGTAATTCTGTTGTCTTAATGGAAGGTGGAAAGAAGATTCCTTATCCTATTGAGGATCACATGTACCTTTTTGATGATGATATACAGAAAAAGTTTATAGCCGATCTCGTGACTATGATTAGGGATGAAAGGAATGAACCTCAAAATTTTGAAGAGTTCTTAAAAGGGCGTTTTGGTGATACATTATATAGCATGTATTTTCAACCATACAACGAGAAAATATGGCGTCGTGATTTAAAATTGGTTCCTCTTTCTTGGCTAGAAGGCAAACTGCCAATGCCTACAGTTATGGAGATGATCTACAATAATATTAATCATGTAAAGGAGAGAAAGTTTGTACATTCAACATTTTGGTATGAGAAGATGAATGGTTCGCAATACATTGCAGATAAACTTGCTGATGGATTAAATATTCGTTATAATACTAATATTGATAGTATTAAGTATACTAACGGTAAGTGGATAGTAAGAGGAGAGACTTTTGATAAAGTCATATTCTGTGGTAATATAAAAAATATGGTGGAGATGATAGAAGGTATGGATATTGTAGAATTTCGGAGTAGAATTGCTGCTTTAGAATATCATGGCACAACTGCTGTATTTTGTGAAATTGATAAAAATCCGTATTCATGGATTTATCTGCCAAGTTGTATACATGAGAGCCATCGTATTATATGTACAGGCAATTTTGCTTGTAGTAACAATGATGCCTCAATACGAGAAGAGCGTATTACAGCTACTATTGAGTTTACGGATAAGATTAGTAAAGAGACTATTTTGGATAACTTGTCTCGTATCCCTCTCAATCCAAAGTATCTTACTCATCATTATAACCAATGTACTTATCCGATTCAGGACACATATACTAGAGAAATGATTAAGCAATTGAAAGCGAATCTCGCTCCTACGGGTTTTTATTTTACTGGTCGTTTTGCAGATTGGGAATATTATAACATGGACTTGGCAATGGGAGCTGCGATGGATTTGTGTAATTCTATATAATTATTTTATGATACTTACAACAATAAGGTCAATGAATGCTCGACAGCCATCGTGGAGAATAGTAAGAGAATGGGATGAAATAATAGCATCCAATTTGAATCTTAATCTTGTTAGCGAAAACCGGTTGAGCCGATTCTTGAAATTTAGGGTTATAAATAAATATGGTCTTGCTCAGTTTTATAATACCTTTAAGTTTAAGCGAAAAAAAATAGCTTTGTGTTTTATAATGACTGCTGAAACAAAGGCTAGTTGTTTTGTTGATAAAAATACTATTCCTGTAATTATCGATTTTTGGCTAAAAGAAGAAGAACTGGATAAATTTTATAAAGTATATAAGGATGTACCACTTGTTCTTGTAACTAATAAGGAGGTTTATGACTATCTTAAAGAACATGATTGCCCCTTACATGTAGAACATTGGGCTTTATCTTACCCTGATCAGTATGCTTTGGAAGCAATTCAGTGGGATAAAAAATATGAGTTCTGTGTTTTTGGAAGACCTGATCCTTTTTTCTTGAGGATGTTGGAAAAGTATGCCTCTCTACATCCTGATTTTGAATATATTATAAATAATGGTGATATTAATAATCGAAAGTATGTGACAAATACAGGCCGATTTATAGCCAAGGATACAGGGCGTACATCATATCTGGATATGATTAAGCATACAAAAATATCTTGTTATGCTACACCTGGCATTGATGAAGCAAAAAGGGAAACAATTACTTTTAATCAAGTTACGCCTCGTTTATTTGAGATGCTCTGTAATGGTTGTATGGTAATAGGGCATTACCCACTGAGTGCTGATACGATTTGGTATAATTTGGGTTCTGTGGTACCACAAGTAGATAAATATGAAGAATTTGAAAAGGTTTTGGATGAAATGAGAAAAAACTGTTTTGAATATGTTAAGATTTCAGATTTTATGAGAAAACATTATACTTCTAAAAGAATAGTTGATTTAATAGCGATTCTTAAAAATTATAATATACAATATTAAGTGACACCCAACTCTAAAAAATAACAATTAAAGTGTATGTCAAAGAAAAAAATATCTTGGGTGACTCCTGATTATTTCCTAGATGTGGATATTCCAATTGTACCAAATTTGCTTGATGAGTATGACATAATATGGATCATATTATTTCCATGGAGAAATAATCGATATAAGGAGGAAGATTTATCTAAATATGCGAAAAAATATAATAACCTTAGTATTTTTTTTGTTCATTCTAAATATTTCCGTTATGATCCTCGTACATTTTTTGTATATCGCAAGATACTTAAGTTAATAGAAAGATCTCAAGCAAATCTTATCTATTTTAATATAGTGCTAGATAATCCTTTACTTTACTCTTTATTTAAGTGGCTTCCTAAGGATAAATGTGTAATAACAGCCCATGATGGTAGTATAAAGTCTATAATGGGATCAGTGACTAAATCGATGTTTCGAAAATGTTATCCAAACTGTAAATATGTTAATATGTTCTCTGAATCACAAGCTGCTCTTTTTAAGATAAATTATCCGGGGCCGGAAATATTCGTAATACCTTTGGCTTTGAAAGATTTTGGAGTGCCTAATGTCACGTTACGTAATGACTGCGTTTCTTTTGTTTCGTTTGGAACTATGCATGCAGAGAAGAATATCCAGCTTATTATTGAAGCAGCCAATCAGTTATTTGAAGAAGGAGTTAGAAATTTTAAAGTATCAATAAATGGAGTGTGGAGAATTTCTGATACTCCCAATCAGTTAATTCGTTATCCTGAAATCTTTGAAATTAGAAATACTTTAATACCCAATAATGATATACCAAACCTTTTTTGTAGCAATCATTATGCCATATATGCTTACAAGGAAATGTCACAGAGTGGAGCTGTAAAAGTTGCTTTTAATTATTATACACCAGTTATAGTGTCAGATCTACCAGGATTTAAAGACGAAGTGGAAGAGGATATTAATGGATATTTTTTTAAATCAGAAAATATAGATTCACTTAAGGATGTTATGAGAAAGTGTATTGATAAAACTACAGAAGATTATAATGCTTTAGTTGGAAGAATGAGGGATAACATTGATAGAAAATATTCGGTGAAGGCATTATTACCAAAGTATAAAGCAATGTTTAGTAAAGTATTAAATGATGAATAAAATACTTACAATAGTCATACCGACGTATAATATGGAAAAGTATCTTGATAAGTGCCTCACTAGCCTTGTTATAGAAGATAGAGAGCTAATGAAACAACTAGAGATACTTGTGGTAATAGATGGCTCTAAAGATAGGAGTTCTGAAATAGCCCATGCTTATCAAGTTAGATATCCACAAACTTTCATTGTAATTGATAAGGAAAATGGAAATTATGGTTCTTGTATAAACCGAGGATTGAAAGAGGCGGCTGGTAAATATATAAAAGTATTGGATGCTGATGACTGTTATAATTCAAAATCTTTGCAACAACATCTTGAATTATTGAGAATTGTTGATGTAGATCTGGTACTTACTTCCTATGTGATCGTTAATGAAAAAGGACAGATAAAGAGTAAAAGAACTTTTCCTCTCTATCCCTATAAAGAATATTTTTTTGATGAAATTTGTGTGAATTCTGGAGTAGTAGATGCAGAAATGCATGCAGTGACTTATAAAACTGAAAATCTTAAGAATATCGATTACAAACAAACGGAAGGTATCTCCTATACAGATCAGGAATGGATATTCATGCCTATGACGACAGTTAGGACAGTTATTTATCAACCTGTATATTTATACGAATATTTGGTTGGTCGTGAAGGGCAAACTATGCAGGCTGATATACTTGATCGTACATTTTCTCATCAAGTGTTATGTGCAGTAAATCGATTAAAAGATTTGCATAATCGCCAGCTTTCTCTGAAAAGTAGTATGATTGCATTTCTTTATCACAACCTAGGTCGAGTAGTTGTTTATATATATCGTGCAACAATTATGCGTGGTTTGTATGATATTGATAAATTAAAGGAGTTAGATGCTACTATTAATAAATTAGATCCGCAGTTCTACAAATATATAGGAAATGCATCATTGAATTTTGGTATCAAGTTTAAATATATCCTGTATTTTAGAAATACTGGAAAAGGCGCTCCAGATATAGTTCAGAAGATATATAGGTTTTTATATAAAAAAATCCATTGAGTAGAACATATATATTGAATTAACGAATAAGAAATCGATCAAGAATGTTTAAATCTATTCTTTTGCAAGGTAAGTTTATTCTTGTAGAAATATTGAATGTGACTTACAACATAATACCTAATCCATTTAGGAACTTTTATCTGAGATGTTTTGGTATTGAGATTGGTAGTGCTAGCTCAATACATAGATGTTGTAAATTCTTTCATGTTGGTAAGTTGGTGATAGGTAAGAACAGTGTGGTTAATTTTGGATGTTATTTAGATAATCGTAGGGGGATTAGTATTGGCAATAATGTAGGTGTTGCACATAATACAAAAATATACACCCTTGGTCATAATTTAGATAGTCCTCAGTTTGAGACGAAAGGTGCTCCTGTTACTATTGAAGATGATGTATTTATATTTAGCAATGTGATGATAATGCCAGGTGTAACCATTGGTCAAGGAGCAATAGTTTTACCTGGTAGTGTGGTGACAAAAGATGTGCCTTCACGTAAGATAGTGGGTGGAAATCCGGCTAGAATAATTCGAAACCGAATTGCAGAAATAGATTATAAACAATCCTATAATTATCTATTCGCTCTGTAATAATGAAAATATTATTTCTTTTAAAGTCTTTGGAGATTGGTGGATTGGAAATTGTTACAGCTAATCTTGCTAATAAATTTGTATTAGAAGGACACGATGTTGTAATTTGGGCGTTTTATAAAGAAGAACATTCAATAAGAAATCGTATAGATGAAAAGATTCCTGTAATTTGGGGAGATAGATATATCGTTAATGAAAAAAATGTATACTCTTTAAGAGAGACTCTTTTAAATTATAAAATAGAAATAGTTATTAATCAATTAGGGTTACCGTATAAACCTGCGAGACTATTGAAAAAGGCAAAGAATGGGTTAGGCATTAAGACTATTGCGATATGTCACAGCAATCCTGCTATGAATGGGAAAATTATGAATATTGACATAAAAAAAGAGTTAACTTCTAATATTGTAAAGAAGTCATTATTATCTGTTGCAAGATTATTATTTAAGTTTATTACATCTGCTAGTATGCGCTATGTTTATAATAATAGTGATTATTATATGGTGCTTGCAGATATATATAAACAAACTTTTGCAGAGTTTATAGGAGTAAAAGATAGTGCGAAGTTGCTATCTTTGCCTAACCCAGTAACTATAGACTCTTCTGACTACAATCCATATACTTGTATTAAAGAAAAAAAAATTCTTTATGTAGGTCGCTTGGAAAATGTAGCCAAGCGTGTATCTCGTGTGATTGAAATTTGGAAATATCTTGAAAAAGCTTTTCCTGATTGGAAGCTTATTATTGTTGGTGATGGTCCAGAGAAAGAACATTTAGAGAATTTAGTAAATCAATACAATCTAAAAGAAGTCCAATTTGAAGGGTTCAAAATCCCTAATGAGTACTATAAAAAATGCTCTATGTTATTACTTACATCCGAGTTTGAGGGTTTTCCTTTGGTATTGTCTGAAGCTTCAAGTTATGGAACTATACCTGTTGCTTATGGTAGTTTTCCAGCAGTTTACGATATTATAGATAATGAGAAGAACGGTTTAATCGTATTGGGTAATAAAGGATTTGATGCTGCTGTAATGGCAGAGGCTGTGAGTATGTTAATGAAAGATGAGCAGAAGCGAAATGAAATGTCATATGCAGCATATAAATATAGCAAACATTTTTCTATGGATGCTATTTATAAACGATGGCTGAAGTTGTTTGAAACTATACTATAAACACATTTATAATGATAAAGAAAATTGGGCTATTCTTTCTCTGCTTTCCATTAGTGATGTTTGTGATCGAAACACTATTTTTCATTATTGGTTGGTATGTAAACTGTTTTGCATTTATTTTTGCATTTATTTTGGTTATTGGATATATTCTGCGGAATACAAGTAAAAATATTTGTCTTAAAAGTATATGCTGGTTCGTGGGCATAACTCTTGCTTCTATTTTTATAGGAGCTAATGTTTATGATGCATCATATGATGGGCAATGGTATCATTCATCTATAATCAAGTTGATGAATGATGGTTGGAATCCATTCTACCATCCAATTTTACAGCAGGATGAAGTCCCATATTATACAAATACACATATATGGGTTTCACATTATGCAAAAGGAATGGAAACTATAGAAGCTGGTATTGTTGCTTTGACAGGGAATCTCGAAAGTGGAAAAACACTTAACATTTTTTTAGCTGTAAGTTTGTTTTGTTTTGTATTTGATTTTATTGGAAATTTCAACAAACTAGATAAAGGAATTATTAGGTTTTTGGTTGCTTTAACAACGACTTTAAATCCTGTGTTGGTGAATCAAATGATGACTCACTACATTGATTACACATGTTATGTATTTGTGACTATAGGTTTAGTATGTGTTTATAATATAGTTGTTAAAAAAGAAAGATCCTATATGCTTCCTTTGCTGTTGATGGGGTTCTTCGTTCCAACAATAAAGTTTAATATCGCTTTCTGGTTTGTAGTTATATTACTTGTTTTTATTGGGCTTTTGTATCATACAAAGAGAATATTTAATAAAATACTGTTCAGGAATATGGCTATTTCTGTTGTTGCCGGTTTTCTTGTTGGGGCTTTTAATCCGTATATTACGAATACTGTAATTAAGCATAATCCTGTTTATCCTTTGATTGGGGAAGATAAAATTGATATAATGTCTATTGTCACTCCTCAAAATATTGAAGGGAAGTGTGTGTTTTATCAGGTTAATTATTCTTTAGCAGCCAATCCTTATAGCAGTGATAGTCGCAGAATGGGTAATGACAGTTTCTTCAAGATAGCTAAGGATGACCTGATGGATAGTCCTAAACATGATTTGCAGCTTGGAGGTTTTGGTGAGTTCTTTTTTGAAGCTATGCTTATTTTGTTTATTGTTTTTGTGATGTTAAAAAAGGACAGAAGATGGAAAGTAACACTGATTTCGATTTTGTTTTTATATCTATGTCTTTTTATACTACCATCAGGTTTTCTTGCTCGTTATGTCCCTTTCTTTTATCTTGTGCCTTGTATACTCATTGGTTATATTCTTAATGCAGAGTGTGGAAAATATAAGAGAGGATTGACATTTATAGCAATGGTGATGCTTTTGGTAGATAGCTTTTTGAGTTTGGTAGGAGGCACTGTTATTAATGTTCAACAAAGGGTACAGACCGATTATATAGTATCACAAATCAAGTCAAAACAAAAGCCCGTTTATGTATATTCACAAAGTATTCAAATGCATAATAAACTGAAAGAAGTTGGATGTAAGTATCAAAATGGGAATGTTTTTATGGATAAAAAGAATAAAAATCAGATTGATTTAATTGGTGTAAAGATGCAAACAAACCTCATGCCAGAAGATTTCAATCCAACAGAAATGCCTTTGTTAATGCAGAAAGTTGGTATGTTCCAACTTAAATTCTCAAAACCATGATAAGAAATATCTTTCTTTTACTTCGTCCGCATCAATGGGTTAAGAATACATTCTGTTTTTTACCTCTCTTCTTTGATAGACATGTTATGGATATAGAATATCTAATTCCATGTGTTATTGCGTTTCTTTCATTCTGTTTTGCTGCCAGTGGTATCTATTGTTTTAATGATATTTATGATATAGAAGCTGATCGTAAACATCCAAAGAAATGTGAACGTCCAATAGCAAGTGGAGCTATAAGTAAACTTTGGGGATATGTCATTATGGTTATCTGTTGGATAATCTCTATTTGTTTTATTATATTGGGAAACTTTCTGAATGGTAATCAGAGTTTGATTTATGGAATTATAGGCTTTTATATCCTTATGAATATTGCTTATTGTATAAAGTTGAAACAGAAGGCAATTGTGGACGTGTTCATTATTGCTGTAGGTTTTGTTTTTCGTCTTCTTGTTGGTGGGTTTGCAACTGGTATATGGGTGTCGCATTGGATCATTCTTATGACATTTCTTCTTGCTCTTTTCTTGGCGTTTGCCAAGCGAAGAGATGATATCGTTATGTTTGAGGAAACGGGAGTAAAAGCCCGCCAGAATGTAGATCGTTATAATGTTGTGTTTATGAATCAGGCAATTGGTATTGTAGCAAGCATCACTATCGTATGCTATATTATGTATACTGTATCAGTAGAAGTTATTGAACGTTTTAATAGTCAGTACCTTTATATAACCTCAATATTTGTTTTGGCAGGTATTATTCGTTATCTCCAAGTTACCATCGTAGATGTGAAGAGTGGAAGTCCAACAAAGGTTTTATTAAAAGATCGTTTCATTCAACTATGTATTGTAGGTTGGGTTATTACATTTAGTATTATTTTGTACTTGTAAATTATGGCTGAAAATAAGCGTACAGTTGCTGTCTTTGATTTTGACGGTACTCTAACTACCAAAGATACTCTACTTGAGTTTATTAAATTTTCATGTGGAACCGGTAAGTTTTATTTTGTTTTTTTGCTTTATATTCCTCTACTAGTGTTGATGAAGCTAAAACTCTATCCTAATTGGAAATGCAAGCAGAAGGTATTTGCTCATTTTTTTAAAGGGATGAAAATATCAGAGTTTTCAAGGCTTGGTAAGGATTTCGCTAAAGAAATAGAAAATATCAGAAAAGAGTCAATGATAGCTGAACTCCGTAAGCTTAGAGAAGAAGGAGCTTCAATTTATGTCATCAGTGCAAGTATTGATGAATGGGTACGTCCTTTCTGCACTCAGTTAGGAGCTTTAGATGTTATTAGCACTAAAGTGGAAATTGACTCATTAGGTTGTTTAACAGGTCGTTTTCTTACTTATAAGTGGCTCCAACACAAATGCCTGATAGAGCGCCGCAACATATCCGTTGGGGGAATAACTGAAATAACACAGGCGACTTTCGTCCTTGCATGCCGGGTCACTCTCCAATCCCAGCAGTTGATTGTAGTAGTGGCTCACTAGTTGCTGCCCTTCACGATGGCGGTTTTCGATACCTTCTACATAGGCGAAAACTTTCACTCCGTCGGTAGGGCTTTCTATTGCCGCTACTGTGTGGGGATCTGCCGCACAACGTTGGATGACTTGAAGACGATCTTTTACATGATCGTAATCAAGTCCGACAATATGGCTGGGGAGAAGAAAGTTTTTGATAGCGTGCGCTCCGTCGAATGTGCCTGCCGGAGTGAAGCAGGGGAGTTGGTTTTTCAGCTTCTGTGCTGCGGCATGGTCTCCTTCTGCATGGTACCGCCGAATAGCGTTTATGATGGAGGCATAGATCGGATGAATGCACATAATAATGACTTCAAGGAAAGACATGACTTGGGGCTTTTTTGAATACACATTTTCGTAAACCGAGACTTTGATTTCTTCTAAGACTTTCATATAAAATTGTTTTTTGTAAGATTGAGCTACCTGACTATCAGATAACGTGAACAAAGGTCGAGATATTAAAAATAAGGTTGCTTCCCTATGTGGATAGCACTTGATAAAGCAAATAAAAAATGAAATATTATAATTTATTAATCATAGAATGACATGGCAAAAGAAAAACAGGAACCTTACGAGTTCTTAAGCAATTTGGTATTGGCTTTAATGGATATGGATCGTATTTTCAGTAACAGTTTTTTCATAAGCGAATTCGCTATCTCTCCTAAAACATTAGGGGAGATAAGGCGGGGAGAGGATATGTGCATTTATCAGTATGTACGGGTGATCCGGTGTATGACGGAGTATCTGCATTTGATTATTCAGCTGGATATGTTGCTGAAGGAGTTAAGAATCGTACTGTCTTCCCATTGTGACTTGGTGGTCGCTACGGTTCCGCATCGTTCTTGCGGAACTTGTCAGCCGACAGAATGGGTGGCAGTGATGCATTGGGATGGAGTGAAATTGTGATTTCTACAGAAAATAGGGCATTTTTTCAATCTTTTTGCCCGATTTCTTTCTTTATTTAATTTTTTTTATATCTTTGCTTTCATATTGAGAAACACGGATAAAAACTCACTTATTTATTCATATAAATTTAATAAATTATGTTCAAAGCTCCTTTCTCTTTTGACGGGCGTATTCGTAGAATTGAATATTTCCTGTCGGGTATTATCGGTGGTATAGTTTCCAGTATTGCATGGGCACTTGGTGTAGGTACATTTATTTTGGGTGCTGCCAGCGGATCGGCCGGTGGATCAGTATTTGGTTTATTGATCGGTCTTGCTGCTATGATTGCTTCCATCTGGTTCTCTTTGGCACAGGGGGTGAAACGTCTGCACGACTTAAACAAATCCGGTTGGCTGATTTTGTTGTGCTGTGTGCCTATCATTGGTTGGATTTTTGCATTGTATATGTTGTTTGCAGATGGTACGGTAGGTCCTAATCCTTACGGAGCAGATCCGAAAAACCGTATGCCATATCAGGCACAGCCTGCTTCTGTAAATGTGACTGTAAACGTTTCAAGAGAAGAGGTGAAAGTTGACAAGCCGGTGGAGGATGCTCCCGCACCTGCAGAAGCTCCAGCGGAGGAGAATAAAGAAAAAGCTGAATAATCTTATTAAAGAAGAAATAAGAAAGCCTCTTGCAAAATTCGTTTTGCAGGAGGTTTTTTGTTACTAATCTGTTTGTTATTCAATATTTTGTATAAATTTGTAGAATAAATAATCAATCTATCGAATATGTATATGTTAAGCACAGTAATCTCTCAAACTGGTGAATGCAATGCACAGCACGCGACAGACCCTTGTTTTTTAAATCAATGGGGATATTCTACCCTTTTGTTAATCATTATCGGGATAGGTTTAGTATACCTGCTTTTTAAGAAGCGGAAATTCTTAGTGGATAACCTGAAATGGATTGCAGGTACAGTATTTATTGCAGGTTTCCTGATATATTGGTACGCTTTTAATGAGGGAGGGAGTGACAGTAATTCGATAGCGTTGGCGTTTAGGTCTGCTCTGTCTTCTATGGAAATGTTCGCTTCGCATTCCGATCTTTTGGAGGTTCCTGAAGATCTGCATCATGATCCTTTCTACATGACGATATTTTCTGTGATACATTTCCTGGCCGTTATAGTGAGTGCGGTTTTTATCATCAAACTGTTAGGATTCAGATTTATCTCATGGGTGCGGTTATGTATGGCGAATCTTTCAAGAAAGAAGAAATGCCGGCTGTTTATTTTCTGGGGTGTCAATGATAATGCGATATTGCTGGCTAACAGCATAAGAAAAAAAGCGGCAGAGCCCAAGGGGAAGAATGAAGAAGGATGGGAGAATTGTAAGTTCATTTTCGTGAGGTTGCTTTCTGCTAATGAAAGCAGTTCTCATGGCCGGTTCACATTCAGTCATTTCTTTAATTCGTCTCATGACGGAACTGAAAAATTTATAGAAAAGATAGAAGAGCTTGACGGCATACTGGTTAACTCTAAATTTGGAATCACAGGCCGGGTTATAGATAAAGTCAAATCGGAATTTGATTTATACAAATATCTCGGATTGAGGAGATTGGGAAACCTAATCAAGAAGTACCCGCAGGCAACTTTCTATTTCTTGTCTCCCAATGAAGAACTGAATCTGGAGGCGGTGTCTGTTTTTAAGGAAATAGCGAAATGTAAAGAAGATAGAGTCCATAATCAGGTTCAGATTTATTGCCATGCGCGTAAGAACAACCAGAACCAGAAGTTGGAAATATGTGATGGGTTGAAACATCAGATTCATATCATCGACTCGTCTAATCTTGCTGTATTGCAATTAAAAAAGAATGTGAGGAATCACCCCGTGAATTTTGTAGATGTCGATACATCGAAGGCTTGTGTAAAGAAACCTTTTACGTCGATGATTATTGGCTTTGGAGAAACAGGACGTGATGCATTTCGTTTTCTATATGAGTTTGGGGCATTAATCGATGTAAATGGCAATAGGAACCCTCAAAAAATATATGTGGTTGATGAACATATGGATGAATTGAAAGGTGATTTTTTAATGAAAGCACCTGCCTTGAAGGAGAGGAAAAATGAGTTGGAATGGTGTGAAGAAATGTCTATCCATTCCGAACGTTTTTGGGAAAAGCTCTCTGAAATCATTCATGATCTAAACTATATTGTAATTGCTATAGGAAATGATAATGAAGGGATGGCATTGGCGATTGATCTCTACGAATATGCCTATCGATATAGAAAGGATTGTTTCAATGATTTTAGGATTTATCTGCGTGTCAATGGAAGTTGCAACACCATTCAGCTGAAGCAAATAAAAGAGTATTTTAATATTTATGGCAATACCCGGGATGTAATCATAACTTTTGGAGCGCAGGAAGAAATATTCTCGTACGATGTGGTATCGACAGATGTGCTTGAAGTATTGGCAAAGGAATTTTATTATGCATATCAGAAAATTATGATTGACGCAATGCCTGAAACGAATGAGAAGGAAATTGAAGAGAAGAAGAAAGCGAAGGAAAGCCTGAAGCAAACAGCGGAAGAAGAATGGAATGCGCGTAGAGAGGCATTGCAGGACAAGCATAGCTTGAATGCACAAATTAAATTGGCTTATCAGGAAGAGCAGGATAGGGCTAATGTATGGCATATCGATACCAAAAAGTTTTTAGCTGGGGCCATGGGAGAGGATGGCAAAGATAATAAGGAAAGATTGAAAGAGATGGTTGAGCTGACGCAGCGTGATGCCCATACATTGAACTATTCTAAGGTTTGTGACGTTGTTTCCAGTACATTATTTGATAATTTGAGTAAGTGCGAACATTTGCGTTGGAATGCATGTATGGAACTGCAAGGATTTGTAACGTGTGACGGAGATAAAGACTTTCAGCAGAAGAAGCATAAATGCATCGTCGATAATGATATTTTAAGAAGTAAATATCCGGAAACCATCCCTTATGACCAGTGTGTGGTTGAGCTAAGTTTTAGATTGAAAAAGAACTAACTATATGACAGATCAGGAAATAGTCGACGGATTAATCAATCGGGATGAAAAAATCACCGATTGGTTTTTCAACATAAAATATCGTCCGTTGTTTATCAATGTAATTAAGCTGATATTTGATTACCAGGTTGATTACGATGAATGTATCAGCGAACTCTACTCTCATCTAATGAAGAATGATGCTGCCGTTCTTCGTAATTTTGAGGGACGTAGCACCATTGGAACATGGATTAAGATTGTGGCAATTCGTTTTTTCTGTTCCCGGAAAAAACGTGAACAGATGATAGAAGACGAGAGTAAAGAGCCTCTTTATGAGCAGAATCATGAAGAAGAAATAGACGACTCTGAATCGAAAATAGCCGCAAAGATTGATTTGGAACGTTTGTTCGATCTGATGTCGAATAAGCGGTATGTGATGGTCATCAGGGAATTAGTACTCAAAGAGGTCGAACCTGAATTTTTAGCATTATCTATGGGAATAACTGTTGCTAATCTGTACAATATTAAAAAGCGTGCGCTGGCAGCATTGGCTCACTTAGCTATGAATGATAAGAAGAAGTATGAAAACAAAAGATAAAAATATGATAACCGAAGAATTGTTGGCTGCTTTTGAAGAAGGTAAGACGAATGCTGAAGAAACAGCTTTGGTACTTGAATATCTGGCGACTGATGAAAGTTTGCAAGAGGAATTTATCTTGTCTCAACAGTTGGATGCCATGATGGGAGCTGATGATGAAGAAACGGACTTCCTGCCAATGGCGCAGATGGCAGCCAAATCGGAAGGTAATCTTTGTGATTTCCAGTGTGAGCAGTTTATTTTGAAACGTAGAAAGATTGAATATAATTCGGATGAACTCTCGGAGGAGGCCAGGAATAACAGTTGGTTGAGGGAGAGGGGAACTCCTTTGCATAGTGTAGGCCGCCTGCTCGAACAACGCGGATTGATTGTGATGCGCAGTTATGGTTCCAGTATTGACAGTGTCATACGTGCCCTCAAGGCCGGACATGATGCGATTGTTGTGGTAAATAGTTGCCGGTTGCCGGAAAATAGCGAGGAGGAAATTGCTTATCATGCAGCAGTAGTGCTTGACGTAAATGAAGAGGAAGTGACGCTTTATGATCCTGCAACAGGAGAGGAAAGTATGGCCTATCCCAAGGATCACTTTATTGCGGCATGGAATGATGCAAAAGCATATCTTGCGAGGGTGAAAGTGCCTGATCTGGATTATAATCCGCGGCCCATTGATCTGGAAGATGTTGAATTGAGCACTGATTTGATTGAATTGCGTGAAGCCATTGCTGAAAATGCGCATGAAGTCTGGGCCGACCAGCGTCAGGAAGAAGGATGGACTTATGGACCGCAGAGGGATGACGAGAAGAAAGAGACTCCGGACATGGTGCCTTATTCCATGCTTCCTTATTCGGAAAAAGAATATGATCGACGTATGGCGTTTGATACGATCAAGCTGATGAAAAAGCTGGGGTATAGTATTATCAAACAGGGCGATACGGCTCTTCATAATGAGCTGATGAGAAAATTGAAGAATGAAGGTGATGCCAAAGTCTGTGAATGTGGTGCGTCTATTTTTATGGACCAAATCTATTGCAGTCATTGTGGTAAAAAGATAGATTGGAAATTGTTCCGCTAATATATAAATAATGAATCATAAAATGAAAGAGTATATTCCCAATCCGGTGGATACAGGACATATCCAACTCCCGAAGGAGTTGGAATACCTGGTAGAAGAAATGGCTAAGAATGTTCATGAAGTCTGGTCGAAAACCAGAATAGAACAAGGTTGGACGTATGGAAAAAAGCGGGATGATGTGTTGAAGCAGCATCCGTGCCTGGTCCCGTATGAAGAATTGCCTGAGGAAGAAAAGGTGTACGACAGAAATTCTTCGGTGGAAACCTTGAAACTGATTATGAAACTAGGGTTCAAGATCTCGAAGGATGAGGAATAGGCGATCTGCCTGCATCCAACAAGATAAATGGTGCCCAATATTTACTGTCTGCATATCCGTTCTCACGAAGGTACTGTTGCGCTTTGATAAGAGCCTGTCGTTCGGATAACCCTGAAATGATGTTCTCATAGAATTTAGTCATGAGAAGCATGGAGGCCTGGTCGTCAACAGCTGAAAGTGTCATGAGGATGGTTTGTACTCCTGCATTCTTAAAGCCTCGTTGAAGACCGAAAAGACCATCCGCACCAAGAGTACCTTGACCGGTGTTGCAGGCAGAAAGAACAACCATACGACAACCGCGGAGGTTTAGTGTACTGATTTCATCTGCACGGAGCAGTCCGTCGTTATTCTCTTCCGTGGCATTGGCGCCGGACATAATCAGGAAGCAATGCTTCATCGCATCATCGGCTTCACGTTGCTTCAATTCTTTATAGTCTCCGTGAGTAGCTATGTGAATCAACGAAACAGCTTTGCCGTCGAGTGCCCGGAACTGCTTTTCAGTTCCGTTTTCACCTACGAATAGATTGGTTTTAATCTTCTTTTCTTTCAACAGGGAATTTACGTTATTTACTTCATTGAGCGTATATGGTAACTCATGATACCCATTCTGTCCGTTACGGAATTTCCCGGAGTTATGATCTGTAGAAACAATATTGCGAACTTTGGTTGAAGCCATTTCGTAGTCTAATCCTCCGAAAAGTGCGGCTGATGAGTAGTTCAGCGAAGCTCTATCGAGTGCGATTTCTTTTGTTGACGATAAACGATAGACGGCTTTCTGGAATGCTAATGGCAGGTTACCCGCTCCATACGGAAGATATTCTACGGGTAGCTGATGAAGTATCCCGTCAGGTGAAAAATAAATAGTATCTGCTTTGCTGATATATTCATCCAGCGCTCTCCAGAAATGTGCCCCGTTTTCGGTTGCGGTGAAAGCCGTAGGCGATTGCATCTCTTTCGATAGCAATTTCTGACTCATTAACTTGATTGCGGTGGGAGACGTGTCGCCCGGACGAAGTACAAAAGCGGCCAGGTGTTTGTCCGGAGCTAGTAGTTCATCGTCTATGAGAGCAAATTCTATGGCGATGGAGTTTCCATGCAGATGCTTTTGTACGTCTTGCCATTTGACGGAAAGATAACGGGTATAGTCGCCGAAATCAGTAGATTTTCGCATCAAGTCTAGTTGCAACTGTTCATACTCCTCTTTCTGGCGGATGATATTTTTTCGTGCTTCCGTCTGATTGGTTGCATTCGGGAGTTCACTTTGCATGGATAAAATTTGTTCCGCCATAAGGGTAGCCTTGTTGTATTGGTTGAGCAGGGATTTATCTCCCGAAGCGCGGATCAGAGACTCCAGTTCAATAGACGAATTGAGCATAATACCTTTCGAAAACAATAATGCATCGTAACCTAACCGGGCAAAACGTTGTTTTTGTTCAGGTGTACCTGTTGCGGCGATATTGGCTGCACGGAGGGGAATACTGTCCAGTGAGGAACGGATATCCTTCCAGAATGCCAGGCGTTCATCGGCTTTCGAGAGACGGAAAAGATTACGCAGCGCGGTTGTTTCGCCGGAGAGGAAAGGTTCCATATAGGCTAATGCCTTGTCGGTCTGTCCTTGGGTATAGTAGATGTCAGCGATAGTCCCTAATGCGGAGACATACATCAAACCGTCTTCTCCCCATTGCAGGCGATAAGCGTCCAATTGTTCAAGATTCTCTTTCAATAGCCTGTTTAAAACCGCCATTCGTTGACGTTCGGCATCCTGTTCTGTCTGCTTGGCTGCTGTCTCATTGCCCATCATGGTGTGGCAACGATTCAGACTGCTAAGTGCATCCTGATATTTTACATCACTGCCGGGAAGAATTTTGTAAATGTCTGCAGCCTGTTGGTAGTTTGCTGCTGCTTCTGCATATTGTTTTTGTCGGTATAAGATACTGCCTCTGGAACGCAGAATTTCCCCCATCTTATCTGACTTATCACCCGTCGGAAGCTGTTTTTCGGCTTTTGCAAGTATTTCGAGGGCTTTTCCATATTCCTTGGTGAATCCGTAGTTACGGCACAATGCAATGGAGGCGTCTACATATTTGTCCAGTTTGTCCGGCAACATCTGTGCATAAACCGACAGTGCCTGATTGAGCATACGATTGGAGGCCTCATACTTGGCGGCAATGCTATAATTGAGTCCGCCCAGATAAGATTCCAATGCAAATTTAGCCTGTTCGGCAGGATTGTTGCGAAGGATGTCTGCTGCCAGTTCGTAGTATTCGCCGGCAGATGCGTGATCTTGTATTCCGGAAAGAAATTGCGCATAGTTGTGGCGTACTTTAAAAACAATCTCCTTATCAGTATTCACATCGCATTTCTTTAAAGCATCCAGAAAATGTGCCCTTGCCTTATCATTGTTACCTATGCTGGCAAAATACTGGGCACGCTCGGTCAGGCAATCAGGTTCGTCGCAAGGCTTTTCCAATTCTTTTTTATTGTGAGCTTCTACCAATTTCATGTATTCCAATACTTTCGGCTGATTGTTCAGTTCCACGTAGATGGATGATATCCAATCGAGAAGTTGCTCGTATTCTTTTGAATCGTCAGGAAAGATGTTGAAGGCCTGCTCATAATAAGTGACTCCTACATCTTTACGTCCCGACAGGTAGTACAACGAACCTATCTGCTGGAGTTGACGGGCAACTGAAAGGGACTTTTCGCCATACATCTTTTTACTGATGGCTATTTCCTCTTCTACGATGGCACTTGCTTTGTCCATTTCTCCTAAAGCTATGTAGCAGCGGGCGAGATTGATATGAAACATGAATGCCTGTTCAGGACGGGGCTGAATGCGACTGCACAGTTCCCATGTCTTGCCATGAATTTCTGCTGCTTTAGGATAGTCTTTTGCAACAGTCAGGTAGTAGAGTCCTGTGTTGTTCAGGGAGGAAATGTATTTGATATTTGTTTCGCCCAGTATGGTCTTGCGCATATCTGCTGCCATTTGTGTATAGGTTAGTCCTTCGGGACGTTCCATATTCAGATAACAACGGCCGAGAATGTGCAGGCAGGTAGCGCGTTCCGCACTCTGTGTCTTTCCCGTTTTGACATATAATTCGTCCGCTTGTTTCAGTTTGGTAATGGCAGTTGGGTAATCTTGTTTACTTTCTAGTTTTTGAGCTTCTTCAACCAGTAGGTCGGCTTGGCTTGCAGTCTGTGAGTAGGCTGTCAGACATAGACAGGCTAATAGAGATAGAATGAATTGTCGCATATAATAGAGATTTTAGTGGATTAAAATAAGATCAAGGCAAAGCTCCCGTCTCTCTTGCTTTTATTGGTGATCGAGACGATGATTTTATACCGTTCGTCCGAGCTAACCTTTTCTTTACGGAAAGGAAGACCTTTCCGGACACTGTCATTACATTTGTATTCCCGTTCACTTTTCGATTGATAACCGATTGTCTTTATTTCCCAACTGAAAGAGCGATTCACCTCTGCCACACAGCCTATCTGCGAGGTTCCCGAACAGCTCGGAATCTCGAAAGTACAGGTCTGACCGGCAGCCACCATTTTGGTATCTAATCTTACTTTGTTGGCGGAGTCCTTATCACCTCTCATCCTCGCTTCTGCTGCATACTTGTCCGCAATTTCATAGATTGTTTCATTATCAACGCAGGCTTGAATGAATTCGTAGTCAAATACCAGATGTCCTTTCAGGCTCAAGACATCGCCCTTGGTTTGTTTGACGGTTAATGGGATAGGGGCTGCATCACGCAGCGTTTTGCTTACTGCCAGCAGTTGTTCGCCACTGGCAAAGCCGCCGTCCAATGCTTCACATGCTTTCTTACAGGCGTCGAACACCGTTTCAAAGGGTGTCGTTGTCTGTGCATTGGCACTCATTTGCCCTCCGATGGAAAAAAACAGGAGGATGAATACTCTGAAAATAGTTTTCCTGCTCATTTTTATTCTGCATTCATAGTGTTATTGAATAGGATTAAGTACCACACGAAATCCGATATGTGGTTCTGATGTATCGTAAGTCTGTACGCTACGATGGCGAATGTCCATATCACGTTCGTTGGCCAGGTAGCTGCCTCCTCTCACTATCTTTTTATGGTGTCCGGGATTCTCTGCCGGACCTTGGGGATCTGTGACCCGTGTATTTTCATACCGGCTCATCCAGTCTGTACACCATTCGGCGGCGTTGCCTGACATGTCGTATAAATCGAATCCGTTTTCGCGTTTCTCGCCAACGGGATGCAGGTGTTCATTAGCATTGGAGGCATAGTAAGCTACATCACGAATGTTGTCTGAACCGGCATAAGGATAGCTTTCGCCTCCGGCGGCTGCATACTCCCATTGCGCCTCCGTAGGGAGAGAAAAAGGTAAACCGGTGAGCTTGTTCAGCTTCTTGGTGAAGGCTTCGGCGTCATTCCACGTTATATGTGTCATAGGCAGCGTGCCTTCTTCCGTAACAATGGAGTCATTCATAATGGCATACCACAACGAACGTGTTACTTCGTATTTACACATATAATAATCGGAACTCAATATAACGGTGTGCTGCGGTGAGTCATATCCTTTACCCGTAGCCTTTCCCATGATGAATTCTTTGTTTTTGGCCGGAATCAGCAGCATATTATTCATCATGTCCACCAGGGAGCGGAGCTGGGGCAGTGTGATTATGGGATTCCATTTTACGTCTACCCATTCTTTCTCTCTGTCTTTTATATCCCTGTTTCCGGTGTTGTTTACGGAAGCGCGTCCGTCATTCCGGAGTGCATTGAATTCATGCAGGATGGAGTCGCATGTAGATTTCAAAGAACTGTCCGGGTGTTTCTTTATGAAACTACTATAATCGTCATAAGTGCGGCAATCCTTGAATTCCAGTTTTTGTTCTGCCGTTCTTTGGATGGAAGTATAAGTTTTGCTTCCTGCTACTATTAATGATAGAGCAATGAAAGTCATCACAAGCCATTTGGCAGATACATAAGAAGGTTTTGATAACATTTGTTTCAGGAGGTCACCCTTTATATCTTTGAATCGGGCTACTCGTGAGTTACTGTAAAATACAGCTTGAAAATCTTTTAATCCGCTAATGTCCGGTGGTAGTTGCAGGGTGGCGAAATCATAGCTTTCACTTTCCTGCGGAGCAATCGGAATGATATTTATCTGTTTGGGGTTTCTACTCCGGCGGTGTAACGCACGGCCTAATTCTATCCGGACAAAATCGATTTCTCCGGTATGGCTGATCTGCTTAATTTCCGTTTCAAACTCTTCATAGGTCAAGGATGCCATCCGTTCGTAGAAAGCCACTTCTTCCATGTCCCATGTTGCTTTTTCGCCTGTCTCGACCGCTTCTTCATTGAGCGGGCGGATCGTTGTAAACGTCTCCGGCACCATAAACATAATGAAGTCTTTGCACTCATCAATACGGCGAATCAACTCAACATCAAACCGACCGTTTAAATTGTCTTTATCAAAGCTCACCCTTTTGCGGAATCCGGATTCTTCCAGCATCAGTTGTAGCATTTCAGGCTTGTCGCCCGAACATCTTTTACGGTAACTTATGAATATGTCGTAATTATGCTTGCTCATCAGCTGCTAAGATAATAAAAAGAAACAGATTTGTCAATCTTACTCGAAATTTATTTTTATCTTTGAAATTCGGTAAACAGAAAAAAGAAATATATATGAAAAAAGTAATTTGCAGTGAGAAAGCTCCGGGGGCTATCGGCCCTTATAGTCAGGCGATAGAAGCCAATGGTATGGTATTTGTGTCCGGTCAGTTGCCTATTGATGCCGCTACGGGACAGATGGCTGAAGGGATAGAAGGACAGGCTCGCCAGTCGTTGGAGAATATCAAACACATTCTTGAAGAAGCAGGATTGACAATGGGAAACATTGCCAAAACCACTGTCTTTCTTCAGGATATGTCCCTGTTTGCAGGGATGAACGGTGTGTATGCCACGTATTTTGACGGAGCCTTTCCGGCACGTTCGGCGGTTGCCGTAAAAGCTCTGCCAAAGGATGCGTTAGTAGAGATTGAGTGTATCGCGGTTCGCTAACAAATCTGCGACAATGAAACTGCTGCCTCCTACAAAGATCAGATCTTTGGGGGGGCAGTTCTTTTTTGCCGCCTGTACAGCTTCTACAACAGTGGGGTAGGTGGTACCTTTCAATCCGGCTTCTTCTGCCAATGCCAGTAGTTCATTTTCCGGAAGCGCGCGTTTAACGCTTGCTTTGGTAAAATAATAGGTGGCATATTTCGGCAATGCTCGCAGAACCCCCCGGATGTCTTTGTCATTGACCATGCCGAATACAATATGGATCTCCTGATCGAAGGTTTTGTGAATGGCATTGAGCTGTACATGGATATATTCGATTCCATCAACATTATGTCCCGTGTCACAGATAATATCCGGATAGCTGTGTACTTTCTGCCAACGCCCCATCAGACCGGTGAGCTGACATACGTTTGCAAGACCTGCGCGATAGTCCTGGGATCTGATGTTGTAGTTCAGACGGGTCAGTGTCGCAAGGGCTTTTAGGATGGTAAACATATTTTCGAATTGGTAAGCTCCGCTCAACTCTGTGAAAAGTCCGAAAGGAAACATCTCATTGTGGATTTTGATAGCATCTTTTCTTTTGTCGAGTATCTGGTCTAGCGTACGTAGACTGTCTGACAGGTCTAACATGAGTAATGCTTGCCGCATCTGGTTTGCCTCTTCTTCTGATTGTTCGTCCATTGCTTCGATCATTTCGTGCATGCTCTGAATTGTGTTGTCCATCATCGGTCTTATTTCTTGCAATTTCGAATAAGGAACTATTTCCATGTCCCAGTACCGGGCATTTTCACGGGCATATTCGATAGGCGCATTCTTTTCTTTAGCTTTCATGGTAAATACACGTTTCACTGCCCCTTGGGCTCTGCCGATAACGACCGGAACTCCTTCTTTGATAATTCCGGCTTTCTCTTTGGCAATCTTCGTCAGCGTGTCACCCAGATATTGGGTGTGGTCGAGGCCTATGTTGGTGATAACACACAAATCCGGATGGATGATATTCGTACAGTCCAATCTTCCGCCCATGCCTACTTCGATAACTGCTACATCTACTTTCTGGTCGGCAAAATAACGGAATGCCATAGCGGTGGTCAGTTCGAAGAATGAAGGGTGCAGCGGCTCGAAGAAAGAGCGATGCTCTTCTACGAAATTGACTACATACTCTTCCGGTATCATCTCACCGTTGATACGGATACGTTCGCGGAAGTCGATTAAATGAGGGGAGGTGAATAGTCCTACCCGGTAACCGGCGCACTGCAATACGGCTGCGATGGTATGTGAACAGGATCCTTTTCCATTGGTTCCGGCGATATGTATCGTCTTGAATTGTTGATGAGGATGCCCAAAATGTTCGTCCAATTTGTGTGTGGTCTCTAAACCCGGCTTATATGCTTTGCCTCCTATTTGTTGAAACATTGGCGCACTCTCATATAAGTACTTTAAAGTGTTCTGATAGTCCATGTTTTATAATATTTAACGTCGGGCAATCTTTATTGCCCACTAATTTGTTTATCTTTAGAACCGTCAATCTGACTATAAATGGGGGATTGGCGAATGAGATTGCAAATATCAACATTTAAATCTAAGAAATCATGGGAACTAAGAAAAATTTTGTGCTAGACACAAATGTTATTCTTCACGACTACAATTGCTTGAAGAATTTTCAGGAAAATGATATTTACCTCCCTCTTGTTGTACTCGAAGAACTGGATAAGTTCAAAAAAGGAAACGAGCAGATAAATTTCAATGCTCGTGAGTTCGTGCGCGAATTGGATGTGCTGACAAGCGACGAGCTTTTCTCCGACGGAGTGAAGCTTGGCGAAGGATTGGGACGTCTGTTTGTCGTGACAAGCAATGTGCCGGCTGCCAAAGTGTGGGAATCGTTTCCTATAAAGAAACCCGATCATTTGATTTTGGCGGCAACCGAATACCTGACCGACAAGTATCCGAAAATGAAATCTATCTTAGTGACCAAAGATGTGAATCTGCGCATGAAAGCCCGTTCAATCGGTCTGCTTTGCGAAGATTATATTACGGATAAGGTGGTAAATGTAGATGTGTTCGAGAAATCTAATGAGATTTTTGAAAATGTAGATCCGGCATTGATCGACCGTATTTATTCTTCAAAGGAAGGCATTGACTTGAGTGAATTTGACTTTAAGGATTTGATTCATCCCAATGAATGTTTTGTATTGAAGAGTGACCGGAATAGTGTATTGGCACGCTACAATCCTTTTACCCATTCTATTATCCGTGTGATGAAGGGTAAGAATTATGGAATCGAACCACGGAATGCGGAACAGAGTTTTGCTTTTGAGATTCTGAATGACCCGAACATCAAACTGGTGGCTCTGACAGGAAAAGCGGGAACAGGTAAGACTTTGCTGGCTTTGGCTGCTGCTTTGGGCAAGCTGACGGATTACAAACAGATTTTGCTGGCACGTCCCGTTGTGGCGCTTTCCAATAAGGATATCGGTTTCCTTCCGGGAGACGCACAGGAAAAAGTAGCTCCTTATATGCAGCCGTTGTTTGATAACCTGAACGTCATAAAACGTCAGTTTGCTACAAACTCTACCGAAGTGAAGCGCATAGAAGATATGCAGAAAAGCGAGCAGCTGGTGATTGAAGCTCTGGCATTTATCCGTGGTCGTAGTTTGAGCGAAATGTATTGCATCATTGACGAAGCGCAGAATCTGACCCCGAATGAAATAAAGACAATCATCACCCGTGCAGGAGAAGGTACGAAGATGGTATTTACGGGAGATATCCAGCAGATTGACCAACCTTATCTGGATAGTCAGTCCAATGGCTTGGTATATATGATTGATCGTATGAAAGACCAGAATATCTTTGCACACGTCAATTTGCTGAAAGGTGAACGAAGTGAATTGAGTGAACTGGCAAGCAACCTGTTATAACAGATTTCTCTGCTAAGCGAGATAAATTAATAAGTGATTAAAAAAGAAAACGGTGAACATCCTGTTGCAAATAGCACAATTTGTTCACCGTTTCTTTATTGATTGAGTATACTTTTTCCTTATTCTTTCTTTCCGAAATATTTCAGGAACTGTGTACGTTCGAATGTATTAACACCCTGAACATCCTTAATATTCAGTTTGCCTTTGAATTGAGCTATATTCCTGAATCCTTTGCGTTCCATCCATGCAGAGAGGAAGCGATTGGCTTCTCCGATGAATGCATTTGTATTTAGATAGACTGCGCTACAAACTTCTACAGCCGAAGCACCGGCAAGGACAGCTTTCACTACTGATTCTGCATTGGCAACACCACCGGAAGCTGCATAGTCGATCTTGTCTACTACTGCAGACGCAATTCCGATCCAACGAAGCGGAATGGCGAGGTCGGAAGCATTGCTGAATATTTCGCCTGAAATATGCTCCATCTTTTCGATATTGATGTCCGGCTGATAGAAACGGTTGAAGAGAACAACTGCTGCTGCACCGTTGGCATACAACTGATCGATTAATGCCACAGGATTTGTCAGGTTATCACCCAGTTTCATGATTACAGGTATCTTGATTGTTTTTTTAATGTGGCGGAGAATATCGATGTGGCGTTGTTCGAATGAACCGTATGTATATTGCACTTCCGATTGCAGGGCAAGGATATTGATTTCCAATGCGTCGGCACCGGCTTCTTCAATCATCTTTGCAAAGTCAATCCATTCGGAATCAGTGTAGCAGTTGATGCTGGCAATGATAGGAATGGGGCATACCTTCTTACTTTCTTTTATTAAAGTCAGGTATTCGGATAGCTTGTGCTCACGGATATATTCTTCCAGATAGTCACTGGCTTCCGGATAGAAAGCCGGATCTTTCAGTTGGTCTGCTTCCAGCATGATCTGTTCCTCAAACAGTGATTTCAGAACAATTGCACCGGCACCATCTTCGGCCAATTTTTTGTTTTTGCCGGCACTGTTGGTCAGCCCCGAGCTACTGATAATGATAGGGTTTCTAAGGGAAAGCCCTGCGAAAGTAGTTTTTAAATCGGTCATAGCAATATGTTTTTTACTCCTGATTAATAAATTCGTTCTCCGAAAATCTTGCTTCCTACCCGTACCAGCGTACTTCCTGCGGCAATGGCTTCGTGGTAGTCATGTGACATTCCCATCGACAGCTCGCAGAAAGTATCGGAGTGGATGAACCAAGTTGTTTTTATCTCGTTAAAGAGCCTATTTAGTAAACCAAATTCCCGGTTGATTTGTTCAATGCAATCGGTGTTGCTGGCCATCCCCATTAATCCGCAGATGCGTACATGAGTCAGCTCTTTCCATTCTCCGGCATTCAACATCTCCTTACATTCTTCGGGACTGAAACCAAATTTGGTTTCTTCCTGCGCAACGTGAATCTGCAACAGGCAGTTCACTGTACGTCCCGCTTTGACAGCTTGTTTGTTGACTTCGGCCAGCAGTTTATAACTATCAATTCCATGAATCATCGCTACGTATGGTATCATGTATTTGATTTTGTTCGTCTGCAGGTGTCCGATGAAATGCCATTCAATGTCTTTGGGCAAACTTTCGTATTTAGCTGTCATTTCCTGCACTTTGCTTTCTCCAAAAATACGCTGTCCCGCCTGATATGCTTCTTCTATCGCTTCATTGGGATGGAATTTTGAGACAGCAACCAGCCGGACTCCTTGAGGGAGTTCGGCCAGCACTTGCTTTAAATTGTCAGCAATACTCATTGTTACTTATGCTTTTGATGGATCAAATTCCGGTTTGTCATTCGGTTCGGCGCTGTAAGGATATACATCCATGAGCGGAGTCTCGGATACCATACCGATCTGATAATCTGCCATGGTTCCTTTCATTCCTTCATCCAGCTTCTTGACTGCGTCGCGCAAGTCGGCAGCTTGTACCAGTACTTGGGTGGAAGTCTTTTTTTCAGCACCGCTTTTTTCATCCAGAGTGATGAAAATAAGTTTGCATTTGAACCAGCGGTCGGCACTTTCTTCGTCGCTAGGGAAAAGTTCGCTATAGTTGGCACGTTTAATATCCGAAACGGTAAATTCTCCGGAGATAAACGGAGTCATTTCTTCAATAATCCGTGCTTCTGCTTCTGTAAAACTGAGTGCGTCAACAAGATAAGGTTCAGTTACTTTCTTCTGCATTCCGTTTTCCATTACTTTTTCATAACGGATCTTGCACTCAAACCATGTATGCATTGCCATAATTTTCTTCCTTTTTAATTAATTGATTTATGTAAATTGCCTACAAAGATAAACAAAATCCCAAAGTAAGTGCCGAAAGCTTTTTATTTTCTTTTATGCAGATTCTTTAATTCAAATGAAAGCATGACACGGAAAAGTCCGATGATGAGGAAAGCAAAAGAAATCATATACACTGCGTAGAGCGCTCCTATGGCGGGTTGCCATAATATTAAAAGAGAGCACAGGATGGCAAGAATACCGAAAGCCATGTACCAGCCCCAGTCGCGGGTTCCGTAACGTTTCAGGTCGATGGAATAGCCGGTGGAGGAGAACCCTCGGAACATAAGCCAGAAGGCTATGATGAAAGGGATAACTTCCATGCTGACCATCGGATAGGCAATCAGGTAAATACCCAGAACGAGGTCGATGAATCCTCCTACGATATACCACCCCCAGCTCGGGACACCTTTCCGGTTGCTAAGAGCAAAGATGATTTCCAGAATACCGCTTATCAGCATCGATACACTGAAAATGATACTTAGAGCTACATAGGTGCTTACGGGTGAGAACATGAGCCAAAGGGCTACAATGATATACACGATTCCCAAAAGAAGAGAAGTCCACCAATTTTTTACTGAATGTTGAATCTCATTGAATACAGTTTCCATACATTTTATATTTTAAATTGAACACTAGAGTGATTTCGTTGAGGAATAACAAATTGAATTTAGAAAAGGTTTTTCGTGAACATATTTGGGGGAATAGTTGTTTCCTATATAAAGTAAATTTTAAATATACATGCATTATGGCAACAACAAATTTCAAAGGACAACCGGTGAAACTGATCGGTGAATTTATACAAGTAGGTAAGGTAGCTCCTGACTTCGAGCTGGTAAAAACAGATTTATCTTCTTTCTCTCTGAAAGATTTAAATGGTAAAAATGTGATTTTAAATATTTTCCCTAGTCTGGATACCAGCGTATGTGCAACTTCTGTACGTAAGTTTAATAAAATGGCTGCCGGATTGAAAGATACGGTAGTATTGGCTATTTCTAAGGATCTTCCTTTTGCACACGGCCGTTTCTGTACGACAGAAGGTATTGAAAATGTAATTCCATTGTCTGATTTCCGCTTCTCTGATTTCGACGAAAGTTACGGAGTGCGTATGGCAGATGGTCCGTTAGCAGGACTTTTGGCGCGTGCGGTAGTTGTGATTGGCAAAGATGGCAAAATTGCATATACGGAACTTGTTCCTGAAATCACCCAGGAGCCTGATTATGACAAAGCCTTAGCTGCTGTAAAGTAATATAGAATATGGAGTATTAAGTATTAGGTATTAACTATTAGTTGCAGCTAATAAACGAATATGGCTAATACTTAATACTTAAGCCTGCTACTTATCTTAAAGATTTTGACCTAATGGGAACTGGTAAAAAGGCTTGGTAAACTGCCAAGGCTCCGTTCTTGTTAGGTTGTGTTTTTTCTACACTAAACCTCAACTATCATGAACAAAATGAAAACTCTATTCATCGCCCTGTTATGTATGGGCGTTGGAACCTTGTCGGCCCAAACTGCCGATAGTACACAAATTTCTCCCTGGACAAAAGAAGGATTTGCCGGACTGAAACTAACGCAAGTGAGCCTCACTAATTGGGCTGCCGGAGGTGATAACTCCGTTGCCTTTGACTTGCAGGGCACTTATCAGATTAATTATAAGAAAGGAAAACATCTGTGGAATAATCGTATCGAACTGGCTTATGGATTAAATAAGACCGGTGACGACGGAACCAGGAAAGCAAATGATAAAATCTATTTGAATACGAATTATGGCTATGCTATTGCCAAAAGTTGGTATGCCAGTGTGTTCGCCACTTTCCAGACACAGTTTTCTCCAGGATATGACTACTCCGTCAATAAAGACATTGCTATCTCCGAATTTATGGCTCCTGCCTATTTGACTACCGGTTTGGGCTTTACGTATGATCCGGGTAAGATATTTACCGTTGTATTGTCTCCTGCTGCGTGGCGCGGAACATTTGTACTCAATGACCGTCTCTCTGACGAAGGAGCTTATGGAGTGGATCCGGGCAAACATCTATTATCCAGCTTCGGTGCTAACTTGAAAGGAGAAGCCAAATATGAATTCTTGAAAAATATGACGGTATATTCACGTTTGGATCTATATTCCGATTATCTGCATAAGCCGCTGAATATAGATGTGAACTGGGAAGTACAAGTAAATATGATTATCAATAAATGGTTCTCAACCACACTTACTACTAACCTGATGTATGACGATGATGTGAAAATCGTGCAAAAGGATGGTACAAAAGGTGCTCGTATGCAATTTAAAGAGATATTGGGAGTAGGAGTTCAGTTTAATTTCTAATTAGCTCTTATCTACCACAAAAAATAAACCACAGAGGACGTAGAATACACAAAGAAGTAAGAATTTAACGGGTAATAGCCGATTTACAATAATGGATGCCCCGGTAACTCTATGTTCTTGCTTTGTGTTCTCTGCGTCCTCTGTGGCTTTGCAATGAGTATTTTACTACTTATTTTCTTTTTTTCAGCCCTTTATAAGCCAAAAAAACGATTACAATTACCACCACTGCTATAATGACATAGCCGATTTCGTGACTGTATTCGGTGGCCATTACATAGACATCGTTAGTCGTTTTGAGGTCTGTAAAACGGTAAATCAGGTATCCGAGCAAAGCTAATATGCTGTTCCATATAGCAGCGCCGAGAGTTGTATAAAGCAGGAAAGGACCTATTTTCATGCCGGCTAACCCTGCGGGAATACTGATAAGTTGGCGTACAGCCGGAATAAGACGGCCAAAGAAAGTAGAGGCTGCACCGTGCTTTCTGAAATATTCTTCTGCATGGTGTATTTTCTCTTCGTCAATAAGGCACATGTGCCCTAAACGGCTGTTAGCGAATTTATAGATAATAGGACGACCCAACCAACGTGCCAGGTAATAATTAACTAATGCACCGATATCTGCTCCTATAGTTGCAAATAGGACAACGAGAAAGATATTCATACTGTCGTCTGCCATAGCTTTCCATGCGGCAGGGGGTACTACGGCTTCCGAGGGGAAGGGAATAAAAGAGCTTTCGATAGCCATAAAAATAGTGACTACCCAATAGTTCAAGTTTTCTAATACCCATTTAAGAAGTTCTGCTACTGATTCCATGTTTTTTGAGGATAGAATTTATAAATTGATTTATTTTTTTCCTTTTGTTTTTTTCTTATTCTCTTTTTTCATGCGTTCCCACACTTCTTTGAGAGTTCTTTCGTCTTCTTCTCTGTGTTCGGGACTGTTCAACAGATCCAGGATCATGTCTTCTTCCAGTGGATGTTCACATTCCTTGTTATATTTAAAGAAGTTGTCGATTTCACCGTGCATGAGGCAAAGAACACTCAATTTCTCCGTCACATCTTCGTATTTCGGATTTATCTGGTACACTTTTTCAAAGTATTCTTTCGCTTCGATCAGATAGTCACTTTCCGAATAAGCAGAGGCAATCATATACCACATTTCTATGTTCGGATTGATCTCTATCGCTTTTTCGAAAGAGATGGCAGCTTCGTCTTCCAGTTCCTCTGCCAGGTATAGTTTTCCTTCTGTCAGATAAATCAATCCCTCGTTCGGGTTTATCTCTTTGGCTTTCTCGCATAACTCATGCGCCTCTTTATACCTTTCCAGGTGAGAGAGGGCGAATGCTTTGCTGGTATAGGTGTCTATCAATAAAATAGACTGCTTGTCTCCGTCTTCTTCAAAACGTTCGATCACTTTGTCGTAATAGTCATCGGCTTTTTGCCATTCTTCTTTATTACCGTAGGATATTCCCATAAACATGTAACCCAGTTCGGGGGGAATGGCTTTGAGCTCAATCGCCTTTTGGTAATTCTCGATGGCATCATCCGAATTGTTCAGATAGAAGAAACAATGTGCCTTGTAGGCATAAGCTTCCCCGTACTGATCGTCGGCTGCCAATGCGAAATCACAGGCTTCGATGGCTTTGTCTATTTGTTCCTGGACAAAGTAACATTTCACCAGTCCCATCCAGTAGGAAGGGTTGAATGGAGATTTGTCAATGAGTTTATTGTAATAGATGATGGCTGATTCTACCTGATGGGTCGATGCCAGATAATCGGCTGTGAGAGCCATGTATTCTTCATCTTCGGTATAACGGGATTTACCTCTGTCGAGCCATTCTTTGGCTGCGTCCGGGTATCCCATGTCCAGATAGAGAAATACAACATCAATGATTGTTTCCAGCTCGTCGGCATCCGCTATTGTGCTTAACAGCCATTGAGCTTCCTCCAGTTTTCCTCCATTCAGCAATAGTTCGGCTTTCAGCAGTTTCACTTCGGAATCAAATTCTTCGGTAATCGAATCCGCTACTTTTTTTGCTTTTTGCAGCTTTTGGGTATCCAGGTAAAGATATGCTTGTTCTATAAGCAAATCTGTGTTTCCCGGATGTATTTTAAGTCCATAAGTGATTACTTCTTGTGCTTCTTCAAATTTTCGTTCGGAGGCATACCAGTCGGCGATGTCGGCCAATTGGTCAGCATCCAGATAAAGTTGTCGGTTTTCTGCTTTTGCTTCTTCGTAGTTTGTGATTAGTGTGACTAGTTCCTTTTTTGCTGATGGCGAATTTTTTCTACCCATTTTACTTTTAGATTTTTAATTGCTAAGATGGGGCTGTTGCAAAAGTTCAGATGATGATCCTTTTGACACAGCCCCATTGTAAAGTTAAGCTTGAAAGCTTAGTTATTTATTGATCTTACCCCATGTGTCTTTCAACCCTACTGTACGGTTGAAGATTAGTTTATCCGGGGTTGATTCTTTGTCGATATTAAAGTAACCGATCCGTTGGAACTGCAGATAGGAGAGTGGAGGCAAGGTAGCTGCGAACTTCTCTATGTAGCAGTTGGGCAGAACTTTCAATGAATCCGGATTAATGATTTCTTTCATGGCTTCCAGTGCTTCGCATTTTTTTGCTTCGCGGATGGCAGCCAGTTCGTCACGTGGATTTTCCACTTTCCACAAACGGTCGTACAAACGTACTTCTGCTTGCAGGCAGTGGTTGCAGCTTACCCAATGGAGCGTACCTTTCACCTTGCGGTTCGCATCCGGCATGCCGCTACGGGTATTTGCGTCATATTCGCAATATACTTCTGTGATTACACCGTTTTCGTCTTTCTTGCAACCGGTGCATTTCACGATATAAGCATTTTTGAGACGTACTTCTTGTCCCGGTGTCATGCGGAAATATTTCTTGGGAGCGTCTTCCATGAAGTCTTCGCGCTCCATCCACAATTCGCGGCTGAACTCGATCAGGTGACTTCCTGCTTCCGGATCTTCCGGATTGTTGATTGCTTCCAGTTCTTCAACCTGTCCTTCCGGATAGTTGGTGATAATCAATTTAACCGGGTTGATTACTGCAGATATACGGGTAGCACGGCTGTTCAAATCATCCCGGACAGAGCTTTCCAACAGGGCGATGTCGTTCAGGGCATCGTAAGTGGTATATCCGATTTTATCGATAAACTTATGAATGGACTCCGGTGAATAACCGCGACGGCGGAAACCGCAGATTGTCGGCATACGGGGATCATCCCAGCCGTTTACCAGGCCTTCTTTCACCAGTGTCAGCAAGTTACGCTTACTCATCAGTGTATAGCTAAGATTCAATTTATTGAATTCCGTTTGACGGGGACGATGGTCGGTCACGGCTGTCCCTTCTTTCAACCAGTCGATAAAGAGATCGTAAAGCGGGCGGTGCACAACGAACTCGAGCGTACACAGGGAATGGGTAACTCCTTCGAAGAAGTCACTTTGTCCGTGGGCGAAGTCGTACATCGGATAGGCTTTCCATGTGGTGCCTGTGCGGTGGTGCGGGTGTTTTACCACACGATAGATGATCGGATCGCGGAAGTGCATATTGGGAGAAGCCATGTCTATTTTCGCACGTAAGACAAAACGACCTTCCTCGAATTCGCCCTTATTCATTCGCTCGAACAAATCGAGATTTTCCTCTACGCTTCTATTCCGATAAGGGCTTTCTATTCCCGGCTGTGTAGGAGTACCCTTTTGGCGGGCTATCTCTTCCGAAGATTGTTCGTCGACATAGGCTTTACCCTCCTTGATTAAACGAATGGCCAAGTCCCATAACTTGGGAAAGTAATCGGATGCATAATACAACCGGTCTCCCCAATCGAACCCCAACCAATGAATATCTTCCATTATGGAGTCTACATATTCTACGTCCTCCTTCACCGGATTGGTATCGTCAAATCGCAAATTACATGTACCTCCGAACTTTTCGGCAATTCCGAAATCCATACAGATCGCTTTCGCATGCCCTATATGCAGATAACCGTTAGGCTCTGGCGGGAAACGCGTATTCAAACGGCCGCCATTCTTTCCGGCTTTCAAATCGGCTTCAACTATCTGTTCTATGAAATTAAGACTTTTCTTGTCTTCTATCTCATTGTTAGTTTCAATCTGTGTCATAAATGCGCATTATTTATAAGTGCGCAAATATACGAAAAGCTAAGAGAAGGACAAAATGAACGAGTATTTTTCATACCAAACCCAACCGTCCATTTTACTTTTCCCATACACGAAACTTCTATTCAAAAAAATGGAAACGATATGGCAACATACAAGAAAAGTGAAATAACCATAGTCCCTCATCAAATCCAGTTCATCTCTGTATAATATCGCATTAAATTATCTATCGCATTCTGTAAATCGATGTGTAACTGATGCGTCATACGATGAATACGGATTCTTCCATGAATATTCATTTTAGCCAATAAAAGCGACGAAAAGGCCTCTTTTCTTATCTTTTCACCGAGCTTATTGTTAAATCCCACAGTGACACTGTCTTCATGCTTGGCTACATACCCCAATAATTCTTCCGAAACTTGGGATTCCCCTGCCTGCTTCTTTATAGCCCAAACTTCATAATGATAATCGTCGTTAACGGTAGCGACATACGGTGGAACCGCCATCTGAAACATTTTCTTCACTTCTTTATAAACACTATTCACAGCTTCCATAATTTTTATTTTAGTTATTCATAATACACCCGAATCACATGTATTGTTCAACGATAAATAATGTATATCATCTGTCTTTTTATTACATTTGCAACGTTTTATAAATCATAAAGCGTGATATATCCACAAAATTTCGAACAAAAAATAGGATTCGACCAAATTCGATCGCTCATTAAAGAAAAATGTCTCAGCACATTGGGTATCGATTATACCGATAGAATGACGTTTTCTACCGGTTACGAATCTATACGGGAACAACTGAATCAAACATGGGAATTTGTACGCATTCTTGAAAATGCCGATGACTTTCCCGCCGATTTCTTTTTCGATGTACGACCGTCGATAAAACGAGTTCGTATAGAAGGAACCTTTTTGGAAGAAGCCGAATTATTCGACCTGCGGAGGTCGCTCGACACCATACAACGCATTATCCGATTTTTATATCCCGGAGAAGAGGAAGAAATCAAATACCCTTATCTATATAAACTGTCGAAAGAGATAAGTTCTTTTCCCGATTTAATCAAACGAATCGATCTCATTCTCGATAAGTTCGGACATATCAAAGACAATGCCTCCCCCCAACTGGCTCACATTCGCAGTAATATATCCTCCACGTTATCTGGTATATCCCGAAGTCTGAATGCAATACTGAGGACTGCCCAGAGCGAAGGATTCGTGGATAAAGAAGTCAGCCCCACTATGCGAGACGGACGCTTGGTCATACCGGTAGCACCTTCGTACAAACGAAAAATCAGGGGTATCGTACACGACGAATCGGCTAGCGGAAAGACCATATTCATCGAACCTGCCGAAGTTGTGGAAGCAAATAACCGAGTTAGGGAACTCGAAAACGAAG
>ERZ773143.534-NODE-534-length-42292-cov-5.124914_pt1 | contig 42292 bp, 56 predicted proteins | sample MGYA00580852_ERZ773143 | MGnify/ENA primary metagenome ERZ773143 (study PRJEB29015, sample SAMEA2737853) | human gut metagenome | biome: human gut; feature: human-associated habitat; material: faeces | place: China | collected 2012 ... | reverse complement strand
AAGAGGACGTGGAGACCCGCAACCAGGCCGATCAGATGGTCTATCAGAGCGAAAAGACCCTGAATGAGATGGGCGACAAGATCCCCGCCGAGGATAAGAGCAAGGTCCAGGCCGGCATCGACAAGCTGAAGGAGGCCCTGAAGGGCACCGACACCGCCGCCATCAAGGCCGCTACCGACGCCCTGACCCAGGACTTCTACGCCGTCAGCGAGAAGCTCTATCAGCAGGCCAACCCCCAGGGCGCTCAGGGCGGTGCCCAGACCGGTCCCGACATGGGCGGCCAGCAGGCCGGCGGCGCGCAGGACGGTCAGTATTATGACGCCGACTACAAGGTCGTGGATGATGACGACCAGAACAAGAAGTAAAAAACCTATACGGATCGGAACCGATGGGACGGGGATCATTCCCCGCCCCATTGGGGCCGTTTTGGAGCAAACTTAGAGATGAGGAATCCGGAACGGGGAAGCCGGTTCCTGATTCCTGATCCTTAAGTGATTCCTGAGAGGAGCAGCAAGTATGGCAGCAGAAAAACGTGATTATTACGAGGTCCTGGGCGTTGACAAGAGCGCATCCGAGGACGAGATCAAGCGCGCATATAAGAAGATGGCCCGGAAGTATCACCCGGATCTGAATCCTGACAATAAAGAGGCGGAGGAGAAGTTCAAGGAGGTCAACGAGGCATATGAGGTTCTCTCTGACTCTGATAAAAAAGCCCGTTATGACCAGTTCGGCTTTGCGGGTGTGGACCCTAACTACGGAGCGGGGGCCGGCGGCGGTGCTTACGGTGCCGGCGGCTTCGACTTTGGCGATCTGGGGGATATTTTCGGCAGCTTCTTCGGCGGCGGCTTCGGCTCCGCCCAGCGCCGGAACCCCAATGCGCCCCAGCGGGGCGAGAGCATCCGCCTGAGTGTGACCATCAGCTTTGAGGAGGCGGCCTTCGGCTGCGAGAAGGAAGTCAGCATCGACCGCATCGAGCAGTGCCCTGACTGCCGAGGCTCGGGCTGCGCCAAGGGCACGACCGCCGAGGTCTGCCCTGACTGCCGCGGCAGCGGCGTGATCCAGCAGCGCCGCCAGACGCCGCTGGGCTATATGTCGACGTCGGCACCCTGCCAGCGCTGTGGAGGCAAGGGTAAGATCATTCATCAGCCCTGCCCCAAGTGCGGCGGCAAGGGCATGATCCGCCACCGCAAGACCATCAAGGTCAGCATTCCTGCGGGCATCGACAACGGGCAGACCATTTCGCTGCGCGCGCAGGGCAACGCGGGCAAGAACGGCGGCCCCGCGGGCGATCTCCTGATCGTCGTGTCCGTGCGTCCGCACGAGATCTTCCGCCGCGAGGGCACGAGCGTCCTGTGCGAAGCGCCCATCACGTTTACGCAGGCGGTGCTCGGCGCGGAGCTTGAGATCCCGACGATCGACGGCAAGGTGAAGTACACCATCCCCGAGGGGACGCAGAGCGGCACGACGTTCCGCCTGAAAGGCAAGGGCATCCCCGGCCTCAACGGCCGCGGCCGCGGCGACCAGTACGTCACCGTGTATATCGAGACGCCGCGCAACCTGAACCGCGAGCAGAAGGAAGCGCTCAAGAAGTTCAGTGAGTCGCTCGGCGAGAAGAATTATGAGGAACACAAGAGCTTTTTCGGAAAGTTCAAGCTGTAACGAATAGAAGATGTATTTATCCGATTATCACACCCACTGTTCGCTTTCGTTCGACTCGAAAACGCCGGTGGAAGACATGGTGCGCGCGGGCATCGCGCAGGGTTTGCAGGAAATGTGCCTGACCGACCATGTAGACCTGTTCCGCCCGAGGGAGACGGCGCACTGGGAGCACGATTTTTCGAATCGTGAAGAGGCCTTTGCGCGCGCCGACCAGGCGGCGGACGGGAAGATCATCGTCCGCCGCGGTATCGAGCTCGGCGAGGCGATGCGCGACTTTGCCTACGCAGACGAGCTGCTCTCGCGTTTGCCGGAGCTCGACTTTGTCATCGGCTCGCAGCATCAGCTGTCGGAAAAGTACGATTGGAACGACCTCTACTTCATGCCCGAGGCCACGGAGCAGGAGGCGCGCGAGCAGATCGCGGACTATTTAACGCTCGTTCTGGAGACGGCCAAGTGGGGGAAGTTCTCCGTGCTCGGCCACCTGACGCTGCCGCTTCGCTACATGAACGAAAACCACGGCATGCACATGAGTTTCGACGGTTTTGAGGACGAGGTGGCGCAGGTGTTCCGCGCACTCATTGAAAACGGCTGCGGCATCGAGTGCAACGTCAACCGCGGCAACACGCCGCTGCCGGACGCCAAATGGCTGAGGCTCTATCACGAGCTCAGCGGCGAGATCATCACCATCGGCACCGACGCGCATACGCCGGAATTCGTCGGCATGCGCGCCCGCGAGACGCAGGAATTACTCAAGAGCTGCGGCCTCGACTATGTGTGCACGTTTGAAAAGAAAAAACCGGTCTTTCACAAAATCTGACCGACAAAAGGAGAAACATTATGAAGATCGCATTGGGCTGTGACCACGGCGGATACGCCATGAAGGAAGACATCAAAAAGCAGCTGGAGGGCCTGGGCCACGAGGTCAAGGACTGCGGCACTTACTCCACCGAGAGCTGCGACTATCCCATCTTCGGCGAGGCTGCCGCGCGCGCCGTCGCAAGCGGGGAATGCGAGTACGGTATCGTCGTGTGCACGACGGGCATCGGTATCTCTATCGCGGCGAACAAGGTCAAGGGCATCCGCTGCGCGCACTGCGCCGATACGCTCGAAGCGCAGCTGTGCCGCCAGCACAACAACGCCAACATGATGGCCATCGGTGCGGGCTTCACAGGCCCGAAGCTGGCCGCGGCCATGGTCGAGACGTTCCTCTCCACCGCGTTTGAGGGCGGCCGCCACGCCCGCCGCGTCGCGCTGATGGACGCTATCGAGGGCTAAAGCATACAAAAACGGAAAATCAACAAAAACCGAAAGGTTTTTGTTGATTTTTTTGCTCTCAAAAGGTAAACTGTTGCACGAGAAAAAGGAGGCGGATGCAGACAATGGCAAGAAGAACGAGCGGAACGAAGGGCTATACCGGTTATCGCGGGCGCAGGCGCGGCAGAGGCGTGCTGGCCGTGGTGCTGGTGGTCATTTTGCTGCTGGCGTGCGGCTTTTTGTTTGCGCAGCGCTATATGGTATACGATGCGGACGGCTCGGTCCGCTTTGAGTTCCCCTGGATAAAGAAGACCCCACAGGACGATAGCGTAAATGACGGCGACAGCGGCGACGATAAGAAGCAGGACGACCTTGAGATCACGGTGCAAAAGCCCGTCATCAAGGATACCTACGCGGTCGAGCTGGGTGCGGACGCGCTCGGCGGCGATTGGCAGGCAGCGCTCGATGGCCTTGATAAGGACGTGAACGCCGTGGCGGTCGAGCTCAAGGACGCGAGCGGCAAGCTCTACTATAATTCCAAAGTGCAGGGCGCGATCGACTGCGGCGCGGTGGCCGGGAACAGCACATCGGACACGGCCATTCAGGGCCTTGTCGACTCGGACTACTATACGATCGGGCGCATCAGCACGCTGCACGACAGCCTGTACGCCTACGAGCACATGACGGACGCCGCCGTGTGCCAGCTGACGGGCTTTGTCTGGTACGATACGAACAGCACCCACTGGCTCGCACCCGAAAAGCAGGCCGCGCGGGCATATGTGACCGATATCGTCACGGAATGCGGCAAGATGGGCTTTGACGAGCTTCTGCTCGACGATTTCCACTACCCGCGCGAGGGGCGCATGAGCCGCATCAAGACGGACGAGCGCACCATGACGCAGCAGGAGGCGCTTGCGCTGCTCGCCGACGACATCCACACCGCGCTTGAGCAGGCGGGCTACAAGGGCAAGCTCTCCGTCAGCGTGGACGCGGACATCGCGCTTGCAGGCAGCGAAGAGAAGTCCGGCATCGTGATGAGCGAGCTCACGGAAAAGTTCGACCGCGTGTACGTCAAGGTCACGGCAGACCAGCTCGAGAGCGTCACCGAAGCGATGAAGGCCTACGACGTCGAGTTCGTCCCCATCGTGACGGAGGCGGCGGACAGCGGCAGCTATCTCATTGAAAAGTGAAAAGGCGAAGGGCGGGCCGCTGATACCTCAGCGGCCCGTTTTTTGCGCAAAAAGGGAAAAGGGCACGGGGCAGCGAAGGCTGTCCCGTGCCTTTTTTTAATGTGGAGAAAGACGAGGGGGGACGCCCCGTTCGAGCGTTGGAAAAAGCGTTGATAACCGCTTTGAGACATAATGTACAAAAGTTGAATGAATTCGACATAATTTAAACGCTTGATTTTGTGCAAATAGATAGTATACTGTTGCCCATACCAAAAAAAGGGCCCTCGAGGGCCGTTGCGCCCGCGCGGGAAAGAATATGCCAGAGGGCGAAAAAGAGGATATGAGACGCCCGCTCTCCGGTGAGTGAGAGACCTGCCGCAGCGCACAGAGCGGCGGAAACGGGCCAATACGGAACATACAGCAAATTCTGCACAGGAGATAGAACATCATGCTTGAAAACAACCACACGATCCACCTGACGCTCAACGGCGAGATCCGCGCGTTTACGGTGGAGCCGCAGGAGACGCTTCTGCACGTGCTGCGCGAGCGCGCGCACCTGACGGGCGCGAAGAAGGGCTGTGACCTTGGCGAATGCGGCGCCTGCACGGTCATCATGGACGGGCGCGCGGTCAACTCGTGCTGTGTGTTCGCCATCGAGGCGGACGGCAGCACGGTCGAGACCATCGAGGGCATCGGCACCGCCGACGAGCCGCACCCGCTGCAGTAGGCGTTTATCGACGCCGGTGCCATCCAGTGCGGCTACTGCACGCCCGGAATGATCATGGCAGCCAAGGCGCTGCTTGACCGCGATTCCCATCCCACGCGCGAGGAGATCCACGCCGCCATGTCCGGCAACCTCTGCCGCTGCACGGGCTACACGAAGATCGAGGAGGCCATTGTCGCGGCCTCCAGAGTCATTGAACAGTACGCGAACGGAAAGGGGGCGCAGCAGTGATGGAGCAGCATCATTTCGACATTGTCAACCACGCCACGCCGCGCCTTGCGTCCATGGATAAGGCGCTGGGCCGCGGCAAGTACACCGACGATTTAGAGCTCCCCAACATGGCCTACGCCGCGCTCGTGCGCTGCCCGTATTCCCACGCCAAGGTGCTGAGCATCGATGTGAGCGAGGCGGAAAAGGTTCCCGGTTTTCTCGGCTGCGCCCTGCCGGAGGAGGCCCCGCAGGCCTACTTCAACTGCTCGGGCAACCCGCCCTCTCCGCTTCTGATGGCGGATGAAAAGGTGCTGACGACCGAGCCGCTGACCATCGGCGACCGCGTGGCCGTCGTCGCCGCGGAGACGGAGGAGGCCGCCCGCGCCGCTGCCGAGGCAGTGAAGGTCGAATACGAGAACCTTACGCCGATCCTCGACGTCAAGGCCGCGCTCGCAGAGAATGCGCCCGCGATGCAGCCGCATCTTTCCGACACGAACGTCGTCCAGCGGCGCGAGGTGTCGCAGGGCGACATCGCTGTGGGCGAGGAAAAGTCCGACATCATTCTCGAAGACCACTTCGTCACGCCGCCGATGCAGCACACGATGATCGAGCTGACCTGCTGCATCTGCGACTTCAGCGACGGCGAGCACATGACGATCTACAGTTGCTCGCAGACGGTGTTCCAGGAGCGCCGCATTCTGGCCGAGCTTTTCGGCCTCAAGGAAGTGGATGTGCACATCATCAAGCCGCTTGTCGGCGCAGGCTTCGGCGCGCGCCAGCAGCTGCACGCCCAGCACGCCGCGGCGCTCATCTCCCGCAAGATCAAGCGCCCCGTGAAGCTGCTCTATTCGCGCGAGGAGGACTTCTACTCCGTCGTGCGTCACGCCTCCGACGTTGACCTTCGCATCGGCGCGGACAAAAACGGCAAGTTACAGCTCTTTGATACGACGTTCCGTCTGAATGCCGGCCCCTACACGACGCACACGCCGACGGTCGTGGCCGCCGCCGCGCGTAAATTGCAGTACAACGTGCCGAACTACTCGTTCATCGGCCTGAGCGTTTTCACGAACCATGTGACGGGCGGCGCGTTCCGCGGCTACGGCAACACGCAGCTCACGTTCGGCCGCGAAATTCTGATGGACCGCCTGGCGCAGAAGCTCGATATGGACCCTGTCGAATTCCGCCTGATGAACCACGTGCAGGTGGGCGAGTGCTTCCCCTGCGCGAGCATCCCAGTCAGCAGCAACGGCATTGAGGACTGCGCGCGCCGCTGCCAGCAGATCCAGAAGGAGATCGACGAGAAAGAGCCCCTGATTGACGACGAAAACATCCGTCAGGCATGGGGCATCTCGTTCAGCTGCCACGGCTCCGGTCCGTCCTCGAAAGAGGGTCTGAGCGGCGCGGTCGTCATGCTCAACGCCGACGCGTCCGTGCATCTTCTCGTCGGCTCTGCCGATATCGGTCAGGGCAGCGAGACGATGGAGAGCCAGATCGCGGCGGAATGCCTCGGCATCCCGCTCTCCAGCGTGCAGATCACCGCGGCGGACACGGGCCTGACGCCGTATAACACCGGCACGTTCGGTTCGAGCCAGACGTTTATCTGCGGCAACGCCGTCAAGCTCGCCTGCGACGATCTGAAAAAGAAGATGGTCGAGCAGCTCAAGGTCATCTACGATGGCTGCACAGTCAAGGAAAAGGACCACCGCTACTATATCAGCGGCGGCGAGGAGCTCGAGCTGAGCTTTAAAGACGCCGCGCGCAAGATCCTGTTCGACCCCAAGGGCAGCGTGCCCATCGGCGCGGGTACCTACAAGGCCGCGGCCTGCCCGAATCCGTTCTCCGTCTGTTTTGTCAAGGCGGAATACCACAAGAAGCTCAACGCCATCCGCCTCATGGACATCATCGAGGTCGTGGACGTCGGCACGCCCATCAACCGCCTGACCGTCGCCGGTCAGCTTGAAGGCGGCATCGCGCAGGGCGTGGGCTACGCGCTCTATGAGCGCATGGAGATCAACCCGCGCTCGCGCCGCACGCTGTCGACCGATTTTCTGCACTACCGCATCCCGCAGATGGGCGACATGCCGCGCACGTATGTCGACATGGTCTCGAGCCACGACCCCTACGGCCCGCACGGTGCGAAGAGCGTCGGCGAGCTTGCCACGGTGCCCGTGGCGCCGGCCATCGTGAACGCGGTGCGCCGTGCAAGCGGCATTGAGATCAACAGCCTGCCGCTGTGCGACAAATTTGCCATCCTGCCGACCGAGAGGGGGAATGTGAAATGAGCGAACAAGTTTTATCGAGCTTACACGACGTCGTCTCCGCCGAGCACCCGACCTACATCGGCGGCGGCACAGACATCATGCCGCTGCTGAAAAACGAGGTGCGCGATGACAAGGATTTCGTCTTCCTGAAGAAAATTCCGGAGCTGCACGTTTTGGAGGAAAAGGACGGCGAGCTCATCATCGGCGCGGCGATGACGCTCACCGAGCTTGCCGAGAGCGAGCTTCTGAACAGCCGCTATGCGGCCATCGCGCAGGCGGCGTCGCTGACGGTGTCCCCGCAGATCAGAAACATCGCCACCGTCGGCGGCAACATCATGCAGGACCGCCGCTGCATCTACTTCAACCAGCCGCACCTGTGGCGCAGCGGCCTTGCCTACTGCTTCAAGACCGGCGGCAGCATTTGCCACCAGATCCCGAACTCGCCGGTCTGCCGCGCGATCTACTATTCCGACGTCGCCACCGCGCTCATCGCCTACGAGGCGGAGGTCGAGTACATCGAAGACGGCGAGACGCACCGCACGGACCTTGCATCCCTCATCGAGCGCCACAGCGTGGCCAACGGCCTTGCCTGCCACGAGTATTTGCCCATCCTCGTCACGCGCTTCTTCGTCCCCGCGGCGGAAGAGGGCGAGCGCAGCGGCTTTTATAAGTACGCCATGCGCACGACGATCGACTTCCCGATCATCAACTTCGCGCCCCGCGCGTCTGGCCGCGGGCGCGGTCGCGCCCCATCCGGTCGTGATGGCCGAGACGGCGGCGAAGATCGACTCCGACGCCACGGATGACGAGGTCATCGCGCAGGCCGAGGACGAGCTCAGAAAGCTCGCCATGCCCATCAAGGAGGCCTGCATGACCCCCGCGGTCAAGAGAAGCCTCTATCGCCACGTCGCGATGCTGCTGGATCTGAGAAAATAAGCAAAAAAAGAACCGTCCGATCGGACGGTTCTTTTTTGTCGTAGAAATTTACTTCGCGGCGCGGGCCAGAACGGCCTCAGCGCTCATGTTCGGATTGATGGTCTCTTCGCTCTCGACCGCGATGGCCGCGGCGGCGGTGCCGGCGGCGCAGCTTTCGGCAAGGTTGCGGCCCGCGAGAAACGACCAGACGAGGGACGCCATCATCGCGTCGCCCGCGCCAGTGGCGTTGCGCATCTCGGCCTTGCAGATGGGCTCCAAATGCGTCTCGCCCTGCTGTGCGGCAAACACGCCGTCGCCGCCGAGCGACAGGAACACGCGCTGCACGCCCTGATCGAGAAGCGCCTGCGCGGCCTGATAGAGCGTGGCGTCATCCGTGATCTTCACGCCGGAGAGGAGCTCTGCTTCGATGCGGTTGGGCTTGAGCGTGTGGACGTGACTGAGTAAGCCCTGGAGCTTTTCCGCCTTGACGGTGGACACCGGATCGACGAAGAGCGGCGCGGCGCAGTGCTCGACAAGGTACGCGATGGACTCGCGCGGCAGGTTCGCGTCGACGACCACGGCGGCAGCGCCGTTCAGGAGGTCGAGCTGCGACGCGAAGTAGTCCGGCGTCAGCTTTTTGCAAATTTCCATATCGGAGACCGCAATGGCCATATCACCGTCGCTGTCGCCGACGAAGACATAGGTCGAGGTGCGGCCATCCGGCACGTGCAGCGCGTGCGAAAGGTCGATGCCAAGGTCGCGGCAGCTCTGCTCGACCTGACTCGCGCGCGAATCGCCGCCCACGGCGGTCAGAAGATACGTCGGTACGCCGAGCAGGCGCATGTTGTGCGCGATGTTGCGTCCCACGCCGCCGAGGCTCAGCTCGACCTTGCCGGGGTTCGAGTCCTTCGCGCGCAGCGGTGCGAAAGAGTGCGCACCGATGTCGATATTCACGCCGCCGCAGACGACGGCATAGGGAAGATTCTTTTCGTTAGACATGATGTTGCTTTCTCCGAATTATTTGTGATAAAGACGCTTGGATTCATACTTCGGCTCACAGCTGACGTGAATGCCGAGGCGCTTGTAGAGCTTGATGTCCTCCTCCGAGATGATGACGGAGAAGTGCGCATCGCAGCCGCGGAGCGTGCCGAGCTGGGCTCTTGCCATGTCGGCGAGGGGGTTCGTCAGCGCCGAGATCGCCAGCGCGATGAGCACCTCGTCAGAGTGCAGGCGCGGGTTGTGGTGGCCGAGCGACTGGATCTTGAGCGCTGAGATCGGCTCAATGACCTGATTCGAGATGAGGTTCATGTCGCTGCGGATGCCCGCCATGGCCTTGAGCGCGTTGAGCAGCAGCGCCGCCGAAGCGCCGAGCAGGGAAGAGGTCTTGCCCGTGACAACGCGGCCGTCCGGCAGTACCATCGCGCCTGCGGGCGCGCCGGTCTCCTCGGCCTTCTGCTTGGCCGCGGCCACAGCGGGGCAGAGGTCGGGCGTCACATCCGCCTGCTGCATGACGAGCTCGAGCTTTCTGAGCTGGCAGGTGTCAGCAATGCCGCGCGCGACGTCGACCTGCGCGGTGTAGTAGCGGCGCAGAATTTCCATGCGCGAGGCCTGACGGCAGACCTCATCGTCGATGATGCAGTTGCCCGCCATGTTGACGCCCATGTCGGTGGGGGACTGGTAGGGGCACTTGCCGGAGATGCGCTCGAAGATCGCGCGCAGGACGGGGAAGATCTCCACGTCGCGGTTATAGTTCACGGTCGTCTCGCCGTAGGCCTCGAGGTGGAACGGGTCGATCATGTTCACGTCGTCAAGGTCCGCGGTCGCGGCCTCGTAGGCGAGGTTCACGGGGTGCTTGAGCGGCAGGTTCCAGATGGGGAAGGTCTCAAACTTGGCGTAGCCCGCGCTTACGCCGTGTTTGTGCTCGTGGTAGAGCTGGGAGAGGCACGTCGCCATCTTGCCGCTGCCGGGGCCCGGCGCGGTGACAACGATGAGCGAGTGCGTCGTCTCGATATACTCGTTGTGGCCAAAGCCCTCGTCGCTCACGATGTGGGCGACGTCGGAGGGATAGCCCGCGATGGGGTAGTGGCGGTAGTTGCGAACGCCAAGCGTGTTGAGACGCTTGATGAAGGCATCCGCTGCGTTCTGCCCCGCGTACTGCGTGATGCACACGCCGCCGACATAAAGCCCCAGCGAGCGGAACGCGTCAATCAGGCGCAGGCAGTCGTCATCATAGGTGATGCCGAGGTCGCCGCGCACCTTGTTCTTTTCAATGTCGTTCGCGTTGACCGCGATGACGATCTCCGCGTCGTCGCGCAGCTGCTGAAGCATGCGGATCTTGCTGTCGGGCTGGAAGCCGGGCAGCACGCGCGAAGCGTGAAAGTCGTCGAAGAGCTTGCCGCCGAACTCCAGGTACAGCTTGCCGCCGAACTTGCTGATGCGCTCGCGGATGTGCGCGGACTGCATGGCAAGGTATTTGTCGTTATCAAAACCGATTTGTCCCATCGTAAAAAGCACCCCATTTTCAATTTACACATAATATATGCCTATTATATAGAACGAGCGGCGGCTTGACAAGAAATGTGCCCGCAGAAAAATAGATGAAAAACGGCGGCGAATTTCTGCTATTTTCCCCTCTTTACATCAGCGAGCTCTTAGCGTATGCTATAAACAGTCTCTTCACGGGGGGAAGAAAAAATCCGCACTTTTTGAAAAAAGATGTTGACAAAAGAATGCGGATATAGTAGTATATCACTGTTCGATTCGCGCGGTTAGCTCAGCTGGTAGAGCACATGCTTGACGTGCATGGGGTCACAGGTTCGAGTCCTGTACCGCGCACCAGAAAAAAACCTTGAAGCTTCAATGGCTTCAAGGTTTTTTTGTTGCCTTGAAAGGGCTTTTTGTTCCACGTTTGTTCCACTATGCCTTTTTCTTTCCAAAATTGACCGGGAGCGATGCCGCGAGACCGGCACTTGCTTCCGCTTGTGCAGTCTCGAAGGCGTGGGAGTAGATGTTCAATGTGGTCGACGTCTGAGAGTGGCCAAGTGCGGCAGAGACAGTGCGCACGTCGGTGTGATTGGCGATGAGCAGCGAGGCATTGAGATGCCGAAACTGATGGATGCCGTACCACGGCAGGCCGTGACGTTCGCAAAGCTCTTTTCCCCAGTCATAGAAATCCCCAGGACGCGCCGGCGATCCGTCGAGCTTGGTAAAAAGCCGACCGCTCTCATGCCACTGATCGCCCAGCTCCAGCCGTTTCATTGCCTGCTCTGTACGTAGAGCCTTTACCATGTCGAAGATCCATGCGGGGAGCTTCAGGGAACGATGAGAGCGTGCTGTCTTTGGCGGGCCTGTGAATATCCCGTGTGCCGGATCATAGAGGGAGACGCGCTCGACCGTGACGACGTTGGTGGTAAAGTTGAAATCTCGGAATTCGAAGCCGAGCAGTTCTTCGCGGCGGTACCCGCCGAAGATGGCCAGCACAAAGAAAACCACATAGCGTAGCGGTTCACCGTCAAGTGCATCAAGGAATGCTTGTGTTTCCTCGATGGTGAAGATGTTTTTCTCCCGCTCTTGACGCTCCGGTAGTACGACACGCGGGCAAGGGTTTTCCTTGACCACGCCCATTCGTAAAGCATAAGCAAAGACGCTGGAGATGAACGAGAGATAATTTCGAATAGATTTTGGATGAAGGCCCTTAGTAGAGTCCTTTTCATTCGCCCCCGGCTCGGACAAACCGGAAATGAACTTCTGGATCTGTCGCGCAGAGAGCTTGTCCATATAGAGATGTCCCAGCGCAGGGTATACGCGCTTTGTAAGGGCGCGATAATTGCTGATCGTGCGCTTGCCGAGCTTCTGAGCGGCATATTCGTTGAACCATTGCTCGGCAAAGGCTTCGAATTTGATATGCCCGGCGCAGACGCCGCCGTGGCACTCCTCCTCAAAGAGAACCATTTGCCGCTGCAGCTCTTTCTCAATCTGCCGCTCTGACATGCCGGGCGTCGGCTTCCATGTCATGGACGGGCGAACCTGCTTGCCGGAGACGGTGAGGCCGCTGGATGCTCTGATTAGGTATGCGTTGCCTCGTTTGGTATATGTAGCCATAAAATAACTCCCTTCATCTTGCCAACCGCGCTCTCTCGTGGTAAGATAAAAGGGCGCGGATAGGCCTATATCTTTTATGATTGCGGCTATTTCTTCTTTCGTGGTTGTTAGGGGATATGTTTGCGCACTGCCGTCCTCGGTGTTGGTAGCACCGAGGACGGCGTTTTTTGTTTTATTCCGGATAGCTACCGAGAACGCGGCCCAGGGTGTAAAGGGTATCGCCTTCGGAGACGATGATATCTTTGTAAGCTTGGTTGAGCGAGTGCAGACGTACTGTGCCGTTCTCTCGATCTACAATAAGCTGCTTGATATAGGAGTTTCCGTTCAGGGCGAATATGCCGATCTCCCCGTCATTGAGGACCGGCGTAGACTGGACGAATGCCGTGCTTCCGTTTTTGAACTTCGGCATCATCGAGTCGCCAGAGATCGGAACGCCATAGTTTGTTCCGGATGGGATTATGCCGGAAGGATATTGCTCCATGTGCGTAACAGGCGTATCACTCAAGTAGTTACCGAGGCCTGCAGCGGCAGCTTCTTCAAAAACTGTAAGCTCGTCGAAATTGTCCTCCTTGCGGTGGTTGATCTTCGCCTTCGGAAAGGGGAGAACGGTTTGCTTAACGGGGGCGGGCTTCGTGTCAGATTTAATGGGGGCGATTTGAGAGTTACTGCACGGGAGTTCATCTAAATCTTCCACATAAGGATCCAGCGCGGTATCCACAATGTTGCGGATCGGCTGTTCGGCCTTCAGGTAAGCGTGCAGGAGGAGCATGGTCTTTTCGGCCTGGCTGCCGTCGAACTGGTCAACGGTGCCGATGATATCAGTTAAAGAGAGGGCGACGTTTCGCTCCAAAGCTTTGTAATATAGCAAGGCGATTCTCTTACTGTCCTTGCAGGCATAGATATTATGGATGCTGTGCTCTGTGCCGAAGAGCCGACGGAGCTCATCTATTGCGGCGGGGCGACCGGTTTTATTATCATCGACGATGGCATCTAAGAGGGCCAACGTATCATCGCTATACCCCATCAAATAAGCGGGTGTCACATCAAATATTCTGGCGAACTCTGCAATTTTCGAGCGGGGCAAATCAACTTTACCGGATTCTATTTTTGCAATAGATGATCTGTCACCATACCCTGCCAGATCGGCTAAGTGCTGCTGAGACCACCCTCGGGAAGTGCGAAGCGCTTTGATGTTTTCGTGTAATTCCATTGAAGTCCCCTCCTCAATGAGGAAATATATCATGAGCGTGAATTTGTGTCAACATTTTTTTAGATTTCTATAAAAATATGTTGACAATTGTTCACACCGGAGGTAATATATGCGTGTGAATTACATTCACCATCAAGGCGAAAGGAGATGATGCGATTTGAATACTGCGGAGCTGAGAGCGGCCATAGCACGGGCCGGAAAGACATATCGCGGCCTTGCCAAGTCCCTTGGTATATCTGAGCAGGCATTTTACAACAAATTGAATGGCGAAAGTGATTTCAAGGCCAGCGAGATTAAGGTCCTCAGAGGAGAGCTCAATCTGACATCCGAAGAAATCAACTATATTTTTTTCAATGATGCGTGAATTTAATTCACTAAATGCGCTTGGCAGAAAGGAGGGAGAGTATGGATAAGGAAAGAAATCTTTGGAACGAAGTGGGCAATAAATGTCTGCGGCGTGCGTCGGAGCTGCTGGACAGCGAGACCACCCCAACCGTAGCAACGGCTGAGGTGGTGAAAAGTCTGGTCGAGACGGCGGTCTCGATGGATCTGCTCAATCTTCGATGGGCGATTCAAAACCGATCCGGCGCGGCGGTTTTTCGGGGTCGGCCTTCTTCACCGCCAAAAGCAGAAAATTAAGTTGGGACATGTGTTGAATCAATGTCGCCGGCTGATCGCCTACGTATCCGTGAAAAACAAGCGTGCTCGGATTGGAGTATCCAATGTCCACCACGGACAGCGTAATGCTTTGACCGAATGAAGCTAAACGGAGAGCAATTTCATGATCCTCATCGAGCGTATCTTCAAACTCCTTGATGCGTTCCATGATGACCTCGTAAGAATAGTCGGCCAAGTTGTAATCTCGGATATCTGCGACATTGAATGAATTTAGCGCATTTATCTCCATGCCCTTCAAAGAATCCATTTGATTATCTACTGATTCCATTGCTTCAAGAAATGCGGCGCCTAAACCGTTATCCGGCATATTTTCACCCCCTTCCTTGCCTCGTATTTTATCACGGCGCGGAGAGGAGGGCAAGGTAAACGCAAGAAAGAGAGGAGGGCACCATGAACGTAAAGAAACAGTATAGCCCGACACTAAGCCTATCATTAAAAGGCTGCGCGTTGATCGCCGCAGTAGAAACCGGCCTTCTGCCTGAAACTGAACAGGACGGTCAACCCTGCTACGACACGAAAAAATTCGATAAGTTTTGGGCTATGTACACGGAGTTAGCAAAAAAGAGACAGGAGAATATCAGCAAGGAGCGCCACCGCCGCGCCTAAAAGCACCAGAAAGACCTGGAACGCTTTGCCGTAACGCTCATGCCTGTACTCCGAAAGTGCCTGGCGACCGAGTTCGGTAATTTGATACGCGGAATCGTAAAACTGCACGATACCGGGGCAACTTTGTACATCCATTCGAGAGGCTTCAATATATCCACATTTCAGGAGATATTCTTCGATCTCGGACAGCCCTTCATCTCCTATCGGTATTTCGGAGTCTTCGTATTTTTTTAATTCTTTGTATTGTTCACGAGTAAGCATAGCTTCACACCTCCCTTTACCGCCAGTTTACCACGGCGCGGAGAGGAGGGCAATATCCCCTAACAACCACGAAAGGAGATCACTATGACACCTACCGAAAAACTGCTCGCTGAGCAGGAGAAAATCGTCGCTGAGCGCGGCTACTACATACGCCCCGTTCGTATGGCGAATCTGATGAAAGCGGCTTCGAGGATCTTCGATATCCTCACAAAAGCCGATACCGCAATCAGCTATGAAGAATGCCGCATTGTACTGGAGATCGTGGCGCGAGCCATCGATGCCGCGGCGCCGGATGTAAAGGAGCCACAGCCATGGCAAGAATGAGAACAGCTGAAGGCGTGATGGCCATTATCCGTGAGCAGGATCCGAAAACACAGGTCACCGTGCACGCGATTCGGCGCCTGATTGCAAGTGGAAAAGTCCCAGTGACGTGCTGCGGACGGAAATACTTGGTCGATGCTGATGCAATGATCGAGTTTATAGCGCGAGGAGGTGAGCCAGCGTGAACCGAGGCACCCGCGATACCATCTGCGCCACTATTGGCCTGCTGATCGTAATTGCTTTGCTGACTACTGTAGTCGCGCTGGACTCTCCTGGTGAAATGGACGAGCCAAATGCGTTATCGTCAGCGGCGCCGGAGCCGCGCGTAGAGATGCCGGAAGACAGCCTGCCAGCTGAGGAGTATGCGTACTGCAATGACGTGTGCCTCGGACTGTTTGAGCTTACGGCCTACTGCCCATGCTCAGCCTGTTGCGGCAAGAATGACGGTATTACCGCCACCGGCACTGTGGCCACTGAGGGACGTACCGTTGCAGTCGATCCGACCGTTATTCCCTACGGCACAACCATCGAAGTGATCTATGCCGATGGCAGCTCTGCGCGCTATGTCGCCGAGGACTGTGGCGGTGCGATCAAGGCCAAGAGCTTGGATGTGTTTTTTGCCGACCACCAAGCCGCGCGCGAATACGGCGTCCGGACGGCCTATGTCTTTCTTGTCCAGGAAGGAGGCTGCAATGAATAAGGATTGCTCAAAAGTTTCGATTGAGCGCGGATCGGATGGCAGATTCACGGTGCTGCTGACTGGTAGCAAAGACGATATAAGGATGCTTTGGACCATGCTCAGCGTGAGTGTTTCCAAAGCGACCAAGACCCCGCTTCCTGTGCTGTGCGCAGTCTGTTCTACCGCAGGCCCGGCTATTGAAAATATGATGGGACGCGGAAATGGCACGACCGTCGACATGAGCGTCCTTGGCAGATTTGCAAAGGGAAGGGGAGACGCCCCATGATCCGCTGCGCATACTGCGACAGCGTTACGCTGGCGCTTGATCTCAATGGCGTCGATGCCCACGTCTGTCCCCTCTGCGGCGCTGTATTTGCCCGCCGGTACGGAAATACCTATTCTTTCATTGCTGATCTGAAAGGTGCTCAGGGCGTCAAGGAGCTTCTGCATTCCCTGCGGCCGCATGATCCACTGTATCGGTCAATCATCACAGCGTAGGCCTTGAGAGCTTGGCTCAGATGGTCGAGCTGTCGAGCATGGACTGGCTCTATCATCTGGGCCAAGCGCCCGATGGATAGTACCCTCCTTTCTAACACAAAGCGGTCCCGTAAGCAGCCGCTCGCCGTCTGAGAGATGGTGCCCCAGTGCGATTCTGGCAGGGAAACAAGCGGCAGCGCTCATGGTCGATGCATTTCTGGAAAGAAAAGGGAGCGGTTCGATTCCGCCCTGCCGCATAGAAGGAGACGTTCCTGCCCTCTGCCGGGCGTGTACCCGGCACGTCCACTCTTTCACTGCCGAGTGCCGCAGTGTCGACTAACCCTCCCTGCTGCGGTGTCCGGCAGAGGGCAGAAACTCTCTATCCTGAAGGAAAGGAGGAAACGCATTTGGAAGATCTTAGCAAGCGGTCAATTATTGACATGGCACGCGGCGCCATTAAAGAACGCGTGGACTACGAGATGACCAGAGTTGTCGAGAATATTCTTGATCCCAACACCTCGGCAACCGCAGCGCGCAAAATCACCATTACACTCAACCTCAAGCCAGACGATACGCGCCAGAACATTGCTGTAAGTTGTGTGGCCAAATCCACTTTGGCTGCAACCAACCCCGTCACTACAGCTCTCTATGTCGCCGATGAGGAATCCATCGTTGAGATGGTTCCGCAGATCCCTGGGCAGTTGGCGGTTGACGCCAGCGAGCAGGAAGCTCCGCCCATGCTCAAGCTCATTCAAACCGCTTAATTTTAGGAAAGGAAGTACATTCCCATGCTCAAAGAAGCCATTCAGTATGTGCTCGAGAATATGCGCCCGGAGGCCCAGAACCTCGGCAATCGCGCATATATCATCACCCAGAAGGGCGCGCAGGAGGTCATCGAGACTCCCATCGCGCCGGATACCGTTCCCCTGCATAGTCTCGACTCCATCGTGAAGATGATCCGTACCGAGGCTATCCATCTGGCGGATGTCAATACCCCTGCACTTTTCGTCAATATCCCTTCGCCCACCAATGTGGTCTGCTTCTCTCAGCCGGACTATGAGCAGCGCTGCCACCGCACGGTCTATTACTCTGCGGACGCAACTGATGTTCCCGGCTGGGATGCGAAAGTCACGCTCGGCTTTGAAGAGGCCCAGATTGCGCTGCGTACCCGCTTCCAGGAGACCCCAGACTCGCTCTATGCGATGAAGCTCGTCAACGACATTTCTCTCGGCGCCAAGGTCATCTACAACGACAACGGTGTTGCCACTACCGTGACCACCCAAAAGGGCGTCGCACTCCAGACCAATGAGCAGATCCGGCCCATTGTCAAGCTCCGCCCTTATCGCACGTTCCAAGAGGTCGAACAGCCTGAAAGCACGTTCCTCATCCGCATCAGCGACCGCGGCATTTCGTTCATCGAGGCCGATGGCGGTATGTGGCGCCTGACGGCCCGCAACACCATCAAGGCATTCCTGGAGGAGAATCTCGCTGCCGAGATCGAGAGCGGCAAGCTCGTTGTCGCCCTGTGAGCAAAAAAATCCCCTGCAGGTCTCACACACCTGCAGGGGAACGATTGGCACCATACCAATCCTTAGTTGCGCCCTATTGTAAGGGCAGAAAGCGAGTTTGTCAATGAAAACGACCAAAATTGTAATCAAAAATCTGTTCGGGATCAAGGAGACCGAGCTCGACGGCCGCTCTGTGGAGATCTCCGGCCCGAAAGGAAGCGGCAAAACTTCCGTCCTTGATTCTATCCGCTACGCCCTCACCAACCGCTCAGATCGTGATTATATCGTGCATCGGGGCGCCGATGAGGGCGAAATCCTCATTGAGACCGATACCGGCCTCTCCATCGACCGTAAGGCCCTGCCCGCCAAGTCTGCCGGCACGGTCAAGGTGCGCGACGGATCTCTCCTTCAGACGCGTCCGGCAGAGTTCCTCTCGCAGATCTTCACGCCGCTGCAGCTTAATCCTGTCGAGTTCACCCAGCTCTCCCGGCAGGAAAAGAACCGCGTCATTCTCAATCTCATCGAATTTGCGTGGGACACCAACTGGATCCGTGAGCAATTCGGCGAAATCCCGCAGGGTGTGGACTATTCCAAGCATATTCTCGAGGTTCTGCACGATATCCAGGCGGAAAACGGTGTCTATTTCCAGTCACGCCAGAACATCAACCGCGACATCCGCAACAAGCAGGCATTCGTTTCCGACATCGCAAAGGACATTCCTTCCGGCTACGATTTCGACCATTGGAATACATATCCCATCGGTGAGAAGTAACCTATTGTGATCGCTGCAGCACGGCGATTGATCCGGACGAGCTTAAGGTTTGTGCGGGATTCGATCTCTGTCAGCCCTGTGCAGCCGAGCTTCAGATTCGTATTAAGGCGTTCGTGGAGGAACTGAAGACACCGGAACGACCGGGAACTGAAGACACAGTTGAGCTGGCTGAGAATCCTCCAGCAGAGCCGATACCAGTATCAGAGCCTCCGATTCAACACGAGACCGTGCCAGAGAAGTATGGCGGCTTTCTGCATCTTAAATGTTCTGGGTGCGGCGCCACTAAGACCTTTTGTGCGAAGAAGCCTATGAGTGTGTACCACTGCTATGACTGCGGCACGGACACAGATCTTACAAACAACCTGACTCCAGTATATGCAAACTGTGAGTGTGGAAAAAGAGCGCGGTATATGACGAACGTGACCGAATGGGGCTTCGACCTTGCTTGTGTGGTCTGTGGTGCACCGGTAGCCGTCGAATATCGGCCGGGCATCAACCAGTACCAGACCTGCGGAAAGTCGTTTGTGAAGTCGCGTAAGCGGAAGAAGTAAGGTGCAATGCGATGAATCGTCAACAGCGCCGCATCAAAGCTATGCAGACGTACTGGCACGGCAGCGTGAGGCTCGCGAGGCGGTAGAAGTTAGCACCGCGAGAGCGCTCATAAAAAAGATACCCCGCACAAGGCGAGGTATCAAGCCAAGAGACATAGTTACTTTTGCTTGCTGCGTGCTTCGAGTTCTTTCTGCTCTTCTCTGACGCATTTGGGGCAGGCGGGATTCCCATTATCAAGTGTTTCATACTCAGACGCAGGGCACATTTTGCCGCAAACAGGGCACTGCATCAATTCATCCATGGTAATACCTCCTCGTTTTTTGTTCTAATAATTATAATTCTTTTTTTGAAACGTGTAAAGGAAAAAATGAAATGCGAGTAATCTACAAAGTGCTCGGCGGCAAGCCGGAGGTCCGGGATATACCCAATACCCTTGAGGAACTACAGGCTAGCATTGGCGGCTATATGTGGACGTGCAGAAGGTCAAGCGCTGCCGGATCACTGAGGATCTGGCCTTCTGGCGGGGCCGCCGTGTTTGGGTAGGCTTCGACCTGTCCCAGACGGACGACAACACGTCCGTGGCCATGGTGACAGAGGCGGACGGGGTGATCCACGCCAAGGTGTGGGGTATCCTGCCGAAAGACCGCATCGAGGTCAAATCCAAGAAAGAGAATGTGGACTACAAGAAGCTGATTGCCTCCGGCAACTGCTTTGCCGAGGGTGAGGAGGTCATCGACTACGGCTTCGTGGAGCGGTGGATCCTGGGCATGGCCGAGAAGTACGGCGTGGAGGTCATGCAGATCGGCTATGACCGTTATAACGCCATCTCGACCGTGCAGAAACTGGAGGCCGCTGGCATGGAATGCGTGGAAGTGAAGCAGCACTCATCGGTGCTGCATCCGCCCACCAAGCTGCTCCGTGAGGCGATCCTGAAGAAGGAATTTGCCTACGACGAGAACCGACTGCTGGAGATCAACTTCCAGAATGCGCGGTGCACAGAGGATACGAACCTGAATAAATACGTGAACAAGAAGAGATCTGCCGGCAAGGTGGATATGGTCGTTTCCATCATCATTGCCGTATATCTGATGCAGCAGGCCATGCTGTTCGATAAATCGATGGACTGGGCAATCCAGACTTAACAGGAGGATACGCGCCGATGTGGCCATTCAAACGAAAAGAGAATAGGGCTGAAACCGCAGCGGTGGCCGGGGCTCCTACGATGGCGGATCTGATCCTGGCCATTATGCAGAGCGGGGGGTCGACCAGAGATAAGGCCATGCAGATCCCGACCATTTCCGGTTCCATTGACCTGATTGCCAATATCGTCGCCGCTACGCCGCTGGGCCTATACCGCGATGAGGGCGGAAAGGCCGTTGCCATCACCGATGATCCCCGTGTATTTCTGCTGAATGATGATACTGGCGACACGCTGAACGCAAACGAGTTCTGGCGGGCCATGATCCGGGACTACTATCTCGGCAAGGGCGGGTATGCCTACATCGATCGGAGCGACTTCGGAGAGTTCCGCAGCGTCCATTACATTGACGAGTCGAATATTTCCATCCTGAAGAACACAGATCCCATCTTCAAGGACTTCAATATCGCCGTCAACGGGGTTTCCTACTATCCGCACAACTTCCTGAAGATCCTCCGAAACACGAAGGACGGAGCCGAAGGGATGCCTATCACGAAGGAAAACAGCCAGCTGATCGAGTCCATGTACCTCACGCTGGTGCTGGAAAGTCACATGGCGGCCAGAGGCGGCAATAAGCGAGGGTTCCTGCAGGCCGAAAAGCGTTTGGAGCAGGGGCAGATCAACGATCTGCGCACAAAATTTCAAAGCATGTACTCCAACGCAGATAAAGAGCCCTTTGTTGTGCTGAACCAGGGACTCAGCTTCAAGGAAATCTCGGATACCGCCGTGGAAATGCAGCTCAATGAGAACAAGGAGACGAATGCGGTGGAGCTTGCGAAGCTGTTCCACGTCTCTCCGGAGGCCCTGAGCGGCAAATCCGGCGCGGATGTAGTAGAAGGCCTTGCAAAGATGGCTGCCATTCCGCTGATGACCGTCATTCAGTGCGCACTGAACCGGGACATGCTGCGGGAATCCGAAAAACACGCTGAACACCCGCTTTACTGGGCCTTTGACACCAAAGAACTTCTGAAGGGCGATATGAAGACGCGGTTTGACGCCTACAAGGTCGCCCTGGAGTCCAACTTCATGCAGATCGATGAGGTGCGCTATCAGGAAGACTTGGCGCCGCTGGGCCTGTCCTGGATCAGACTGGGGCTGCAGGATGTTCTGTACGATCCCAAAACCAAGCGGATCTATACACCCAATACCGGGCAGGTCTCTGTGATGGGCGAGCAGACGCTCAATCCCCCACAGGAGCCGCCCGTAAAACAGAAGGAGGAGCCTGACGCATGATGAATATTGAAGTCCGTGCGGACGGAGCACGGATCACCGGATATGTCAACGTGACAGAGAAGAAAAGCCGGCCGGTGATTACGCCGCGGGGCAAGGTGATCGAGGAGATCGAGCCCCGCGCCTTTGCGGAAGCGATCAGCCGCGCAGGAAACATTACTGTAACGGTGGACCACGACAAAAGCCATATCTATGCCAGCACGGATGACGGCACGGTAACGCTGAAAGAGGACGCTATCGGCCTTCACGCCGATGTCCTCATCAAGGATAAGGATCTGATCGAGCTTGCCAAAAAGGGGAAGATCCGCGGCTGGTCCTTCGGGATGTACAACGTCAAGGATTCCATGGAGGAACGTGCGGGTGATCTGCCGATCCGACACATCAAGGCGCTGGATCTGGATCATCTGACGCTCGTTGTGAAAAAAAGCCCGATCTACTCCGCAACTTCTGTGGAACTGCGCGCGGGCGAGGACATCGAACTGGAGACCAGAGCGTCTTTGGACGAGCCTACGCTGTCCGGCCCTGCTCTGCACACGCCGGCATTTGATAATTCTGAATTCAGGGGCCGCATCGCGGCGCTGAAATAATAAAAACGGAGGAATTGCTTACATGAAGAACCTGAAGAAGCTGATGGAGCGCCGCGAAGAACTGAAGCAGCAGCTTGCTGACCTGGTAGATGCGGCCGACCAGGAAGAGCGCGCCATGACCGAGGAAGAGACGCGGACCTTTGATGCCGCCGAGAAGGAGATCCAGGACATCGACGACACCCTTGCCCGCGAGGAGCGCGCCCGCAACATCCCTACCGTGCAGCAGCCCACCGAACAGCATGAGATGACGGTGGAGGAGCGCGCGGCCGCCGAGGAGAAGGCCTTTGCCGACTTCATTATGAACCGCGCGATGGAAAATCGTGCCGGTGAGATCCAGCTCACGCAGGGCAATAACGGCTCTATCGTGCCCACTACCATCGCCAACCGCATCATCAAGGCGGTGCGGGACATGGTCCCCTTCCTGCAGCTCGCTGATGTGGTCTATACCAACGGCAAGCTGTCTGTGCCTGTGTATGGCGAGGACGCCACCAATTACATCGATGCTGATTATGTGGACGAGGGCACTGAGCTGACCGACAACATCGGCAAGTTCACCACCATCGACCTGACCGGCTTCGTGATCGGCGCGCTGGCCCTGGTATCCAACAAGCTGAAGGACAACACGGACATCAATGTGGTGGACTTTGTTATCAACCAGGCGGCTGAAGCCATGGCCGAAAAGCTGGAGGGGGAGTTTGTCAACGGCACTTCCGGCAAGATCACCGGCATTCAGTCCGCAGCCAGCGGAGTGACCGCCGCGGCGGCCACTGCGGTCACCTATGATGAGCTGGTCAGCCTGAAGCACTCCCTGAAGCAGCGTTTCCGCGGTAAGGCCAGCTGGATCATGAACCCCGCCACCTATACCGCCATCTGCAAGCTGAAGGACAACAACGGCCAGCCTTACTTCAAGGAGGATGAGTATAAGATTCTGGGCCGCCCGGTCATCGAATCCGACTCCATGCCCATTATGGCCGCCGGCAAGAAGCCGATCATCTTCGGCGATTTGAGCGGCTACACCATCAAGGCGACCAAGAGTGTGGAAGTCCAGGTGTTGCGTGAGAAGTTCGCCGCGAAGAACATGATCGGCGTGCTGGCCTTCGGTGAGTATGACGCCAAGATCACGGACTCCAAGAAGATCAGCTCCCTGACCATGGCTGCGTCCTAATCTTGGGAGGTGCAGCCATGAAAGTGACAGCAAACATCAGCTTCGCAGGGGCTGAGCTTGCCATGTTTCGGGGCGAGGCCCGCGATGTGCCTGAACACATCGCGGCCCCCCTGCTGAAATGCGGGTATCTGGAGGCCGCAGAGCCCCCCGCTGCGGCGAACACCCCGGAAATGACGAAGGATGAACTGATTGAGAAGGCGAAGAGCCTGGGCGTCGAAGTTAAATCCGGCTGGACGAAGGCGGAGATTGCCGCCGCGATCGCCGCTGCGGCGGAGGCCTGAGTATGAGACCATGTGATCTGACGGCGGCAGATATTGCCTTCTTTTCAAGAAAAATCATAGAGCCGGAAGAGTATGGCGCGCTATCCCCCATGGAGCAGTTGGAGTGCGAAGGCGCCTTGTCTGCAGCGAAGGCTGCGGCGGGCGCTTATACCGGGCTCGATATGGAGAAGACCGAGTTGGAGGATCTCGCCTATGCGGTGAAGGTCATGGCGGCGGAGATGATCGACAACCGTCAGATCACGGCTCAATACACGGGCAAAAACCCGATGGTCATGCAGATCCTGGACCTGCATAGCACAAATCTTCTGCCCAGCGAGGGGTGAGCGAGATGTATGAGCAGCTTTCTTCCGCACTGACCGAGAAGATCGAGATCTTGACGCTGGTGTTGGACGATGAGACCGGAAACTTGGCGTGGGCACCGTCCGGAACCTGTTGGGCCTCGGTAATGGTAGACACCTATCGCAACCTGTTTTCGGCAATAGGCGTCGGCACCCGCAGTGCTACAGTCATTATTCGCCCGCATCTGCGGCTGACATTGCATCAGGCCATCCGCTGGCGCGGGGAGTTTCTGCATTTGACCTCCATCCTGCTGAACCGCGAACAGGATCAGCAGGAGGTCAAGGCGGCCGTATGCGAGCCGGTGACACTGACGGCGCGGCCGCAGAACCGGACGGGACGCGACACCTATAATCGTCCGGTCGCCGTGAGCGTTCCGAGCTTCACATTCCCCGGCATCCTGACGGAGAAATACTTCCGCAATGAAGCGGACGACGTCTACCGCGCGGAGGTGCAGCAGCGCGTGCTGGTGACTCCGAAGGTCATTGTGCTGCGTGCCGGAGATCTGGTGCAGAAGGGGAACGAAACGCCATACACCGTGCGTCAGGTGCTCGACCTTGACCCATACAAGAACGAGTACGTGATCGAGCGCAGCTGGGAGGCATAATGCAGAGCGTTGAGATCAGCGGGCTGAAAGAGATCCAGAAAAAGCTGGAGGGCTATCCGGAGGCCATGAAGAAGGCACGCAGCGAGTTCTTCGAGGAGGCCGGACGAGAGATGCTCTCCACGGTGCGCCGCCGCATCGGCGGTCAGGGCTATGTGGCGAATGTGCAGGATCGGCACGTCGGTTCCGGCGGGGGCTATGCAGCCGTCCGCGCCAAGGCAAAAACCGAGCTAAGAGGTTATGCTGCCGGATATGTAACCAACGCACTGGAAGGCGGACACGTGCAAACGCCAGGTCGGTATGTTCCGGCAATGGGCAAGAAACTCAAAGCTAATCGTGTAAAAGGAAAGTATATGTACCGCAAGACAGCCGCTGAGCTGCCGCAGATCGCCGAAAGAGGCGCGCAAGAAATCGAGAAGAAGGCCATGGCCTACCTGGAGGGGAACGGATGAACAGCACGGAGATTCTGGACGCCGTCAACGCGCGTCTGCTGGAAAAGTGGCCTGAGCGCACCGTCTACATCAACGTCTGCCCGGAGGACTATGATCGCCCTTCCTTCTGGCTCGAGGTCACGCGCGACGACCGCACGCCGGTCACGCGGCGCATGACGAAGCGGAATGTACAGATCCGGCTTACACTGCACGATGAGGCCGACGAGCACTATGACATCAGCTGGGCAAGGCTCAACAACGATGTATCGGCGTGCCTGAAGCTTATGATGCAGGTCCTGCGTGTGGGAACGCGCAGGCTGCTGCCGCAGCTGCAGAGCATGCCGCGGGACGTTGACAGAGCCGCTATTCTGCTGAATTTTGAATTTATGGAAAGCAATGAAGAGGCCGCACCGGAGATCCCGGCGGCGGACTCTTACCAGATCTCCGTGCAGGTAAACGGCGGAGAAATTTATCAAAGGAGCGAATGAGTATGGGACTGCCTGAACTCACTTTTACCCTGAAAAAAGCCGCGGAGACGGTATCCACCCGCATTTCCCGCGGCGCAGTCGCGCTGATCCTGCGCGATGCCAAAGCGAACGGCGTACACGTCGTTTGCCAGGAGAGCGATATCCCGACGACGCTCGGCGCGGACAATATCGCATACATCAAGCGTACACTGATGGGCTACATCAACCGCCCGAGCGCTGTGTACGTCTCCGTTGTGCCGGCGGCCGGAACGATTGCGGCAGGCTTCGGTGCACTGGCGGCCTACACCTATGACTACATCGCGGGCCCGCCCGACATCTCTGCTGAAGACGCCACGGCGCTTGCCGCGCTCGTCAAGGAGCGCCGCAAGCTGCGCTATATCGGCAAGGCGGTACTGCCCAACACTGCGGCGGATTATGAGGGCGTCATCAACTTTGTGTCTGCCGGTATCGCCGCCGGCGGCAAGACGGTTTTCTCTGCCGCGGCTTACTGCTCGCGCATTGCGGGTATGCTGGCCGGTACCCCCGCGCAGTGCAGCGCGACCTATGCGCAGCTGAGCGAGGTGACCGGCGTGACGGCGACCGAGAACCCCGACGCAGCGGTCGACGCCGGCAAGCTCTTCATCATCGACGACGGCCGCGTGCGCAAGCTGAGCCGCGCCGTGACCAGCAAGGTCACGATCGGCGACACGGAACCCGAGGCGCTCAAGAAGATCAAGATGACCGCGGCCATCGACCTGATCCGCTACTATGCCGTCTCGAGCGTCGAGGACGACTATTTCGGCAAGTGCGCCAACACCTACGATGACAAATGTGTCCTGCTGCTGGCGATGCAGGACTACCTCAAGAGTCTGGAGGACTCCAAGGTGCTGGAGAGCGGCTCGTCCGGCGCGGTGCTCGACGCCGACGCGACGCGCAAGTATCTCATCACCGCCGCCGGCGACGATGCCACCGAGGCGGAGCGCATCAAGAAGCTCAGCGACAATGAGGTCATCAAGGAGAACACCGGCAGCAAGGTGTTTTTGAAGCTCTACGGTAACATCATGGACGCCATGGAAGACTTCGCCATTGTTTTCGAGGTCTCCCCAAGCGTCATTGCAGCCTGATAGGAGGAAACACACATGAGTGAAGCTATTGACGCCGCGCTGGTACGCAGCGGCACATGGGGCAGCCTGTGGATCGACGGCGAACAGGTCGCCGAGTGCTACGGCTGCCAGGCTAAGATCAGCAAGACCAAGGAGAGCGTTCCTCGCTGCCGCGCCATGATGGAGGACAGCAAGCTCGTATCCACCAAGGGTACCGGCTCCATCCGCATCTACAACGTGACTTCCCGCCTCATTGAGCTGGAGGGCGAGGCGCTCAAGACCGGCAAGGACCTGCGCCACACGATCATCAGCAATCTGGACGACCCCGATAACCCGAACAACCAGCGCATCGCGCTCATGGGCGTCAGCTTTGACGACCTGACGCTCGCGGACTGGGAGGCCGCCAAGCTCGGGCAGATCGAGTCCCCGTTCACATTCAACGACTATCAGATGCTGGACACCTGAAAGTATTGCGCAGCACCGCCGGGAGACCGGCGGCGCTGCGCATAGTCAAATTCGGAGGGAATTATGGAAAATACCATTGTTAATCAGAACGCCGCAGAGCAGCCGTCTGTGCTGGATCTGCTGCTGGGCGAAAAGGTCATCAATGTGGCGAAGAACCTGCCGACGGCCAAGTTTGAGGTCCCGCGCCTGAGCGAGGCAGCCGGCGCGCCGGTCATCTTCACGCTCCAGGCTCTGCCCTACGGGCGTGTGCAGGACGTCAGACGTCTTGAGCAGGACGCCGAGCTTCAGATCCTGCTGGCAGGCTGCATCGATCCCGACCTGAAGAGCGCGCCGCTGCAGCACAAATTCGGCGGGATCACACCGGCGGAGACGCTCAAGGCGATGCTGCTGCCCGGTGAGATCGCCGATCTGAGCCGCGAGGTCGAACGTCTGAGCGGTTATCGCCGCGCAACCATCGAAAAAGTAAAAAACGCCTGACGGAGGGCAGCGACCCGGAGCTGGGGCTGGCCTATTACCTCTTCCACGTGCACGGCATCCTGCCGGGTGACTACTACGGCCGACCGCAGGGAGAAAAGGACCTCATCTGGGCGCTGTCCTCCTATGAAGCAACCGCACGCGACCGCCCTGCGCCGCGCAGCAAAGCCATCAAGATCACGCGGGGTAAAAAATAAAGCCGCCCCCTCGGGCGGCTGAGACTCTAAAAGGAAAACGGAAGCAATACAGCGATCAGAAGGGAGACTGCTATTGTGATGATAGATGTCTTCGTCATAGGTATCACGCTCCGTACTTCTGTTTCATTGTAAAAAGGTTGCTGCACCCAAAAACAGGGCAAGCGCAACAGTGGCCATACAAAGCCAAAAGTCAACATCAAGCTGTTCAGAAAACCTCACACCGTCAAGGTATTCAAAGGAATGTGACTTGAACCATCGCACACCGAAAAACACAGCAGCAGCAAAACTCAGCAAAAAGAGGAAAAACATATACACAACCTCCTTCTTTCCGTTCATTATATGCGTTTTTATCACAAAGTCAACAGAAAGCGGTGATTTAATGCCGGAAACATCCATTGTAATCAAAGCCACCGATCGATATTCCGATGTTCTTAAAACGCTATCCAAAACGACCAAGGCTTTCAGTGACGACGTAGACAGTCTGGAAGAGGGTCTTTATGCCCTCAACAAAAACAAATATACGCTAAAGCTTGATGCCAAAAAAGCGCAGCAAGCTCTCAAGGAAGCTGAAAAGCAGTTTGACCTGACTCACAGCGCCGCGGACGGCCTGAAGATGGAGCTGGCGCAGGCAAACTACGACAATGTTGTCCGTAACCTGAACGCCGTTACCAAAGAAGCGCGAAATACAGAGAAGGCGATCTCTAAGCTGGAGAATCGCTCTGGCGGCGGTGGCGGTGGCGGAGCTGCGAATTTTGGTAAAAGTGTTGTTCAGGCGCTTGCCATCAGCGGGATCACCGACAGTGCAAAGCAGCTTCTTTCTCAAGGAGCTACAACGCTTGCAGGAAGCGCTTTCGGAAATGAGGGCGGAATGCTCTTTTCCAATGCGCTTTCTATGGCAACATCGGGCGCCTCTGCCGGGTTTATGGTCGCAGGTCCGGCCGGCGCGTTGGTCGGCGCAGGGATCGGCGGTTTAGTCGGTCTTGGTTCCGGTGCATTGCAAAGCTACGAATCGCAGGATTCCTCCTTCAAGTCCTATGTGCAGGACGCTGTGCAGGAGCAGCTGGACGCGCAGAGCGAGTCGCTGACGAGCGGCAGCTCGATCGCCGCAGGGCGCGAGACCGACAAAATTTCCTTCGCGACGCTGTTCGGCAGCAAAGAGACCGCGGACAGCTATCTATCCAACCTTGTCGGCATGGCCAACTCGACGCCGTTTCTCTATGACGACCTGACGAGCATGAGCAAGACGCTCGCGACCTACGGCTACGAGGCGGACAGCATCCTGCCGGTGTTGCAGACCATCGGCGACGCCGGCGCGGCGCTCGGCCAGTCTACGAGTGATATGACCGCCGTGGCTACCGCCATCGGCCGCATGAAGAGCAGCAACAAGACGACACTCGAATACCTCAACATCCTCAATGACCGCGGTATCGGCGCGGTCGGGATGCTCTCTGACGCCTACGGCGTGGATCAGGGCACGATGTACAGCATGATCTCCAAGGGTGAAGTTGCCGGACAGGACGCTGTCAGGATCATTCTGGACGCACTCTCGGACAGCTTTGCCGGGGCGATGGAAGCGCAGTCCAAGACCTTCAGCGGCATCACATCTACCATCGAGGGCCTGCAGCAGGAGCTCGATAACGCCATGGGCGAGGGCTACAACCAGACGCGCATGCAGGGCCTTGAGGCGCAGAAGGCATGGCTCGCCGGTGACAGCGGCCAGGAAATGCAGGAGGCCTACACCGCGATCGGCGCCTGGAAGGCCTCGCTGGAAAATGCCAAAGAACAGTACATTCGCGATGCCATGAACGACGCCATGGGCAGCGAAGAGTACAAAACCGCCGAAGCCGAAGGCGATGCCGCCGAGATGGGCCGAATCCTGATGAAGGCAAAAATCGACGGTATGAACGAGTATAACGCCAACGAAGGCAAGGACGAAGAGCTCGCGCAGGAGCTGAGCCTCATTGAATCCGTGCGCGACGATACGGCGCTCAACAATTCTTATTGGGATGCCGGTTATACGCTCGGGCAGGAGTTTTCCAAGGGCCGCGCCGCGGCGACAACGGATTCCGCCTGGGCGGATGCGGTGAACAATTTCAACTCCGGTTATACGAAACACCGTTCCGGCCACCAGCGCGCCATGGGCATCGACTACGTCCCTTATGATAACTTTCCCGCCCTGCTGCATGAGGGCGAAAAGGTTCTGACAGCCGGCGAAGCCAGGCAGGAGAAAAACGGCGTCGGCGGCATCCAGATCGTCATGAACGGCACTGTCATCCGCGAGGAGGCAGACGTTCAGCGCATAGCGCAAGAAATGCTCAACAAGCTGGAAGAAGCCAACATGAGGGGGTAATGCCATGCAATTCTGTTTTATTGCGAACGGCGACGTGCTGACGCTGCCGATCACGCCCGCCTCTTACGAGTGGACGACGGGAAAGAACATGGAGACCATCAATATTTCCGAGTTGGGTGATGTTTATCTCCCGGGTGGTCGCAGCCGGCACAGCGGTTCGATTGATTGCCTGCTCCCCTTTCGGGATTACCCTTTTATCATTGCAGGGGCAATCCTCGACCCCGGTTATTATCTGGAGCCGCTGCGCTACTGGGCGGCTGAAAAGATCCCCGTGCGATACATTGTGACAGAAAGCGATATCAATGCGCTTGTGTATATCGAGAGCGTGACGGCAAAGGAGCAGGACGGCACGGGTGATGTTTATTGCACGATCGCACTGCGCGAGTACGTGGATCTGGAAGCCCAGGAGGTCGCAACGCTCAACACGACGCGCTATACCGGCAACAGCGGCCGCAAGAGCGACGCCGCAAAGGACATCACCTATCACCGCGTCGTCTCCGGAGACACGCTCAGCATGCTCTGCCGGCGCACCTACGGCGACGGCACGGCGAGCTACTACAACGCCCTTGCCAAATATAACGGCATCAGCAATCCGCACCTGATCTACGTCGGGCAGACGATCAAGCTGCCGCCGAGGGATATTCTTCTGGGAGGCGGCTGATGGAGATCTATTTGACACATGACCAGTCGACCCGCCGCATCACGGATATCCTGCTCAACTGGTCCTGGAGCGGCGATAAGTCGACGCTGGTGCGCCAGCTCGTCGCCGAGATCGTTTTTGATGAGTCGACCGGCCTGCCCGTCCCTCAGATGGGCGACGCCGTGATGATGACGGACGACTCCGGCAATCCGATTTTTGACGGAGTCGTGCTTCGCAGAAGCGCCGGCAGCGAAGAGACGAGCATGAGCTTCACGTGCTTCGACCGCGGAATCTACTGCCGGCGTAACGACGGCACCTACAAATTCCGCGACGCGACGCCGGAGAGCATCACCCGCCAGGTCTGTGCCGACTATGAGATCCCCGTTGTGTCGCTGCCGTCGACCGGCGTGAAGATCAGCCGCAAATTTGCAGGCGTCGCACTGGATAAGATCTTTGAAACGGCCTGGACACTGGCCACACAGCAGACCGAGGACAAATATGCCATCACCTACACGCCGAAAGGCCTTCTGGTGGCCGTCCGAGACGTCAGCGAGCGCAGTATCGTACTCAAAGCCGAGTCCAACCTGATGGACGCCAGGACGGTGGAAGACGCGACAAACATGGTCAACAGCGTGGCCATCTACGACGCCGACGGCAGCTTCCAGCGCCGCGTGGGTACCGATGATGCGCAGAAGCTCTTTGGCATGATGGAGCGCCATTTGACCGAGAACGCCTCCTCTGACGTCGATATCGACAAAGAGGCGCAAAAGCTCTTGGACGACGGCGTCATGACGCAGACGGTCACCGTCGACGTCCTTGGGGATCTCTCACTGATCACCGGTCAGACGGTCGTCGTGAGGGAGAACAAGACCGGCCTGCAGGGGATCTTCTGGATCGACGCAGACGTCCATACCTGGAAGCGCGGAAATTACTACTGCAAGCTAACACTCAACTGCCGGAACGTCGTTTCCGGCACCATTGCCGGAGGTGATTTGACATGAGCCAAGAAAGTGCCCGCGACCCCTATGTCGGGATCAACCAGCATATTTCGCAGCGCGCCAACAAGGAGCAGCACCAGACCTACACGATCGGCAGGATATTATCGCTCGATCCGATCAAGATCCGCGCCGACGGCATCGACCTTGAGAAAGAGGATCTCCGCGTGGCGGAATCCATGTATCCCAATTTTCTGGAAAATATCGAGGACCGTGAAGAAAATGGCGTCGAAACGCTGCTGCCTGAGAAGCTGGTGCAGGTCACGCAGAGCGCCATCGGTCCGTTCGTGTTTCTCCGGCCGGAGGAGCATGTTTTCGGCTGGGTTGTGCTCAACGTCGACGATGAAGTCCTGCTCATGCGCTCGGATGACGGACAGACCTATTATCTCATCGAGAGGATGGTGACACTGGAATGAACATTTTTCCTCTGATCAGCTCGCCGGTGTCCGATTTGGGTACCGAGCTTCCGCTGGCGCGAGAGGTGCGCTGGGATTTTACTAAGGACGAGCCCGTCTGGCACGGCGGGAACCCCGCGAAGGTGACCGGCGCGGAGGCTGTGCTGGTGTGGGCCTGGAACACGATCAATACGTCGCGCTATCTGCATGACGTGTTTACCCATAATTACGGACAGGATCTGCAATCCCTGATCGGCGAGGCCTATGGCGATGACATCAGGCAGTCAGAGGCTATCCGCTGTATCCGAGAAGCGCTGGAGATCAGCCCTTATATCAAAACTGTCCATCAGATCAGCGTGCAGTTCGAGGGTTCGGTGCTGCACCTGTCTTTCAAGGCAAAAACCATTTACGGGGAGGTAACGCTCAATGACGGAAAAATCGCCCTTTGAGAGCATGACGCCGGAAAGCATCAAGTCCGAGATGCTCGGGCGCGTGATCAATGCCGGCGTCGATGTGGATGCCCGTGAGGGCAGCTATGCTAATGTGCTTTTGAGCGAGGCTGCCTACGTCATGTGGAAATACGGCCAGACACTGAATGGTTTTATCGACATTCTGTTTCCGAGCGCCAACAGTGGGCGTTACCTCGACCTGCATGCAGCGCAGATCGGTATGACCCGTCAGCCCGGCGCAAAGGCAGAGGTGACAGTGACATTCTCGGGCGTGGACGGCACGAAGATCCCATCAGGGACCGTTGTGTGCACGCCGAGCGCGCTGCGCTTCCTGACAACAGAAGAGGTCACCATCGCTGCCGGGCTTGCCAGCGTGCTCTGCATCGCTGAGGATATCGGCGCGGACTACAACGTGCCGGAGGCGACCGTCACGCAGATGGCGGTCAATATCCACGGCGTGCATGGCGTAACCAACGCGGCCGCCGGCGTCGGCGGCGCGGATGAAGAGAGCGATGCGGATCTGTGGGCTCGATACCATGAACGCCGCACGGAGCCGATCACATCCGGCAACGCCAACCACTACGTAATGTGGGCAAAGGAGGTCACAGGTGTTTCCTATGCCCGCTGCATTCCGCTGTGGAACGGCAATGGCACCGTCAAGGTTATCATTGCCGGCGCAGACAAAAAGCCGCTTGACGATACGATCGTGACCGCCTGCGCAGCACACATCGAAGCAGAGCGCCCGATCGGCGCGACAGTGACGGTGGTCTCGGTCACGGAAGCTGAGATCCCACTCGTCGCAAAAGTCAAGCTGATCAGTGGGCACAATCTCGACGAGGTCAAGGCGGAGCTGTCTGCGGCGGTTGGTGCACTGCTTGCAGCGCTTCCCTTTGCTGAAGAGCAGAGCGTTCCCTACAGCCGGTTCCTCGCGTGCCTTCTGCAGTGCGCAGGCGTAGCGGATTACAGCACATTCACTGTCAATGGAGTAAAGACGGCGCTGCGCATCAACTCTGGCACGATTCCCGTGCTCGGCACTGTTGATGTAACGACCTATTAAGGCGGTGGAGCATGGAGAATCGCGAGAAAGTACCTGTTCGGTATCGTAAAAATGCACAGACAGCCGCGCTGCTCGACACGCTCGGGCTTTCCGCCCAGCAGATGGCGGATCTTGTAGAGGACGTCAAAAAGCAGTTTTTTATCGAGACTGCCACGTGGAGTCTGCCGCTCTGGGAGCAGCAGGTGGGTATTGCGCCTCCGACAGGAGCCACCGAAGCATCACGCCGCAGCGCACTAAAGGCACGCCTGTTGGCTGGCGGCAATACCACTGCGGATACCATCCGCGACATGGCTACAGCGATGACCGGATACGCTGCACGCGTCATTCTCAATGATGACTACAGCTTCACGTTGGAGTTTCTGGGGGAGACGGACGATTTGGTTGAGTTAGATCTAAGTGGTCTGACGGATTCCGTCAATCTTATCAGTCCGGCGCATCTGCGCTTTATCATTGCCGGCCTGACGTGGGAACGGTTTGAGGCAGTCAACATGACGTGGGCAAAGCTCGAGAATATGAACATGACATGGGAACGGTTGGAAGAGTCTGTTCCCATTGTCGGAACAAAACAGTAAAGGAGAGCAATATGAGAAGTCAGGGACGGTTTGGTGCCAATTACAGTGTGAATGGGCACCGCACGAGCGGCGAGCGCCGCGTCGACTTTAATAAGGGGTATAGTTTCCTCTTCGAACGCTGCTTTGAAGAAAATACCTTGGAGGAAATTGAGAAAATCGACTGGTCTCATGTCACTGTGAAGACACTGGATGCGAACTATCCTCCCTGCAGTCTTCCTGAAGGATATTCCTTCGTTGTCAAGGATATTCAGTACATCAAGTGCTACGACAGCTTTGAGGTGACGATTGAGGTCGACAAACAGTACTGGGGCGATGTGACGCCTTATCAGGCGCAGATTGCCGAGCTGACGGCGGCATCCGAGGCCAAGGACAGTGAGCTTTCCGAGAAAAACGCCCTGATTGCGGAAAAGGCGCAGCAGATCGCGCAGAAAGACAGCAAAATTGCGGAAATGGCAGACGCCGAGCAGGCGGCGAAGATCCTGCTCGGCGAGGCCGACTAACGGGGATGTGATAGGATGACCGCCTACGAGCAGGCCGATCAGGAGCGCAAGCAGCTATGGGATAGAAAAGAGCTCGTCAAATCGCAGTTAAAGGACATCGTCAATCCGGAAGAGCTCGCCAAGCAGAAAAAACGCTATGGCATTCTTGAGGCAATGTATGAAGAAGCCCTGCTGCGTATGGAGGCTGCCCGACCGCCGAAGGACAAGCGGCGGAAGGCCCCCAAGCAGCGCAGGATCGCTCTTTATATGGAAGGCGTCCTTGAATCCGAAAACGCTTGCCGCGGCGAAGCTAAAGACGGTGCTGTTGCCGATATTTTCGGGAATACGGTGCGTTGGACGGACCTTGACATTGATCCGGATGACGAAGACAAAAAAGCCCGCCTGATGCGATGCCTCAAGCGCGGAAAAGCCGCCTGCTCGCCTCGGCAGCAGGAAATGCTTGATTTGTTTTTGCAGGGGAAATCGATTCGGGAAATTGCAGAAGCAACGGGGGTGGATAAGACCACAGTGTCGAGAACTCTAAAGCGCGCAAAGAAAACGATCAACGAAATCGAAGGAGCCATGCGCAACGAAGAGCGCGCAGAAGCTCGGGGCGTTATTGATTTTTCTTCAAGAGAAGTGGCCGAGGACATTCTTTCTTCCCTGACCGAAACGCAAGCCGTTTACTTATATCTTTACTACGGGGAATGGTTAAGCCTGCGGGATATCGGCGAATTGCTCGATAAGAGCCACGTTTCCGTATGCAATGGAATCCACCGCGCAGTAAAAAGAATCCGCGAAAAATATAACGATAATGAGGACTTGATGCTCTGCGGTGTTGAAGACCTTGAACCCATGCTATATGAGATATATCAACAGCCGGATATCGAACACCTCGTGCCTCAGCGGGCAAAAGATGCTGCAAAGCACGCCTATGTGAAACGGAGGTTCCCAGAAAACATGAAAAAGAGGAACTTGCGCCATAGGGAAATATGGAACGAACCGATATGGGCACAACGAAGAATTCGTAAAGTCAATGACAGCAGACTGCTCCGCGCTCTGCAAGACGCGGCAGCACAGCGCGCCACATCGGTGTTAAATCTGTTGTCAAAGCTGATCACTTATGCACGAAAGAAGATTTTGAAAGGAGTCGATTCCTATTATGAGTGGAAAAAGCTACACTGAGCGCGCACGCGCGCTGAGGCCCTATATCGAGCAGGCCAGCGAAAGCCTGCCGGACAGCGACGCAGCAAAGGCCGTTGAGATGTTCCCGCGCTGGGCGGATCACATCGGCGAGACCGTCAAGCCCGGCGACCGCCGCAGCGATACGGACGAAAGCGGCGTACTGCACGTCTACCGCGTCAACAAAGGTCAGGGCCACACCACGCAAGAGAACTGGCCACCGCACTCCACCCCTGCCATGTGGACGATTATCAACGTCGACCACGCGGGCACGCAGGATGACCCGATTCCGGCCGCTCGTGGTATGGAGTACACCTATGGTCTTTATTATAAAGACCCTGAGGACACTAAGCTGTACCTGTGTGAGCGTATTGGTGAGCAGTCCGGTAACAAAATCACTCTCCAGTATCTTCCTCACGAGCTGGTAGGACAGTATTTTAAGGAGGCGACGGTATGACGGCGGCGTTGATTTCCGCCGCAGCGGCGGTGGTGGTGGCGCTCATCGAGGCCATCGCCGCCCGCGACCGTCGGCGCGACAAGAAGGAGCGTGAAAAGGCCGCCGAGCAGCAGAAGATGCAGGAGCAGCTGATGCTCAAGCTCATCGAGGGCAGCTGGGCGGCTATCGCGCTGGGCGAGGCAACGGCGAAGGCGATGCAGCGTATTCCGGACGCGCACTGTAACGGGGACATGCACGCCGCACTGGACTACGCCGCCGAAGTGAAGCACAAGCAAAAAGAATTTTTGGCCGAGCGGGGAATTCACTCCATCCTCGATAACGGGGCGGCGGCATGAAAGCGCTGAAAGCCCGCTGGGACAAGATGAAAAAGCGGGACAAGTACATATCCATCGCCATTTTCAGCCTGACGTGGTACACCGTCGCCTCGCTTACTATGACGGCGCTCGGCGTGCCGCCGCCGGACGTACTGACGGAACGCTGGTTTAAGGCATGGACGACGGAGCTCGTCGTGGTGGCGGGCATCAAGATTTTCAGAAAGGACGATACGGTTTTATGAATGAATTACTGAACAAAAGAATTGCGAACCTTCTCAGCGTGAAGAGCCTTGTGACGATCGCGCTGACGGCGACCTTCTGCATCCTGACGGTGCGCGGCGCGGTCACGCAGGAGTTTAACACCGTGTACCTCATGGTGATCGCGTTCTACTTCGGCACACAGAACGCCGCGGGCAGCGCGAAGGGAGAGTGAGCGGTGTGAATATCCGCAAATATCCCGCGAATGCGGGGAACGTCGGCGGCACGCGCGCGGCGAGCGGCATCCGCTACATCGCGATCCACTACACCGGCAACGACGGCGACACGGCGATGAACAACGCCAAGTATTACGCGGGCAACGTCGTGAAGACCAGCGCGCACTACTTCGTCGACGAGAAGGAGATCGTACAGAGCGTGGACGACCTGCGCATCGCGTGGGCGGTCGGCGGCAACAAGTATCCGAGCTGCGCGCAGACCGGCGGCGGGACGATGTACGGCAAGTGCAAGAACGCCAACAGCATCAGCATTGAGCTGTGTGACGCGGTCAAGAACGGCGTATACGCGCCGGGCGCGAAGACCGTCGCGCAGGCACTTGAGCTGACGAAAGCTCTGATGAAGAAGTACAGCATCCCCGCGGGCAACGTCATCCGCCATTTCGACGTGACGGGCAAGCTGTGCCCCGCGTACTGGTCCGGCAAGGAGAACGCGGGCAAGTGGGAAAAGGAATTCCACGGCAAGCTGACGGCGCCCGATTACCGCGCGCAGCTTCAGAAGCGCGCGGGGCTGACGGACGGCACGATGGATTACCTCTCGGCGTATCAGTACGGCGACGACCTCGTCCGGAAGCTCGCGACGATGAAGTGAAGCACGGGGCGGGAGGGCGTGCAGCTCTCCCGCCCGAAGAGAAAGGAGGGGAGGAAGTATGCCTTCCAACTGGCTATACATCGACACGAATTTTCCGTCGTTCACGCAGAAGGAGAGCGCGAGCGACAAGATCGAGACGATGCAGGACTACCTCTTCATGCTCGTCGAGCAGCTGCGCTACACGCTGCACAACTTAGACCTTTCCAACATGAACAAGACGGCGGCCGAGGGCTTCGTCAAGACGATCACGCAGCCGATCTACGCGGAGATCAAAAACGCCGAAGGCAGCATCACGCAGCTGGGCGTGACGGCAGACGGCCTTGCCGCGCGCATCGGCGACGCCGAGGGGAACATCACGCAGCTGCAAGCGACGGCGACGGGATTGCAGGCGAGCATTTCGAGCCTTGACGGCAGCGTGACGAACCTGACGGCGGACGTGAACGGCATCCGCGCGACGGTGAGAGGGAAGATCGGGACATCGGAAGCGCAGACACTCATCGACCAGAGCCTTGACGGGATCACGCTCTCGGCAACGAGCGGAGAGAGCGGGACGATCTTCAAGCTCATGTACGACGGCGCGGTGCTGGCAAGCACCGGATCGGTCGACCTCTACGTGGACGCGGTGAATGTGTACGGCACGCTGACGGCGGAACGCCTGCAAGGCAGTTCGATCAGAATTCTGGACGATGAGGGGAACAGATGCGGTTACATCTATTCAACCTACGCAAGCTCGGCGGAAACGAAGATCGAGCTGGACTCGGACGCCATCGAGATCGGCGGCGACGAGGGCAGCGTGTTCATCGGCTCGGTATGGGATCGGAGCACAAGGTCGTACTACGCCTCTATCGAGGTGGACGGCAATTCCAACGAGGTGCAGATCAAGGGCGATGTCATCCCGAACTCGGACGCGCTCTATAATCTCGGCAGCCGGAATTTCGTCTGGGACGCGATCTATTGCAGCACGAACGAGCTGAACGGGTCCGACCGAAACATCAAGAACAGCATTGAGGCGCTGCCGGAGAAGTACGTGCGCATGTTTGAGCTCGTCGAGCCGAAACGCTACAAGCTCAACAGCGGCACGAGCGGGCGCTTCCACACCGGATTCATTGCGCAGGAGGTAGAGAACGCCATGCGCGCGTGCGGCATTGAATCGAAGGAATTCGCGGGCTGGGCCGCTGCCAAACGCAAGGACGGCAGCGAAACGTATTTCCTGCGGTACAGCGAATTCATTCCGATCCTGTGGGCGAAGGTACGCGAGCAGGAAGAACGGTTGAAACGATTGGAGGAATCAGCATGAATGAGAAGATCAAGCAGGAAGCGGCGCTGGCGATGAAGTTCATCAGCAGACTGAACGTCAGCGGCGACGCGGTGGACGTGGTGGCGGCGGTGCGTCAGTCGCTTCGCAATATAGCGATGATCTGCGATGCAGCAGAAGAGCCGACGCAGGCCAACGCGCAGGACAAGCAGGCGGCAGAGCCGAAAAAGGCCGGTGAGGCCAAATGAAGCTGCCGGAGGTCCCGTATGCCGACGGAATCGGCAAGCGCGGGCAGCTGCAATTCTACGGCCTTGACCACAACCTGGGTGCAGGGGACGGCGGGCTGTGGGACATGCAAAACCTGACGAGCGACTATTATCCTGTGCTTTCGACGCGCGCAAAGCGCAAAATTTACAAGAATCTTGTAAATCCGGGCGGGCTTTTCGCGTGGGATGCGCTCGCGTGGGTGGAGGGCACGGCCTTCTACTACGGCGGCGTGAAAAAAGGCGACGTGACGGCGGGCGAGAAGTGCTTTGCGGCACTCGGCGCCTACATCATCATTCTGCCGGACAAGAAGTACTACAACACCGTTTCTGGCGCGTTCGGCAGCTTGGAGAGTACATGGAGCGGCGGGAGCCTGACGTTTACGAACGGGAAGCTCTTTGAAGAGACGGCGGAGGCGAACACGATCCGCTGCGCAAATGTCAGGTGGGCGAACTACTTTAAGCCCGGCGACGCGGTGACGATCTCCGGCTGCACGAAGCACACGGAGAACAACAAGACGCCCGTGATCCGCGAGATCGACGGGGACAAGATGTACTTCTACGAAAACGTCTTCAAGCTGGACGGCAGCGAGGGGACGACGGAGTACACCGAGAGCGGAAACTTGACGGTTCGACGCACGGTGCCGGACTTAGAATACCTGTGTGAGAACGAAAACCGGCTGTGGGGCTGCGACGGGCGCACGATCTACGCGAGCAAGCTCGGCGATCCATTCAACTGGAACGTGTTCGAGGGCCTTGAGACCGACAGCTACGCCGTGGACACGGGCAGCGCGGGTGACTTCACGGGGTGCGTGAGCTTCCTCGGCTATCCGGTGTTCTTCAAGGAGGACCACATCTACAAGGTGTACGGCAGCATCCCGTCCAACTTTGAGGTGATGGGCTCGGCCACGCTGGGCGTCGCCAAGGGCAGCGGCGGGAGCCTCGCCATCGCGGGCGAGCGGCTGCTGTATCTCTCGTCCTCGGGCGTGATGATCTACTCGGGCGGCATCCCGCAAAGCCTGCACGATGCCTTCGGCATGACGAGGCTGCGGAACGGGCGCGCGGGGAGCGACGGCCTCAAATACTACCTGAGCGCGCAGGACGAGGCGGGGGACTGGAAACTCTACGTCTACGACACGCGCAAGGGCATGTGGCACATCGAGGACAAGACGCACGCGACGCACTTCTGCCGCTATCGGGGGAACACCTATTTCCTGACGGCGGAGGGCGAGATCACGCTGACGGGCAACATCCTCGACGCGCCGGAGGGCTGCACGGACGAGGATGACTTCACGTGGTTCGCCGAGACGGGCGACTTCACGGAAAAGGGCTCCAGCCAAAGTACGAGCTACGACGGCGTGAAGAAGAGCATCGCCAAGCTGTGGGTGCGCATCGAGGTCGCGGCGGGGGCCGAAGCAAAGGTGCTGATGCAGTTTGATTCCGACGGGAAGTGGGTGCAGGCCGGGCAAACGCTGAAACCGGAACGAAAGCGCAGCTATTACCTGCCCATCGTGCCGCGGCGCGCGGACCATTACCGCATCCGCATCGAGGGCAAGGGCGAGTGCCGCGTCTATTCGATGAACCGCGAGTATTACGCGGGCAGCGAGCTCAAGAGCACGCGCGGACCACAGTAAAAATTCAAGCAGAGAGGAGAAGAAAATGGCGTATACATACGATGACTTTCAAAAGGCGGCGAGCGGCAGCAATGTGAATTTTTCACAGTACGATCTCGACCTTGCGAAAAAGTATCCTGAGTTCGGCATGAGCGTGCTCGACCTCAAGAAGCAGTACGCGGGCGCGACGACGGCGGAGCAGCGCGCACTCATCAACGCCAAGGCAAACCAGCTGCGCAGCAGCTACGGCAATTACACTGCCGGTGCGGATGGCAGCCAGTACGTGAGCGACGGCAAGTACGCGCCGAAGATCGACGAGACGCTCGACAAGATCGGCTCGTTCAAGCCGTTTACATACGGCAGCGCGCCGAGCTACGAAAACCGCTTTCAGCAGAAGCAGCAGTATTTTCCTTATTTCCTGCACAGCCGCCTAACACTAAAGTGCCTGCAAGAGCAGCCGCCAGCAATTTCATTGTTTTTTTCATAATAAATTATTCCTCCCTAAATAATATAGTAATAGACTTATCTTACCATAAAAATTCCTTGCTGTGGTGGTTAAGTGCTGTTAAAATGGATTTGTTGAGAAAAATAGATAGAAGAAAGGTAAATTATGGGAAAATTATACGGAATTGGAGTAGGACCGGGAGATCCGGAACTGCTTACATTAAAAGCATATAAGATCCTTAACCAGGCAGATGTGATCTTCTGTCCGGAAAAGAAAAAAGGAGCAGGTAGTTTTGCCTTTGATATTATAAAGGAACATATAAAAGACAGTAAAGCCCAGATCGTAAATCTGGAGTATCCTATGCATTATAAAGGGGACGAGCTGAAAAAAATGTGGGAAGAAAACGGACGCCTGATCTCTGAATATTTAAAAGGAGATAAAACAGGAGCTTTTATCACTTTAGGCGATCCCTCTGTATACAGTACCTTTATGTATACCCTTCCTTATATAGAAGCTTTTGGCACAGAGACAGAGGTAGTTCCGGGAATTCCGTCCTTCTGTGCAGCAGCGGCTATTTCAAAAATCCCTCTTACTGCCTGGGATGAAGATCTGGTGATCGCACCGGTCCGGAAAAATAATGCAGCGGATCTGGAGAAGCTTCTTACAGAACATGAGAATGTAGTGCTTATGAAGCCTTCCACAGACAGTGAAGCCCTGGTTTCTGCTATTCAGGCAAGTGGAAGGGAAAATTCTTTTGTACTGGTAGAAAAGGCGGGAACCAAAGAGCAGCGTCTGATCCGGGAGTATCAGACCTTAAAAGAGGAGCCGGTTCCCTATCTGTCTCTGAT
>ERZ773143.494-NODE-494-length-44423-cov-17.590335_pt1 | contig 44423 bp, 41 predicted proteins | sample MGYA00580852_ERZ773143 | MGnify/ENA primary metagenome ERZ773143 (study PRJEB29015, sample SAMEA2737853) | human gut metagenome | biome: human gut; feature: human-associated habitat; material: faeces | place: China | collected 2012 ... | reverse complement strand
TGAAATCTCATAAAGATAGAACTGCATAAAATAAGTGTCGGAATTTACTCAAATTTTTCCTACTTTGGACATTGGTTTTTACAACGGTATTGTATAGTGAAGCAGAGGAAAAACAAAACATGTTTCAGAGAGGAAAAACGATTATGAGAATTAAGAGTATGATGAAGGGTATGCTTGCTGTTGTAATGGCAATGTCTATGGCAGCATGCTCCGGAGCACCTGCAGCAGACCAGACTTCTTCTGAGTCACCGTCACCGGCACAGACAGAAAGTACAGCAGCAACAGAGCAGGAAACAATCGTAACAGAAGTATCTGCAGAAACGCAGACGCAAGAAGAAACAGCAAAAGCACCGAAATATGTTTTCTGTTTATTGGTGATGGTATGAGCTATCCCCAGTTTCAGGCAGCATCTGACTATCTTGGAGCAATAGCAGATGAAGATTATGTCAAGGCACTTCCGAGCAATAGCTATGAAGACCGTGGAGGAGCAGTACTGGACGGACCGGAAGCAGGATACAAGGTTACCTATACACAGGCTGATGCAGAAGCGGTTACGGCTGAAGATGGAAGGGTTATTCTGATGGATGAGCATCTGGCAGATTCCGACGCTATGGATTATGATATGGATCGTGCAGATGGAGAATGGGCATTATCTGACTATGTACAAAAGGGTATTGAAGTATTGGATAATGACACCGGATTCTTTATGATGTGTGAAGGTGGAAAGATTGACTGGGCATGTTTTCAGCCCAGCCCCGGCAGATTTCCGTCATCAGCAGACGGAAGCGGATTTACACACCTGCTTCTTATGTACATGAACTTGGATTAAAATTCGGTATTCATATTATGGGAGGGAAGAGTTTCATTTAATCAGATGATGAAGGATATTAAGTCAGGAAAAGATACGGATTTTGTTGACGAGCTTATTTTTAAGGTCATAAATGCACCGACCAAGAGAATGAAAATTGAATATGTCTAAGGCAAATTACAAAGCCGCTTATTCTTATTGATTTTAAGAGTAGGCGGTTTTTTGCGTTCTCTTGTACTTGTTTACATAGCCACCTTGACAAAGTGGCTAAAACTATGCGAAAGGAGGACGCATCTATGTCAAATCGCAAAAAGACGGTGTTGCCGACAGAGATTGTGACAGCCGTGGAGGACTGCGGCTTTTTTGAAAGCATTCCCCTATGGGCGGTGACGCTCATCGGCGGGCTGTTCATCACAGTGCTGTCGTTCATTATGATAATGTCGGTGTACGGCAGGTTTTTCAAGCTGTACCTTTATACCGCAATCGCTCCCGTCCCTCTTTCTTCTTTGCGGGAGAGCCGAGCCAGAATGTCGGCAGGAGCTTTATCAAGAGTTATTGTGCCGTGTGCCTTGAGGGTGCAATCATCGTGCTTGTCTGCATTATCTTTTCGGTGTTTGCGGCTTCCCCGCCCGTGGTCAATCCCGATGCGGCTGCGGTCACGATGGTGTGGAGCTATATCGGGGAACTGGTATTCAATATGCTCATCCTTGTCGGTGCGGTCAAGATGGCAGACCGTGTCGTGCGTGAAATGATGGGCTTGTAAGGGAGAAAGCGGATGAAACGTGTATATATATTTAAGGACGGGGTACAAAATGCTTCGTTGTCGATAGATTTGGATTACAACCTTGAGATTGTAAGATGTGAAGATTTTGAGGATCGCATAAATCTAAAAGAATGTGCGAGGAAATCCTTTAATAAGGCGTTAAACGAGCGTGATTTAGGAGATTGTGAGGATTCAACATCTTCTCTGACTACGGGGGAAATTCATTTTGTTAGAGGAAATCCTACCGAGTTTTCAATGGATGTCTGCATTGTATGCAGAGATACAGAGGAAGATTTTTACAGACTTATTCACAAAAAAACAGGGTTCACTTATCGGGATGAATACTATTGGAACAAAGCCCCTCATTCCGCAGGAATACAGAAAAAGGCTAAGTATATTAAGAAAAGGGGAAAATGGCAGCTTGTCAGAACGCAGTATTTGAATATCAAAAACAGATACCTGCGGCAGAACGACCACGACCATCCCTCTTTCATATGCTATATTGAAGCTGTAAACAATGTATATAACGCAAGAATGAGTTGGAAGTAAACGGAGTAAAACTTGAAGAATCGTCATTTTTCCAAAGATGGCAATTTTTTTGTGCTAAAAAGGAGGTGTTTATGGATTGGAAGTAAAGATAAATAAAGAAATCCGCAATTACACGGAATCCATGTTTTTCGGGCTGTCTATGCGGCAGTTCCTTTTTTCCGCCCTTGCCTGCGGCATACTTCTATGCCCAGAAAGCAGGGCAAAATTAAGAAAACACCCTGCGGGTATCCCTTTATGCCCAAGATGCAGGGCGAGTAATTGACTTTGACCATCGCCCCTTTAAAAATGTGGAAGTCATGGATGAGGCAATGATATCCTTATGGAATCAAAGAGTAAATCATGATGACAATGTGTATATTTTGGGGGATTTCTGCTATAGAAACGAAAAAAGTGCGGAATGGTATCTGAGTCAACTAAAGGGACATAAGCATCTGGTTCTTGGGTCTGTACCATTATCCGATGTCGGAATGGAATGGCTCTTACAGAGGTCACTTGCACTTTTATGGTCATATTCACGATAAGAGGGATGAAACATGGGAATATATGAATCAGGGGGAGAACGCTTATAATGTGGGCTGCATGTTATATGGATACGGACCGGTACGCCTGAATGAGATTGTGAAGGCGAACAGGACTATGTGATTGTCTGCGGAGACTTTGGGCTTTGCGTAAGCGGCGGATGTTCGAAGAATATAGTGCCCAAAAAGGAAGTTCTATGTTATAATTCAAATAACATCAAGGACTTCGCAACACACAGAGCAGATGTAAGGTGGCATGATGAGTAAAAATATATGCAGATTAGATGGAAATCAAATTTTTTTATCCGTACTGAGGGATGATGAGGAGGCAGTCGGCTTATACGCGAAGTGGATGTCGGATGAAACCACCTGTGTCTTTATAGAGCATGCGCATTCTGTGGTGGACATCACCCGGATGCCCGGTTGGGTAAGAGACCATTCTGTCATGCGGATGGGAATTGTCCTGAAAGAGACAGACACATTGATTGGATATTGTCATATTGACCATCGAACTGAGGATATGTCAGCCTGGTTATCCATTAACATCGGAGAAAAGTCGGTGCGTGGAAAAGGCATTGAAACCGAAGTCGTGCAGATACTCTTGCGGTACTGCTTTATGGCGCTGGGAGTGTATAGTGTCCATCTGGATGTACTGGAAACGAACACCCCTGCAATTAAGTGTTACGAGAAGGCAGGATTCAGAATAAGTGGCAGATATCGGGGACATTGTTACTATATGCGGAACCACTATGACTGGCTGCACATGGATATCTTATATGAGGAATACCGGCACCACTTGAACCTTAAGGGTCTTCATGCGAAAAGTGTCCGCAAGTTAGCGGGCACAACAAAAAAGTCCGTCGGAGCGTTAAAGCATCGACGGACTTTTTTTGCTTTGCTATTTTACAAAAGTAAAAATCAAAAAATTACAGAGTCTGATGCACCTCGCGGATCACGGCTTCGCTAAGTTCCGGAGCTTTGTTGGGATCGATGTCATCGGGAAATTCCACATCAATGGTGGAAGCAACCGGCCGGTAGTTCAGACGCAGTGCGTTTTTCTGAATATAATCGGTAGCCTGATTGTAAGTTTCCTCTGTAACGCCATTTAAAGTGATCGTATATAATTTTGCCATAATCTATCATCCTTTCTGTTGGTTTATGAGTTTGTGGAAACATTTCCTTGTTTCTGTATATAGTATATCTCTTTTTATAAAAAAAAGAAATGCACGAAAAGCATAAATATAATAATAGGAATCATTACTATATTTGTTAAATATATACAATATATCAAATAGAAAAGAACTTACAATGATTGACAGAAAGTGTAAATTTCAATATAGTGGAAGAAATGGAAATAAATGTATGGAGGCATCTTACGATTGAATATTGCAAAGGATAAATGGATGAAATACAAAGGAACTTCGGGCAGAGCGGTTCTGACTCTGTGCGGTGTCTACGGGGTGGCATATCTGTTCAGCTTACAGCCGGTGAACCGGATCTATTACAGTGTTCTGAATGTGCTGCTGGCTGTGGGAATCTATTCTATGTTGCAGCAGACGGAGCAAAATCTCCGGAAAATAGAGGAGAAAAGGGACAGGAAGCGCAGAATCTATTATGTGGCAGTGATCAGCTTCCTGTTTGCCTTGTCCATGGTCATGGGATATCAGTTGCAGAATCTGGGAATGACGGATTGCGGAGTCCGGGGCAAAGGGATGATCCTGATCCGTGCGCTGTGCTTAAGTGTTGCCGCATTTCCTTTTGCAAATCTGTTGCTTGACGGGATAGACCGACTCTCTGCGAGAGGAGAAGCAACGATGTCGGGGAGATATTGGAAGTCCGGCATTGTATTCGCAGTAACGGCAGTCGTTATTTTCCTGTGCCTGATTCCGGTATGGCTGGCTTATTACCCGATCATCATGTCTTACGATTTTCACAGACAGGTCAACGAAGCGTATAAGGGCCTGGAATGGTTTTATCCCTTGCAGCCCATTGCACATACATGGCTGATCCGGCTGTTTTTACAGATTGGAACGGCCATCGGATCCTACGAGGCGGGAATGGCCTGTATGGCGGTATTCCAGATGGTGCTGTATGCTCTGGTCATGGGTTATGCCACGTCCATGATCTGGCGGATGACTGCTAAAAAATGGCCGGTGGTGGTAACAACACTATTTCTGGCGCTTTTCCCATACAACACGGTTTTAGTGGTGTGTACCACAAAGGATACCTTGTTTACCATATTGTTTACGTTGTTCTTTTTACTTTTTCTGGAGAGAAATAATTTCAGCAACGGAAAAAAGAAAATCCTCATGAACATTCTTCTGGTGGCTGAGGGCTGTCTGATGATGCAGTTTCGTAATAATGCAGTATATGCGGTGGCGGTATTTATGCTGCTGTTATTGATCCTGCGGCCGAAAAAGGAAAAACTGGGTATTCTGATTCTGGGGATTTGTCTGGTACTGGGAGAGACCGGAATGCGAAATGTGATCCAGACAGTCATAGGGACCCAGCTGGAGGCTCCGAAGATCGAGGCTTACAGCGTTCCCATCCAGCAGTTTGCCAGAGTGGCATATTATCATGGAGAGGAACTGGAGGCGCAGGATCCGGAGCTGGCGGCATTGCTGGAAAAATATGTGCCGAGAGATCATTGGGATGCTTATTATGCGCCGCTGGCGGATACCATCAAGGGCGCGGTAAATGCTTCGGCATATACGGAGAATTCCAGGCAGTTTTTGAGAGACTGGCTACGAGTGGGCAAACGGTATCCGAACGAGTTCCTGGATGCTTTTCTGGAACTGACCAGAGGATACTGGTTCTGGGATGATTTCTCCTGGGCGGAAAATCTGGGCTATGGCACAGACACAAGGTATGGTGTGCTCTTTACCTATACTTCCTCGGAAATCGAAGGCTATGGCAGTATTGAACATCGGTCGAAATTCCCGGCACTGGAAAAAGTGCTGGAAAAGATCGTCAGTGGTAACTGCTTTAATGAATGGCCGGTGTTTTCCGTTATTTTTCATGGATCTCTATACAGCTGGAGCCTGTTCTTTTTGATGGTGTTGTGCCTGTATCGAAGAAAATACTGGTGTTTCCAGATGAGCTTACTGCCGTTTTTATACTTTGGGACTATGTTGCTGGGGCCGGTAGTGCAGGTACGTTATTTATTCCCCATTATGGTAATGCTGCCGGTACTTGCGGCATTTTTCTCGAGTGACAGGATGAAGAGCCAAAGCAATGAAAACAGGGAACAAAAGGTTGTTTTTCTGGGCCGGAAAATCTATAATAAGGCTATTGGATGATAATATAAACGGAAAGAGGACCCAATGGAGAATCAGGAGAAGAACGAAACAACTGTGCTTCCGGAGAATCCGGAGATTATGGTAAAGAATCCCCGGATTGGAAAGGTACGGAAACTGGAAGAGGAAGTCAGGCGCCAGAATGAGCTGGAGCAGCTCAGAACCAAACGGATCCGCAAGGAGCAGGAATATATCGAGCAGATGAGCAAGGCGGTGGAAGACCACCTGCGCAATACCAGAGAGGAACAGCGGTATAACGAAGAATTTGAACGGCTGATCCGCAAGGATGTCTATCGGATGCACGGCATCAGTGAGGACAAGCTGCAGGGAATGACGGAGTACCGCAATGCCTGGTATCAGGGAACGGCGTTCGGCATGTTTTTTCTGTCGCTGATTCTGACCGGAATCTGCGGATATCTTCATGGCTTCGGTTCGGAATTGTGTATTTTTATGGCATTTTATACCGCTATTGAGGGAACACTTCTGACCAATGGGAAAAGACAGCATGCATTGTTGGATATGGTGACAAGAATTCTGTATCTGCTGTTGTTTCCGGCCATGCTGATCGTATTTGTCTGTTTTGAACTGGGATTTACGGAGTATGGGATCGTCGTACCGGTACTGACGATTGCCGGTGTGGTGATTCTGGTGCTGGGAGCGGTATCGTACTTTGTGTATGACCCATACCGCCTGGACCGTAAGAACCACAAAAAGGCGGACCGCTATATCCGGGATATAGAAAAAGCCGCTGTCAAGGAAGTGGAACTGGAAGAAAAGGCACTGGCAAAACAGGCCAGAAAACAGGAAAAACTGGAACTTAAGGAAGAGGCCAGACAGGAACGGGCAGCAAAGCGAAGGGAACGGAAGAACCGGAGGGATGAGAAGCTCACCGGCTGGAAAGAAAGCATTCGCGAAAAGCTTCCGGCGAAGAAGAAAGCCACAGAGGAGAGCAGAACGAAGACAGGCATCTCAAAAGAGCCGGAAGCCGTGACGGAGGAAAAGCCGCAGGCAGGTGCAGAGGAGTCCGGGACGCCGGAGACAACCGGACCGGTAGAAAACACAGAGCCTGTAGAGACTGTGGAACAGAAGGATGCACCTGCGGAACCGGAGCAGGGGACACCGGAAGAGACTGGTAAAGCGGAAGAAATTGATACAACAAATGGGGAGGAGAAATAATGGCCTATTATCTGATTGATTTTGAAAATGTAAAGAGCCGAGGCATGGAGGGAGTGGAACTGCTGGCGAAGGAGGATACCGTCTGCATTTTCTACAGTGACAATGCGGACAGCATGACTTTTGACCTGCATCGGAAGTTGAATGAGACGAAGGCACAGATCATTTACCACAAGGTGGCAGTTGGCACCAAGAATGCACTGGATTTCCAGCTGGCAACGTATCTCGGTTACCTGATCTGTGAGCAGCAGAAGGAAGGGATACACCCGGATTACTTTATCGTGACCAAGGACAATGGATTCACCAGTCTGATGGTATACTGGAAAGCACAGGGAGTTCCCGTGCGCATTATCCGTAATCTCTTGTGGGGAAAGAATCCAATGGCGGAACAAAATCTCCTGACCGAAGAAAACGCAATGGAAGTAACGGAAAGTACGGAACAGGAGAGCGTGCAGGCTCTGTCGGTGGAAGCGGCAGAGCCGGTGGCAACGGGAAGCACAGAACAGGAGACAGAGAACGCAACAGCGGTAATGACGGAGGAACCGAAGGCGGAAGTGGATGCAGAGGAGATTGCAGAGCCAGCATTTGTGAGCGTGCAGATCCTGGAAGAACCGTTGCCTGAGATACTGGAACCTGTGCCTGTGGAACCCGTGAAAAAAACGGTAAGGAAAAAGAGCGGAAATACCCGGAAGAAGAATACTGCAAATATGGCAGAAAAGAAAACGACGGAGAAAACTGTTGATAAGAAGGCTTCAGAGAAGAAATCAGCAGAAGAACCGGATGAACTGGCCCAGGCAGTGGAAAAGGTGCTTTCCGACCAGGCCATCGTCCCTCAGGTGGTAAAATTCATCCGCCAGTACAAGACCAAACAGGGAATCAACAATGCCCTGAACAAAGAGTTCAAGGACAGCAAACGTACCAGCGAGATTTATTCCGCTATCAAACCTCTGATCGCGGATAAAAAGGGAAAATGATAAAATAGATCAACAAAAAATTAAAAGAAAACTATTGACATTATAAAATCAGAGTGGTATCTTTGCTATCGAACAGAAAGTGAAATTCGATGAACAGAACAAGATCTGCATACGGAAGCATTTCAGAGAGCCGCCGGTTGGTGTGAGACGGCATGTGAGTATGACAGACTATCCTCTGTGAGAAGTACACTGAAGCAGTTAAGTAGGTGTCACCGGTATTCTACCGTTATTTAGAAACCTGTTGGAAATGAGATATTTGTATTTCATGGAGATGGGAACAAGAGGTCATGTGATAAAACATGACAAGCAAAGTGGTAACGCGGAGAGCTTAGAGCTTTTCGTCTTTGGGTGCTTAAGGGCACCGGAGACGGAAAGCTTTTTTTGTTTTACGGGCAATCAGAATTTTCTTTCTGTCACGACAAAACAACAAGACACAAGAAAGAAGGAAACAAAAATGAACAGTTTGGTAATCATTCTGATCGCAATGGTAGTGCTGGTAGCAGGCTATGTCTTCTACGGAAGATGGCTTGCCAAAAAGTGGGGAATCGATGAGAAGGCGAAGACGCCTGCGTTTACCCATGAAGACGGAGAGGACTTCGTGCCTTCCTCCAAATTCACTGTATTTTCTCATCAGTTTTCCTCTATCGCCGGAGCAGGTCCTGTGACGGGTCCCATCCTCGCATCGGTATTCGGATGGGTTCCCGTGCTCCTGTGGCTTCTGATCGGCGGTCTGTTCTTCGGTGCCGTACAGGATTTCGGTGCGCTGTATGCCTCCGTGAAGAACGAAGGAAAATCCATGGGAATGATCATTGAAAAATACATTGGTAAGACCGGCAGAAAGTTGTTCATGCTGTTCTGCTGGCTGTTCACTCTGTTAGTCATTGCAGCATTTACCGATATGGTGGCAGGTACCTTCGTAGGTACCGGACTGGAAGATGCCAGTGTGGCATATGCCAACGGCAGTGCGGCATCCATTTCCATGTTGTTCATCGTTGTAGCAGTGATCTTCGGTCTGATCCAGAAAAAGGTCGGCAAGATGAACGAGTGGGTCAAGGCAGTCGTAGCCATCGGTCTGTTGGTAGTAATGTTCGCTGTAGGTATGCATCTTCCCATCTATGCTTCCAAGACTGCATGGATCTACATCATCATGGCATACCTGTTCCTTGCATCCGTAATGCCCATGTGGCTTCTGATGCAGCCCAGAGATTACATGACCACCTTTATGCTGCTGGGTATGATCATCGGTGCCGTACTTGGTGTGGTTGTGGCTCATCCCGATATGGAGCTGAATGCATTTAACGGTTTTCAGGTAGGTAACAGCAGCCTGTTCCCGACTCTGTTCGTCACCATCGCCTGCGGTGCGGTATCCGGCTTCCACAGCCTGGTATCCTCCGGTACTTCATCCAAGACCATCAGCAATGAAAAAGATATGCCCATGGTAGGTTATGGTGCCATGATCGTAGAGAGCCTGCTGGGTGTGGTTGCACTGGTAGTTGTCGGTGCAGTTGCAGTCAATGGCACGAAGCCCGATGGTACACCGTTCTCCATTTTCTCCTCCGGTGTCGCAGGATTCCTGGAGAAGATGGGGGTTCCCGTAACCGTAGCAACTGTATTCATGACCATGTGTGTATCTGCATTGGCACTGACTTCTCTGGATTCCGTAGCAAGAATCGGGCGTATGTCCTTCCAGGAGCTGTTCCTGGGAGACACCACAGATACCGCAAAGATGACTCCCGTGCAGAGAGTTCTGACCAATAAGTATTTTGCAACTGTGATCACTTTGTTTTTCGGTTATCTGCTGACTCTTGGCGGATACAACAATGTATGGCCGCTGTTCGGTTCTGCGAACCAGCTGCTGGCAGCACTGGTATTGATCGCCCTGGCCGTATTCTTAAAGACTACCGGTCGTACCGGCTGGACACTGTACTTCCCTATGGGAATGATGCTGGTCGTAACCTTTACTGCATTGATCCAGAAGACAGTTGCCCTGGTGAAAAATGTGGCATCCGGACAGGCAACCTTCCTGGTAGACGGCTTACAGCTGATCGTAGCCATACTGCTTATGGTACTGGGAGTTATGGTTGCTTACAGCTGCATCCGCAAGCTGTTCGGTGCCGGGAAAAATTCAGAAAAAGAGGCAGCATAAGTTGTCAAAAAAATGATTTTCCGGTAGAAAAGAAAGATAAGATATGCTAGAATAAGGAACGGTCAAGGAGTAAAAAACTCTTTGACCGTTCTTTTCGTCAGAGTGGACGCTGATGGGAAGAGTAATAACAGAGATACAAATATGGGAAGAAGATAAAAGGATAGGATTGAAAATGAAACAGAATATGCAGGATCTGACGGAAGGACCCTTAGGAAAGAAAATACTGATCTTCAGTGTGCCGTTAATGCTGTCCAATCTGCTACAGGTGCTTTTCAATATGGCGGATATTGCGGTGATCGGTCAGTTCGCCGGTTCCCTGTCGCTGGGAGCGGTAGGGTCCACAGCCACACTGGTCACCATGTTTACCGGATTCCTCATTGGTCTGTCCGGCGGTATCAATGTACTGACGGCACTGTATTACGGGGCAAAGGATAGGGAAAGTCTGTCGAAGACGATTCATTCCGCCGCACTGGTCAGCCTGATCATGGGCGTGCTGTTACTGGTACTGGGAGTCGGCTTATCCGAGTGGATGCTGACAATGCTGAAGACCAGAGAGGAACTTTTGGACAAAGCAGTATTGTACCTGCGGATCTATTATCTGGGAATGCCGGCGCTGGCCATTTACAACTTTGGTAATGCGGTGTACAGCGCAGTGGGGAATACGAAGAAGCCTCTGTATTATCTTGGTTTTTCCGGAGTGCTGAATATTATTCTGAACCTGTTTTTTGTGATCGTCTGTCATATGGATGTGGCAGGAGTGGCATTGGCCAGTATCATTTCCCAGTATGTATCTGCAACATTAATCCTGCAGGCACTGCTTCGCTGCAAAGACATTTATGCCCTGCATCCGGGAAAGCTGCGATTGGATCCGGAACTTACGAAGGATATCCTGAAGCTGGGAATGCCCTCCGGATTGCAGAACGTAATTTTCCAGTTTGCCAACAGCTTTGTGCAGATGGGTGTGAATTCCTTTGATGCCACCATGGTGGCAGGCAATTCCGCAGCCACCAATGCAGATGCCATGGTATACGATGTCATGGCAGCATTCTATACCGCCTGCGGCAGCTTTATGGGACAGAATTACGGTGCGGGCAAGAAGAAAAGGGTGCGGAACAGTTACCTCATCAGCCTGGCATATTCCTTCGGCATCGGTCTGATCCTGGGAGTGTCACTGGTATTTTTCGGAAGAGCGTTTTTGTCTCTGTTTACCAGAGATGCGGCAGTTATGAATGCCGGTATGTACCGTCTGACGATCATGGGATTTTCGTATTGTATTTCGGCATTTATGGACTGTACCATTGCGGCGGCCAGAGCCATGGGCAAGAGCATTATACCTATGTTCATTGTCATCATGGGTTCCTGCGTGTTCCGTGTAATCTGGGTTTACACCATATTTGCCTATTTCCATACGATACCGTCCCTGTATCTGCTATATGTCTTTTCATGGAGTATCACCGCAGTGGCGGAAATCCTCTATTTCATACGGATCTACAGACAAAAAATGGCTCTCCTGTCGTAAGACAGAGGAGCCATTTTGCTGTGATGCGATGAGCCGGCCGGCTCGAGGGTGTATGGATTTATGCAGCTTCGGTCTCTGCGGCAGCAGAAACAGCAGCGTAACGAACCGGCAGGAGATGAGCGCGTTCCAGTGCAACATAGATGATGGGGATCAGAATCAGCTGGATAATGATACCGGGGAGGCAGGATACGAAATATCCGGCAGCCCAGGCAGACCAGCTGTAGGAACCGCCTGCAAAGATCAGTGCGCGCAGGATACCGGTGATCACACGGCCGCCCAGCATGGCGATGATTAAAGCCGCATACAGATCAATGATCAGCTTACCGCTGCGGAGAAACTGCAAGACCAGACCGCTGATCAGACCATAGAGTCCCAACTCGATCATCATAACAGGCATATATCCAAAAACGGGCATACCGGTAAGCAGACTGGATACCAGAGGTCCGAGAATGCCGCAGACCAGACCGAAAGGTGCTCCACAGACCAGACCGCACAGAAGCACGGGCAGATGCATGGGGGAGAACAGGACACCGCCCTTGGGAATGGCGTGCAGAGTCATGGGCAGAACCACACATAAGGCAACACACAGAGCAGTGAGGATGCTCTTGTTTAAAACAGTTAATTTTTTCATGGAAAACCTCCTGATAAGATATAACTGTTCAGAGTCTCCATTCGCAAAAAGCCTCTCCGAGGCTTTATTTTTGCTCATTGAGATGACTTCGTCAAATAAATATTGCCATATATTCTTACGAATGCAAGCATTCGACGAACATCTGTCAATATTTAATGACTCTGAACAGTAACAAAAAAGCCAGAACGGCACACTTTTCCCTTCTGGGATAAATATGCCTTCTGGCGTTAAGCTCCTTCCTGAAGCATAATACATAATAAAGGGTGGGCATTTTTTTGTCAAGATAAATTGCAAAAAAGCATTTGCCATGCTATCATGGAACATGTATGTATTATTTTTGGCAGGAGTAAAGTTATGCGTATTATGGTAATGGACGGCCAGGGCGGAGGCGTAGGCAGAAGCCTGCTGGAGGCTCTGAAGGAACGGTTTCCGGAGGCGGAACTGATCGCAGTGGGAACCAACGCCACAGCTACGGCGAATATGATGAAGAGCGGCGTTACAAGCGGTGCCACCGGGGAGAATGCCGTGGTATATAACAGTAAGAGGGCAGACGTGATCGTAGGACCGGTGGGAATCGTCATGGCGGATGCCATGTTAGGTGAGATCACCCCCACCATGGCAGCAGCGGTAGCTTCGAATGATGCAAAACTGATCCTGATCCCCATGAGTAAATGCCATGCCACTATCGTGGGAGTCGAGAGCAGACGCCTGGGAGAATACATTGCGGAGGCTGTGGATGAGATCGCTGAGAACTGTTTCTGAGCTGACAGAGGAATTGCGTGTGCTTCCCACCGGAATGCGCATTATTGCCATTGACGGCAGATGCGCCGCAGGGAAGACAACACTGGCTGCCAGACTTGCAAAAGAACTGGGCGGAGATGTGATCCATATGGATGATTTTTTTCTGCCGCCTGCACTTCGGACGCAGGAGCGCAGAAGCGAGCCCGGCGGAAATGTGCACTATGAACGATTTTTGACGGAAGTCATACCGAAGCTTGCATCGGGACAAGCATTTTCCTATCAGAGATTTGACTGTTCCCGCATGGCACCGGGAGACTGGCTCCCGGTACAAAATAACGGTTTTGTATTCGTAGAAGGCGCTTACAGCTGCCATCCGGTACTGGGAGAATACATGGACCGGAAAGTATTTCTGGACATAGACCATGAGACGCAGACGGAGCGGATCCGCACGAGGAACGGAGAGGACATACTACAGGACTTCCTGCAGCTGTGGATTCCGTTGGAAGAAGCATATTTTCAGGCATTTTCCCTAGAGGAGAATACCGATTACATTATAAAACAGACGAAAGGCGAGACAGATGCTGCATCAGTTTTACCCGGATTATGAGGCGGATTCCGCCTATGGCATAGATTACAGAACATTATATGAACAGGGGTATCGCGGAATCATTTTTGATATTGACAATACACTCGTACCGCACGGGGCACCGGCAACACCGCAGGCAACAGAGTTCTTCGGCAGATTGCGGGAACTGGGATTTCAGACACTGCTGTTATCGAACAACAAGGAGCCCCGCGTAAAAAGTTTTGCGGATGCAGTAGGTGCTTCCTATATCTATAAGGCCGGGAAACCCGGAAGAGAAGGTTATCTGCGGGCTATGGAACAGATGCATACCGGGGCGGATACCACACTTTTTGTGGGGGATCAGCTGTTCACCGATGTGTGGGGAGCTAAAAAATGCGGGATCATGACTTATCTGACGAAACCCATTCATCCGAAAGAAGAGATTCAGATCGTACTCAAGAGATATCTGGAAAAGATCGTACTGTTTTTCTACCATAGAGAAAAGCGTCGGAAAGGAAATCAAAATGCTGAATGATATCAATGGATATACCAGAACCTGCGGACTGATCGGAAACCCGGTGGAGCACACCCTGTCTCCGGTGATCCACAATACCCTGTCCATGGTGCTTGGGAAAAATCTGACCTATGTCCCGTTCCATGTGGAGACCGGAAGACTGGAGGATGCCGTGAAGGGTGCTTTTGCACTGAATCTGCTGGGAATAAATGTAACGGTTCCCTATAAAAGCGATGTGATCCCGTACCTGGATGACATAGATCCGCTGGCATCAAATATCGGTGCTGTAAATACGCTGGTCCGCACGGAAAAGGGCTATAAAGGCTACAATACCGATATGCCGGGATTGTACCGGGCCATGTGCGAGGACGGCGTCAAAGTCAAGGGACAGAAAGTGCTGATCCTGGGAGCCGGAGGAGTAGCCAGAGCGGTAGCCATGATGCTGTTGGATAAGGGGGCGAAAGAGGTCATTATCCTGAACCGTACGGTGGAAAAGGCACAGAGCATAGCGGACGAGGTGAATCACCTCACCGGAAAAAAACGGAAATTTGCAAAAGCCCTGTCTATAGATGCGTATGATACGCTGCCGGAAGGGGAACGCTATCTGGCAATACAGGCCACCAGTGTGGGTATGTATCCGGACTGTGATGCGGCGGTGATCGAGGATCCCACATTTTATAAGAGAGTACACACCGGATATGATCTGATCTTCAATCCACCGAAGACCCGGTTTATGGAACTGGTGGAGGCACAGGGCGGTGAAGCCTATAATGGTGCGAAGATGCTTCTCTATCAGGGAATCATTGCTTTTGAATTGTGGACAGGCTGCCAGGTGGAACCCTGGCTTGCAGACAAAGTCTATGAACGGATGCAGAAAGCAAAAAAGACAGAGGACGGAAAATAAAAAATGAAACACAAACGAAGGAATATCGTCCTGATCGGCTTTATGGGATCGGGGAAGACAACACTGGGACTGAAACTGTCCTATCTGCTACGGATGCCGGTAGAAGACACGGACAAGCTGATCGAGAGACAGGAGGGCAGGAGCATCACACAGATCTTTGCGGATGACGGTGAATCCTATTTCCGGGAACTGGAGACGGAACTGCTGCGAAAATGCGGGGAACAGAAATACGAACGTATCCTGTCTGTGGGAGGAGGCACTCCGGTCAATCCGGTGAACCGGCCCCTGCTGCATCAGTGTGGAACAGTGGTATATCTGCGCGTGTCGCCGGAAGTGGTCTACGAGCGGCTGAAAAATGACACTACAAGGCCCCTGCTGCAGTGTGAGGATCCTCTGACAAGGATCCGGGAACTGCTGGAGATCCGGGACAAAATCTATGCGGAATGTGCGGACATTATACTGGATGTGGATAACAGGCATTCCGATGAACTGGCGGAAGAGTTACAGCTGCAGTTACGGAAGCAGAAAGACATACAGAGAAAAAAGGAGAGAAAAAAGATGAAAATTCTGGTGATCAACGGACCGAATCTGAATTTTCTGGGAATCCGTGAGAAAAAGATCTACGGAACACAGGACTATCAGTATTTACTGGATCTGATCGACAAAAAAGCAAAAGAAACCGGAGAGGAGATCCAGGTGTTCCAGAGCAACCATGAAGGAGCCATCATCGACAGGATCCAGGAGGCATATTCTGACGGAACGGAGGGGATCGTGATCAACCCCGGTGCCTACACCCATTACAGCTATGCCATCCGGGATGCTCTGGCAAGCGTGGATATTCCCAAGGTGGAGATTCATATTTCCGATATTACGAGCAGAGAAGAGTTCCGCAAGATTTCTGTGACAGCACCGGTATGTAACAGGCAGATTTACGGACAGGGACTGGACGGTTATCTGCAGGCTATCGATTTCCTACGAGAGAACAGGCAGTAGTTTCCCGAGAAATTTGAAAAAATTTTTCAAAAGTAGTTGAAATGTGCATGTTTTTATATTAAAATGTTAAAGAATTATGACGTGAAAATATTTAGGAGGAATACATTATGATTTCTGCAGGTGATTTCAGAAATGGTATTACCATTGAGTATGATAACAATGTTTACCAGATTATCGAATTCCAGCATGTTAAGCCGGGAAAGGGCGCAGCTTTCGTAAGAACCAAGCTGAAGAACATCAAGAGTGGCGGTGTAGTAGAGAAGACTTTCCGTCCTACTGAGAAGTGCCCTCAGGCGCGTATTGATAGAAAGGATATGCAGTATCTGTATGAAGATGGCGATCTGTACTACTTCATGGATACTGAGACTTACGATCAGGTTGCACTGAACTCTGAGACTGTAGGCGATGCATTGAAGTTCGTAAAAGAGAACGAGATGTGCAAGATCTGCTCCCACAATGGCAGCGTATTCTCCGTGGAGCCTCCTCTGTTTGTAGAACTGGAGATCACTGAGACCGAGCCCGGATTCAAGGGTGATACCGCTACCGGTGCCAGCAAGCCTGCTACCGTTGAGACCGGAGCTACTGTTGCAGTACCTCTGTTCGTTAACCAGGGCGACAAGATCAAGATCGATACCAGAACCGGTGAATATCTGTCTCGTGCATAATTGTTGAGACTACCACTGTTCTGAGCAATATCCGATAAGAGAACCTGTAAGGCAATAAGTTATCCTGTTTCGGGATGGCTTATTGCTTTTGTTATTTTCTACATTTTTACACCGGAAATACCACATGGGAAAAAGCAGGAGGGGAGCCTGCTTCGGAGAGGCATGGAGGTATTCTATGGAGATTTCTACATTTAAAGTAAAGGTACAGAAGGCTGTCAGCGAAGTGTTGGGACAGGAGTATACAGTGGAACTGCGGGAAGTGCAGAAGAATAACGGAGTGCTGCTTCAGGGACTGATGATCCGTAAGGGACAGGACAATGTGACACCTACGATTTATCTTAATTCCTTCTGGGAAGCTTATGAGGGTGGCGTGACCTTTGCAGATATTATTAAGAAGATCATCAGTATCTATAAGGAGGACGGAATCGGCCGGAAGATCGATGTTTCCTTTTTTCAGGATTTTGAGAAGGTAAAGGAGAAACTGTGCTTCCGGCTGGTGAACCGGGAGAAGAACCGGGAGCAGCTGGAAAAAGTGCCGTATATTCCGATACTTGATCTGGCAATCTGCTTCTACTATGCGTTTGACGAAGCAGGAGTGGACAACGGTATGATCCCCATCTACAGATCCCATCTGGACAACTGGAAGGTGACAGACAGGGATCTGCTGGAGATTGCAGTGAAAAATACCCCCAGACTGTTTCCCGGTGAGACCATTCCCATGGAGGATGTGCTGGGAGACGCACTGCAGGAACTTCCGGAGGAAGTCCGGAGGGAATTTTTGAGGAAGGTATCCATGATGATCCTGACGAATTCCCGCAAGACTTACGGTGCCTGCAGCATTTTGTATCCCGGGATGCTGGAGCAGCTGGCAGAGCGTATCGGCGGCGATTATTACATGATCCCCAGTTCTGTTCATGAATTCCTGCTGGTTCCCAGGGAACGGGAACAGGACAGGGAAGAACTGAAGAAAATGATCGCAGAAGTGAACCGGACAGAGCTGCCGCCGGAGGAAGTTCTGTCGGACCATTTATATCTGTATTGCAGCCGGGAGAGGGAAGTAAGGATAGTGTAGAATACCGGAGTGAATATTATGTTTGAAAAAAACTAAATAATTCCAACAATTTAAACTGGACATATGTAGTGTTTTATGATATTATAGTCGAGGTGATGTAATAAATTTGTAATATTTGCATCCGTAGTCTAATGGATAGAACGGAGGCCTCCGACGCCTTTAATGCAGGTTCGATTCCTGTCGGATGCATTTACATCACCTTGATTATAGGGAGAGAGATGAGAGAAGCCGCTTGCGGCTTTTTGCGATTAAAGAACTTTTTTTCAGAATTTGGAAAGGACGCAATATGTGGAAAGAAAAATTACATTTTCTTGGAAACTATATCATAAAGCATAGTAAAGTAGTTTTGCCGGCTGTCGTTGTTGTGGTAGTGGCAGTCACCGTATCCGTAAGCCTGAGTATGAACAACCGTCACCGTGAGGAGCAGCAGAACGCAGAGAGCGCAGCGGCAGTGTCCAGTGAGATTGCTACGGAACCGACAACAGAGGATGTACCTTTGGTAGCAAATGAGGAAGGTGCGGTATATACTCTGGTAGCTACTTATTATAATGCCATGGCGACCGGTGATGAGACAACGTTACGTTCCGTTTGTGATGAGATCTCCGACAAAGACATGTATCGTTATCTGGAACTGGCACAGTATATTGATTATTATCCGACTTTGGAGATCTATACCAAGACCGGCCCGGAAGAGGGTTCGGTGATCGCTTATGTATATTACAAGATTGCATTTGTGGGTCATGAGGAAGAGGTGCCCGGTTATCAGGCACTTTATATCTGCACCAATGATCAGGGAGAAATGTATATCAAGCGCGGCGAGAACAGTGAGGAAGTCAACGATTATATCAAGACGTTAAGCACGCAGGATGATGTTGTGGAATTTAACAACAAGATCACAGTGGAATACAATGAACTGATGGTAGATCATCCGGAAGTATTGCAGTATATCAGTGAGCTGGATTCTCAGGTAAGCATTGCCGTAGGAGAGAAGCTGGCCAATCAGGTAGCCGGAGATCAGAATACAGATACCTCTGCGGAAGGCGGTGATCAGGCGGCAGACGGTCAGGATACTTCTGCCGAAGGCACAGAGCAGCCCGCAGAAGAGCAGGGACCGCAGTATGTGACGACAACTACTACCGTAAATGTCAGAAGCTCCGACAGTGAGCAGGCGGATAAGCTGGGTAAAGTGGCAGGAGGTACGAAGCTTCAGGTACTGGAGCAGCGCGCCAACGGTTGGACCAAGGTAGATTATGAAGGTAAGGAAGGCTATATCAAGACAGAGTTCCTGCAGCTGGCAGAGAGCGCAGCCGGTGCCGAGACCATCGGAACCGTGACCGCTACCACCAATATCAATGTACGTGCATCCGCCAGTGAGACTGCAGATCGTCTGGGAGTTCTTTCCGGTGGCGATTCCGCGGAACTGGTCGGCACAGAAGGCGACTGGAGCAAGATTAAGTACAACGGCCAGGTTGGATACGTAAAAAGTGAGTATGTGCAATAAATGAGCATTGCACAGAAAATAGGGCGAATAAAATAATACATTTCAGGGAAAGCTTCTTACCAAAAACGGTAAGGAGCTTTTCTATGAATAAAACAGGAAATCACAATCTGAAGAAACAGGAGATCAACATCTACCGGGAGATCCAGCGTAACACGGAAATGGCCATGAAGGCACTGGATGCCGTTACGGACAAAATCTACGACGACAGGCTGGCAGCCGTGGTGGCGGAACAGGAATTACAGTACTCCAGGCTGCATGACAGGGCAGTGCAGAATCTGGTGGAGGGCAAGGCCCAGACCTACCGGGAGAATGCCATGGAGAACATGATGCTGCGCTTTGGAATCGGTTATAACACCCTGCTCAACACCAGCACAAGTCATATCGCAGAAATGATCATCAAGGGCAGTAATAACGGTGTGCTGGAGATGGAGAAGGTGTTGGCACACAATGAAGAGTTTGCTGGAAGCCCCTGCCGCAGTCTGGCGAAGGAACTGATCGAGATGGAGAATGCCAACATCCGGACTCTGAAAGAATATCTATAGCATACAAAACGACCGCTTTCGGCAATTTAACGTACATCATAACGCACAAATTGTATACTTGCATACCTTTTTGTGCAATTTTTATAGAAAATGGCCAAAAACTTTTACGATTTAGTGAAATAAAGTTTATTGTACAATTAAAAAAGTCGTTTTATAATAAAGTATATGGCAACCAGGTTGTCATGAATCTGTATACCAATTGAAGGAGGACATTCAAATGTCATATGTTGATGAAGTATTTGATTTGGTAGTCGCAAAGAATCCTGCACAGCCCGAGTTCCACCAGGCAGTCAAAGAGGTTCTGGAATCTCTTCGCGTGGTGATCGAGGCAAACGAGGAAAAATATCGTAAGGATGCTCTGCTGGAGAGACTGGTAACTCCCGAGAGACAGATCCTGTTTCGTGTACCCTGGGTGGATGATAAGGGTCAGGTACAGGTAAACAACGGTTTCCGTGTACAGTTCAACTCCGCAATCGGACCTTACAAGGGAGGCTTACGTTTACATCCTTCCGTTAACTTAGGTATCATCAAGTTCCTTGGTTTCGAGCAGACCTTCAAGAACTCTCTGACCGGCTTGCCTATCGGCGGTGGTAAGGGTGGTTCCGATTTTGATCCCAAGGGTAAATCCGACAGAGAGATCATGGCTTTCTGCCAGAGCTTCATCACAGAACTTTACAAATATATCGGAGCAGATACCGATGTTCCTGCAGGTGATATCGGTACCGGCGCAAGAGAAATCGGTTATATGTACGGACAGTACAAGAGACTGACCGGCCTGTATGAAGGTGTTCTGACCGGTAAGGGCTTAAGCTATGGCGGATCCCTGGCAAGAACCGAAGCAACCGGTTATGGCCTGCTGTATCTGACCGAGGAGATGTTAAAGTGCAATGGCAAGGATATCGCAGGCAAGACCGTGGCTGTATCCGGTGCCGGTAACGTAGCAATCTACGCTATCCAGAAAGCACAGCAGTTAGGTGCCAAGGTAGTTACCTGTTCCGATTCCACCGGCTGGATTTATGATCCCGAAGGAATCGATGTAGCACTGTTGCAGGAAGTAAAGGAAGTAAAGCGTGCAAGACTGACCGAGTATGCTGCTGCAAGACCCAGCGCACAGTATCATGAGAAGAAGAATGGTGAGCATGGTGTATGGACCGTGAAGTGTGATGTAGCTCTTCCTTGCGCAACCCAGAACGAACTGGATCTGGAGGATGCAAAACAGCTGGTTGCTAACGGCGTATTCGCTGTAGCAGAGGGCGCTAACATGCCTACCACCATGGAAGCTACCGAGTACTTCCAGAAGAACGGCGTTCTGTTCTGCCCCGGCAAAGCATCCAATGCAGGTGGTGTTGCTACCTCCGCTCTGGAGATGAGCCAGAACAGTGAGAGACTTTCCTGGACCTTCGAAGAGGTTGATGCAAAGCTGAAGACCATCATGGTTAATATCTTCCACAATCTGGATGATGCAGCCAAGAAGTACGGCATGGAAGGTAACTATGTAGCAGGTGCTAACATCGCAGGCTTCTTGAAGGTTGCAGATGCTATGACTGCACAGGGTATTGTATAGGAACATCTGAAAACATAAAGTATATCATGAGCACCGGATCGAATGTGAAAACGTTTGATCCGGTGATTTTTTTATGCAAAAAATAACCCGCCCCTGTAGCTGCGTTGAGCAGTGGTACAGGGGCGGGTATTGTTATTTCTATGGTATTCTATGGTTCATATATTATTCTTCTGTCTGCGGCTGCGCTGCAGCATTACGGGCATTGATCTCGGCCTGTTGCTGGTTGATCACAGATTCGTAGTCCGGATTGGCAAAGAAGGTTGCATCATGCTGACACTGACTTCTGGTGTTCGGTGTGCTGACAGTCTGCGTGCCATCCGGATTGTTGATGATGACAGTGGAGCCCTGCTGTAATGCAGGATCTTCTACCAGAGGCATGGTGGCAACACCGGTGTACTTGAACGGGCAGTCAGGGCTTGCGGGTAATCCGTCGTAAGCACAGATCTCGCCCTGATAGTGTACATCGCAGCTTTCCGTTGGTTCCGTACCCTCAGCAAAATACTCTGTATATACACAGCCATCGCAGAGACCGGGAATCGGGAGCTTGCCGGACTGGGAACATACCGCTACCTGTACAATACCGGAGGGAACCGGGAACTGGGTGTTAGGCAGATCCTCATGAACACGCTTCATAACCTTACGCCATAAGGTCTTGGAGACACCGTCCTCGGCACTGTTCAGGTCAACATTGTTGTCGTACCCGGTCCAGGTAGCAGCGGTGTAGTAAGGGGTATATCCTACAAACCAGGCATCGGTAGGTCCGGTAGTAGTACCGGTCTTACCGGCGATAGCCATACCGCCGAAATTTACACGGCCACCGGTACCGGAGGTAACTACATCCTGCATGGCACTGGTCAGCAGGAAAGCAGTGGTCTCCTTGATGACCTGTCTGGTAGCCGGATTGGTGTTGTCCAGAATTACATTGCCATCGGAATCGGTGACCCTGGTGTACAGCTTCGGGGTGACATAAGTACCGCCGTTGGCAATGGCAGCGTAGGCACCGGTCAGCTCGTAGGGAGTGACACCGTAGGTCAGACCGCCCAGAGCCAGGGACTGGTTCACGTCGGACTTGATTTCGTTGCCGACCTGCACACCGTCAGTCAGAGTGGTAAATCCAAAGTTCAGCAGATAATCATAACCAAGTCTCGGAGTGATCACCGTGATGTTCTTAACTGCGATAATATTCAGGGAGTCACGGATCGCACTTCGGATATTCTGGATGCCGCGGTAACCGGTCTTGTACCAGTTCCGGACGGGAGTACCGTCGGCATAATTGAACGGAGCGTCGTTGTAAACAGTAGCCAGAGTCTTGCCGGCACTGTCCAGAGCGGGAGCGTAGGAGGCCACTACCTTGAAGGTGGATCCCGGCAGACGCTTGGCACTGGTGGCACGGTTCAGGGTTCTGCGGCCCTCCTTGGCACCGCGGCCGCCGATCATGGCTACCACATAGCCGGTGCTCTGCTCCTCAATGACCATAGCGGACTGGGGCTGAGGAGTCATGGAAATAGTTTCTTCGTAATTATCTGCATCGTCTTCTACACCCAGCTGAGCCAGCATTGCGGAACGGTAAGTGTCCACCGCTGCATAGGCATCATCCTGGGAAGAGAAGATCAGATTGAACTTCGCACTCTGGTTCTGCTTGAACCAGGTCATCATGTTTTCTTTACTGAAGTTATTTTTGGTGCCATCAGGAGAGATAATGGTAAGTGCATAGTTCAGATACCATTTCACGTTCTCCGGATAATTGGAAGGATCTGCATATTCTTCGTTCAGAATTGCCTGAATCTTGGGATCCAGTGTGGATTCCACACGTAAGCCGCCGGAGGTCAGCAGGGTCTCTGCCATGGCTTCGTTATAACCGGACAGGATCAGATCCTGCTTTACCTGCTCATATACGGCATCGGAGAAGTAGGAGCCGGTAGTGGCATTGGCTTCCTGATAGTCGATATCGTACAGTCCGATACGCTCGTATACCGCATCGGTATCTGCCATGGCTTCATCGTATTGTGCCTGACTGATAAAGCCAAGCTCCAGCATTTTATTCAGACAGGTATCACGACGTTTTGCATTTTCTTCCGGATGCCGGATCGGATTGTATTTGGATGGATTTTGGGTGATGCTGGCAATGACCGCACATTCGGAAATGGTCAGTTCACTGCAGTGCTTACCGAAGTAACGCAGGGAAGCGGATTCCACACCCAGAGTATTTTGTCCTAAGTTGATTGCGTTCATGTAACGCAACAGAATCTCATCCTTTGAATAATACTTGGTGATTTCCAGTGCCAGATACTGCTCCTGGATCTTACGCTTGATCTTTTTGATCTTGTTGTCACCTTCGGAGGTCCAGTCGGTGAAAACAGTGTTCTTCAACAGCTGCTGGGTAATAGTGCTGGCACCCTGGGCCTCTTCACCGCCGGTCTTTAAGAACTGATAACCGGCACGCAGGATACCCTTGACATCAATACCGTTGTGCTGATAGAAACGTTGGTCCTCGATCGCCACGAAGGCTTTGCCCAGATAGTCGGGAATTTCATCCATGCCTACGGAGAGACGGTTGGAGTTGGTGCTGACATACTGGTCGATCTCATTGCCTTCCTTATCATATACGATGGTGGCTTCACCAACGGCTACAACATCGGACAGCCGGATCGTGGGAGTGGAAGAGAGGATGCCACGGAAAGCACCGATACCGGCGGCTACGCCGCAGATGCCGACACCGACAAAAGCTGCCAGCATGACCTTGACACAGGTCAGAGCAATTTTCCTTCCCCATTTTTGTGATTTAGAGTTGAGTGTCTTTTGCTTCGCACGGACACCTTTTTTACTATAATTCATAAAACAAGTCCTTTCTGTCTGAGATACAGACGAAAACATTATACCAAATAATGCTATGTAAATAAAGGCTTTTTAGAATTGTTTCACATTTTGGAGAAGTTATGCTACACTGGAAAAGAAAGCAAAAGAAAATAAGAATTTATAAAGCAGAAAATAAGAGAGGTCATACATGGACAACATGACAGCAACAGACAGCTACAGAGTCCTTTTGTCCGGCGGGGAAGGCGAAATCGTGGAGAAAAAGTCCCGCTTTATCTCTACGATCCGCAAGTGTGAAACCGAGGAAGAAGCAGTGGCTTTTATAGAAGAAATGAAGAAAAAATACTGGGATGCCAGACACAACTGTTCTGCATTTATAATAGGAAGCAGAGGCGAACTGACCCGGTGCAGCGATGACGGGGAACCCTCCGGAACGGCGGGGCGTCCGATGCTGGAAGTATTGACCGGATCCGGTATCCGCAATATTGCGGTGGTAGTGACCAGATATTTTGGTGGCACATTGCTTGGCACCGGCGGCCTGGTGCGGGCCTATACCCAGGCGGTGAAGGAGGGGCTGGATCATTGTGAGACCGGCATTATGCGGAAGGGCTGCGAGCTGGAAGTGACAACGGATTATAATGATGTTGGAAAGCTGCAGTATTATTTCGGACAGCAGGGCATCGTTCCTGCGGACAGCATCTATGCGGAAAACGTAAAATTTATTTTACTTGTCCCGGTGGAAAAAGAGGATAGTCTCAGGAAAAACCTGACAGAAACCACCTGCGGAAAGGTAAAAATTGAGAAATTGAAAGAAACTTATTTCATTGACAAAGAATAGTCATAAAGTTAAAATATTATTAACAATTCAGAACCATTAAATATTGACGGATATTCGTCGAATGTTTACATTCGTAAGAATATATGTCAAGAGCAAAAGGAAAGCCTCGTAGAGGCGATTTTGCGAATGGGGTTCTGGATGGATCCTACAGAAAGGTGGTGGTTTTTATGAAGTGTACACAGAAGAGTTCTGACAACCCACTTCCGGGGCGAAGTTACTGCATAAGTTACACCCATAGAAAACATCATAAGGAGGATCATCATGGAACAGATCAAAGAACTGGAAGAAGTCTTAGAGCTTCTTAACACCAAGCAGTATACCAAACTGCGCCAGTATCTGGCTGAACTCAACGATGCCGATATTGCAGGACTTCTGGAAGAACTGGAAGAAGAGGATATGCTCAAAGTCTTCCGCATTCTTCCCAAGGACCTGGCGGCAGACGTTTTTTCCTATTTAGATATGGACAATCAGCAGAAGATCATCACCTCCCTGTCAGATAAGGAAGCAACGAACATCATCAACAACCTGATGGCAGACGATGCGGCTGACCTGTTGGAAGAGATGCCTGCCAACATTGTCAAAAAGCTTCTGACCAACGCAAGCCCTGAGGTACGCAGAGATATCAATCATCTGCTGCGATATCCGGAAGATTCCGCCGGAAGTATCATGACGGTCGAATATGTAGACCTGAAGGAGAATCTGACGGTGAATCAGGCCATCGAGCGGATCCGTAAGGTAGGCCTCGACAGTGAGACCATCAATATCTGCTATGTGCTGGATGCCCAGAGAAGACTGGTGGGAACCGTGGCCCTGCGTTATCTGCTGCTCATGGACGGTGACGAGATCATCGGTGACATCATGCATGAAAATGTCATTTCCATCAATACCCTGATGGACCAGGAGGAAGTTGCCAGACAGTTCAAAAAATACGACTTTACAGCCATGCCGGTCGTAGACAATGAGAACCGGCTGGTAGGTATTATCACCGTGGACGATATTGTGGATATCATCGAAGAAGAGACCACGGAGGATATGGAAAAAATGGCGGCTATCGTGCCCAGCGATAAGCCCTATATGAAGACGGGAGTATTCGAGACCTTTAAAAAGCGTATTCCTTGGCTGTTACTTTTAATGGTATCCGCAACCTTTACCGGTGCCATCATTTCCTCCTTTGAGGATGCTCTGAGTGTCTGTGCGGTACTGGTGGCTTATATCCCTATGTTGATGGACACCGGTGGTAATGCCGGAAGCCAGGCCAGTGTTACAGTCATCCGTGGACTGTCTCTGAATGAGATCGAATACCGGGATGTGCCCAAGGTTATTTTCAAGGAAATCCGGGTGGCTCTGATGTGCGGCATTACGCTGTCTGCGGCAAACTTTGTAAAACTTCTGATACTGGACAGGGTAGGAGTGCTGGTGGCAGCTTCCGTGTGCCTGACATTGGTAGCTGCAGTAGTGATCGCCATGATCATCGGATGTCTGCTGCCGGTTCTGGCAAAGCGTCTGGGCTTCGACCCGGCGGTTATGGCCAGCCCGTTTATCACTACCATTGTGGATGCATTGTCCCTGCTGGTATACTTCCGTGTGGCATCCGCTATCATGGGACTATAGATATCAGACAATATTCGAATGATTTAAATATGTGAAATTGTGGATAAGCCATGCACCCGCGAAAGAAGCATTTTTGTGGAGCATGGCTTATTTTATACACTGTTATTATGATAAAAATTTGACAGGATGTTTTTTTTTCAGTACTTTCCGACAAGCCCTTTGCAAGGACGGAAATTTTTGCTAGAATCAAGATAAATAGCAAATGTAACCGCTTTCGTAAATATCTTTCTTAAGAGAATACTCGGGAACAGCAAAAGCAACGGAGGAATAAGTCATGAGATATTTTTTTGAATCTAAAGTAGAAAAAAAGGATGCCGGATATACCATCCAGATCCCTTTCAATGTATGGGAAGTATGTAAGCAGAGAGAAGTCATCAAAGGAGACATTGTTCTGGACAACAACATCATCGAGTGTGAACTTCATCCCAAGGAAAAGGGCAATTACGAGATCGTTATCACCGATGAGAATGCTGTAAAGGTAGAGCTTGGTGTAGCACATAAGATTCTGCTGCATGTCAATGGTTCCCTGATCCGCATGGACCAGAACAGCCCTTACAGTTTCGAGAACCCGATCCGCAAGATCGACAGCATGAATGTGATCATCCAGCCAGAGGATGGTCTGTGCGGCCAGGCTTGTGTCGCAATGTTAGCCGGTGTTACCATTGCAGAAGTTATCAGCGTTATGGACTGCAGAGAGTGGCAGGCTACCATGGGCCGCGTGATCTCTGCACTGAACTATTACGGCATTGACCATACCGATATCATCGTATATACCGAGGGCAGACCCGCTGTACTGCCTAAGTGCTGCATCATGATGGAGAAGATGGGACGCTTCTGCCACTATCTGGTACATTACGATGGCAAGTTCTACGATTCCAATCTGGGCGTAATGGAAGAGTATGATATGAGCAAGCTGTTAGGTTACCTTGAGATCAAATGCTGATGGAATGCAAATCCGTATTTGCGTGATTTCGATTACCTTGTTCTATTTATAAGGAAGTTCAAAAACTGTAGGTTACACAGATGTGCCTACAGTTTTTTCATAGAAAATAGGTTAATCGGCTAAAAACCCCCTAATAGGGTTGCATGTTGACACGGTAAAGTGTAAAATGGAAAAGTGTGGTTTTCGTAACTTTTCAGAGCGATTACTAATTTTCTATTACAAAGGATGGGAAGAAAAATGAATCAGAAAAAGAAGATTGAAAATTATCAGCAGATTGCCATGGGAACCGGATTGCGTTATGATGAAACCAATGACTTGTTTCATGGGGAACGGGATGGGTTTGACTTTATCGTCTATGCACCCGATGCAAGATATCCGTATATGATGGTACTGCATACGGCGGCAAAAAGCGCTGACGGGTCGACATTTGACAAGCAGGCAGTGAAAGGGTTTCAGAAAAGCAGCAAGAAGATCGCGAGTTTTGGTCAGAAGAATCTGGATATCAGAGTATCACTGAAGGCACAGTCCAATGCGGAAAAATGTAAGGATACATTGAACGAAGCACTTGCAGCTACAACGACATTCCTGCGTACAAACAGTTACAGCCCCTGCTGTGATCTGTGCGGTCAGAATGTAGAGACCGGAGCGTTCAGAATGGGCGGTGAATACTATCATTTATGTCCGGACTGCGAGACGAAGATGCGCAGTGACATCGCAATGAAGACACAGCAGAAGGCGCAGAAGAAAGAAAACATCGTAGGCGGTATTGTAGGTGCCCTGTTAGGATCCCTGTTGGGAATGCTCAGTGTTCTGATCTTAAGCCAGTTGGGATATGTAGCAGCATTATCCGGTGTGATCATGGCGGTGTGCGTTCTGAAGGGATATGAGATGCTGGGCGGAAAACTGACCAAAAAGGCTGTGGTCATCAGCGCTGTGATCATGATCCTTATGACGTATTTCGCAGATCGTGTGGACTGGGCGATCATTCTGTTCAATCAGGGCGGCGGTGCGGAAGCAGGTTATAGTCTGTTCGAGTGTTATCGACTGATCCCTGCGGCACTTTCCGCAGAAATTATTGATATGGGAAGCTACATAGGCAATCTGGTTCTACAGTATCTGTTTGTGGCGCTCGGAGCAATTCCTACCGTTATCGGAAAAATGAAAGAGAAAAAAGAAGAAGGTATTATCGTAAGATTAAATTAAGCTCTTTGCTTTCAGCAGACAATGTGGTACAATAGTACCAGTGATGTAATTCCTTATATCGTGGTATTGAGTTCAGACTTTTGACCCCGGTAGCATAATGTTGGAATTAGGGGGAAACAGAATATGAGAAAGTGGAAAGCATGGCTGTTTGCATTGGCTGTTCTCATAGGCATTGGGACTATTGGGACGGCGTCAATGAAGGCAGAAGCACAGAATCTGAATCAGGGAAAGCGGGTACTGTTTATCAGTTCGTATTCTTATGGATGGGACACCGTCCAGACACAGATCGAAGGAATCAAAGCCGGAGTGGATGAGAATACCACTATCGACTATGAATTTATGGACACGAAGCGTTTTCGGACAGATGAGTGGCTGAATATGTTTCATGATATGCTGAAATACCATCTGGAGAATACGGATCCCTATGATGTGGTGATCGTGGGAGATGATGCGGCGCTGCAGTTTGCCATGGAATACCGGGAAGAACTGTTCCCGGAGATACCGGTTGTCTTCGAAGGTGTGAACGATGAAGAATATGCCATGAAAGCGGCAGAGAATCCTCTTGTGACGGGAATTATTGAAAAACTGTCCGTAGAGAAGAACATAGACATGGCGCTGAAGGTGAATCCGACAGCCGATAAAGTAGTGGCGATACTGGATGATTCAGTGACCGCAGATGCAGAACGGAAGAATTTTTACAACTCAGCGGAAAACTATCCGGAGCTGGAATTTTCTGAGATCAATGCTGCGGAACTGGAAACAGCCAGATTGCAGCAGGCTATCAGTAAGGTGGATGATAAGACGATACTGATCTATATCGTTATGTCTAAGGACGGCAGTGGCAAACAATATACCAGTGACCAGGCGCTGTGTATGATTGTGGATTATGCCAAAGTACCGGTTTACCGCATGGTGGAGGCCGGAATCGGTGACGGACTGCTGGGCGGTAATGTGGTATCCATGTATAAGTCCGGAGAGATCGCAGCACAGATGGCCATGGATATCGCAAATGGTACCGACAGTGCAGAGATCAATGTGGTAAAGGACAGTCCCAACATTTATTGTGTAGATGAAGACGTCATGCGGAAGTTCGGGCTGGAGGCATCACAGTTTCCCAAAGATACCGAATTTGTAAATCATCGGGAGAATTTTTTTGTCAGGAACCGAGAGGCTTTGATACCGGCACTTATACTTATCACTGCACTCAATGTTATTATCTGCTGGGTGTGCTTCGATAATTACCGCAGACGAAAGCTGCTGCAGGAACTGGAGCAGGCACGTGCAATTATGGAGGCGGCAGCACAGCATGACTTCCTGACGGGACTTCCGAACCGCAGCAAATTCATGAAGGATCTGGAGCAGATGATCGATGCGAAGGTTCCCTGTACCGTCATGATGCTGGATATTGATAATTTCAAGAAGATCAACGACACTTACGGACATACGGCAGGAGACGAAGCGCTGCAGCAGGTGGCAAACCGCCTGAAAGAGATGCAGTCCCAGATACTGACATCATACCGTTTCGCCGGAGATGAATTTATTCTGATCCTGCGCAGCAGCCAGAATATGCTGGTGGAGAAGACAGCGTACCAGTGCAGACAGGTATTCACAAAGGATGTGGTGCTCTGCGGTACGAAGCGGAAGATCGGCGGCAGCATTGGTATTGCAAGTTATCCTAAGGATACGGATAATCTGGAACAGCTGATCGTGTGTGCGGATGATGCCATGTATCAGGTGAAGAAGAACGGCAAGAATGATTTTGCATTCTATAAAAAGCCAGAGGAAGAAACAACGGACAATACGCAATAAAACGGAAATAGAACAAAGAATACAGAAAAATAGGGAAGCAGGCAGAAATTTGCTGTTATAATAACAGAGGTTTCTGCCTGTTTTTTGAACGGAAAATTGCTTTCCATGTTGAAAAAACATACGATTATGTTATAATTAATACCATTGACTAAAAGGAGAACAGTGTGAAAATAAATTTCACACGCAAATTTGTGCCTGCGGCCCAAACTTTGCAGATTTTGAGAAAGGCATGGTTAATTAAAATGCGAATACTATCAGAAGCGCTGGGATATGTAATGTACTTTTGCTATTATCTGGTGCATAATTATGGATTGGCAATCATTCTGTTCACATTGATCAGCAAGATTGTACTGCTGCCGGTATCCGTCTGGGTACAGAAGAATTCCATTAAAATGGTAAAGATGCAGCCTGAGATCAACCGAATCAAGGCAAAACATTTCGGGGATGCAGACCGGATCGCGGACGAACAGTCCAAGATCTTCAAGAGAGAGAAGTACAATCCGCTGGCATCCCTGATCCCGCTGGCAGTTCAGATTATTCTGCTGATGGGACTGGTAGAGGTTATCTATCACCCGCTGGATTATCTGCTTCATCTGCCACAGGATGTGATCACGGCATTCAATGGCCTGGCTGTCAGCCTGGCCGGAGCAAATCCGGAGAGCTCCTCTATTCAGCTGGCAGTAGTGGAGATGATCAAGAGTGGTAATTATGCAGAACAGTTCGCAGCATTGCAGTCAGGACTGGCAGGTGTGGACATTGCGTCTGTATTACAGCAGGTGCAGGGAATTTCCCTGAACTTCTGCGGCATGAATTTAAGTTGGGTACCTTCCGAAGTGGGGGGCATTGATATCATCGTTCCCATTGCAGCCGGTATTTCCGCATGGCTGTTGTGTGTGGCACAGAATGCAGCCAATGTCATTCAGGCAGAGCAGTCCAAGCTGAACAAATACGGTATGATGGCATTTTCGGTAGGCCTGTCCCTGTATCTGGGCTGGTTTGTTCCGGCAGGTGTGGCTTTGTACTGGATCGCCAGCAACCTGTTCGCAATTTTACAGCAGTATCTGCTGAACTGGGCCATCAATCCCAAGGATTATGTGGATTATGAGGAACTGGAGGCCAGCAAACAGGAACTGGAGGAATTGCAGTCCATTGGTGGCAAGAAGAAACTCTTCGAGAAAAATCCCTATGCCAAGAGAGAGAAGAAAGATTTCAAACGTTTCTTCTCTGTAGTGAACAAGCATCTGGTATTTTATTCCGAGAGCAGTGGCTTCTATAAATATTATCAGGGCATTATCGAATGGCTCCTGGCACATACCAATCTGACTATCCACTATATCACCAGTGATCCGGAAGATCAGATCTTTGCACTGGCGGAAAAAGAAGACAAGATCCGGGCGTATTATATCGGAGAAAAACGTCTGATCACACTGATGATGAAGATGGATGCAGACGTAGTGGTCATGACTATGCCGGATATTGAGAACTTCCATATTAAGCGAAGCTATATAAGGAAGGATATTGAATATATCTATATTCCTCACTGTATGGACAGTCTGAATATGACCATGCGTACCGGTTCCATGGATCACTACGATACCGTATACTGCGTCGGTAAGCATCATACTGAGGAAATCCGCAAGACAGAGGAAGCTTACGGTCTGCCGCCCAAGAAACTGATCGACTGGGGCTACTGCCTGCTGGATCGTATGATCGAAGATTACAGGAAAGCGGATAAGACGCCTCATGAGAAAAAGCATATTCTGATCGCGCCTTCCTGGCAGAAGGACAATATCGTGGACAGCTGTCTGGAAGGCATGCTGGATGATCTGGCAGGTAAGGGTTATGAAGTGGTAGTACGTCCTCATCCTCAACAGGTGCGTCTGCAGCAGGATAAGATGGATCGCCTGAAAGAGCGTTATGCCAAGAACCCGGATATTGACATTCAGACAGACTTCTCATCCAACAGCACGGTATTCGAGGCGGATCTGCTGGTGACTGACTGGTCCGGTATCGCGTATGAATATGCCTTTACGACCAAGAAGCCGGTTCTGTTCGTGGATACTCCCATGAAGGTCATGAATCCGGAATACCAGAAGATCGACACCATACCTATCAATATCTGGATGAGGGATGTCATCGGAGACCGTCTGGATCCTGCAAAGACAGAGGAGACCGAAAGCAAGGTCAGAAATCTGCTGGAGCAGAAGGATGCTTACCATGACAGAATCGAAAAGTTCGTGGAAGAATATGTATACAATCTGGGCAACAGTGCCGAAGTAGGTGCAAAGTACATTGTACAGGCAGTCCAGGAACAGATCAAAAAAGCAAAAGAACAATAAAAATCTGAAATACAAAAAGAGTAAAAGAAAGAGGTAAAAACATGAAAAAATTAAGCAAGATCGCACAGGTAACATTTTTTGCAGCAGCATTCGCAGTACTGTTTTCCGGAACTGCAGATGCATATATTGACCCTTCTGTTATGAACTATGCTATTCAGGCAGTAGCCGGTGTAGTCATCGCCGTAGGCGCTGCAGCCGGTATCTACTGGAGAAAGGCCAAGAAGAAGATCGACAAGAGTCTGGGAATCGATGAGAACAGAAACAAAGAAGTAGAATCCGATGACATTATGCTGGATCAGGCAGAGGACAAGCAGGAGAAGTAATCTGACATGAAAAAGCGGGATAAAAAGCAACTGCTGCCGGGAATCGTGGTGGCGGCTGCCATCAGTTTCCTGGTGTTTTTATATGCACCGGTAGATTTGTATTGTAGTAATATATCCGAGTTCTGGTTTGATTTCGGAATTCTGATCAGGGCATCACTGGGCCTGTTTTTGATCAGCACCGTTGTGCTGCTTCTGATCTATATTGTCTTGTGGCTGATCCATCCGGTGCTGTACCGTATCGGACTGGCAGGTGGATTCTTAGGGCTGATCTGTACCTATATTCAGGGAAATTTTCTGATCAGGAATCTGCCGCCCCTGGATGGAACGACGATTCGATGGGAAGAATATACATCTCTGAGGACAGAGGATTTTATTCTCTGGGGCATCGGCTTTGTTGTTGTAGTGCTCATGTATATTTTCCTGAAAAAAGATCTTTTGTCCAAAACGGTAATGTATTTAAGCGGTGGACTGACATTGATGCTGCTGATCACAGCAGTCAGTTTTGTATTTACCAGTGGTGCACTGCAGGAAAAAGTACATTATCAATATGGTGCGGACGAACAGTTTGTGATGTCTGAAGACCAGAACTTCGTGATCCTTCTGCTGGATACGGTGGATTCCAGAACGATCACGGAACTGTTGGACGAGCATCCGGAATACAGTGAGGTATTTCGTGATTTCACCTATTTTGAAAATACGGTAGGAGCATACTCCTGCACAGAGAGATCCGTTCCCTATATTCTGTCAGGAGACTGGTATGAAAATGATGAACCCTTTGATGATTACGGCAAGAGGGTGTACCAGGAGTCCCCACTGTTTCAGACATTGCAGGAACGTGGCTACAATATGGAACTCTGTGATTCTGAATTGTATATGGATACCGAACTGATGCATATGTTCAGCAACATTCACGTAGTGGATTTCGAACTGAGTTCTTATACGAAATTTGCGAAACCACTGTTGAAGCTGATCGGTTTCCGGTATGCGCCTTTTGAACTGAAGAAAATGTGTACATTTAAAAAGGCTGCATTCGCAGAACTGCTCCAGGTAGAGAATACACCTGAGGAAACCAGCTGCAGTGAAATGGATCATGTATTTAAGAGTCAGCTGGATCTGCAGGGAATTACCGTGGAAGATTCCTCCAAAAAATTCAAATTTATTCATCTGAACGGAGCACATGTTCCTTATATCTATGATAAGGACATGAATATCATCAATGAACTGGACGGCACTTATGAACAGAGCGCACAGGCCACGATGGTCGGTGCAATGGATTATGTCGAACATCTGCGCAACAGTGAAGCCTACGACAATACAGTCCTCATTGTGATGTCGGATCATGGCTATAACGGAAGCCTGGGACAAAGCGGAGAGGCTACCTGGATGCGTCAGTGTGCATTACTTCTGATCAAGGGAAGAAATGAGCATCATGATACCATGCAGATCTCACAGGCACCCATAAGCTTTGAGGATCTTCAGGAGGCATATGTGCGTCTGCTGGACGGCAGGCGGAGTGATGAGGTCTTTGACTGGAAGGAAGGCGATGCAAGAGAACGCCGGTTCTTACGGTATTCTTTCCTGGATGACGATCATATGCAGGAGTATATGCAGACGGGGTATGCTTCTGATATGGATACCATGATTCCTACCGGAAGAGAGTATAATCGTTAGAAAGAAATGCAACAATGTGACAGGGAGAATAAGTGTGAGTAAAAATACTGTGAGAAAAAAGATAACAGGCAGACAGCTGATGCCGGGGATTTTCATATCCCTGGCTATCAGCTTTTTGTTGTTTTTATATGCACCTGTCGATCTGTACTGCGCGAATGTTTCGGAATTCTGGTTTGATTTTTCCACGTTATTGATCACTGCACTGGGGATGTTCGCTGCCTGTTTTGCTGTACTGATGGTGTTATATCTGATTGCCATGCTGATTCATCAGTATGTGTACCGGATCGCACTGGCTGGAGGGCTGACACTTTTTATCTGTACCTATATCCAGGGCAATTTTATGATCGACAAGCTGCCTCCGCTGGATGGAACGACCATCAAATGGGAGAATTATACGATACTGCGGACAGAAGATCTGATCCTCTGGAGTGTTGCTTTGCTGATCGTCGTTCTTATGTACGTTTTTCTGAAAAAAGATCTGTTTTCCAGAACCGTAATGTATCTGAGCGGTGGACTTACCCTGATGCTGTTGATCACGGCAGTCAGCGTAGTATTTACCAGCGGGGCATTGCAGGAGAGAGCGCGTTATCAGCTTGGCGGAGATAACGAATTCGTAATGTCTGATGAACAGAATTTTATAATTCTGGTATTGGATACCGTGGACTCCAGAACTTTTGCAGAATTGCTGGAGACACATCCGGAATATGCAGCTGAGTTTCAGGATTTTACTTATTTTGAAAATACCGTAGGGGCGTATTCCTGTACCGAGAGAGCCGTACCCTATATTTTGTCAGGGGAATGGTACGAGAATGATGAACCGTTTGAAGATTATATGCGCCGGATGTACCGAGAATCTCCACTGTTCCGGACATTACAGGAACGGGGATACCGGATGGAGTTTTATGATGAAGAACTTTATCTGGATGACGAGATAGCCCAGATGTTCAGCAATGTATACCGGGTGGATTTTGAACTGAGTTCCTATGTCAGATTTGCAAAACCTTTGTTGAAACTGGTGGGATTCCGATATGCCCCTTTTGAACTGAAGAAGAAATGTATTTTCAAGATGGCGGCTATCGATGAACTGGTCAAAGTGGAAAATGCACAAGAAAAATACAGTTTCAGCCAGCAAGATCATATATTTAAGAGTCAACTGGACCAAAGAGGGATCAGTGAACAGGATACACAGGCAAAATTCCAGTTTATTCATTTGAATGGAGCCCATGTCCCCTTCATCTATGATGAAAATATGAATATTATTGATGAAGAGGAAGGAACTTATGAACAGACGATGCTGGCGGTGCTCTCCGGGGCTGGGAACTATGTGGAGAAGCTGCGCGGAAGTGGAGCTTATGACAATACGGTGCTGATCATTATGGCGGATCACGGATACAACGGAAGCCTAGATGAGAGCGGAGAGGAAGCCTGGATGCGTCAGTGTCCGCTGCTGTTGATAAAAGGCATGGGGGAAACCCATGATACCATGCAGATCTCACAGGCACCCATAAGCTTTGAAGATCTGCAGGAAGCATATACACGTCTGTTGGACGGAAAGCAGAGCACGGCCGCCTTCGACTGGAAGGAAGGCGATGTAAGGGAGCGCCGGTTCTTAAAATATTCTTTTCTGGATGAGGATCACATGCAGGAATATGTGCAGACGGGATATGCGTTTGACAGGAATACCATGAAGGCTACCGGAAGAGAGTATAATCGTTAGAAAGAAATGCAACAATGTGACAGGGAGAATAAGTGTGAGTAAAAATACTGTGAGAAAAAAGATAACAGGCAGACAGCTGATGCCGGGGATTTTCATATCCCTGGCCATCAGTTTCCTGCTGTTTCTGTATGCTCCGATCGATCTGTACTGTGCGAATACAGCGGAATTCTGGTTTGATTTTTCCACGTTATTGATCACTGCACTGGGGATGTTTGCAGCCTGTTTCGCCGTACTGGCGGTGTTGTATCTGATTGCTATGCTGATTCATCCATATGTGTACCGGATCACACTGGCCGGAGGAATTGCACTTTTTATCTGCACCTATATCCAGGGGAATTTTATGATCGACAGACTGCCGCCATTGGACGGAACTTCAATCTGGTGGGGCAAATACGATATTCTCCGGAAAGATACATTGCTTCTTTGGGTAGTAGTGCTGATCGTTGTAATTGCGGCAATGATCGCGCTGCGAAAGCAGAAATTTGTCCATGTGGTAATGTTCATCAGCGGATGCATGACCCTGATGCTTCTGGTTACCGCATGCAGCACCGTGATTACTAGCGGGGCACTGCATTCCAAACTGCATCTGCATGTCAGCGTGGAAGAAGAATTCGAGATGTCTGCGGACAACAATTTTGTGATCCTTGTGTTGGATACGGCAGATTCCAGGGAGTTTACCTCACTGTTAGAGGAACATCCGGAGTACCGGGAGATCTTTGGAGATTTTACTTATTTTGAGAATACCATGGGAACTTACACTAGCACATTGAATGCTATTCCTTTTATTTTATCCGGTGAATGGTATGAGAATGAGGGATCTTTTCAGGACTATCTGGACAGAGTCTACAGAGAGGCACCGTTGTGGAAGGAACTGAAGAGCAGAAATTATCAGATCGACCTCTATGAGGATGATATCCGTGCACAGGATGCTTCCATCGTGGACAATTTTGACAATGTCTATTTTACTAAGGTCACCCCCGTTTCTTATCTGGAACTGGCAAAGCAGGAGCTGAAGCTCGTTGGATTCCGGTATGCACCGTATGATCTGAAAAGATACTGCGTGATCAAAGAAGTCTATTTTAATGAATTACGGGAATCTCATCCGGAAGGTTCGGATTCCAAGGCATTTACTGCGGATAATACGGCTTTCAAGGAGGGGCTGGCAGCCCAGGGTGTGGTGATGGATGAGACGGGAAACCGTTTCAAGTTCATCCATCTGAACGGAGCCCACGCACCTTTTATCTATGACAAGGACGCCAATGTTATCGGTGTGGAACAGGGATCTTACCGTCAGAGCATGGAAGCTTCCATTACATTGGCAGCAAATTATATTCAGGCATTGAAAGACAGTGGTGCCTATGACAACACCGCTCTGATCGTAATGGCGGATCACGGATACAACGGCATGGGAGAAAAGGAAGAGGACTTTCTGCGGCAGGCAGCGCTGCTTCTGATCAAAGGAAGAAATGAACAGCACGATACCATGCAGATTTCAGAAGCACCCATCAGCTACGAAGACCTGCAGGAGGCGTATGTCCGACTGCTGGATGGCGCGCAGAGCGACGCAGTGTTTGACTGGAAAGAGGGAGATACCAGAGAGAGACGTTTTCTGGAATACGCTCCCGGCAACGAGAAACACATGGTAGAATATCTCCAGAAAGGCCATGCACAGGATCTGACAACTATGGTGCCTACCGGAAGGGTGTTCGACCGGTAATAACTTTTCCTGCGATAGAAGCGGCGGGGATGATCCCGACTTCCGCAAAGCGGCTGTCAATGCTGTGGTTGCGGTTGTCGCCCAGAACGAAATATTCTCCGGGCTGAAGAGTTATGGGAACTGCGGCATTGCCGGCGTCTTCCATAAGAGAGAAGCCATCGGGGGTCGGTTGAGGAACATCATTGACATAGAGGATTCCCTCTGTGATCTGTACCGTATCTCCCGGCAGGGCCACAATCCGTTTGACGATATCGCGTCCCAGCGTCTCGTGGCGGATGACAACGACATCGTTATAGTCCAGACAGTCTGGCAGACCGAATTTCTGAAGGAAGACCGGCTGCCCGGAGGTGTAGGTCGGTTCCATGGAAGAACCGTTTACAAAATACAGCTGTACCACGAAATGGGACACCAGATAACAGATACAGCCGATAAGCAATACAAAAAGCAGATAAGAACGGGTGCGATGATTCATAAGGGATCCTTTCCGGTTTGTTAAAATGCTGATAAAAATATCAAAATCTATCAGATAGCATACCACATTTCGGGTGGTAATAACAGAGAAGAGAAACAATAAGAGAAAAAGAGGTAAAAGCAATGAAAGTATTACTGGTAAACGGAAGCGGACATGCGAAGGGCTGTACCTACACAGCTCTGGAGGAAGTAGCGGGAGCACTGGAGAAAAACGGTATTGAGACGGAGATCATCCAGGTGGGTACACAGCCCATCGCCGGATGTATCGGCTGCAATGCCTGTCTGAAGAACGGAAAGTGTTTCCGGGAGGATGGCGTGAATGAATTTGTGGAAAAAGCGAAGACTGCAGACGGATTTGTCTTCGGATCTCCGGTGCATTATGCATCTGCTTCCGGTATGATCACTTCCTTCCTGGACAGGGCATTTTACGGCAAGAGCGCCCTGTTCCAGGGCAAGCCCGGTGCCTGCATCGTCAGCTGCAGACGCGGTGGGGCTTCCGCAGCCTTTGACCAGTTGAACAAATATTTTACCATCAACTGTATGCCGGTGGTATCCAGCCAGTATTGGAATCAGGTACACGGCAATACTCCCGAAGAGGTAAAACAGGATCTGGAAGGCATGCAGACCATGCGTACCCTGGGTAACAATATGGCATGGCTGCTCAAATGCATTGCCGCAGGAAAAGCTGCGGGCGTGGATTTCCCGGAGAGAGAACCGGCGCAGAAGACCAACTTTATTCGATAAGGAGACAGATGAATTATGGCAGAGTGGAATGGATTGGGAAGATATCCGGAGGATGCGGATGTGAATGATCGTCCGGAAGAGGGTACCTTGCTGGCCTATGTGGACGGAAGCTATCAGGATGCACTGAAAAAATACGGTTTCGGCTGTATTTTTATTCTTCCCGATGGACGCATCTATACAGAATACGGTAATGGTGACAATCCGGACTCTCTGAAACAGCGGAATGTCTCCGGAGAGATGCTGGGAGCCATGTATGCGGTACGGTTTGCCTTAAACAGCGGCTTTACAGTCATCGAGATCCGCTACGACTATGAAGGAATCGAGAAATGGGTCACCGGTGCCTGGAAAAGTAAGAATGATCTGACGAAAAAATATGCACAGACCATGCTGGGCTGGGGACAGAAGATTCAGATCCGCTTTACCAAAGTACCGGCTCATTCGAAGGTAAAATACAACGAGCTGGCAGATGAGACCGCAAAGCTGGGTGTGGCAAACGGAAACGGTATTCCCAAAGTCAAAAGTCTCAGTGACTTCGAAGCGGCAGATGGTGTGGAAGCGTGAAAACATATACTTGCGGCCGTGTGTCTGTAGCCCGGAAGTTAAGGGCTTCGGAAAGGAATGAGGAATAGAATGCGTCTGAATAAATATCTGGCACAGTGCGGTGTATGTTCCAGAAGAGATGCGGATAAGCTGATTGAACAGGGAAAAGTACTGGTCAACGGTCAGGTGGCCGGAATGGGACAGCAGGTGGAAGAAACGGACACCGTGCAGGTGGGTAAGAAGATTCTGCAGGGAAAACAGACACAGAAGGTACTGGCATTTTACAAGCCGGTGGGAGTGACCTGCACGGAGAGAGATCCTCATGCAGAGAAAAAGATCATGGATATGATCCGCTATCCGGAACGGCTGACCTATGCGGGACGTCTGGACAAAGATTCCGAAGGCCTGATCCTGCTCACCAATGATGGAGATCTGATCAATGCCATGATGCGGGGCGCCAACCGTCATGAAAAAGAATATATCGTAAAGACAGATAGGGAAATAACACCCGATTTTTTGGAGAAAATGGCGAAAGGTATTTATCTGAAAGATCTGGACATCACTACCAGAGAATGTGAGATTGAACAGATCGGAAAATTTACCTTCCGTATCGTTTTGACTCAGGGAGTCAACAGACAGATCCGGCGGATGTGTGAAGCCTGTGGATACCGGGTAAAAGCGCTGAAAAGAATCCGGATCATGAACGTTCTGCTGGGGGATCTGAAGCCGGGAAAGTGGCGCGAGGTCACCGGAGAAGAGCTGGAACAGCTTCAAAGAGACACCGGAATGTTAAATCGCAATTAAATATATAAAGGCAGGAATACAAGATGCAGTCTTCCAAAATAGACCGGATCAAAGATCTGGTAGAACAACTGAATGCAGCTTCCGAAAGCTATTACGCCAAGGATCAGGAGATCATGAGCAACTACGAATACGACAAGCTCTATGATGAACTGGTGGAACTGGAAAAAGAGACAGGCGTTACCCTGGCCAACAGTCCTACGGTAAACGTAGGCTACGAAGCGGTGGATGAGCTTCCCAAGGAGCGCCATGAGAGTCCTATGCTGTCTCTGGGCAAGACGAAAAGCCGGGAAGAACTGCGGGACTGGCTGCAAGGCAATCCTGCAATTCTCAGCTGGAAACTGGACGGGCTGACCATTGTATTGACGTATCGTGAAGGAAAACTTGCAAAAGCGGTTACCCGTGGCAACGGCGAGATCGGTGAGGTCATTACAAATAACGCCCGTACTTTTAAGAATCTTCCGCTGAATATTTCCTATACCGGAGAACTGATCCTGCGGGGAGAAGCGGTGATCACCTACAGTGATTTTGAGAAGATCAACGGGGAGATCGCAGATGCAGAGGCAAAATACAAGAATCCCCGAAATCTGTGCAGCGGCTCTGTGAGGCAGCTCAACAATGAGATCACGGCCAGACGGAATGTCCGCTTTTTTGCTTTTACGCTGGTAAAGGCGGATGGCGTGGATTTTCATGATTCCAAGGAATCCCAGTTTGCTTTTTTGCAGGAGCAGGGCTTTGCAGTGGTGGAACATGTGGCAGTAACGGAAGAGAACATTTTATCTGCCATTGAAGATTTTGAACACAAGATCGAGCACTACGATATTCCTTCCGACGGTCTGGTACTTACTTATGAAAGTATCAGCTACGGACAGTCCCTGGGCAGAACCGCGAAGTTCCCCAGAGATTCCATTGCTTTCAAATGGGCAGACGAGCAGGCAGAAACCACTCTTATTGACATAGATTGGAACACTTCCAGAACAGGACTTATAAATCCAATAGCCGTTTTTGAGCCAGTAGAGCTTGAGGGTACAACAGTAAACAGAGCATCACTCCACAATGTAAGTATTGTGGAACATTTGCAGTTGGGCATTGGTGACAGGATTACAGTTTATAAAGCGAATATGATTATTCCACAGGTGGCAGAAAATTTGACAAAGAGCAATAATGCAGAAATTCCTAAAAATTGCCCAGTTTGTGGAGAGGAAACAGAAATAGTCAGCCTTAGGGACGGTAAGGCGTTGAAATGTGTCAATCCAAACTGTAAGGCACAGCGTGTAATGGCAATAGAGCATTATGTAAGCAGAGATGCTATGAATATTGAGGGCTTTTCAGAAGCTACTATTGAAAAATTCATTGATAAAGGCTTTTTGGATAACTATGCAGACATTTACTGTCTTGAAAAGTACAGAGATAGTATAGTTGAAATGGAAGGCTTTGGAGAAAAGAGTTACAATAACCTTATTTCAGCCATTGAAAAGTCTAAAAATGTGAATTTATGCAATTTTATATATGCTTTGGGTATTAATAATGTAGGTTTAAGTAATGCAAAATTATTGTGCAAAAAGTATAATAATGACCTTGAAAAAATAATGAACGCAAGTGCTGACAGTCTTTGTGAAATAGACGGCATAGGGGAAGTTATTGCCGTAAGTATTGTGAAGTATTTCAACCATAGCCACAATATTGAGCTTATTAATAAGGCACTTGAGTATATTACTTTTGTGGCAGAGGAAGGCACAGGCAGTAATAAATTGGAGGGCAAAACCTTTGTTATAACCGGTGACGTCCATAACTATAAAAATAGAAAAGAACTCCAAAACTTTATAGAAAGTATGGGTGGCAAGGTAACAGGTAGCGTTTCAGCTAAAACAAATTATCTCATAAATAATGATGTAACATCAAATTCAAGCAAAAATAAAAAGGCTAAAGAGTTGAATATTCCTATTTTAAGTGAGGAAGATTTTGCAGAGTTGATAGAAAGTCTTTAAAGTATATAAAGTGCAAGGCTAAATACCTTGCACTTTTTTTGTTAATGGTTTATTTAGTAGGTTCTGTGTTTTGAGTATTAGAAACAACAGAGATAGTATTTACACCTTGAGAATTTATAGTGTTTACAATAGCAGTTAAACAATCTTCAAGAACTTTATCATAATTTTCAGTTGTTTCTTTTTTGTTTCCTTCAATAATTATCTTTAATTCGTCTAAAGACATATCAGCATTGCTTAGGTCAAAATCCTTATCTTCTTCTTTATTTTCATTTTTTTGACTGTCTTTATCTGTTGAATCATGGGCATATGAAATACCATATAAAACATTATTAGGACCACTAATATGTATTTTTTCAACAGTAAGTTGGTCAATAAGGTTACACATATCTTCATAATTGTAATTAATTACTTTATCAGAAGACTCAACATCAGTAAGATTTGTAAGTTTTGCTTTATTGTTTTTATTATCCAAAATAATAACCTTACCTCTGTAAGCAATATAAGTACAGCTTTTGTTTACATTCTCTTTAAATTTTTTAGAAGGGGTAGACTGTGTTGTTTCAGTTTCAGTTGCTGTGCTATTTTTATTACAACCGAAAAATAACATACAACTGACTAATAAAAATGGTATATAATATTTTTTCATAAGAACCTCCTGTATAAATTAATATTTCAAAAATGAGGTGTAAAAGAAATCTTATTTCTTCACACCTCAATAGATATATGGAATTTATATTTTAAAAGTTACGCATAAAATTCTGCCTGAAAAGAACCATCTCTATTTACTGTATATCCATTATTAGAATAGAGTATATTTCCTTTGGCTGTAATAGAGCAAGTTCTGTAAGAATCTATCATTTTATATGATGTACTTTTACAAGTGAATGTTTGAGTTAATGTTGAGTTACTAGCATTTGGAACAGTAATTTTTGTTACGCTTTTAAATCTATTACTTTGACCAGTTGTTTTTAAAATAACAGCTTGAAGTCTAAAAGTTACATATTCTATTTTTTTTAGTTTTATCATAAGTTTGAGTAGTTGATGCTTTTGCTAAATTATCATCGGAATTATAAGGTTCCCATTCAATGTCATCGTAGCTACAACCTGTAACTTCTTCGTATTCTTTTTTAACAGACTCTTTATTTTCCTGTCCTTCTTTGGCAATAGCCTTTAAATTGGAAATAAACTCTCCAACTGTTACTTCAGTAGTTTTTTCAGAAGTGTTTACAGATAAACCGACATCTCCATATTCTGTATTAATTTTACTTACAATATCTTCAACAGCACTTTTAGGAATGCTATATATGCTGTCATTAAGAGAATACTTTGAAGTATCAATATAAGAATTGTAGCTTAAATCGCCTGCAAAAGCTACATTAATTGTGCTTAATGCCATAACAGATATTAATACAATTGAAAAAAATTTTTTAAAATGTTTCATAATTCACAATCCTTT
>ERZ773143.478-NODE-478-length-46004-cov-4.502361_pt1 | contig 46004 bp, 47 predicted proteins | sample MGYA00580852_ERZ773143 | MGnify/ENA primary metagenome ERZ773143 (study PRJEB29015, sample SAMEA2737853) | human gut metagenome | biome: human gut; feature: human-associated habitat; material: faeces | place: China | collected 2012 ... | reverse complement strand
AGACATTCTTAAAAAATATAAAGAAAATCCACTTATAATAAATGCTGTAGAAGCACATCACGGAGATGTAGAACCACAAACATTAGAAGCAGTTTTAGTACAAGCAGCAGATGCAATATCAGCATCAAGACCAGGAGCAAGAAGAGAAACATTAGAAGCATACATAAAGAGACTAGAAAATCTAGAATCAATTGCTGATTCATTCGATGGTGCTGAAAAATCATTTGCAATTCAAGCAGGACGTGAAATTCGTATCGTTGTAAAACCTGATAAAGTGGATGATCTAGCAAGTCATAAGATTGCACGTGATATTAAGACAAAGATTGAAGAAGAATTAACTTATCCAGGACATATTAAAGTTACTGTTATAAGAGAAATTCGTGCGAGTGAAATTGCAAAATAAAAGGGAAATCAATTCCCTTTTTTTTTATATATGTTAAAATGTCTTTACGAAATGAGGAAAGAAAATGAAAGTTTTATTTATAGGAGATATCGTTGGAAATGTAGGACGACAAATGATAGAAGATTATCTTTATCGTATTCGAAAAGATTATCAAATTGATTTTGTAATCGCAAATGTTGAAAATGCGACACATGGTAAAGGATTAAATAGAAAACATTATGATTTCTTTACTTTTGAAGGTGTTGATTGTATGACAATGGGGAATCATACTTTTGATAAGAAAGAATTATTTGATTTTATTGATGAAGCAGATCGTTTAGTTGTTCCCTTTAATCAACCTGCTGTTTTACCAGGAGTTTCTTCAAGAGTATTTAATATTAAAGGAACTAAGGTAAGAGTGACAAATGCTTTAGGATGTGTTTTTATGGATAATCGCTATTCTAATCCATTTGATCATATTGATGATTATCTAAACCTTGAACAAGATATTCATATCATTGATATTCATGCAGAAGCAACCAGTGAAAAAATAGGTTTAGCTTATTATTGTAAAGATAAAGTACAAGCGGTCTTAGGGACACATACACATGTACAAACAGCAGATGAAAGAATTATTGATAAAAAAGTAGCATTTATTTCTGATGCAGGAATGACGGGTCCTTATTTAAGTTCTTTAGGATGTGATTTAGATAGTGTCATTACACGTATGAGAGGTCTAAGTTCAAAGTTTTTAATTTCTGAAAATTCAGGACAGTTTGCTGGAGTTGTTATTGAATTTAATGACAAATTGAAATCACAATACGAACTTAAAATAAAGGAAGCTTGCGCATCAATAAAGACTGATGTTTTTTACCAACCGAATTGCAAATCTTGTGATAGGTGTGAGTATTCAAAAATTTGTAATGATAAATTTTAACTGGCAAATTTTTTTATTCACGTGTTTTGTTTGGGGTATGAATATCTCCTCGGTAAATAACTCTCTAACTTTTGGTGCTAATTTGAATTCCCCCAAATTAAATTTTTCTAAAAAGGATTTTTATGTTCGGATTAAAGGGTATGGTAAGAATAAAAGGTGGGCTAACGAGATTATTCAAACGGCGAATATTTCAGTTGGTTTTATCAGGCATCATTATGATTTTGAAAAGGTTTTGCGAAGTATAGCTTATGGGGTAAGACGAGCAAATAAATTTACCTCTGATCAAACCAAAATTGCTCATACAAGTGCCCTTAGAGTTGATAGAGATGGGTGGCGGTCGCCATCAAAATGGAAAAATTTTGCTCTCTGTACTTATTATGATGGCGGAAAGTATAAAACTTATGAAAAAAGAATTGACGAGATAAAATATAACCCGTTAAAAAATCCTTATCCGGATATAGATTTAACTGTTCCTGTGTTTGAAGAGGGTGAAAAATTTTTGCAACATGGAAGAAAAGATGTCATTGAAAATGTATTCAACCATCTGTCTGAAATTTATAAAGAATTTTCCCATTTTACTAAAATAGATGTTCAACAAGAACATTTACCAAAAATTAATGACCAAATTGCAACTATGCGTTGGATTTTAGCTCATGCAACTCCGTGGGAAAGAGGAAGTGATGCAATTGCAAATGTTTTGATGCGTGCAATGTATAAATCTGTTGGGGTTAAATCATATCCGCTTGCAAAAGGTGTATCTCTGGATATGGAAGCTTATTGCACGAATTTAGCAGATTACAAAAAAAAATTCCCAAAATATTTTGCTAAACCTCCAGTCGTCATTTCAAACAAAAAAACGAGCTTTTTATCTAAAATATCAAGCTTTTTTAAATCCTAATTTAATACTTCTTTGATAGCTGCAATCATTCCATCAGGGTTTGCGATATTTTTCCCCGCAATATCAAAAGCTGTTCCATGCCCCGGGGAGGTTCTGATTATATCAAGTCCGACGGTCATATTAACCGTGCTAATCCCTGCAACGGTTTTAATCGGAATTAAGCCTTGATCATGATAGTTTGCAATATAGCAGTCAAATTCGTCTTTTTCCCCTGCAAAATAATGCTTTGCGGCATTCACAAATAACGTATCAGCAGGAAGAGGCATTGTAATATTTATTCCCTGTTGTTGAAGATATTTTACTGCCGGAATTAAAATATCTTGCTCTTCGTGTCCTAAAATCCCGTCTTCACCGGCATGTGGGTTGAAGCCGCATAGCGCGAATTTAGGATTTTTAATTCCGAAATGAGTTTGAAAAGTTGTAACAAGATTTTGAATTTTTGTAGTAACAATTTTTGGGGTCAGGTGAATATCTTTTAATGCGCAATGTCTTGTCAAAAGCAAAACTCTAAAGTCGTTTGCGACAAATAGCATTTCTGCTAACTGTCCATTATGTGACAAATATTTTTGTAAAACTTCCGTTTGACCATTAAATTTGTGCCCTGCAAGATACATAGCATTTTTTGCCGTTGGAGCTGTAACGATTGCTTTGGGTTTAATTTCACAAACCTTTAATAGTGATTTGAATGCAAAATCGCCGGCTTCTTTTGTAATTTCTCCTGCCTTAATATCCTTTGTTTCATAAGGAATTTCAACAATTTCGTAATTCTTGTCAAGTTTTCCATAATAATCAAGAATTTTTTTATTTGAGATAAGAACGATTTTATCAACCGGTAAATCAATCTTTTTTAGAGCTTTTATTGTAATTTCAGCGCCAATTCCGTTTGGATCACCCGTTGTAATTGCTATTTTATCCATAAGATTGCTCTTCATGTTTTGTGAAGTATTTCAAAATTTCAATTAACGTATTAACTCCGCCTAAATTTCCGGATTTTGTAACAATCCATTGGTCAGAATTTACACTTTTACTTAGAGCGATAGCTGGCAAAACTTCATCAATAAGTTTAAGTTGGTTTGCATCAATTGCGTTACAGCATTTGTAAGATGTTTCACCTCCGAGTGTGATAAGAATTGCTTTTTTCTTTTCCAAAACTCGTTTTGCAAGTTCAGATAAAAAGTCCGTAATTACATTCGCTAAGCCTGATTTTGTCAAATCTGCTTTGATTGTATCTTCTGAAAAACCATCAAAATTCTTTAACAATTTTGACGTGTGAACAAGTACAATGTTGTCTTTTCCTAAATTTGAAACAACTCTATCTACAATTTCATCTTGAACACCTGATAAAACAGTATTCATATCAAGTTCAATAATCAAACTGTTTTCTTCAAAATCATCACATTGCTCAAACTTGTCAATCTGATTTGCGGTAATGTGAGTTGCGCTTCCGGATACGATGAATTTGGGAAGTTTTGGAAGTTTAACCGGTAGAACTTCTTCCTCTTCATTTGTTGGAAACCATTCATTACTCAACACTTTAGCTGCTGCTGCTGTTCCGACAGGTAAAATTTTGTAATTAGACTTTTGCATCGCAAGAACAATTTGCTCTAAATCTGTTGTAGAAACAGAATCTGCAACAATAATCTTCTTGCCTTTAGAAATTAAGTCATTTAATTTCATCAATATCGGGCCTGCACCATCTAAAATAGTTTTTAATTCAATACTTCCGATAAAATCGCTTAATTTTTCTCCCAATTGAGATTTTAATAGTGTAGGAAGATGAGATTCCGTGATTGGAGAATGCGGATCTCTTGCCATTTCGGTTCTTTCAATTGGAATACCTTTTAAAAGATGGTATCCGCCAACCGTAATTCTTCCCTCTTGCGGAAACGCCGGCATAACAATTGCAGCGTCCCAATCTAAAACTTTTAAAACAGACAAAACTTCAACCGCAATATTTCCTCTTACCGTTGAATCAATTTTTTTATAGAAAAAGTCCGGATTAATTTCGTCAACCATAAGTTGAACGGCATCTTTTACTTTTTCAAAAGCTTCTTCTTGCGGAACATTTCTTGATTCTGTTGAGATTGCCCAAGCCTGAGCCGGTGAAGTTTGCTTTTTTTCAATATGTTTGTCTAATAAAATATTTGTGTCAGCACCATTTAGTTGAAATTGAAGTGCCGTATCATTTGCACCCGTCAAGTCATCTGCAATAATGCCGACAATATTTGAATTTATTATCATAATACAGCTTCTTCTGCGTCTTTTTTAGAGCCTAAAAGTTTAATAGTGTTAGCTCTAATGTAGAAATTTTCTCTTTCATTGTTGGTTGTTTTGTCAACCCATCTGTTGTTTGCAATAACACCGTCAATTGCAACTAATCTTCCTTTTTTTACATAATCAGCTGCGAATTCTGCTTGTTTATCCCAAACATCAATGTTAAACCAATCTGTAACTTCAGCTTTAGTTTTTGAATCCCATCTGTTAACAGCAACAGAAAATCTTGCTTTAGTTTTTCCGGAGTCAAAAGATTTGAAATCTTCAGATGCATCTCTTCCAACTCTACCAACAATAGTAACTGTATTCATTTAAAAGTACCTCTTTTTATCGTATTAACAAATATTTGTCATGGACAAATTTTATATCCCTAACGGGATTATATAACAAATGCTAAAATATAACAAACGCATGGTTTTGTTGTAAATATTATGAAATATAAAATAATAAATTAATTAAAAAATCTGCAACGAGCATATAAATGGTTGAAAGGATTGCGGCTTGGGTTGTAGAAGTTCCGACTTCTTTAGCGCCCCCCTTTGTTTGATAACCTTTTGTTGCACAAACAAGAGCAATTAAAGCTCCAAAAATACAGGCTTTTAATAGGCTGATGTAGATATCTTTAGTAGCCATCCATGCCCACGCAGAAGCCATATATCTTGCCGGATTAAGGTTAATTGTTTCAAGAGAAACGAACATGCCGCCTAAAATTCCGACGAACTCTGCGATTAAAACCACCATTGGAACCGTAATTGCTGCAGCAACGATTCTAGGTGTAAAATAATATCCCACAGGGTTAATTTTTAAAGTTTTGATAGCATCAACTTGTGATGTTACCTGCATATTTGCGATTTCGGCAGAAATCGCAGTTCCTGCTCTTGCCCCGATAGCTAAAGCGACAAACCCCGGGGCAATTTCTCTAATCATTACGACTGCAATAGTTCCGCCGATATAAGCTTCCGCACCGGTTAAAAGAAATTCTTTGGAAACTTGTATTGCGATAACAGCTGCAGAAATGAAAGCAATGACTAACGAAATTGGTAATGAATCATAACTGATAGATGCCGCTTGGGTTAGAACCGTTTTAAATCTGACGTTTCCGCCAAAAATGTATTTAAAACATTCTATTAAATTTTGAACGCACAAACCTAAAAATTTAATCAAATTAAATCCTCTTTTTCTTTGAGTAATATTGTAGCATAAAAGATGTTTTAGTGAATAGTCAGTTAAAGGCACTACACTATTAAAGTCTATAGGTGAATAAGTGGATAGGTCTATAAGTGGTTATGTTTTATTATCATTTTAGCTATTTGCACTATTATTAATTGTCATTCTGAACTTGATTCAGAATCTCCTTAACTTTTGAGGCTCTGAAACGAGTTCAGGTATAGTTTACTTAGAATGACATATTTATTCCAACTTATTTTAACTTTGGATTTGGTTTTCCGTAATATTTTACTGGTATGTGTGCGGAATTAAACCAACGATAACTGTAATAATTCGAATTATCTATAACAACTTTGGGTTCTATGTATTTTGGTTCCTTTATATCAACTTTTTCTATTTTACGTGAAAGAACCTTTCCGCATACTCTTAGTCTTTCTTCGTATTTTTCCCCTACTTTGACTTGTGGCATTGCAATACTCATACGAGTATTTAATCTCCTTTCAAGCATTTCAGGATTCATATAAAAGTTAAGTGGTATTGTATCTTTTGCAAAGCATCTATATTCAGAATTGCTGAGAATTTTTTTACTTTCTTTTGCAAAAGAATCAACAACTTCTTTTGTTGTTGAAGTTAGCAAAGGGTTGTTCGTCTTTTTTAGAACCGGTTTTTCGCAAGCCGTCAAACCAGAAACCATCGCCCCTATCATAAAAGTTTTTATATTATTCACATTCATACTAGTATTTTACTATTAATGTATTGGATTTGTAAATGGTAGAGGCGATGACTGTCATTACGAGGAGAGTGAGCCGTGCATTGTGTGGAGTCTGTCTATACAGAGTGACATCGTAATCTTGCCCCCTCCTCGAAATCAAAGATTTCGGTCCTCCCGCAAGTGGAGGACATGTATATTATTAAAACAGTAAGGAACTTATTCCTTTATGGGCACACTTATACCCCATTTACTCGGCAAACAGCTTTACTATCAAAAAGGAAACCCTTTTAGGAACTTTTGTTGTTCCCGAGCTTGAACCTTAACCGATTACAAACACATTATACGATATTTTCTTAGCTTTGAAAAGTCCGTATTTTTACGTAGGTATTTCTACCTACGTATTTTATGCAATTTTTGTCCAAGCAATCCTTCAGGGAACTAATTTCTCAGCTTTTTGCTCCTATCAATTGTTGCGATAAATTTTACCGCTTCATTTGATGGAATTGCAAATCCAATTCCGATGTTTGAAATGTTGTGGTCCGGATTGTAAATAGATTGGCTTATTCCGATAACTTCTCCTGTTGTATTTAATAGTGGACCTCCGGAACAGCCGGGGTTAATTGCAGCATCTGTTTGAAATCTGTTTTTAACGTAATCAATTCTTGAGATAATCCCTTGGGTTAAAGTATTTGAAAATCCGAATGGATTACCAATAGTTAGAACTTTTTGTCCGACTTTGACTTCTTCTGAATCTGCAAATGACACGGTTTGTAGTGGCCTTTTGGGTTGAATTTTAATTAGTGCTAAGTCTTTGTTTTTCCCCATTTGGGCAATGAATTTTGCACGGTAGGTTTGACCGTTGTATGTTGTTACATCAATTGTTGTTGCTCCGTCAACTACGTGTGAACCGGTTAAAATCATTCCGTCAGGGGTTACGACACAACCTGTGCCTGCGGAAACTCCGTCTGCAACTTGAGCATCAATTGCAACGATTGCAGGTGTAATTTTTTCATAGACACTGATATTTACTTGTTCATCTGGCGCATAGCTTACATTTGCCGGAGTATAACTCATTGTTAAAAACATAATTGAAATTGCTATTAATAACTGTTTTCTCATTCCCACCTCTTTTGTATAAATTATTTAGTTAATTTTATTGTATTTGTATGCTCTTTTGGTGTTTTTTGAGGTTAGTTCTTGAAAATATTAAAATATTAATGTATAATTCAGAAGACGATAAGTCCACATATTTAATTAAGGAGAAAAAAATGGCAAGAATTGATTCATTTAAACACGCATTAGAAGAAAAACGTGCAGTTAAAGTTATTGCAGGTATTGATAACTTTGATATTGAAAATATTAAAAAAGTTGTATCTTCAGCAGAAAAATCTCACGCAACGGCTGTTGATATTTGTGCAAGAGAAGATATCATCAAAGAAATTCGTTCAATGACAGATATGCCTATTTTTGTATCATCAATTGTTCCGGCTGAATTAGTTAAAGCAGTTGAACTTGGTGCAGATGCTATTGAACTTGGTAACTTTGATGTTCTTTACAAAAAAGGTACTTCTTTCTCAGCTAAAGATGTTTTAGAATTAGCAAGAGAAACAAAAGCTATGTTGAACGGTCAAGATGTATTCTTCTGTGTTACAATCCCTGGTGAAATTTCTACAGCTGATCAAATCGAATTAGCTATGAAATTGGAATCTATGGGTGTTGATTTAGTTCAAACAGAAGGTCACTACACTTCAACAGTTGAATTGACAGGTGCTAGAGCATTAGTTGATAGAGCTCAATTAACAATTTCTAACACTGTTGAATTATCAAGAAACATTGAAATGCCAATCATGACTGCTACAGGAATCAATCCTACAACTGCTCCATTTGCTTTTACAGCTGGTGCTAGTGCAATTGGTTGTGGTTCTTGTATCAACAAATTGACTTCAGATTTAGCAATGGTTGCTACAATTTCATCATTGGTTGAAATTGCTAATAAAAATGCAGTTAAAGTTGCTGAATTAGTTTAGTTATAAAAACATATAGTAAAAAAGCCGTCTGAAAATTCAGTCGGCTTTTTTGTTGTGTAAATTTAAAAATTTTTACTAATCTGGTATGTACTCAAAGATATCTTGGATTTTGCAATCCAATGCATAACATAATTTGTTAATTGTTTCAAGTTCAATAGTTTTAGTTTTGTTATGGTAGATTCGAAAAACGGCAACATGGCTCAGTCCTGCAAGTCTTGCAAGTTCTGCCATATTCATTTTTCTTACACCCATCATTATAGACAATTTATTTTTTATCATAAATAGAGTTTAGCATTCGAAATAAAAACTTGATTTTAATTATATACATGTATAATATTATTATATAGATAGATATAATTATTGTAATACTGTTTAATAATGAGGAGGAAAATAAATGAATGTACTTATAGATTTAAAAAATTGTTCCCTCGCCCATTTATGGGAGATGGGTAGGGAGAGGGGTGCTACGCATGTAGATATGCCACCAACAAAGGTGAAACTTGCTTTTACTTTAGCGGAAACCTTAATTACCCTCGGAATCATCGGTGTTGTTGCGGCAATGACCATTCCAAGTTTGATTACTAACTATAATAAGCATATTACTGAAGTTCGACTTCAGAAATTTTATTCTCTATTTAATCAGGCTATAAAATTATCCGTTGTAGAAAATGGAGAAGTTGAGGGTTGGAGCGATTACTGGAATGCAGCAACTAACATTGTTGATAGTGATGGAAATGTTCTTGAAAATGCTGATGTTGTAGATTCGGCATTTGAGAAGTATTTAGCACCATATATGAAAGTAATGACAAAGAAAAGGGTTAAAAATGCGCAAAATAATAATGAAACACAACTTTTGTATTTTCTTGCTGATGGTAGTGCTTTTTCTTATCGTTCTATAGATGTTAAAGATATTTCTTTTTATCCTAAAAATCCAGAGAAATGTTTAAGTAAAGAGCATAACTCTGGTATTTGTTCTTTTGAATTTTTATTTTGCCCTAATAGAAATTCTGCTAATTTTAAATATCATTATCAGGCTGGACTTGAACCTTATATGTATCGTTGGAATGGACAGAAAGCTCTTTTATATCGTGGCTCTTCATATAGTTGTTCTGGCTCTGCAAGATATAGTGGACGATATTGTACCGAAATGATAAAACTTAATGGTTGGAAAATTCCAGATGATTATCCTCAAAAAATCAGCTATTAAAATTTGATATAAGCTTTTATTTATTTGGTGTTTTCTTTTTCCCTAAAATTTCATGTGTGTTGTATAATGTTGTTTGCAACGAGGCGAAATATATATATGAGTGCAAATAAAATAACAACTTTAGATAAATTGGGTATAGGAAAAGATGCGGTTATTGAGTCTATTGAATGCGAAAATAAGGCTCTTCGTTCACATATTTTGGATATGGGTTTAACTCCGGGAGTTGAAGTTACACTTGTTAAAGCAGCTCCGATGGGTGACCCTTTAGAAATTCGTGTTAGGGGTTATGAACTTACTCTGAGAAAAGCAGATGCTTCAAGAATTAAGGTTTTTGATATTCATGATGCCCATAATTGTCAGAGAAAAAATAATGATTTTGATATAACTTCAGAGCACTCTCAAAAAGGTGAAGCAAAAACTTATGAAACCAGAAAATTAAGTAAAGGTACGGTCAAGAAAAATTTAAAACTTGCTCTCGCTGGAAACCAAAATTGCGGTAAGACAACTTTGTTTAACCAATTGACCGGTTCAAATCAGCATGTTGGAAATTTCCCGGGGGTTACAGTTGATAGGACTGACGGTATAATTATTGGACATAGAGATGTTACTATTACTGATTTACCTGGGATTTATTCGCTTTCGCCTTATTCTAGTGAAGAAATTGTTACTCGTGATTTTATTCTGAAAGAAAAACCAGATGGACTTATTAATATTGTCGATGCAACAAATATTGAGCGAAATTTACTTTTAACCATGCAATTGATGGAACTTGATGTTCCTATGGTAATTGCGCTTAATATGATGGACGAAATCACAGAAAGTGGCGGAACTATTGATATCAATGGCTTAGAATCTGCTTTGGGTGTTCCTGTTGTCCCGATTTCAGCTTTAAAAAATCAAGGTATTGATGAACTTGTTGAACACGTTATAAATGTTGCAAAATTTTCTGAATACCCAGGACGACTTGATTTTTGCGAAGAAATTGACGGTAAAGAGGGTGCTGTTCACAGATGTATCCATGCATTGATTCACTTGATTGAAGATCACGCAAAAGAAACCGGAATTCCTGTCAGATTTGCTGCAACAAAATTAGCAACGGGTGATGAGTTGATGGTTAAGGAACTGCAACTCAATGAAAACGATATTACGGCTTGCAAAAGTATTGTTGAACAAATGGAAAAAGAAGCCGGTTTGGACCGTGAATCTGCAATGGCTGATATGAGGTTTACTTTTATCGAAAAATTATGCGATAAATTCGTTTTTAAACCTGAAGAAACAACGGCCTACAAATTGTCTGCAAAAGTTGATAGGTTTTTGACCGGAAAATATACTGCAATTTTGTCATTTTTATTGATAATGTCATTGATTTTTTATTTGACATTTGGTCCATTGGGTTCTTTTTTGTCTGATTTGATGAAAATCGGGATAAATTATATTACAACACTTGTGGATAATGGTTTGACTGCTTATGGGTTGAATCCTGTTGTTCACTCGTTGATTATAAATGGTATTTTTGCCGGTGTCGGTAGTGTTTTGAGTTTCTTACCGGTAATCGTTGTTTTATTTTTCTTCTTGTCAATTTTAGAAGATTCCGGATATATGGCGAGAGTTGCTTTTGTTATGGATAAATTGTTGAGAAAAATAGGACTGTCCGGAAGAAGTTTTGTTCCAATGTTAATTGGTTTTGGTTGTTCTGTTCCTGCAATTATGTCAACAAGAACTCTTCCATCTGAACGTGATAGAAAAATGACGATTTTCTTGATTCCGTTTATGAGTTGTTCCGCTAAACTCCCGATTTACGCATTATTTACAGCTGCATTTTTTAAACATAATCAAGTATTGGTAATGCTTGGATTGTATTTAATTGGAATTGTTGTTGGTATAATTTTTGCTTATTTTATGAAGTTCTTTGTATTCAAGGGGGAAACTGTTCCGTTTGTCATGGAATTACCAAATTATAGAATGCCGGGGTTCAAAAATGTTTACAGATTGATTTATTACAAGGCAAAAGGTTTTATGACAAAGGCTTTTACTATAATTTTCTGGGCTACAATTATTATTTGGTTCTTGCAAACTTTTGATGCAAAATTGAATTTGGTAACTGATTCAGCACAAAGTTTACTTGCAATCCTAGGTAATTCAATTGTTCCGTTGTTCAAGCCGTTAGGAATTTCTGACTGGAGAATTTCAACCGCATTCATTACCGGATTTATGGCAAAAGAAAGTGTTGTAAGTACTTTGACTGTTTTACTGGGTGGAGATGTAACAAAACTTCCTGTTTTGTTTTCAAAATTGACAGCATTTGTATTTTTAATATTCTGCTTGTTATACACACCTTGTGTTGCTGCGGTTGCGACTGTGAGAAGAGAATTGGGCAAACGATATGCAGCTTTGGTTATTTTGGTACAATGCGCAATTGCTTGGCTTGTTTCATTCACTGTTTACAATATCGCAAATCTTATTATACACTAGATTTAACATAAAAAAAAGACCTTGTTGTTTAAACCAAGGCCTATCCGTTTAAATAAGAAGAGAGAGCTTTATATATTTATATAAAGTATTCTGAATTTGGAAAATTGCTAAAAACGTAATAGTAAATTTACAAAAGTTAATATTCTAATGAGTCAATATTTCACGTTATTCACTAAAATTTTGTTTGTGCTAGAATTATTTTATAAATTATTAGATGAGAGTTGGTATATGGATATAGACAAACAAAAACTTGTATCTTGTATAAAAAAGATTACAGAGCCAAAAGTGTTGGTCGTTGGAGATTTGGCACTTGATGAAATGATTTATGGTGATGCTGAGAGAATTTCTCGTGAAGCTCCTGTTTTGATTTTGCAACATACTAAAACAAAGTTGATTTTGGGTGGTGCATCTAACGCAGCTCATAACGTTGCAACTTTGAATAATGGTAAAGTTGGGGTTATCGGAGTTTCAGGTGATGATTATTATTCAGAACTTTTATTTGATACTTTTGATAAAGCAAATATTGATTGCTCAAAAATTGTTAAAGATAAAAGCCGTAAAACTATTGTAAAAACTAGAATTTCCGGTTCAATAACTACTTCAATTACTCAACAAATTGTGAGAATTGACCGTCAGTCAAAGGGGGCGATTTCTGAAGAAACTGAAGAAAAAGTTATTAAAAATATTGAAAAAGTTTTACCGGATTATGATGCTGTAATTTTGTCAAATTATCACATTGGAACTTTGACTGATAAAGTTATTGATTTCACTATTGGACTTGCAAATAAGTTGGGAAAGGTTGTTATTGTTGATGCCCAAAGAGATTTAGGCTCTTACAAAAATGTAACTTCTATGACCCCGAATTTGCCTGATACCGAAAAATCTGTTGGGTTTGAAATCGAAAGTATTGATGATTTGAAACGAGCAGGTTCAAAATTGTTGGCTCAAACAAATGCAGGCTCTGTTCTTATTACGTGTGGAGCAGATGGCATGTTTGTTGCTAAACCAAATGATGATTATACTAAAATCCCTGTATTCAATAAATCAGAAGTTTTTGATGTTACAGGTGCAGGTGATACCGTTACTGCGGTTTATTCACTCGCTATGGCTGCAGGTATTGACCCTGTTTATTCCGCTATAATCGGTAATGTTGCGGCTAGTATTGTTGTAAGACAATTCGGTTGTGCAACAACAACTGTTGATGAATTATTGTCGGCTGTTGAAGAATTATAAGATTTTAATTGAAGGAGAACTTTCTATGGAAAAATTAAAAGAACTGGTAAAAAAAATCAGAATAGTTGATTTTATTATCGTTGCTTTTGTAATTGTGGCTTTAGGAGTTGGTTTTTGTACTTACAAAGGTTATAGACAAACTGCTGATAAGCAAATTGAAGCTACTTCAAAAGTTGTGTTTAAGGTTTATATGAGGGGGGTAACTTTCTCTGGGGATAATATTCCTATCGTTAAGGGTGACAAAACATTTATTAGTATAAGAAATGTTCCTTATTCTGATTTGGATATTGTTGATGTAAAAGCTGACAGAAGAAAAATTGTTTTGCCTACATTAAATTCAAAAAAGGTGTCAATTGTAGTTGAAGATGTTTCTCAACCGGATTTGTATGATGTGGTTGTAACTTTAACGGATACTGCAAAAATCACTAAAGATGGTGCAGTTGTGGGCGGAAATAAAATTAAAATGGGCTTACCTATTACTTTAGAGGGTCCGGATTACAAATTTACCGGTTCAGTTTCTGATATAAAAGTTATTGATGCGGTTGATGATGAAACAGTAAACAAAGATATGAATACGACAGATGATGTTCAATAAAATTTTCAAATACTCACAAGAAAAATTAGCTTTTTTATACGATAACAGTTTATTTTTGCAACATATAGACAAATTTATATTATTGTTTGTCGGGTTGACATTCTTGGGTTCTACTTTTATGAACTCGGATTCAATTGGTTTTTTTGCTTTGATTGCAATCTTTTTGACTGTTGTTAAGATGTTGACTAAACCGAATGAAAGACTTGATTTCAAAAAATTTGAAATTTGGTTAGTTGCTTATTTTATGCTTGTAATCGTTAGTTTGTTCGGTTCAACATTATTTTCTTTAAGTTTGAAAGGTTTTTTTAAAACATTTGTTTATATTGGTTTTTATTTTTCTGTAGCTCAATATTTGAAAAATAATAAAAAAATGATTCCTGTAGTGCTTGGAATTTTGGCAATTTGCGTTGCAGGTGAAAGTTTGGTCGGCTTTTTACAAAGTTTCTTGCACTTAGACGAAATCTCAACTTGGCAAGATACATCTAACCTTAATCCGGAAGATGTTTTATCAAGAGTTTACGGCACATTAAAACCTCTTAATCCGAATTTGTTCGGAGGTTATTTGGTTGCAGGATTTCCTACAGTGTTGGGTTCTGTTTTCTTTTTCTTGAATAGAAAACAATTTAAGTATGCAATTATTCCTGCTATATTTACTCTTGTTTCAATTTATGCAATATTCCAAACCGGTTGTAGGGGATCTTATTTAGCATTGATGCTTATCTTGGGTTGCGTATTTTTAATTTCAGCAAAATTCTTATGGAAAACTTATAAAAAATTATATGTATCATTCATAAGTAGCATTGTTGTTTTGTTTATGATGGCAATAACATTTGTTGGAGCATTGCGTCATAGATTTATGTCAATTTTTGCAATGAGAAACGATTCATCAAATTCTTTTAGGTTTAATGTTTATCATTCATCTTTGCAAATGTTCAAGGATAACTGGTTGTTGGGTATTGGTGTCGGAAATAAAAATTTTCGTGAAATTTACGGACTTTATATGACGACCGGTTTTGATGCTTTAAGCGCTTATAATATCTACCTTGAAACAGCAGTAGAGAGTGGTATTTTCGCCTTAATTGCATTTTTAGGAACATTGATTACGTTATCAATCAATGCGGTTAAATTTATTTTAACAGAACTTGATATTGAAAAAGTAATCTATGTCGCAATTTCAATTATTGCAATTTGGGCAGTTATGTTCCACGGATTGGTTGATACAATTTATTTCAGACCTCAATTACAGTTTATGTTTTGGACTTATGTTGCAGTTATATCTGCATTAATTCCGAGCAAAAAAGCTATATAATTTAGCAGAAAAATCCTCTGTTGATTATTGTTGAACTGTGGTAGCTAAAATCACCATATCCTAACCCTCCAAAGAATGGGGTTGCTATTGGAGTATAAAACATTGTACAAGGCGCATTAAAAAATACCCAAGGTGAACAAGCACCCAAAAGTCCTGCCGTTCCTATTGCATTTGAAACGGGGTTTCCATATCCGGCATACATATTTATCGTATTGCCGATGGGATTGCCCATTTTTTGCATTTCGTATGCAACTTCGTTTCTTGCAAGTCCATTGAGAACATTCCCTGCGGTTGCACCAATTGCAGTATTGGTATCTACACCGTTTGATTTCATCTGAGTATATCCGACAAGCGAGGCTAGTCCGCAATTTATACCGCTCCATATTCTCATGTTTTCTGCAAAACCCATAGCTCTCCTTGTGGTTGTACTTACATGTATATAAAGTCAAACTGGAGAAAATAATTGATTAATTTTTTGTATATTGTAAAGATATATTAAGTATATACCGCTAATATCAGTAATTTAGATAATAATTTTTTGTACATTTCGGCGATTATTTAATTCTATGGAGATATTAAAATCCATATATACAGATTTGGATTGGAGTAAATTGATATGTTTATTGGAAATAGATGTAATGATTGCAATAGATACAATCGTTTGGAAATGAAAGATATTGACCAAAATTTGTTGCCATGGCTTGAAGATGTAATAGAAGAAAATAATTCTAAAATCGAACGTAAGGAATGGAAAAGTAAATATAACAGTTACGTTGTTTATGATTATGAACCTTTTTGTACAGAGGGTTTTGAAATCAATTTAGTTATATCTTCTCGAGATAATTCTTATTTGAATTTTATAAAATACTTGTATGACGAAAAAGTTAGTACTATTGAGTATTTGAACAATTGTATAACTATATGATAGGAAAGAGCGGCAGCTAATTCTTAATTAAAAGAATTAGCTGCCGCTCAATAAACTTATATAAAATTACATAAATTATTCTGCGTTCTCAGTTCTTTCTGCAGATGCTTGTTGGAAGCATTCTTTGCAGAAAACATCTCTTCCCGGAACCGGTTTGAATGGAACTTGAGTTTGAGCTCCGCATTTAGAACATACGGCATCGTACATTCTTCTACCTTTTCTGTTGTTTTTTCTGCGGGCACTTCTGCATTCAGGACATCTTTTAGGTTTGTTAACTAGTCCTTTTTCTGCATAAAATTCTTGTTCCCCTGCTGTGAAGATGAATTCTTTTCCGCAATCTTCACATACTAATTTTTCGTCTTCGTACATTGTTTTTCTCCTGATTGTGTACTTTGGTTTTAGAAAACCTTAATGTTATCACTTTATTGTACACTATTTTTCAGTTTTTGCAAGTAGGTTAGAAAAATTAATTATTTGTGGGAATGGTTAACTTTTTTGGATTTTTTATTTTCCATTTTTTCAATGTGTTTTGCAATTTTGTCTTTTATTTCCGGAAGTTTTTCTTCAAAGTCTTTAATGTCTATATTTATAATTTTTGAACGACGTTGAAATTCTTCTTTTAACGTCATAATATAGTCTGTTAAAAGTGCCGCATCTTCAATTTTCCCGTGATTTAGCCAATCTTTGTCTATTTTTATGAGTTTGTTGATATGTTTTTGAATATTTTCGTTTATATTGTATTTTACTTTTGGTGCAAAATCGTCAAATAAGAAATCTTTTTTGATTTCATTTATATAGTTTGATGTAAGAATTGTTACTCTCAATTTGCTTAAATTTTTTGCTGTTTCATCTCCGTTTCGAGCGGCGAGTTCTTCTGCTCTGTACATTGCTTGTGGGTAGATGTGTTCTTCTGTTGCCAGTGATGGGCGAAGCAAACGAAGTGCAATTTCTTCTGATGTTTGAGGAATTTTCTTTGGATTTTTATTTTCGTATCTGATTCTATATGGTTCAGAATATTTTACAATAAAAGAATTTACAGATGTTTCAGAATTCGGTAATTTTTCTGCTAGTTTAATTATTCGTTTTTGAATTTTTTTATTTGTCAAGTTTTGGGTTTTTAATTTGTATAATAAAGCTTTTCTTTTAAATCTGTCTTGAGGGTTTGGATTTGGTGCAAAAATTTTGTCAAAAGATTCTTGCACAATTTCTCGAATTTTGAGAAATTCCTCTTTTGGTAAATCTCTAATTACCATATTGATTCGGTTTAGAGTGTTAGCTTGTTGTTGTATTAATTTCTTTTCTGCGATGGGGTATTTAAGTTTTAAAAGTTCTTGCAGATTTTTCTCCGGATATTTTTCAGATAGAGATTTAAGAATGTTGAAAATTCCATTTTCAACCGGAAATAAAGATTTTTCAAATTTCTTTAATTCCTTAATAACGTCTGCACTATTTCCACTTAAAACTTTTGTTTGGATAAGTTCATCAAATTGTTTTTGGGAAATCATTTCGATTCCGGTGTAAGCGCAAGGTAAGTGTTCATTTGCAATTTTTCTAAAAAATATTTTATTAAATTTGTTTTCAAAGATTCTTTCCGCTTTGGCTAAATGACCTTGAAAAGTAACACTATCAAGAGTTTGAGCTTTAAAAATATCTGTGACAGGTTGTCTTTCCATTGTAGAATTGGGGCGCAAAACACTTTGCAACAAATTCGTCTTTGATTGTTTGAAATTTGTTGAACCGCAATTATACCCAAACTGAACACTACAAATATTCATGTGATTTTCAAAAAGTGTAAAAAAATTTTTTGCTAGTTTTTTACGAAATATTACATTTTATCCCATTGGTGGTGGTTGGATATATAGAGGTTTTAGTTCTTGCCATTTGCAGCTTGAAGTTTTGAGTTTTTCATAAGTAAGATTCGCCAGAATTTCACCTAAATTATGTTCTCCTGCTTGATAAGATGTTCCTCCTAAAACTTTTTGAAGTTTATCATCTGTTATTAGGTTGTAATCCCTGTTTTCAAGCATTTCTTTAACTTTTTCAAGTTGAATTGCTCCTTGAATTTCTTCATTTACATACAAATAGGCGGAATTTTTTCTGGCATCAAGCGCTACCATTGTCGGTTTGTCTGTTTTATTTAATTTAGCTAAAATTTCTAAAGATGAAATTCCTGCTGCCGGCAAATCAAGTTGTTGAGCCATAATTCTTGCAACTGTTGTGCAGGCTCTTATTCCTGTAAAACTCCCCGGACCAACATTTGTTCCTATTGCATTTATGTCTTTCGGTGTTAAATTATTTTCTTTCAACATTCCTTTGATTGTTGAAATCAAAAATGCTGAGTGATATTTGTTATCTTGGTTTGTTACAATTTTTGAACTCAAAACATTATCATCTTGTGCGATTGCAACATACATTTTGTCAAGACAAGTGTCAAAAACTAATATATTCACTATTCCAATCCCTTTACTATTTCAATACAATTTTGTCCAAAGCCCTCAAATGAGTACCTTCTGTCATCATTATCTTCATAAGTTACATTGATTTTTATATGGTCAAAAGGAATTTCGTTTTGAGAAAATTCTGCCCATTCAACAAAAGTCAATTGTTTTCCCTCAGAATATTCGTTCAATTCATCAAGAATTGTTTTAACACCTTCATTTTCAAGTCTATACAGGTCAAAGTGGTACATTGGAAGTTTTCCTCCGTGATATTCGTTTAGGATTACGAATGTCGGGCTTGTGACTTTTTCTTCAATTCCGATTTCTTTTGCAACTTCTTTTACAAACGCAGTTTTGCCGGCTCCGATTTCTCCATACAAGCTGACAAAACAACCTTTATCTTCTACAAGTTTTGCGAACTTTTTTGCTAATTCTTTTGTGTCTTCTAAGTTTTTACAAATTTTTTCGTATTTAGTCATCGTTATTTGTTACAACCTTATTTCTACCAGTATTTTTTGCTTGATAAAGAGCTTTGTCTGCTTTTTTGAGCAAGTCTTCATCTTTATCACTATCTTTAATTTCGTAAACACCTAAGCTAAGTGTAACTTTTATGGTTTTAACTTCGCTTTCGGGATTTATTTTTGAAATATCTATAACTTTATTCTCAATTGATTTTCTAAGTCTTTCTGCAACCATTTGTGCTTCATTGATTTTTGTAAAAGGAAGAAGTATTGAAAACTCTTCTCCTCCGTATCTTCCGGCGATATCGTATTCACGAAGTTGTCCTCTTATTACTTTGGCAATTGTTTTTAATACCAAATCTCCAACTGCGTGTCCATAAGTATCATTAACGCTTTTGAAAAAGTCTATATCAGTCATGATTCCGCACAACGGAGCTTTTTGACGTTTAGCATTTGCAACTTCTTGCTTGATACGTTCTTCAAGTTGTCTTCTGTTATAAAAACCAGTCAAAGCATCAAGTGTTGCGTGTTTCAAAATTTCTGCATATACATTTGCTCTATTTATGGTTGTTCCGATTTGCACAGACAATTGATTTAGGTAATCAATGTCTTTTTCTGTTATTTCTTCATTGGTACTTTTCGCAACCAGAACTCCGGAAATCTTTGATTCACTCTTTAACGGAATTGCATAAGTCATTTTATCGTCGGTTAATGTCTTATCGCTGATATCTTCAACCATTTTAAGAATTTTCTTGTCATTGCAAGCACTTGGCCAAGCAAGGGCATTCAAGCCAAGATTTTCTTCCGTAATAAAAATATAAATAAGATAATCCATGAAGAATTTATCTAACATTTCTCCAATAATCGGGATTACATAATTGAGTTCGTATTGTGTTTCAATAATTTTTGCAATGTTTTTCATTGTTTCGTGAAAATCAATGTTTTTTTGCATTTTTTCACTCATTACAATATTTTGAATTTTCAAGGAAATAAAGGGTGCTGCGATTTCTAAAAATCTGTTTAAATCATCTGATTCTTCATTAAATTCCAAAAAACCAATACATTTTTTATGTTTAAACATTGGGAATTTAAAGTTATAATGCTGTTCAAGAGTATCTTTACCCTCAATATTTATAGAAAACTTGTTGATGCCCAGATTTTTTGCAAAAAAAGTTCCCAAAGAAGCTCTCAGTGTTTTTTCACTGTAACTTTCATTAAGAACTTTTGAAAGCTTTTCTATTTTATCAAGCAAATTTAAACCTCAACCTGATCAGCGATTTCATCTGGAATATCGCAGTTTGCATAAACATTTTGAACATCGTCCAGTTCTTCTAACCTTTCGATTAATCTCATTACAGAAGTTGCTGTTTTAAGGTCAGTAACTTCAATTGTGTTTTGCGGAATTCTTGTAAGTTCTGCGCTAACACTCTTGAACCCTTCCGCTTCCAATCCTTCAACAACTTTTTGGAAATTTTCAACAGAAGTTAGAACTTTATAGCCATCTTCCTCTTCTGTAACATCATCAGCATCAAGATTGATTGCTGCTTCAAATAATTTTTCGAAATCAACAGAAGAATCAAATTCAATACTCCCTTTTCTGTCAAACATCCAACTTACGCAATTTGATTCTCCAAGGTTTCCGTTGAATTTTGTGAATATACTTCTAACGTCACCGGCAGTCCTGTTTCTGTTGTCGGTCATTGCTTCCAGAACAACGGCAACACCGCCTGCTGCGTACCCTTCGTAAGTTAATTCTTCGTAATTGTCTGCAGCTCCGGCTCCGGCTCCTTTGTCAATTGCTCTTTTGATGTTATCGTTTGGAAGTCCTGCTGCTTTTGCTTTTTCAATAGCGGTTCTTAATCGGAAATTACCTGCAGGATCAGGTCCGCCGAGTCTTGCTGCTACGATTAATTCTCTTGAATATTTTTGGAATACAACAGCTTTTTGAGAATCTGTTTTTGCTTTTTTATTTTTAATGTTTGCCCATTTTGAGTGTCCTGACATTTTTAACCTCTTTAATTTTTTTTCTAATCCCTATGCCTCTATCCTATCAAAAACTTTTTTCTATTTCAAGATAAAAGTAAGGGCGATTAGATTTTATCCAATCGCCCTTTAAAAGTTATAAAATTAAAAATTAGTTTTCGTAAATCCAACCGTTAGTAAGGTCGATTTTTAGAGGTTGTAACAATCTCATGTTAGCAGTACCCTCGGCAGGAACTTCTAATTTTTCTCCTTTGAATGCCCATCGAACGAATTTCATGAACCAGTTTCTATCTTTTTTGATTTCGGCTGTTGCATTGAAAGTTGTTGTTTGGTCATTTTCAGTTGTGATTAGGCTGTTTTTCAAAACTAAAACACCATTTCTAACGAAGTATTTACCTGCTCTTACGTCTAAAAGTTGACCGCTTAATCCTGCACCCTCACGGATAAGAATAAATTTTTCCGGAGTTACATAGTTTTGAGGAACTCTTGCGGTATACATAGCTCCACCCTCAGAAGTTTGAGAGCTGATGTATGAGTTCATTCTTACAGGTAAAATTGTTCCTGCTGGAATTGTTCCTACACTACCTTGAACTGTTGCGTTTTCAACAACAAAACCCTCTCCGGTTTTCTTTCTCATTGCTTCTGCAAGTTTTGCGTTCGGATTAAGTTTTGCTTCTTCCATCATATTGAACAATATTGCTGCAACTTCTGCTCTTGTTGCAGGTCTATCAGCTTCAAGAGCTGCTTTTTGCGCACTTGGAACTACAACAATCATTCCTAAAATTTCTGCTTTACCTGCAGGAATTAAAAACCATTCAGGAACTGTGTTTGCATCAATATACTTTCTTTCAAGAACTTCTTTTGCTTTTGCAGGGCTAATTTGTTCTGTTGTGAGAGCATTTACCGCTACAGATAAAGATTCGGCTCTTGATACAGAATCTTCTGGTCTGAATAATTCGTCTGCTTTTGTGTTTGAAATTAAGTCAAAATAAACAGCTTTTTGAATATCTTGAAAAGCCCAATAATTTTCGTCAATATCTGTGAAATGTACAGGTTGAGCAACTTTTGTATGTTCTTGTCCTAAAGCTCGAATTGCCATTGCTGCAAATTCAGCTCTTGTAACATTTGCATCAGGTTTGAATGTACCGTCAGGATATCCAACAATTACTCCTTTTTCTGACAAAATTTTGATTTGCGATGCTGCCCAGTAGTTGTCACTTACATCAGGAAATGCAAATGATGGTGCTGCTGCAAGGCAAAACACCATTAATGATAGAATTGCTTTGAATAAGTTCTTCATATTCCCTCCTTAAATATATACACTTCCTTAATCTATCATGAGGATAACTTTTTTTATAGTTTTTAATCTTCTCTTTGTTAACTTCTGTAACAAGTTTTTGTTTTTAAATAATATATCAGCGAAAAAAGTTATTTTTGGTTTTATTATATCCGTATAAAATAATTTGGAGTTTATTATGCAAGTTGAAACTATAACCTCTGGTAATAAGAAGAATGTTAGAGTTCAATCTTTTGGCTCAATTCACCCTGTCAGGTATTTTATAAAGTGCGAAAATGGTGAATATGTTCAAATCAAATCTCCCAAAGTTATTAAAACTGTTCAAAGAAAGCTTGTGACTTGGCTTAATAAACTTCATAACGAAACAAAAAATATTATGAGTGGGAAAACACCTAAGACCAAGAAATCCGAGTCTGAATTAGATAAATCATTAAGAGAACGTCTGGTTCGATTTTTTGTAAATCATGATTGGGATTATCGTCAAAATAAAGTTGTTCGTTCTTTTTATCATTCCGAAAAACAAGGAGAAACTATTCCTTATATTTTGACAGGTCATACAACGGGTTATATTGATGATGCGGCAAAATCAATTGAGCGCAAATCTTCTGATATAAAAGATAAGGCCGGTATTATCAGTGAATATTACGGAATTCCTTTAGATGAAGCGAAGAGATTTATTCCTCAAAGTGACAATGCAGAACTATCCAAAGTTAAAAAGAATTATTGTAAAAAAATTGCAGAAGTTATAAAAAATATTTTGCGTCAAAAAAATCCGTCAGATAAAACATTAAATGCGTATTTTATTCCGCATATCAAAGGTAAAGATATTAAATACGAGTTAACAAATGCAACTTTTGATAATTAGTATATGTTTGTAGTAAATTTACACGAGTTAAAATGTTCTTAAATAAACCAAAAAGCTATTTTGAATTTTCAAAATAGCTTTTAAGAGTTTTTTAAATATTTTTTGAACTTATAAATTAATATTCTGCAAGCTTAGTAATAGCATCTTGCATCATCAATTTTTTAGCTTCATGTTTTTGCGCAAAATATGTGTTTTTATCGAGAGCACGTTCTTTTTCAAAATCTTTTACAAGTTTATCCAAATTTGCAGCCTTATCTTTTTTATATTGTTCAAGTTCAATTTGTTTACTGTTATCAAAGAAGTTTGAAAGAACATTTTTTATTGCTTTGCCATTTGAATAATTGACATTTTTCGATTTTTTAATTACATGTTGTAAATTTGCATCTTTTGAAATAATAACTTCATCTTTTTGAGGTTGAGCTAAAAGTTTGGTATTTTTGTCTAATATTTTTCTTGAATTAATATGATTTTTCTTTCCTACATTTTTAGAAACCACTTCAACAAAAGTTTTAGGTGCTTTAGACTCTTTTGCAATATGCGGATTGATTGCCTGTGGCACTGTAAAATTCATATTAGGGATAATAACTCTGTTAAACATATTTTTCTCCTTTTAACACATATACTGAAATAGTTACTAAAAAAGACTCTCAAAAGAGTCTTTTAAAAAGTTTGGGCAGGGGTGGATTCGAACCACCGTACTCTCGCGAGAACAGATTTACAGTCTGTCGCCTTTAGCCACTCGGCCACCTACCCATATTTAGTTGTTGCTTTGCTTGTCTTAGGCAATTAAATTTGCCCTTGACGAGACTTGAACTCGTGACCTCTCCCTTACCAAGGGAGTGCTCTACCTCTGAGCCACAAGGGCTTGAGTTTTATTACTGAGAGTCATTGGCAAGTACCTGTTAAGGTTTTAGTTTTCTTTAATTAAAGTCGGCCTTACTTTCTTTTGAAAGACTTGCATAGGCTCAATTTTTCAGTAAAAAAGCCGGTAATGGGACTCGAACCTACAACCTACGGTTTACAAAACCGTTGCTCTGCCAATTGAGCTATACCGGCGCGTGCTTGTATATTGATTATATGCAAAAAAAAATTTACTGTCAAGCATTTTTATTTGTTTTATAATAAAAAAGTCAGAAATAAGATTATATAAGGATTTAAAGGCTATGATAAGGACAATTACACCAATATTTTTGTTATTGATTTCAAATATTTTTATGACTTTCGCATGGTATGGTCATCTGAAATTTAAAAGTACGGCACTTTGGGTCGTGATTTTGGTTAGTTGGGGTATTGCTTTGTTTGAATATTGTTTCCAAGTTCCGGCAAATAGGATTGGTTATGGGGTTTATAATGCTGCACAATTAAAAACAATTCAAGAAGTTATAACGCTTGTTGTCTTTAGTTTTTTCTCAGTGTTTTATTTGAAAGAACAATTCAAATGGAATTATCTTGTGGGTTTCTGTTTTATCATTCTTGCGGTTTTCTTTATTTTTAAAAAGTGGTGAGGGTTAATATTTGTAAAAATAACTTGATTTCAAATATTTAGTATTATAGAATTGTGTTAGTCGAATGTAAATTAATTATTCAAGTTTGGAATCTTGAAAGAAAGAGGTAAAAATGAAAAACGGTATTCACCCAGATTATAAGAAAACTACAATCAAATGTGTTTGTGGTAACGAAATCGAAACAGGATCTGTAGTAGATGGTTTGACTGTTGAAATTTGTAACAACTGTCACCCATTCTATACCGGTCAACAAAAAATCTTAGACTCTGAAGGTAGAGTTGAAAGATTCAACAAAAGATACGGAAAGAAAAACTAATAAGTTTTTTAAAAGGTATAAGAGAGGCGGTCAGCTTGCTGACCGCCTCTCTTATATTTATGGAGATAATCCATATTTTTAAAATTCTGTACAAAATTATGACTGCAATTGAGGTTGAACCGAACAAATTGTTCACATTTGATTAATATTTTGCACATGTTTTCTGTTTTAGCTATTATGGTAAAAAAGGTTAGGAGTAGGTTAAAATGGAAAATAATAACAAACCGGTTGTTGCTTTAATTTCTAAACCGGATAATATGTTAAAAACAATTTATACAGCTTGCAGAACTTGTTATAGTGCAGATATGCCTATCAATATTTATGAAAATGCAACTGATGAAGAAAAAATGTTGAAACTCATAAAACGAGTAATCGGCTCAGGACACTATTCAACAATAGAACATATTCAAGTGTCTTTTGCAATTTCAAATGTATCTAGAGCATGCACGCACCAGCTCGTAAGACACAGACACATGTCTTTTTCTCAAAAGTCTCAACGTTATGTTAAAGAAAAAGGTCAATTTGATTATATAATTCCGCCAACTATAGATAAAAATCCGGAATTAAGAGAAAAATTTATTGCTTTTATGGGCAAGATTTCTGATCAGTATCAAGAATTTGTAGAGGCTGGAATACCTGCTGAAGATGCTAGGTTTGTAATGCCAAATGCGGCAGCTAGTTCTCTTGTTGCAAGTTTGAATTTGCGAGAACTTATTCACCTTGCTAATTTGAGATTATGCACAAGAGCACAGTATGAAATTAGATGCCTTGTAAAAGGTATGTGTGAAGCATTAATTGAAAAAGAGCCTTGGTTAAAAGAATACCTTGTTCCAAAATGCGAAAGATTCGGATTTTGTGATGAGGACAAATCTTGTGGTAGAAAAATTACAAAAGCGGAATTATTAAGTAGGGCAAATGCTTAACAAGAGAGGTTTAAATGAAAGCATTAATTCAAAGAGTTAAAAAAGCTTCTGTAACAGTTGATGGAAAACTTTGCTCTCAAATAGGGCATGGTTTGTTAGTTTTGCTCGGAGTTGTAAAAGGTGATGAAAAATTAAATGCTGATAAATTATCAGAAAAACTTGTCCATTTGAGAATTTTTGAAGATGAAAATGGAAAAATGAACAAATCCCTACTTGACGAAAAAGGAGAAATGCTTATCGTTTCACAATTCACGTTATGTGGAGATTGCAAAAAGGGGACTCGTCCAAGTTTTGACAAATCGGCTCCCCCAACAATTGCAAATAATTTGTATGAATATTTTATTTCCAAAGTTAAAGAGTATAATGTACCGGTTCAAACCGGTGTATTTGGTGCTATGATGGACGTTGAGCTTATTAATGACGGACCTGTTACTTTCATGATTGAAAAATAGTTTTTCCATGATACTTGTCAATATTTAATTTCTGTGTTAAAATATGTCTGTAAGTTAGAATTTTTATTTTAAATCGATTTGTATTGTGAGGATATTACCTTAAATTATTTTATTATGAGTTATTTTTTATTAATTAAGAGGCTTTTATTATGTATGTAAACAAGTGCATTAAGTGCGGTCGTGAGTTTGAAACAAAAAACCCTAAAAGAGTAATTTGTCCTGATTGTTTATATCCGGATAAAAAGATGATGGTTAACACTACAGATGCAGCATCAACTGCTTCTGGTCAAGCATCTCAACCGTCAGAACACACCCCAAGTCCTTCAGCAGAGGATAAACCGCAATTCTATAGTAGTTATTCAAGTGGTGGAGAAGATAACCCGAGACCATATAACAGACCTCAAAGAAACTACAATCAAGGTGGTTACAATAACAGGTCACAAGGTGGTTATAACAACAATTATAATAGAGATAATCGTCAGGGTGGTTACAACAATAGTCGCCAAGGCGGATATAACAGAGATAGCAGACAAGGTGGTTACAACAACAGGTCGCAAGGTGGTTATAACAACAATTATAATAGAGATAATCGTCAAGGCGGTTACAACAGTAACAGACCTTATAACAACAATAGAGCAGGTGGTTTCCAACAAAGAAGACCTCAAAACAACAGATTTAACAACAATCGTCGCCCGATGAATAATCGTAACAAGGCTCCAAAACAGTTGTTAGTAAGTAGAGAGCAACTTGAACAAATTGAATTGTTGTACAAATTGATGTTGCCTCTTCCAAATCCTGATGCTCATGAAGTTATCGGTGAAAAAATCGGTTTGGAACCAAGAAAAGTATTTTTCGGGATAAATCTTGTAAGACAGAAAATGATGTTGCCGAAGCTACCGTTTCCTAAACGTAAGTTAGCAATTACTCCAGACCAATTGAATGCAATTAAAATGTTATATGAACCGTTGTTGCCATTGCCTCCAATCGGTTGTCACAAAATTATTGCAGCACAATTGAAAATGGACGAGTGGAGAGTTCACGTTGGTATTGGTTTGGTTCGTGCTCAAATGGGCTTAGAACGTTGGAATCAAGACAGACCTGATGCTCCGGAAGAATTCAAAAAACAAAAAGCTGAAGTAACAGAAGAAAAACCAAAAGCTAAAAGATCAACAAAAAAAGCAGAAAAGGTTGAAGAAACTCCTGTTGAAACGGCTTCAAGTGAAGAAATTGAAGAACCTCCAAAGAAAAAACGTGGAAGAAAACCTAAAAAAGAAGTAGAAGAAACGACTGAAGAATAAGCAATGACTAAATATATTTCAGTTGGTAAAATCTTAAACTTTCACGGTATTCAAGGCGAAGCACGAGTTGGATATTCAAAAAATCAACAGGATTTTTTCTTATCTTTAAATAAAGTTTTTGTCAAAAAAGATAATGAGTATCTTCCACTTAATATTATTTCTGTTCGACCAAACAAAAATGTTTTGATTGTTCGATTTGAGGGAATTAATTCAATAAATGATATTATTCCTTACAAGGGAAGTCTTTTATTTGTGGAAGAAACTGTTGTCAGGGAATCTTTGGACGAAGATGAATTTTTGATAGATGAACTTGTAGGTTTGAATGTCTATGACAACGATAACGGTGATAAATTGGGTTTTGTTATTGGTGTTTCTAATAACGGTGCAAGTGACCTAATTTCTATTAAGACGAATTCTAAAAAAGTTTGTTTAGTCCCATTCGTGAAAGCTATTGTCCCTGTTGTTGATATCAAAAATAAAAAAATTATGATTAATAATCTTGAGGGATTGTTAGAATGATTTTTGATGTATTAACATTGTTTCCGGAAATAATAGATTCTTATTGCGATGTTAGTATAATGAAACGTGCAAAAGAAAGTGGTGTTTTTGAAGTAAATGCTATAAATCCACGTGATTTTACACTCGACAGACATAAAAAAGTTGATGACACTCCTTATGGTGGCGGAGCTGGAATGGTTTTAGCTCCACAACCTTATATTGATGCTTATGATGGTATTGAAAAACTTGAAAACTCAATAACTGTAATGCTTTCTCCTCAAGGAGAACCCTTGAACGAAATGTTAGTATTAGATTTAGCTCAAAAAGACCAAATTATAATGCTTTGCGGTCATTATGAAGGATTTGATGAACGAATCAGAGAAATAATTAAACCAAAAGAAATTTCCATTGGTGATTTTGTTTTGACTGGAGGAGAACTTCCTGCGTTGTGTTTAATTGATGCCGTTAGTCGTAAGTTAGATGGAACATTAGGAAAAATTGAATCAGCAGAAGAAGACAGTTTTTCAAACGGATTACTTGAATATCCTCAATACACCAAACCTCGTGATTTTAGGGGGTATAAAGTTCCTGAAGTGTTATTAAACGGAAATCATAAAGAGATTAATGCGTTCAGGCTTCAACAACAAATAGAGCGAACAAAACTTCGTCGCCCTGATTTGTATGAAAAATATATTAAGAGAAATTCAGATTAAACCCCTTTATTTAAACCTTTCGGAGTTCCCATACCAAAGAAGTCTTTTACAAATTTACCAAGTGCATAAACCCCTAAACCGCCTGCACAAATTCCCCCTGAGATTTTACCTCCAAGTAATGCTCCGACACTTAGTCCTAAAGGTACAACGTGGTTTACTAGCATTGATGTAAAACCTTGCACATAGCCAATTCCTGAGTTGAAAAATCTTCTCCAACCTTGGTCTAATTCCATTTGGAATGATGCATTTTTGACATTATCACTAACTTTGCTCATATCGGTGGAGTACATTGAATTATTCAAGTAAAATGCTGCGGCATCTGCATCTTTTTCACTTGAATAAAGGTCAGCCTGCATTTTCCCGATATAGTGAGAATCATAACCCACATACCCAAGTCCTGCCAAACCAATAGCCTTTGTTGCTATACTAACCGGATTTGTTGGAATTACGTTTTTTATTGTTCCAATGATACTCATAATTATGCCTTACTACTTTCTTTTTTATCTTCTTTTTTATCTTCTTTTTTGGTTTCAGTGGTTGTTGTCGTTGTGGTTTCTTTAGTTTCTTTCTTTTCCGGTTTCTTTTCTTTTACCGGAACTTCTTTTTCTACTTGTTTACCTGACATTTGAAGTAGAATTTTGCTTGCATCTATTGCATCTTGCCCATAACCGTCTTTTGATTGTTGCATTTGTTTAAGTACTCCTGCAGTATAATCATCACCGGTTACAATTTTTGATTCAAGTGCTGACAATGCTAACAATCTGATTTCTTCTGTCGGATCTTGAAGCATTTTGTTAATTAAAGCAGTTAAAGCTTTGTCATCTTTTCTTGATTCATCTTCTTCTAATCTAGCATAAACTTCTTTTGCTGCGTTCAATCTAATATCTTTTTCTTGACTGTCTAAGTAGTTTTCAAGATTTTTGATATATGTATCTGTTAATTCAACAACTTTTTTCTTTTCTGTTTTCTTTTTGTCGTCAGATTTTTCTGTTGTAGTTTTTGTGTCGGAAGTTTTATCATTTCCGCCTTTGTCTCCGGTTGTTCCATCGGCTTTATTATTTGCATCGGCACCGGCGGCTACAGCTCCAGCTTCATTTGCTCCATTTTTAGCATTTTTACTTGCATCATCTGTTGATGAAGTATTTCCATTTTGTCCGTTTACATTTCCGTTTCGGTTATCGGCAGCATTGTTTTTGTTTGCATCGTTACCAGAGCCATTCGCCCCATTTGTATTGCCTGATTGATTTAGTCCTGTTTGGTTTGGAGTTGGAAGAGGCATGTTTGGATAGTAAACACCATTTGGACCATATTGTCCTGTATAATACTCTGGAGGATAACAACCGTTTGTCATCGGTTGTTGATATGGATTACCACAACCAATTCCATTACCATTTTCCGGTCCGACTTTTGGATTGTATATTTGGATATTTACAGCTGAAGCAGATGCTGTTGGAATACTTTGTTGTTGTGGATATTGTGCATATTGAGGTGCACAATATTGCGGATTATATTGGGGCTGAACAGGAACATTTGCAACTTGTGGTTGACAAGCCGGCATTTGTTGAACTACCGGAGGTTGTTGATATTGAGGTTGCGGCGCAACTGTTTGTTGTGGTTGTGAACAACAATTACAATTTCCGGTATATGTTTTTGGAATTTGTCCTACATTTTGATTATTAACTTGCATGTTACAATAACCCCTATTTCTACCTACTATAATAAAGTATTTTAGGGAAAGTTTTTTGCTTTTTTTGTAAAGTTATATTAACTAATATCCTAGTTTTGCAAGTTTAACCTTGTAGAAATCAACATTAATATTCAAGTTTATTCCTATATTTAATAACAATTTTATGAATTTAATATCTTTTTCTCGAGGTTCTTTAGAATTGTTTTCTATAATATCACCGATTCTATGGTAAATCTTATTATAGTAAATATTTTGAGCTTCTGAAATATCGATTTGTAAATCCAATTTTGAAATTATATCAAACAACTCAACCACTGTATCTGCTTGTTGAGGTTCAAAACTTTTAGTAAGTCTATTCAAGTTTGTAATAATTTTCTTTGCAAAAATCTTATTTGATGGAGTTTTATCAATATCAATATTCATTTTCTTAGCTTCGTAATTGATATCGGTAATTTGTTGAATATCAGATGGTTCAACAAATCCATCACTATGAGCAAGTAAATCATTGTATCTGTGACTTAGTGCATAAGCTGCGGATATCTTGAATTCTTTAGGAATTTCAAGTCCTAGATTTTGCATGTGATAAATTGAATCTTTACCTTGGTCAAACATTTCTTGATAGGTATTACCGAATTTTTCGAGTTGGTCTTTCAATAGTATTTGCAAGATTTTCTTTCTTTCTTCAATAAAGATGTCCTTCAATGTGAAGTATTCTGTACCAAAGTTTTCGTCTAAAGCTCTTATGATTTCTGTTAGAGGAGAAAGCATAAAGGTTTTGAATAAATTAGATTTTAACTTGTTAAATTCATCACTTGTTGAGAATTGTTTAATTGCACAATGGAAATCTCCACCGGAATATTGCATTAAGGCAAACACAAGATTTGCTTTTTGCAAAGTAACTTTTGATGTTATTTCTATGTTACCTACAACAAAATTTGAATTGCCTTTTTGAGCTTTCTGGTAGACATTTCTTTTTACTGTATAGCAATAAACTTCTTCTTCGTCTTCAAAATCTTGATAAAGAGATGAAATAGCCCATAAACAAGCGATTTCTTTTGCTGAAACAACAGACGGTTTAACAAATCTCTCAAAAATCTCTTTACCCGTTCCAAATTCGGAAATATTACTTTTTGCATTTGCCAAAATATCCAAGAATGGAGTTTCCAAGTCTTCATTTGTATATCTTGCGGCAAGTTGCATAGCTCTAGCTGCATATTTCATAATCTGAACTGTTTCAATCCCTGAAATCTCAGAGAAGAACCAACCGCAACTTGTGTACATAAGCATTGCTTGTCTTTGAATTTCCAACAGTTCCATACCTTTAACCTTTTCTTCTTCGGTTAAATCAGCTTTGAAATTTTCTTTCTGAAATTTTCGGATATTTGAATATGTTCTGTCTAAAATTACATCAATGTACTTATTTCTAATTGTCCAAGGATTATCATTAAAATATTTTTGCCCCTCTTTTTCAAATAGAGAAGCCAATTTATCTCTCAAAAAGTCTAAAGCATTTCTTAGCGGTTCTCTCCACTTTTGATTCCACCCCGGGTGACCTCCTGTCGAGCAACCGCAATCTTCTTTCCATCTGCCAACTCCATGACAACAACTCCAAGAAGATGCTTGTTTGATATCAACTTCGTAATTACTTCTGTATTTGTCTAAGTATTCAGCATAATTTGTGATTTTAAAGCCTTCATCTTCTGCTTTAATTTTCAGTACGTAAGATAAAGCCATATCGCCAAATTTTGTGTGGTGTCCATAACTTTCACCATCAGTTGCAATGTTTATAAGTTGCGGATAATCTCTAAGTTCTGAAACACCGTCTTTCAATCTATTTATAAACTTATTCCCATCTTTTAATAGTTCATCAAAAGCAACAGACTTTGAAATTGCACCGTCATAGAAGAACAAATCTATAGATTTTGTCGGGTCACATTTTAGTTTGTACTTGTATGAACGAGCAGGATCAATATTACCCCAACTTACATCTTGCCAAGTTTTATCTGTAGATTTTTTCATTTTCAAAGCTTGGAATGGAGAAAGAATTGTAAATTTAATTCCGTTATCAACAAGAACTTTCAATGTTGCATCATCAACTGCTGTTTCAGCAAGCCAAATCCCTTCGGGTTTCCTTCCGAAACGATATTCAAAATCACGAATTCCCCATTTTACTTGAGTTTCTTTATCGTGGGCATTTGCAAGGGGCATAATCATGTGATTATAAACTTGTGCAATAGCATTTCCGTGTCCATTATGTTCAGACAAACTGTCAATATCTGCTTTTATAACTCTTTCATAAGTTAAAGGAGCAAATTCTTCCATCCAAGAAAGAAGAGTCGGTCCAAAATTGAAACTCATGTGTTCATAATTGTTAACGATATCAAGAATTCTATTTCTGTTATCAACAATTCGAGATACAGAATTCGGATTATAACATTCTTTGCAAATTCTCTCATTCCAATCGTGAAAAGGAGATGCACTGTCTTGCAATTCAATTGCTTCTAACCACGGATTTTCTCTTGGTGGTTGATAAAAATGTCCGTGTATAGTCAAAAACTTTTCTCTAATTTTTTCTGCCATAATCTATAATTCCATTTCTCTTCTAATTATAATTGAAAAACTATTGAGCTTGTTTATCTTCTGCTTTCTTTGTCTTTTGAGTTAAAACGACAAAATGGTCAACATCTATCCAAGGGTCGCCAAGTGCTGCAGAAAATACTCTTCCACAAAACTCAATTTCATCTCCAGCATCTAAATCAATATGTTTTTCAGCAACTTCTTTTTTCAAGAAAATTTTCAATTCTGAAAACGGTATATTGTGATTTGTAACATCTGGTCTTTCAATCAAGAATGAAATATACTTTTCAGAAGATCTCATTGCCGGCGGATAATCAAGTCCAAGTGTTGCAAACTTATCAAATTTTGCTTTAATTCGAATATTTTTGTTCAAGTATCTGTAAGGATTTGCTGCGACATCTAAAGGATTTACCGTTGTGTAATTCGTCGTTGAATGCACCGGAGCAGAAACAACTGTAGGTGTTGCAGTTTGAGAACATACCTTATTTATGGTGAAACCCAGTCCCATAGATACCACAAGTGCTAAAGTTATAATTTTTATTTTCTTCATTTCTAACCTCTTATTTAAACTTATTTCACTAATATATTAACACATAATTTAAATTAATGTAACTGTACCATTTAATAATATTTTAAATTTTACAGTTTAATACTTGCCTTTTTCTTTTTTGTCATGTATAATCCAAAGTGTGAATTAAGGGTTTATAGATTTCTGTCTATATCAGTGTTGTTCCCTTAGAAAGAAAGAGATATACTCTACGAGATGAGTACAACAGAATTTAATTACAAGTTTATAAAAGAACATGCCACCCCTGGAAGTTGGCGAAGAGGTTACGAGTACCATTTAAAAGACATGGTATATGACAATTATCCTGAGAAGAATTTTTATATGGGTAAAGTCAAGGGGAATTTCCAAGACCACTATAATACAGATTTAATCTTTAAAAAGAACAAGGTTGAAGCTCGTTGTAATTGTCCATTAAAAGAGGAATGGTGTAAACACGCAGTTGCTGTTGCTCTAAAGGCAATTGACGAACATGCTTATGAAGATTGGCTAGAAACAAAATTCGGTATGGAATTTGATTTTCCCGATGAAAATACAACAACCGAAGTAAGCCCGCAAGGTAATTACATCTTCCACTTTAACCCTAAGAGAAAAGCAAATTTCTTTTCTGTGCTTGTTCGTTCAAGAGAAACGGGAAAAGTTGTAAGACAAATTGAACCAATTTTAAGGGCCGTAATTGAAGCTCAAAAACAAGACCCTAACTTTGAATTAAATAATTCACAAAAAGTTGAACTTCTTATTTTCCAGCAATTATTAAAAATTTCAAGACAAGATAAAAAAGCCGGTTGGTATGATATTCCGATTGCAAAATTTGGACCAATGTTTTCTCTTCTTTCTAAAGCTGACGAAGTTTTAGACGAAAAGACAAAAGAACGTTTGAAATTTACAGACCAAGAATGGAAACTTGTTTTGTATGTAAATGTTTCAAATACCCCAGGGACACTGTTATTATCTTTAGAATGGCAAAGACCTGACAAAGACGATGTTTACCCATTTGAGGAGGTTAGATATTTCTCTCGTCATTTAAAATGGGGCAGATATAAAAATATAATTTTCCCAACTAATGTTGCGATTCAGTCAATTCCGCAAAATATTTCAAAATCATCTTTTACGGATTTGAAAGATGCAGAGGGCGGAAAATTTATCTATGAAGATTTGCCTAAGTTACGACAAGTTATGGACGTTATTGTTGATGAAAAGATTTCTAAATTGATGCTTGAAGAACGTCCTCCTGTAAATGTTGTAACTATGGGAATTGATTATGACCAATCATTAAAAGCCTCTTTAGACTTTGAATATGACGGAGTTAGAGTCCCTTATTCAAAATCAACAAGTGACAAAGTTCCTTATATTACGGTTAAAAAGCCAGATGAAGATATTATTTATTGGGTAAAACGTAATATTAAACATGAAAATGAAGCCTATGCAATGCTTTTGGCTTGTAAATTCGTTCCAATGCAAACAAACAATTTGGCATTAGAAAAAGAAAATGCAATTGATTTCTATAACTACTATTTAAAACAAGCAGGTTCAGGTTGGAGATTTGAAGAAAAAGATGATATGTCTTTTTTCAAATTGATGGACGACCCATTTAGGTTATGTGCAAAAATTGATTTCTCAGATGAGCAACCGGATAGTTTTGACATCTTTATTTACGGTCAAGCGGGCGATGAAGTTATTGACTTTGATGAAATCTATGACACAATTCAAAGTGACGAAAAATATGCTCGTATAAGAAGTCTTGGTTTTGTTGAATATCCTGCTCAAAATATTTATTCGATGATGCGATCGTTCAATTCATTTGATGTTTATAGAAATCCGGATAACAGATTTACCGTAAAAACTTATAGAGCAGGTCTTATCAATGAACTTAAAAACTTAGGTATTGAACTTATTTTAAGTGATAGATTTAAAACTTTCTGGGAACAGATGTCAACATTCTCGACTGTTGAAGAACTTACACTTCCTCAAGGTATAAATGCAGAGTTCCGTGAGTACCAATTAAAAGGTTTCGGTTGGTTGTGGTTTATGTACAAATATGGTTTAAACGGTATTTTGGCAGATGATATGGGTTTAGGTAAAACTCTCCAAGCTTTGACTGTTTTACAAAAGGCAAAGGAAGAAGACGGATCAATGCCAACCCTTGTTATTGCTCCAACGACAGTTGTATTTAACTGGGAGTCCGAAATTCAAAAATTTGCACCAACATTATCTTGTTTGAAACTTCAAGGTGGAGAAAGAAAGCAATTTTTCAAAAAAATTCCTGAATATGATGTTGTAATCACAAGTTATGCACTTGTTAGACGAGATATTGAAAAATTAAAAGATATCAACTTCCGCTATATTATTCTTGATGAATCTCAAAATATCAAGAATGCAACATCACAAACGGCACAAGCGGTTAAACAATTGAATTCAATGCACAAGCTTGCACTTTCGGGTACTCCGATTGAAAACAAATTGGAAGAACTTTGGTCTGTGTTTGATTTCTTGATGCCAGGGTTCTTGTTCTCAATGGCGGACTTTAACTCTCGCTACGTAAATCCGATTATGGAACGTCAGGATAAAATTGTTGAAAAACGTTTGAAACTTCAAATTTATCCGTTCATTTTACGCCGTATGAAACGTGATGTGGCAAAAGACTTACCGGATAAAGTTGAAAATATTGCATATTGTGAACTTACAGATGAGCAAAAAGATTTCTACTTACAAGTACTTGATAGTACGAAAGAAGAATTGTTCAAATCTATTGAACAAAATGGACTTGAAAAAAGCAGATTATCTATCTTCTCCGCTCTTCTTCGAATGCGTCAAATTTGTTGTCACCCAAGACTATATGACAAGAAAAATGTTAAAAACGTTATTTCTTCCGGTAAATTTGAAAAACTTAAAGTTATGCTTGAAGAAATTGTTTCAGAGGGTCACAGAATTCTTTTATTCAGTCAATTTGTTGATATGCTTGATATTGTTAAAGCTTGGCTTGAAAAAACCGGTATTAAATATGAATACTTGACCGGTAAAACAAAAGATCGTCAAGGAGCAGTTGAAAGATTTAACAACGATCCTACAATACCAATTTTCTTAATCAGTTTGAAAGCCGGTGGTACAGGTTTGAACTTGACAGGTGCAGATTATGTAATTCACTATGACCCATGGTGGAACCCTGCAGTTGAGGATCAAGCAACAGACAGAGCATACCGTATCGGACAAAAGAAAAAAGTATTTGTATATAGGCTTATTACACGTAATACAGTTGAAGAAAAAATTCAAAAACTTAAAACAATTAAACGAAACCTTGTTGATAGTGTAATTTCTGTAGATAGAAATATTACAAAATCACTTACAATGGACGATATTCGAGAAATCTTCTCTGTTGATTAATTAAACCGGTTGGGAGATTGTTTATAACCGGCAACACCATAGTTACTTTTTATAGCCAATCAAGTCTTTAATAACTTCGCTTGCGATAATCAAGCCGACTACAGGGGGTACAAATGCATTGCTCCCCGGAATTTGGTGTTTTACAGTGCATTTTCTTGTCCCCGGAGGGCAAACACAATGTGCTCTACAGCTTATTGACATGTCTTCAATTGGTGTAATCGGTGTTTCTTTTGAATAAACAACTTTTACTCCCTTGATTTTTCGTTTTCGAAGTTCCGTTCTGATTACCCTTGCAAGTGGACAAACAGAGGTTTCTGAAATATCTGCAACTTCAAATCCGGTTGGATCCATTTTGTTTCCTGCTCCCATTGCGCAAATTATTGGAACATTATTTGCTTTTGCTTTTTCAATAAGAGATAATTTCCCAACGACTGTGTCAATTGCATCAATTACGTAATCGTATTGACTAAAGTCAAATTCAGATTCTGTTTGCGGAGTGTAAAAAGTTTGATAAGTGTTTACAATTATCTCCGGATTGATATCTAAAATGCGTTCTTTAGCGACTTCAACTTTGTATTTCCCAACAGTTTTTCTTGTTGCGTATAATTGTCTGTTAATATTTGTTATGCAAACTTTATCATCATCAATAATATCAATTGCGCCAAGTCCACTTCTGACAAGAGCTTCTACCGCATAAGCTCCGACTCCGCCAATTCCAAATACTGCAACTCTTGATTTTGATAATTTTTCTAGTCCGTCTTTTCCTATTAATAACTCTGTTCTTGAAAATTGATTTAACATTTTATTTTTTCCTCAAATATATAACCAGATTACAATAAAAAAAATATTCTCTCAAACTCTTGATTTTAAAATTTTTTTCTATTATTTTACTTGTGTAAATATCATTTATCATTAGGGATTCATTAATTAGAAAGGTCAATAGAAAATGAAAGTTCAAAGTGTAAATTACTCTACCCCATCGTTTGGTGCATTGAAATTTAGTAATAATGTTCCAGATTTATTAAAAGAGGCTGTAAACAAATCAAAAGCATTTCAAAATTTCGGAAAGAAATTTGATGCCAATGTTGAGTATGTTTCTTGGCGCTCCGGTTCTACTACAGATACAAATATTTATCCATCAATTATGCTTAGGAATGTAAAACCTGCCAATTTTTCTACAAAATTAAAAATGTTTATGTCAAAAATAAAAGTTGACAATATGGTAGATTTTGGTATAAAAACTCACCGTATTCCAACAGATGAACATTTAGCAGAAAAAATTGAAAATTTACCAGAATCTCATTTGTTGGACAAATTCAAAGGTATATTCAGCACTAGAACTACAACACATTCTCAATTAAATACTTCTTCTACTCATCATAGTCATGGTGGTATTTTAGAACGTTTTACTATGTCCTCTTATCACAAGTTCTTCTAAAAAGGGAAAATAAAAAATAACTATGGAACAAGAATAGGAACAGCAATACTTAAAGATGTATCATTTGTTTTAGGTGTTGTTTGATGTAGGTCGATTGTTTTTTGTAAATCTTCTATGAACTCATCTCGGTACAAAAAACCGAGATGGGCTCCATTGTCTAGCAATATGACTTTTGATCCTGAGTATTGTTTTAATTTCTTCAATTGTGTTGTATTTGTCAGATAGTCGTTCAATGAATGATAAATTTTGTAGTTATTGTTGTTCATTAAGTAATCAGAGATTGAAGTAAGGCTTGATTCATAGCTTAAATCGTCAACACTTTTGTCTGTATCAGAAAGCAAATATTTTTTTGCATAATCTTGATAATTCATATTATTAATCATTTGATAAATATCTGTTTTGGTAGTTTTTGAAGCGTTTTCCATTGTGAAAATTAAATCGGATAGTTTTTGATGCATAATAAAACCTGTGATTAATTTTCCCTCTTCTTCAGAAAAAGGCAGGTTGTTAATATCAGAAGTTTTTCCAAGTTCATCTTTTGTTTGATAAAGTTTGAGAACTTTGGCTGCAGTAAGAGCTACTTTTTGTTTCAAATCGTTTGGAGAATTGTTCCAATCTTCTGTGTATTTGTCCGCTTATTAATCGTCTTATTAACTGCCATATCCTTTCACTCTCCTTCCGATACTTGAGAATATTTTTATTGAGGAAATACAACATACTGTCGTTTGGGATTTCTCCATCTGTATGCAGTTTTCTTGCAATCTGGTTGATATTTGTCGTAGCTCCCCGGAGCTGACAAAGGATATCCGCAAACATCTGGTTCAGTCTTTTCAGTTCTTCTATTTCCTCTGCCGTTGCTATCTTCAAGTCTGCGATTGCTTTTATCACAACTTCCTGCTGTGTTCTTCCGGATTCTTTAACCTTGCTCTGAAACAAATCGTATTCCTCTTTATTCATCCGTATGGTTACTGTATGATTTCGTTTTCTCATAGGCTTTTGTCTCCTTTCATTGCTTGATTTTCATTCTTTGTTAACAGCCACAGCGTTCTGGCGGCATATTGGCAGGAGATTTATAAGAGAGTGCAACGCTCTCTTATACAGGTGCAGGACAGCGTCCTAGTCAATCAGTAAGTCTTCCGAAGGAATGTCCGGTGGACATTTCGCAGGATTACTTACGCTATTGACGTGCCGGGGTTCCAAGGGGGCACATAACGTCCAGTGGACGTTAGCTCTGTGCGGACCGGAGCAGAGCGGAGACGTGCCCTCTGGCAAGTTTAGGAACAGCCCAAAGGCTGGCTCCGGTGCAGAGTGGCTTGCCACTTTGCGAAACTTGCCTGTCATCTCCCCACCACTGAACCGACACCCACCAAGCCATATTTTCCACCCTACGTTATCAGATCAAAATGGAGATGACGGTGGTTTTGTGGTGCAGGGACAGACTGTGGAAGAAATAGAAAAGCTCCCATTTTGATAGATTTTCTCTTTCTGAAACTGGCTGTTCATGCATCACTCCGATGCGAAGTATCGGACAATCATGTGCCGTATCCGGCACTCTATTCTTTTCTTCGCCTTGCTTGTTCAATCCCCCCATCTGCCAACGCTTTTCTGTTATATTTTCCTGTTTTTTCCTGTTATTTCTGTCTCTCTTTTTCTGGATCTCTTTCCATTTCTGCTAAAAGACATAAAAATAGCAGTCATAAACATTTCTCCAATTCATAATGTCTGAAATGTCACCACTGCCATTGTCTTTTTCTGCTATTCTGTTTTCGTAAAACTATTCTTTACTGTCAGTCCTTTTTCCTGTTACTGCTATTTTATTTTGTCGCAAATTTCAAGCAGGTCATGTAATAAATTCTCCAGTTTCATAAGTCTGCGATGCTGATACCAGATCAATCCTGGCAATCCCGCTGCAAGAAAGAACGAAGCACACAAAATCTTTATTGCCTGTCCTCTGCTGCTTATCCCTCCATATCCAAATCCACATACCAGATTCACGAATAAAACATAGAAATATCCACAAAATAAGACAAACTCAAAAATCCACATCAGCACCTTTTTCACTTTCTCTTTCACTCTGTACTTCTCCCTCCTACATTTTTAAATTCAGTGTAGCGAATTTCCCGCTATATTTCAATAGTGAATATCTCGCTAAGTTATTATTATGCTAGAGGTGAAACACATGTATCAGAGAATACGGGATCTGCGTGAAGATCGTGACCTTACGCAGAAGAATATGGGTGAAATCCTAAATTGCAGTCAGCGTATTTACAGTAATTATGAATGTGGTGATGTCGATATCCCTACTCACATTCTGATTAAACTGGCTGAATTTCATAATACCAGCGTTGATTATCTGCTAAACCTGACAGATGATAAACGTCCTTACCCAAGAAAAAAGAATAGCTCCACTTAAAGCAGTCTGATTTATTTTATGTAAGCCAGACTGCTTTTCTTTTATAATCAGCTAAAAACTGTCTGCAAAATCCAGTGCTGCATCCATATCAGCTTCTTTCTCCCAGTCCAGATTATCTTCTGCGATCTCTCCATCCGTTTTCTCCATTGTTAGTGTTCTGTCCGGCAGATTAATTTCTCCTACCGATTCTTTTACAAACGGTACAAGCATTTCCATCAGATTCTTCGCTATAGCCATCGGGGCAGATTCTTTCACTCCATCCCGGACAGCTGTTTCCACTCTTTCCAGAAAAGCATCTTCCTTTTCTCTGGTTTCCAGATACGGATCTGCTTCATTCCTGTACTCTCTGGAAAAATAATCGTTTAAAGCAACTACAACTGCTCTGGTGTACGATTTATATTTTTCCCTGTCCATCGTCTGCAAATATTCCCATGCCTGCCTGTCCTGTTCATCACAAAGATTCAAACGGATATTTGTGTTGATGATTTTCCGTTCTTTTCTCATACAAGCATCCCTCCGTTTCTCTGGATTTTCCTTACGGTCATTGCTTCATAGCCTTTCGCTGTGGCACAGATGTCCCGTACAATTGTCACCCGGCTCTTGTCATATTCTCCAAAATTCTGGATCATACAACCGCCACCGCCGACCACATACAGACGCATCAGTTCTGGATTATATTCCCGTTCTCTCAGCTTATGGAAGATTTCTTTCGTATAATCTCCGGCAGCTTTACGAATGACTGTCAGATATTTCTCACCAATATCTGCTGTCCCGGTACGGATCACCTGCTCAATCACCAGATCATCCACCACTGTTCCCAGTTCTTTCAACAAAGATTCCCTGACTGCAAGCACACACTGGTGCGTTCCATATTTCTCTGTAAAGCATTTCTTCTCTAATGGACGGGAATTATTGATATACATGATGTTCATAGTCCCGTTTCCAATATCCACAAGCATGTTGATTCCTTTGAAATCCTGTAAGCGGTAAAAGGCTGCTGCAAATCCCTGTGGGTAAATATCAGCTCCTGCAAACTCCACATGATATTCTTTATTGCGGAATGTAAAATCCACACATTCATTCTGGAGAAGATATTTCTGGAAATCTTCTTTCTGTGTAGCTACCCAGGTAAGGGGAAGTCCAGCTGCGATATGTACCGTTTCCCGGTTCATACCTTTCCCATCCAGTTCCCTTGCAATAGCTGCCAGTGTCAGCACATAATAGTCCTCATCCTGCGTTTTCTCTGCACAGAACTCCTTGTGTTCCTCTCCGATCTGGTAATACATGCCATTGTAAACAAGAAGATTATTCTGGAAGATTGGCTCCTTGTCATATCTGGCTACACCGGATGGAAAGCATCTGGTGGCTGTTTTCATGTTTCCATACCCATGATCAATCCCGAGCACCATAACTGTCTCATTATTGTTGTTTTTCATCATTCTCATAATCATACCTCATACTTTCTTAATATTTATTTTTGACTTTCTCCCAAACTCGAGAAAAACCTATATTTGTATCAGTTAAAATGTTGATACATAAAAAGGGCAGTCAGTGTAAAAAAAGCAAAATTTTATGTACTCTGGCAGCTATCTTTGTTATTTCTCCTGCTCCGGTAACATTTCTTTTTGCTTATTTTGCCCTAAATGCCCTTAATTTCCTGATTCATATTTAACTGTAACTGTTTATAATCTATATCTGTTTCTTCAAAAGGTATTCTTTCTTCTGGATCTACAGGACAAAAATCTTCTTCCTTAACTGCAATATCCTGATAATAAAACTCACCATTGTACTGCTTCAGAAGGAAACCTTTATCTGTCATATTCCTGAAAAAGTTAGATTTACCATGCCCCTGTCTGCCATTCTCTTTGCAGTATTCCTCATACATATGGAACACTTCACTTCGTTTCAGACGTTTTCCTTTGGCACGCACCAATGACTCATCAATAAAAGCACAGATACTATCTGACGTCCGTTGCACTTCTCTTACACATTCTTTGCTGTGTTCGCTCTCCGTGAACTTTCCCTGTTCGTACAGATTTTTCAATGCAATCATCGCCATATGAATTGCATAATCAGATTCTGCCTGTACCTTTTCCTTTAAGTGCAGATCTTTTTCACCACTTTTTACTACCCGGTTCATATCAAGAATCAGTAGTCTGCGATAAAAAGCATCCGACTTATCCTCAAGATTCTGCGGCATTTCATTGGTAGAAAAAAGCAGCTTCGCATAAGAGTGGAAATGAATTGCATCCTGTCCTTTTTTCTCATAAATCAGTGTGTCCTCACCGACTGCTTTCTTTAATACATCTGTATTCTCCATTGCCTTGCATGGAATATCCGCACAGGCATTTAACAGCTTTCCGTACATTCCAGTCGCATAGAATCGTTTGTTCAAATCCTGTAAAGAAATGCTGGACATATTGGTGATTCCAACGACATGCTGGATCAGCGATACTGCCACCGACTTTCCAGTTCCACCATTTCCTTTCAGTGTAAGGAATTTCTGAAACTGCGTATCCTGTGTCATGCAGTATCCAAAATACTCCCAGAATGTCTGCTGTTCTTCTTTATTTGGAAGAGACGATGCAAGATACTTTTTGATATTTTCTCCACCTTGTAACACCTGCTCACAATCCTCTGGATAATAGGGAAATGGAATCTGATTGATTGTCAGATAATCCGGATTGTGTTCTAGCATTTCACCCGTAACCGGATCATAATATCCATTTTTGAAGTTGATCCACCTCACAGGTTGTTTATTTAGTTCATATGCCTCTCGGTGAACTTTTGGCTGTGCGATCAGCAGATTATAGATTCTTTTGATCACTCCACTCTGTACCTGGTCACGATAGATCAGCTTCTGGATACGGTATTTCATTCTTACCCCATCATGGTCTTCCAGGAAAACACCATGCTCATAATAATACGGTGTGATTCCCACCACAAAAAACTGAACATTCTCCACCAGGTAATCTACAATCTCCATATCCCGGACACCTTTCACATTTCCTTTTGCATCAAATAAGTGAAAACGGCTCAGTTCCGGTTCTTCTTTCGGATCTCGCTCAAACCGAAGAATATACTGTTTCAGTAATTTCTCAACTTCTTTCTGATTATCCAGTTTGCCAAGGTACTCCTTCTCTTTGAACAACTGCCAGCCTGCTTTTCCATCAAGACCAGCGTCTTTGAAAAATGTCTGTAACTTATCATTCATCCACTTCACCGTACAGGCAGTCACATAATGATAGGCACTCTGACAGCTTCCAGTAAACTGAATAGACCTCATTTCCTCTATAAAAGAATCTGCACTGAAATAATATCCGTCATCTTCCTGCACCAGACAAAGTGCCTGATAACCTGACATCACAATATTCAATGCGATATCCTGATTGTCCACCAGAAAAATATAGGTCTGTGCTGTCCCTTCCGGATTGGTTTCCATATAATGCTTCAAAAACTTCTTGTTCAAACTTATCACTTCCTTTCAGGCAAAGAAAAAGACGCAAGCCATATTTCTATGACTCACGCCTTTCTCTGCACTTCATTATTAAATTGAAAATTTCTATTCTTCTTTCCTTTCTTCTGGTTTCTTCGATATTGCAGTTCGTTCATAAAGCATGGATTTTTTTCTTTCACGCAGTGTTCGCACTGACCAGTTTTCCTGCATACACATTGCAGCATAAAAATCTCTTTTTAACTCATCTTGTATTGGCAGAATCTCTACAAAATGCGACCAGGTCAATTGTTGCGACAATGTCGCAACTTTTTCGAAGTCAGGAAATTCCTGATAAAACTTAATCATTCTTGAAATTGATGTTTTATCAAATCCCGAACCATACTCCTGTTCCAGCCGTTTACTGACTTCTGCAACAACCTTTTTTCCATACTCAGGCTTATTATTTCCAGTTAACTCCACACTAAGTCTTTTTCCAATTCCCCAATTAAGAGAAATAATGGCATCATTCACAACTTTTTTACATTAGTTTTCTTTTCCCTGATTAACGCATTTATTTCATCATAAATATTATCAATATTATCTGCTATTAATATCTCTTTTTTCATTATCGATCCCCTTCTATAACTTGAAATGCCAAATTGGCATTTCAAAACTGTCCCAACTGCTTACTGTTATATTACCCTATTTTTCTCGTTCTGCCTACTGCAATTTTATATTCTCATACAACAATGAGGTCGCATTCCACGACCTCATCACATTCATTTAAACATAAATCAATTCCTTGAGAATAATTTCTTCCGCAATCGCTCTGTGCTGATTAACAGCTCTTACCCAGGTCATCTGATCTGCTTCTTTATCCGGCAGTGGTTCTTTTTCTTCTAACTGCTTCAGAATTACCTTTTCCCATTCTCTGGCTGCCTTGTCCACTTCCAGCAGATGCTCACCAATCGTATCCTGCAAAAGCATCACCTGATACAGGGAATTACGATGGTTCTTCAGATAATCTCTGCGTAAGAATCCATATTTGCCAAGTTGCTCCATCTGATTACCGGATTTATAGGTGATGTTCGGAATCAGGTATCCATTTACATTTGTATAAGTCAGTTTTTCCATAGTACTTACCGTCCTTTTCATATTTCCATTTTTATTTTACATTTTGTTTTGCCCAATTCTTTAATAATTTTTCAATCAAATCAACCTGCTGCTTTGGAGTATACGCTGTTGGAAAATATTTACCAATTCTTTCCAATGGCAATTTAATCTGTTCTTTCTGATTCGGTTTGATTTCCTGCAGAATCTCATAAATCTTATTCATATCAAGGCATTTCTGTTGGCTCATACGCTTTAACCGATTTGCTTGAGAAATGTTAGGAATGCTCTGTTCCAGTTCCATGACTGCATGGAGTTCATACTGTTCTTCTTCGCTCAGAAACGATATCTCCACTGCTGACCGGATCGCAAGTATTTCTTTATCAACCATATCCAGTATCTTCGGAATCAGATGGGTTAACCGGATATATCGCTTGATCTGTGTCACACTTTCGCCAACCATACTGGCGAGCTGTTCATTGCTTCGCTTGCCTGATATGATACCTCCTA
>ERZ773143.442-NODE-442-length-47730-cov-9.363314_pt1 | contig 47730 bp, 52 predicted proteins | sample MGYA00580852_ERZ773143 | MGnify/ENA primary metagenome ERZ773143 (study PRJEB29015, sample SAMEA2737853) | human gut metagenome | biome: human gut; feature: human-associated habitat; material: faeces | place: China | collected 2012 ... | reverse complement strand
GTTGCTGTAGCTTTAGCTGCTACGGTTGCGGTTTCTTTGACCGGCTGCAAGAAAAAGAAAAACACCAACGATACAACGAGTTCGGATGTGACCACGAGCCAAAGTCAGGCTGTGGAACCGGAAACCCCGGAGGTAACTGCCACACCTGCACCGACCGCTACGCCTGCACCGACCGCCACGCCCGCTGAGAACACTGATAAGAAGGATAACGCCACCAGCGAGCCGACTAAGACGAATAAGCCGAGTTCCGGCACTTCGACTTCCGGCGGAACTACCAAACCGGCCGCGACAAAAACACCGGCACCTGCTCCGGCAGCTACTCCGGCTCCTACCGCAAAGCCTCAGGTAAAATACACCTTCACGGTTCGCCGTCATGAGGCGACCTGCACCACGCAAGGCTACGATGAGCATATCTGCCATGAGTGGGGCGGCATGAACTACAATGACCGCTTTGTTCCGGCAAAGGGACACAGCTGGGATGGCGGTACAGTCACGAAGGCTGCTACTTATACCGAGACCGGTATCAAGACCTTCAAGTGCAAGGAATGCGATGAGACGCGCACAGAGGAAATCCCGTCTCTCAACAAGACATATCATATCAAGAGCGTTGTTGCTCCGACCTGCACCGCTGAGGGGTATACCATCTACGAGTGCAACGAGGTCCCCGGTCTGACCTATAAGGGCGATTACAAGGCAAAACTGCCGCACGCCTACGATGCCGGTAAGGTCACAAAGCCCGCTACCATCTATGAGAAGGGTGTTAAGACCTTTACCTGCACCTCCTGCGGTGCCACTTACACGGAAGATATCCCGATGGTCGAAAAGACCTGGCATAAGGGCAATACGGTAGCGCCTACCTGTACAGAGAAGGGTTATACCGTTTACATCTGCGACCAGGATTCCGCTCTGACCGAAAAACGCGATTATACGAATGCACTGGGGCATGCCTGGGATACCGGTACAGTCACAACAGCAGCGACCTGTACGACAGCTGGTGTTAAGACCTATACCTGCACCCGTAATGGCTGCACAGAGACTAAGACCGAGGAAATCGCGGCTCTGGGGCACAAGTGGGATGATGGCACTGTCACCACGCCCGCTACCTGTGAGGCTCCCGGTGTAAAGACCTACAAGTGCCAGAATACCGGCTGCACAGAGACCAAGACTGAGGAGATTGCGGCTCTGGGGCATAACTACGATGAGGGTGTTGTCACCAAAGCTCCTACCTGCACCGAGGACGGCGTCAAGACCTTTACCTGCAAGAATGATAAGAACCACACCTACACGGAAACTGTTCCTGCGACGGGACATGCTTGGGACGCAGGTGTTGTTACCAAGGAAGCGACTTACGAAGAGGATGGCGAGCGCACCTACACCTGCAAAAATGACAAGACCCATGTGCATAAGGAAGTAATTCCTGCATTGGGCTATACCTTCACCGAAACTGTCGTTCCTCCTACCTGCACAGAGGACGGCTACACGCTGCACACCTGCAACGAGAATCCCGCAAAGACGTACCAGGATACGCCTGTTGCTGCGCTGGGCCATCAGTACAAGGAAGTCACTACTCCCGCCACCTGTGGTGCTCTTGGCAGCGTAGACAATGTTTGTGAGCGCTGCAACGATAAGCAGCATGTGAAAGACCTGCCTGCCACTGGCGAGCATCAGTGGGATGAGGGCGTCATCACCAAGGAGCCCACTGCCACCGAAACGGGCATCAAAACCTTCACCTGCAGCGTGTGCCAAACAATAAAGACCGAAGATATTGCTAAGGTCCATGTCCACGATTACACGCGCCTTGGCGAAATCGTCGAAGGACCCTATTGCGAGACTGAAGGCAAGCGTTGGATGTACTGCAGCTACGAGGGGTGCAACGAAAGAGTGTTGATGCCTGTGCCTGCTATCGGCTACCATGATTGGGACACCGAGCACACCGAATGCCTGAAAAAGGCTACCTGCACCGAAAAGGGCACCATGCTGATGCACTGTAAGCGCGATGCTTCCCATACCATGACCTACGACTACGGCGGTACTGGTCACGTCTGGGATGAAGGCGTCATCACTACTCTGCCTACTTATGACGAATACGGTGAAAAGACTCTGAATTGCAAGAACTGCGATGCGACCAAGACTGAAAAGGTCCTGCCCACCAAGTACACCTTCACCGTTACCGTTGTTCAGCCGACTTGCACCGAGGACGGCTACACGATGCACAAGTGCAATGAGGACGACAGCTTCTCTTACAAGGACAACATTGTACACGCCACCGGTCATCGTGCCGCGAAGCGTGTTATCGAGCCCACTTGTAAGGAAGAGGGTCGCACCGAAATATACTGCATCGTCTGCGGTGAAGTGAGCAGCACTTTCGATGTCACGCCCAAAAAAGACCATACTTGGGATGACGGTGTCGTAACTACTAAGCCCACGGCTGAAAAAGAGGGCGTCAAAACCTATACCTGCAAGGTTTGCAATGAAACGAAGACGGAGACCATCCCGCGCCTGAACAGCAGCGGCAAGTAAGTTGTAAGCTTACAAAAAGCACAAGAAACACAAAGAGGAGCGTCTGCTTTGGCGGACGCTCCTCTTGCTGTGTCGGAATACCGGATTGGTTGGTATCATTCTTCGGTTTTCTTTTTGAGCCACTGTCTGCGCACGAACGGCATAACATAGGTCTCATCCTCATGCAACTCGAAGCCGTAGCTTTCTGCAATTTTCAGAGACCGTTCGCTCGCTTTTTGTCCGGCAGCATGTCCACGAGGTATTCGTTCAGAACGGTGGCTAAAGAGAGCACGTTATTGGTATACAGTTGGCACTCCCGACTCAGGGCTGGTGTAATAGCCATGTATACTCCTTAAAATGTTAGGTGCTCTAAGCAAAGCTGTGCTACGGGCAGAATTTTATGCGCTGTATCGTTGCGCAGGTATTTAGGATTAAGGTACCTGAGCCCGAACCGGACCCGGTCAAGCGCATCGGCATCTTTGAGAATCGTATACAGCAGCCAGATGCGGTCAATGTTCGGCAGAGAAAGGGCCTCCAAATCTCTGCGAGCGACAGCATCATCGAGGCAATGATACTCGATGAGAAATCCAGTACCGGGATTTTCGGGTTTGCGGTCAGCAGCATAAATATCGCGGGATGCCTTGCCATGGCTATCGTCAACGTAATCGTTCGTACGGCCGATGTCGTGGTAAATGACAGCATCCATCAGCATCTGCGTTTCTTCTTCGGAAAGCATAATGCCATCCATCTCAACGAGAAGCAGCGCGTTGAATAGTACACGCAGCGTGTGTAGGGCATCGTGCCCGGACTCATTTGCATCGAGTTTGCCATGAACTGCATACAGATGCCGAATCTCTTCGCGACCGGCTTGGTACAGGGGCATGATTTCGAGAATTTCTTCTTCGACAGATTCTAAGCCATACAGAGTATCGACTTTTACAGATTTCACGGCAGACGGCAAAATGACAACTTCAGCCTCATTTCTTTCGGGGAAGAACTCAATGATATCATCCTTCGATACCTCTGCCGATACGATAGTGCTGTCTTCAGCGCTCGGCAACCTGCAGGCAAAGAAACAAGCTGCTTTGTAGCTGACCGTCCACGAGAAAGACTGCGTATACGGCGTTGATTTGCTGCCCTCTCCGCGATAAACGGTAATTGTATCCGGGAACTTCCGAAGCTTTTCAGCAGTTTTCTTCTTCTGCTCCTCAGATTTACCGGACAGGACTTTGCGTATATCGGCTTCGTTTAGATTCGTGAACCCATAATCGGTCAATTTGTAATAATCCATAAAGAGGTCGTACAGTTCCGTTGAGGGCTCTGCGTTCTTGATATACTGCGAGAGCACCGATACCCTGAAACTGTCTTCGAGAGAAAAGAGATACGACCGAATCCGCTTGACATTCCCCTCAGAAATTGCTTTTGCTATCGAGAGAATCCGATTTTGAAATGCTTCATCCGATTCGTTTGCAACAGATAGGCGCTTGTCGCCGTAAATCTGAAGATTCAAAACAATCGGGATGGTAGGATTTTGAGGCTCGCAATAATAGAGCGAGGACAGGATGTTGTAGGAGGCATAAATGTTCTCAATGGGAAGAAGCGGGTATTTCTCCTGAAATTCCCCGGCAGTCATGCCAACGGTATAGCCCTTCTTCTTGAATTTGGCGAAATCCTTTTTGGTTTTCACTTCCGATAACGGTAGCAGATTATTGAGGTTTGCCCGGTTGGTATTAACGAGAATGTCTCCGATAGTCATGAGTTTGGCGCAGGAAACCCGCGACTTTAGTCGTGGGAGGAATGCGCCCTTAGCTCCTTTCCGTGATATAATTTGTCGCTGCTTCCAGCAACATTTAAAGCACGGACTTGCCGGAGCAAGCCCGCGACTTTAGTCGTGGGTTATTGACGTGTGTATCTCCGCTCTGGACGAATTTATTTGCTTTAATTATACCACATTGCGGGTGCTTTTTCCATACAGGAAAGGCAAAGGGCAAACTGCAAATGAGTTGAGGGATTTGGTGCATCTCATTCCCAAAAAGTTGGAAATACGGACACTTTTAGGAATTGAGTTACAGAAAGTACGGACAAAAACTGCATCTCCTCCGAAAATTGCGTAGCTGCCGGAACTCAGGGGCGCGGGGGAAGGTCGAAGCGTAGCTGCTGATGCGTAGCCGCGTACAAAATGAGCCTGATTTTGAGAAAAAACTTGCAAAAAAGTGCGATTTGTGGTATAATACATTACAGAAGGCAGGAGGTATAGACTCGACGGTGTCATCGATGATGACCTTGTAAGCCGGTGCGGAGTAAACACCAAAACCTTCGACCCGTCAATGACGGTTGCGGCACTTGAATGTGCTGCGCTGCAGAGATGCAGCTTCCTTCTTTCTATCAAAGTGAGAACCCCTTGTACCGGTCATTCGGTGCGAGGGGATTTCTTTTTGCTTTTTTGCTTGCGTGTTTGTGCGAATTGCATAGAATAAGAATTGTACAAGCGGAAATGGGTCTGGCGGGTTCTCGAACCTCTTTCTCTTTCCCGCCGAACAGAAAACCTTCCTTTCTAAGTGCGATTTTTTGCATATGCCATCATGTCTGCCCGCTTGTACATCCTATCCTGCCGGTCACCGCCTTTGGCTGGCAGTTTTTATACCGTGGCTGCGTATTCGTGGTCACGGTTTTTCTTTTGGTTATTTCGCGGACCTTGCCGCTCTTAGGGACGACACTCTTTACATGGCGAGCGGCGGGTTGCGGGGGACTGCACCCCAGGTAATAGCGTTCAGAACGAAAACGGCACTGAAATCGGAGAAACACACTATTGGTTGGTATCATGTCAACAATTCTGGAAAAGGCATTAACCGTGGTTATGTCGAAGACTTCCGCTACAATGAGGAGTTTCTTGCAAAGTGCGCTCCCCCGAAGGAAGAGGTCTTAGAGACTGTAGAGTCCATTAGAAATGAAGACCTCGACGGTTACGAATCGTGGCCTCTGTACATGAAGCCGGTCGCAGCTGTCGGTGACTGGTATGACTTGCGCCGGGCTAAGGAACGCGGCAGCGATTGCTTAAAGGATGAAGCATACACCATTTATGCAAATGCCTTGCCCCGTGCTTTCGAGAAGTGGTGCGGGTATCCTGCAGGCAGCATTTACAGCACGTCGGACTATTACGGAAACACCTTGATTTTCTGCGATATCCAATAGCCCCCGAAGAAATTCGACGAAAAGTTTGCCACGCTGACCGAGGAAAAGCTTCAGGCACAACTGCACGAGTTCATCGTCAATGCGACGGGAGACCCGAAATATGCAGAATGCAACCTCGAATACTGCGAGGAATACATCAAATGCGATACGCTGCCCGAATAAGGCAGAGAGGAAAAAAATCATGAACAATACAATCGTTTCTCCTGCCGAATATTTCGAACAGGTAAAAAGCCGAAAGCGGACAATGACGGCTGACGGACTTTCTCAGCTATATGAGAACTGCCTTGCTCTTCTCGAAGAATATCAGCGTTCCGGACAAATTGCTGCGCAGAAAAAGCTGCTTTTCCACATCGACAATATAACACGAGAAAAGAAGTTGCTTGACCTCGGCATTGATACCTTTGTCTACAAAAGTGATGTGGACGATTTTATCCACATGGTAGACAACAAGGTCGTCAAAATTGTGGAGCTGGAGAATTATCAGCGGCGGATTCCGGAAGAAATCATTCGGAAAATCGAACGCTGCAAGGGCATTTTCGATAAGATGTATGTAGTCTTCACAGATTACACAAAACGCGAGGAACGAAGAGTCGAGGCTATCAAAAGAGAAAAAGACCCCATTCTTTTTGGGACTTTCCAAGATACCGCAACAAGAACCGTGGTAGAACGCTTTTATTTCATCGGTGATTGGACGGATGAATATTGCGATTTAACATTGGATAAGATGGTTGCCGTTGTCAAAGAAAAGGCCGACAGGGACATCGTAAAGAAGTTTTCTACACCAGAAAGTATCCGCGAGTTGAGCGACCAGCTTAATAATCTGGATGAATCCATGAACGGGTTGTACCGCCAGCGCGAAAAGGCTCCTGCATCCAAGAAAGGATTCTTCGACCGAGTACGCACAGCGTTTCGTTCTCTGAAAGGAGAATAAAATGGCAAAAGTGGATTTGACCGAGGATGAAGTCTATTCGCGACTTCGCTCTGTTTCTAATTCAAAAGAAAACGGCATTTACGATGCTTTACGTTCCGCCGATATTCCTTGGAACTTTTCTTCTCCTCTTACTTTGCTTCGTGTCATTCGCACAGAAGCAGAATTGACACCGCTGGTTTTTACTGGTGATGCAGAGACCGTCAACTTTATGAAAGAGGTTGCGGAAGTAGAAGAAGGGAAGAGATGTGATTGCTGCGGTCAACTTATCACAACGCCCTTATGGGATATGCCCTATGGTTCGTTGTGTGATGAATGCAGCAAGCGCCTTACCGAACAGGTTCACGACAAGTGCGAAACGCCTTGGCAAAAAGTAGAACAGGGGAGAGAAGAGCGTTCCACTCCTTGGTGGTTTGACCTTTGATGTCGGAAAGGAAATAAATGATTAAATCAAAGAATAAGCCCCAAAGCGCAAGGAGAATATGCAACCGATAATCAAAACTAACGCCTGGTATACGCTGGTGACGGCCAAGAACGAGGTCATCAACGCCTCGTGGTGCAAGCAGCAGCTTGCCAGGATTCTGAAGAAAAGTACCGATGCAATCATCCTGTTCGATGTTACCGGCAGCTATGCAGCGCTTGCCTTAGACCACGACAGGCTCATCCCCGGACAAGTACCGATGGCGGTCAAGCAATATAAGTCCACTCCTGAAGGTTTTGTCCTTGCACATACCGTCAAGGTCGATGTCGAGGATTCGCAGGAACCAAGGCTTTTGGTTTTCGATGTGAGCTGGGTCATGGCATTTTCTTGGAAGAAGGGTATTGCCGCCATTACGAAGATTCTGAAAGTCTGGATGATGTGCGAACCGCAAGCAGAACCAATCTGGCTGTTCCTGAACATCGACCCGTATGGTTTCGAATTGTCGGACAGTGAGGGATGGGAATGCCTGGAACGCATTGTTAAGGAAAAGGAGTTCAAGGTAAAACCTGTCTTCCTCACTAAGGGCAAGACTGAGCGAGAAATCAACGAACACCTGCACATCAAGGCGTAACGGCGGAGGAATCCGCTAACTGTCTTTTCAAAGCGGCCTCCACGGGGCGGACAGTGGGCAACAGCTTTTGCTGGCGAACGGCTTTCAAATCAAAACAAAAAATTATCATAAACACGGAGGAAATACTATGACTAACGAGCAGCTGAGAATCGCATTAGTTGCAAACGCCGTTACCCGCTCGAACCGTATCGGCTTCGACTTTCAGGACCCGGCAGGCAAGACTCTTGACGAGTACACGAAAGAAGCCATGATGCAGTGTGTCCGTGTCGCGCAGAAGATGCGTCAGCCGGGCCTTGATAAGGAGTTGGCTGGACAGGTTTTCCCCATCTACACCATCGGGAACTGGGCTCGGGAGAAGGTCGTCTATGACTTCGACAAGGATTTTCAGGAACTGCTGATGGATACGGACGACATCGTCATCCACCACGAGATTCTCGAACGCCTCGCATTCAAGGACTTCTATCTGCCGCTGTATGACAGCAAGGATTACTGCGGTATGTTCGTACATATCGAGTTCGAGCCCAAGACCAAGGATACGTTTATCGGCATCGTGTTGGTCGGTGGCGTTGCGAATGAGAAGGAGAACTATGCGTTCCTGTCTCTGCCTGCCTGGATTAAGGAGGGACAGACGCTGACGGAAGCAACTCGGAGCACAAAGCAGTATATTGAGAAAGCTGCGAATCAGCGCTCTACCACCGATTTGGCGGTCCCCGATACGATGGAGGAGATTCCTCCCGTCTACAACGAGGGCACACCGTATGTTCGCCTTGCAATGCTCTGCGCCTACTACCTCGCGAGCAAGGGCTCTGATGTACACCTCAATCCTATCAAGAAAGAGGACCGTCAGCCGTTTATGTTCAAGGGCAAGGCACAGAGGGTCAATGTCAAGGTCTTTACGGTAGGAGACCATGTGGCAGAGAAGTACAAGAATGAGGGGGACGGGAAAGCACCGCGCTGGCGTCACTACTGGGGCGGAAACGGCCGCGAACGCCGTGAGTGCAAGTTCTCGTTCTGAACAAATGACAGGGGACTGCTATGGATATAGTCAATGTCTGTACGGTGGGACTGATGCTGTCGTCAGCTGCGCTGTTTGCGGGAAACGCTGTGTACGATTATAAGTTCGGGAAGAAAACGACGGCGGCTATCCGGCAATTTGAGAGCGGGAAGCCGTCTTCTGTTATCGATGATGTGTTGAATCAGACTCTTCTCGCAATCGTAATTGGTACCGGAATTGCGTTTGTTTTCGAGGAGCTCGCCTTACGCCTTCAAAGCATCGAAGATGTGCAGGCGCAGTACATGGTGCAGTTCAGCCTTAATGTCTTTATACTGGTCAGCGTTCAGGCTATGATGTCTATCGCGTTCCTTCTTACTGCGTCCACCGTGGCGATGTTCAGGCTCAAGCGGAGAGGACTGACGAAGTTCACCATCATGACATACCTCTGCAAAATCGCAGAAAACCTCGCGGGCGTGTATGTGCTTGTCAAATTGGCTGTCAGCTACTTGCAAGCGATTTAATATCACCTAACATCGAATAAATTTATAACATTGGCTGCGGAGGATAAGTCTTGCCGCTTACAGAAAAAGGAGAACACCATGAGCACTGAGTTAGTCGCCATTGAGCGCATCACGGTTCGAAAAGGGGACAGGAATGCGGACGATATTCGCAGCTGCCTCGCACATTATCTGCTTCAATTCATCAATTCCGCCAGCATCGAATCCTTGGCGATGCATAAGCTGAACATCAAGGTCGATGGCAAGACGGCGTTATTTGTACAGGATAAGACCGGCGGCGTGGGTCTGAAAGGTCTTGATACCGACTGGCAGCACACGCCGGAAATGTCCGCAATCCTTGACCGGCTGGTGACGGATGTGGATGTTGAGGTGCTCCTTTCCTATGAGATGATTCACTTTTTCAGCACCGAGAACTTCTACGGCTACAATTTCTGGAGCGAGGTGCTGCAGGAATACGGCTGCGAGGCGGTTCGGTACAAGGGCCTCGAATACTACGATGTGGAGAGCAATGTTGTCATGCTGTCCTTTGATGGCAAGGAACTCTGCGACAACCCCGACTATGTGCCGGAATCGGCGGTTAAGGATATCCATAAATGGTTTTGCTATACCTTCGAGATGTCGCTCGAACCCGATACGCCGTTCACTGCCGCACAGGTAGATAAGATGCTTGCCGCTATCGAGTCCGTTCATGGGGTCTTTGGCCGGGAAGAGGACGATGTTGCGGATGTGGGGGAGGATTACCTGTCCATCTGCACCGGCGTGACGCTGACAGACAAGGAAGTCCCGGCATTTGCCGCGTTCCTGCAGGCAATGTCGGATGTCGCCAAAGAACTCGACACCACGCTCGACTATACCGCCGAGTTCGTCCCCGTCGGGATGGAAACCTTTGCCGCCATGATGATGGATAACGACAAGGGCAAAATCGTGCCGAGATATTATCGCTACTGATATACTGAGTCTCACCTGCAAATGGTGAGGCTCTTTTTTTGTATTGGAGAGAACATAATGATATCCAAGGAACTCTTTTGCAAGACGATTGCCGACATCCAAGAGCAAGACCGGAAAATCTCAGAGTTTGGCCATGCGCTCGGTAAAATCTGCAACTCGGCAGTAGTGTTCGATGCTGACGAGTCAGCCGCCGCAAGCTTGCGACTTCAGTCATGAGTTAGGCGGCTTTTCTCTTGATGGGAAATGAAGAGCACACCCCGTCTATTGCTTCAAAGCTTAGGCGGGGTAAGCTCGTTTCTTTGGTCAAATATCGGAAAATACAGTTTTCCTGTTTATTCCAACTCGGATATTGCACATATGTGCGAATTGCATACAATAGAATTGTAGAATACTTTGAGGGGGGTGAGTGCTTTGAATATTACATCCAGCTATCAAGTCAGAATTGTCAACTGCAGTGTCAACCTTAACGATACGGTTCGTGTATATCGGGAAGCACTCTCCTACCTGATTGGTATTGTCAACGAGAACTGGGATGCTGTAAAAAGCATAACCACCGGAGCTTTGGAGCAGCGACGCTATATTGAAAAGTTGGTTCATGGCAATAAAAACCGTGAAGCCAAATATCCGGAATTCGATAAAAAGTTCCGTAAGTATCCTTCGTACTTGCGCCGTGCAACCATTACAGCTGCTATCGGTGCAGTGAGCAGTTCCCGCAGCAATCTTGCTAATTGGGAAAACACCGACAAGCAGACGGCTGCGCCTACGCTTCAGATTGATAGAAAATCGTTTCCTACATTCTTCCGCGATGACATGTTCGAGGTGGAAGGCGCACCCGAAAAGGTGAAAGTTCCAAAGAATCCGAAAGCCAAGGACAAGCTCACGCCGGAAGAAAAGAAAATCGAGAAGGAAAAACGTCAGGCTGCTCAGTTAAAGAATTCTCAAAATGAGATTACAGCTCTAAATGACAAACATACGGTTCACCTGAAAGTCTATCATAAGAACGACTGGGTGTGGGCTACTGTCACTTTGCGTAAAACCGATATTGCCTACCTGCGCAAATATTGGATGCACGCCTGCGCCTCTGCGCCTGTACTCGAAAAACGCTTTGGTAAATACAGCTTGCGCTTTTCGTTTGAGGAAAATATATCCCTTAGTAAAACACCTATCAAAAAGCAACGAATCTGTGCAGTCGATTTAGGTCTTAATACAGACGCGACTTGCTGTATCATGACCGCAGATGGAACTATCCTTGCAAGAAAGTTTATCAATTTCGCAAGTGACAAAGACCATCTGTATCATGTGCTCAATCGCATTAAGAAGTTTCAAAGACTGCACGGTTCTCGCGAGGCACATAATTTTTGGGCATATGCCAAACGCATCAATGATGAGTTGTCCAAAAAGATTGCCTCTGCCATTGTAGAATTTGCGGTTCTCTATTCTGCTGATGTAATTGTTTTCGAGCACTTGGACTTCAAGGGTAAGAAGGCATCTTCCAAAAAGCAGAAGATTCAGATGTGGCGAAAGAACGGCATCCAGCACATTGCGGAGCATAAAGCACACCGCTACGGCATCCGTATTTCGCATATCTGTGCTTGGGGCACAAGCAAACTTGCCTTTGATGGCAGTGGTGCCCTGAAGCGGGATGAAACCAATCATGCCCTTGCAACTTTTGCAAACGGCAAACAATACAACTGCGACCTAAGTGCGAGCTACAATATTGGCGCTCGCTACTTTGTCAGAGAGTTGCTAAAACCCTTGCCAGCGATGGTAAGGTCTCAGCTTTCGGCTAATGTTCCGGATGTTGAGCGTAGAATCCAAGTTACACTTGCCACGCTTAAAGTTCTGTATCCTGAGCTAAAAAAACTCGGCACACAGGCAGCGTAAGATGTACAGATGCTAACTGAGTTATTAGTTTTCTTGCGGTGATGGCTTCCGTCTGGACGCTTGAGCTGAGGGATTACCGTATCTTTCGTTAGAACGCCGCTACCCATAAAAAGGGCGGGAAGCCCATGACTTCAGTCGTGGGAGGATTCACAATCTGTATCTTGCTGCATTGCTCCGCATCCTCAAAGAAGAACTGGACGACAAGGCGGACACCATTGAGTGGTGGCTGTATGAGGATGTTCGCAAATGTATCTGGTTCGACCTCGAAGATGGTCGCCGGATGCGCTACGATATGCCGACTGCCGAATCCCTGTATAACTATCTTACGCTGCCGTTTGAGCAGCTTCCTCTCGAGGTAGAATCATGATTTTCATTTTTTCGCTTGTCATTGCAGCGCTGCTTTGCATTGCATCGTTCATTTGCTACAAGGTGTCGGGCAAGATGCTGGATGAGAAAGATGCGGAAAAATGCGCAAAGGAAGCGGAACTCGAAGAAAAACTGATTGACCTCATGATGCAGACCAAAAGCAAGCCGCTGTCGGACGATGAATTCAGTTTTGGCGGTGCTTATGAGGCATTGGTCATGGAGGGAGAGCGTCAGAAGCAGTTGGCGGATGTAGATGAAATTGACGAATTAACGGATAAAATTCGTCTGCTGAGCATGGTCGAACAAATCTCATACATCACGCTTTCATTCGGCGTAATGTTCGTCTGCATGCTTCTGTTCGTGACCGGTATTATCACTGTTGGAGTAATGGCTGCGAGCGTGTATGCTAAATGAATACTCAGAACGGAAAGAAAGGAGACACTATGAGCAAGAACCCGAAAATTGAAGGTATCGTCTTCAGGTACGGCGATGATGACTACTCTTTCTGGATGCCGGACATTTCGAAAGAAGAGAATGAGAAATTCGTACAAACGCTGTTTTCGGCATTTGAGGATAATGGTTGTTCGGTGCGCGGCACAAAGAAGGACATCCTCGATACCATCCGAGAAAACACCTGAAACGATAGGTGCGAATCTCAGAAAAATTTTATGTGCTCGACACGAACGCTCTTCTGTCATCTCCGTACTCTAACGAAAAACAGCATTGACCAGGCACATTTCTAAGCACTGCGACATTTTTCCAAGGTTTTGCAAGGTCGTTTGCAACATTCTTCCGAAATTCACTGATATTTTTTGCAGTCATCCATCTCGGATGGCTGCTTTTTTTTGTTTTTACGCGAAAAAGTTGCCGATTTGTGCGAATTGCAGATAATGAAAATCAAGGGCAGTCATAGCGGTGTTGTCCGCGGAGATTTTCCAGACAGTGTCTGGAATTTTGGAGGAATCATAGATGTACGGTAAACCGATGGATTTCATAGACTGGCTGATTGATATGCCGGAGGAGTTTTCGTTTTGGGTAGAGGACCAGATAGCAGTAATGTCGCCGGTGACGATTGCTGTGGTAATTGTTGTCGCATTGGCTGTTTTGGCCGGTATATGGCTTCTCGTCGTCTCTGCTGCCAAGAAGGACGTGCGCAATACCAGCGAGATACTGGCGGGCATTGAGGAAGTCAATCAGGGATATGAGTTCTATGATGTGGACGAGGAAATTCGTCTCGAATACCCGCTTGAATCACTTGAAGAGTATAGGGGTGCTTCCCTCGATAAGCTGTTCATGGGCACAGTCCGGAAAAAGATTCCCCAGTTTGAAGAGGTTTTCGGATGGGCACAGTCGAATGTGATTCAGTTTGCGGCATATAAGGAAGAACTCAAAAGCATCCCCAACTGGACCGAGAAGGACGATGATTGCGGGAGAAGAATCCCTTTCTGGCTGTATAAGCACTATGAGGAGAAACTGGTCAATGCGGCGGTGTTCGGCACTCCCGTTACCGAGACGACCTTCATTGCGGTGAAGCAGTATACGCCGCATAAAGGCAAGCCGATGGAGGAGTCTAAGACTTATTCGATGGCAGAAGCTAAGGAATTCGTAAGACTCGCTAAGGAGCACGAGCGGGAACGCCAGCAGCGGGAAAACGAGCGGAGGCAGGCATCCTCGCAAATCAAGTATGAGGTTTTGCAGCGTGACAGGTTCCGGTGCGTTGTCTGCGGCAGGACCCCGGAACAGGGCGCGAAACTGCATATACAGGCGGTAAAGCCGCTTCCGAAACACGAGAGACCGTCCGCAGATTGTTTCCGAACCGTGTGCGAGGATTGCATGAGAAAGAAAGGGTGAGGGGCAGAGATGTTTTGTATATGCGTACTTATCATAGCAGCAGCTGCCGTGTATATGGTCGAGGCGTATATTCATACCTACTACGCGATTGAGTATATGCACGGCGCTTCGCTGTTCTTTGTGCTTCTGGCAAAATACGCAGCCCCGACCCTGTTCCTGCTCCTGTGCGGGTATTTTGTGTTCCGGTACAGGGAGAAGCGGCGGGAATCGGAAAAGCCTGCGCAGGAAAAGCCCATGAACAAAGAAGAAGTTTATGCTGAAAAAATTAACGCGACCGTAAAAACAAAAGCCGTGTTCTCAGACCAAGCCGACCAGGTGCTGTATCAGGTCAAGCGATTCGGACAAAAGATGGCGGTGGCGTATAGCATGACCCAAGACAGCAAGACATCCGGGGAGCAGGCAAAGTGCCTGACGCTGTTGGCATCGGCAGAACGGATATTTTATGACCGGCTGGATGACGCTATCCGCTCGGCATCGATGTTCGATGAGACAGAATACAAAGCTTTCCAGCAAGGCATTATCTCGTTCGGAGATACCGATACCGCTAAAAAGAAGCAGGAGATATACGCCGGTATCATTAAGACGATAAACAATGTGGTCCATGATAATGAGCGTCTTATCCTGCGCTTAGATTCTCTTGCCTTTGCACTCAATCAGCGCTCAGCACAGAATCCGTGGGATACCGATGTGGTCTTGGCGATGTCAAGACTTGATGATGTCATCACTAAGACGAATCAAGACCTTGAACAGGACGAGGAAATCAGCCGCGAGGCTTTGAAACGATACGACACTCTAAATGGAGGTAATTGACCATGGCAAGAAAAGGTGTTTTCCCGATAGTAGCGACCTTAGCGGTCGTTGGCGTGGTATTGGCGGTGTTCTCCCAGACGGTGATGCGGGACTCGAATATCAGCACCAATACCATGACAACGGAGCAGGCGTATGCGGATTTGAGCGGGAAGATGAAACGCATCGGGGTACAGGAAGTATCTGTAAACCCGCAGCAGCTTGATGTATCGGAGTTTTTGGACGCGAAAGATGAGTTGCCGGATATCGACTCCTCCTACCCGTTTGTGGTGGAGGGGAACGGTGATGTCAACATTGAAATCTTCTCTTCCGGCGAGAAAGCAGCAGAGTCCGGTTCCGATTCTTTCCTGACCATCATGGCAAAGAAGTTCAACGCCCAGCACAACAAGACTTCCGGGGACAAGACTATGAGCGTCTCTCTGCGCTCCGTTCCGTCCGGTACGGCGGCTGAATACATCTCGACGGGAAAGTATCAGCCTGAGTGCTATACCCCCTCAAACACGCTCTTTGGCGAGCTGGTGAAGAACGAGGGCGTAGAGTTGACCGTTGAGGCTGACCGTCTGGCCGGTAATGTGGCGGGTATTCTCGTATCAAAGAAGACAGAGGATATGCTTCGCTCTGAATATGGTGAAGCGTCTGTTTCTTCCGTTCTGAACGCAACCATTGATGGCAAACTCATGATGGGGTATTCGAACCCCTACACGAGTGCTACGGGTCTTAATTTTCTGCTTGAGGCTCTTGCGAGCAGCGGCAGCGATACGATTGTCGATACGGCTGCTGTTGAGAATTTCCAGAAATTTCAAGCGAACGTCCCTCTCGTATCCTTCACGACCCAGCAGATGGTCCAGTCGGCAGACAAGGGCATCGTGGACGGCGTTGTCATGGAGTATCAGTCTTATCAGAATGACCCGACCTTACAGCGCAACTACGAGTTCATCCCGTTCGGTGTGCGGCATGATAACCCCCTGTATTCTATTGGAAGCATCTCGGCCGAAAAGAAGGAAGTTATTGCTGCGTTCGTTTCCCTCTGCGCCCAGAATCAGGCAGAAGCGACGAAGGACGGGTTCAATGGTCTTGACGACTATGCTTATACAGGCAAGGCATACGACGGCAACACTATCGCACAGGCTCAGAGTGTCTGGAAAGAAGAGAAGGACTCCGGCATTCCTATTGTGGCAGAGTTCGTTGTCGATACTTCCGGCTCGATGCGCGGCGAACCCCTGAATGCCCTGAAAGCCGCGATGATAAACACCATCCAGTATATCAATGACGACAACTATATCGGCATTATTGGCTTTGATTCAGATGTCAGGGAATACCTGCCCATTGACCAGTTTTCGCTGACCCAGAAAACTCTGTATAAGGGTGCCGTGAACTCCCTCGATGCGAACGGCAGCACCGCAATGTACAACGGTCTTTGCGTTGCTATGGACCGTATCTACAAAAAGTCTCAGGAACTCGGCGGTAACTGCACGCCCATCATCTTTGTGCTCACGGACGGTGACAACAATACCGGATATGACTTCTCCGATACGAAGAACATCATTGCCGGTATGGATATCCCTATCTATACCATCAGCTACAACTACGCGGCAGACAGCCTCTCGGAACTCGCGTCAATCAACGAGGCGGCTGCTATCGTTGGTAACAGCGAGGATATCACCTACAAGCTCCGCAACTTGTTCAACGCGGAGATGTAATCCAAAAGCGCGGTTTTGTCCGCGCAGCTGCTCCAAAAGACAGCCTCCACACGGCGAGCAGCGGGAACATGCTGGTCGGAAACGGCACGGTCGGCAGCTACCAGTGCCGGTCGATGGATGAGGCGGTCGATATGGTCGCCGCCTTGTACAATGGCAGAAAAATAGAAGCAGCGCAAGCATAACCATCCTGCAAAAATATATGCCGTTCATCTTTTTGGGTGGACGGCTTTTTGTTTTGTGAATACAGCGATTCAGTGGCGAAGCGAGCCGATTTTACCAGCAGTTTGATATTCTGCGGCATGATTTCCAGCAGTTTGATACTCTGTGGGCAGTTGCACAGCCGTGCAAATTGCATACAATGGGAATTGGAGAACAAAAAAAGCGATGCAAGGATGTATTTGCAATAAATATGGCGGCTGTTTTTGGTATTCACGAAACAACACGAAATTAAACGAAACGCGAAGAGGATACAAGAAAAGACGAATAAAATCCGGCTGAGGTGGATAATACTTGTGCCGAGTAGTTTAAAGTCCGGACAATGGGACAGCTAAAGTGGTAAAATGAAACTAGGAATACCTAAAATCAGATTTAACCGAAAAAACAAAAACCATGAATGAATAATTGGTTGCTAAAAAGTAACCGCTCGCTTTTATACCCAAACCAACAAATGACCCAAATCTGTTTAGGAAGGATAGGCACAAAATGGCAAGAAGGAAAGCAAACGACTTGGAAAATCAGATGTCGCTCATGGATATGATGGCATCGGAAAGCCCCGAATACACCGAGGAAGGTCCGGAAGAACTCTTGGACCCCAGCGAGGACATGGAGGACGATGAAGGGCAGGCGGATAAACCCTTTAAGCTGGTGGCGAACAAGACCACGAAGGCAAAGGCGAGCATCTCCACGCAGGCGCTGAGTGTTGTGAAGGCGGTATATGCTGATACGGTCGAAACGAATTGGGAAGAGTTGTTTGACGGGTTCGACAGACTCTATGCTATCACTTTTTCGTCCGGAATCGAGTTCGTGAATAAGGTCATCAACAAGTTCTCGTATGCGGAAGTCGTGTTCGGATGCGAGAAAATCATCGCCAACGACATCGCTGCCATCATGTCGGTGCAAATCGACAGCGTGCAGCGACTCGCTAAGTCTAAGTCGGCAGGGAACCTTGCGAACCGCCTCGATGACGGGTCCTTGCAGCTGTATGTGTCGCGGGACACGAAATCGCACGAGAAAATCTTTATTTTGGAAAGCGCTGACCATAAGCGGGTCCGAGTCATCACCGGCAGTGCGAATATGTCGGCATCGGCGTTTTGCGGCATTCAGCGAGAGAATATCGTTTGCTTCGATGACGAGGCTGCATTTTCGCATTACAAGCTCCTGTTCGAGACCTTCAAGGAGACCTGCTCCGACAACATTTCGTATAAGGCAGTCGTGGACACTATGAACCAGGAAGATTATCTGAAAGAGAACATCAAAGAAGTCCCCGTCTTTCAGTCTATTGAAAAGCAGAAGCTTGTCTTTCTGGAACAAGCGCAACCTGAGGATGAGGTCGAATACGAGATAGTTGCCGATGTGAAGAAGATGCAGGAACTCGTCAAGCCAATTATACCTAAGATGCCGGTACAAGCGAATCGTATTGTGGTAGCAGCGGAACCGATGCGTGTTTTTACGAAACGATATACCGAGGTTCGGCGTGTGGCAGCTGAAGCAGTTAAGCAGCTTCCGAAACTACATATCGACTATGATGCCGGGACCATGACCTTCAACGACGAGAACATCGACCTCAACCCGAATCTCAGCGAGGTAGCCAAGAACATCAAGAGCATCCAGAAATTCTTCTCAGGCATGGACTACTTTTACGGTGATGTCGAGCAGGCTAAGAAAGACTACTTTAAGTACATGACATGGTATCTGGCTACCCCGTTCATGGCGTATCTGCGGTATTTTGCCTCAAGGAACAATTACGACACAAAACTGTTCCCGATGTACGGCGTAATTTACGGCGACTCAAACGGCGGCAAGACGACCTTTATTAAGTTTCTTGTCAAACTTATGTGCGGTGAGACCGTCAAGATGAACACAACGGAGGATTTCACAGCCACAAGAATCGACGGCCTCAAACGAGTATGTGAGGGACTGCCGCTAAACATCGACGACCTCGCCAAGACCCAGTTCCAGAACCATTCAGAACGGGTAATCAAGAACGATGAATGGGGTATCTCAGACAGGCTCGTGAACTATCCCGCTGTATCTATCACATCGAATAAAATCACCTCGCTGACAAAAGACCTCTCGAAACGCGCTATCATCTGTCGAATCGGTGCTAAAATTGATAACGAGCGCGGTGCTAAGAACTCGAAGCGTGTGAATGAGAGCATGTCGGAGCTGACCACCGCGTTCTACGGGGAGTATGTGCGCCGGATGCTTATCTGCATCGATGAGATGACGACGGAAATGCGTGAGAATGCGAATGGCAAAGAATACTTCCCGGATATCTTCCATGCTTCGTCCAGTGTGGTTGCAGATATCTTTGAGGCTTGCGGAATCGATTTGCCGGACTATGTGCGTATCCTGTATTACAACGACTACATGGGTGATGAGAGCATTGGTCGTGCTGCGATTGAGAAAATCGAACTGGCATGGCAGGCAGACCCGAGCAAATTCCGTGTGGATAAGAAGCAGAACCGGCTCATTTATACCTATCCACAGGATGGACCCTGGTACGAACTGAAATACATTGCAGACGAGCTGCCGAACTCCCTCGAAGCAGAGATTTCTGGCGGCAACCAGCTTATCATGAACTACGAACAGGCACAGGAATTGTTCGGCATCAAGTTCCGGCGCTGGCTGGGCATCTTTAACCTCTAATACGAAAGGCAGGCCCTTTTCTGAGCCTGCCTTTTGATTTTGCAAAAAAAGTTGCCCATTCGTGCGAATTGCGTACTATGAAGTATACAGGCAAGCGGTATTGCCGCTGAAAACGACTGCCGAACAGAGAAAGGAAAGACTATGAACGAGCAAAATTTCGTTGAAGATACTCAGAATTCCACTGAAGATATTCAGTATCAGGCGTATGTGGCACTGGTCGAGGATTTCAAGGAACTCATCGATACAACGGTTAAGGCCGGCAAGGATTCCTATAAGCATGTGGACTTGTTCAACGGCAAGCCTTTAGAGGAGTCCGTGACGCATACTGTGCCGCTGGACGATGACAAGGCGCAGCTTCTGGCTGCTGCGTGCATGGACTTGGCAAACTCGACTCTTTGGCTGTATTATCACCAAAACCAGTTCCGTGATACAGAGTTCGCCGAGGTCATCAACAATAACTATCCGAAATATCAGGTCCGAGTACAGCAGGAGATGAACCAAGAGGGAGGACAGTTTTATCTGCGCAGCTGGTATTCGCTGGCTCAGAAGATTTCTCGTGAGTGCCAGTTGAAAACATACGAGGGCTACAAGCCCAAGGAGCAAATGACTTATGTGAATGTCTATCTGCTCGTCTATGCTGCCATGAAGTCCCTGAAAAACGGGACCTTGAGCCGTATCATGGCAAATATCGAACATGACTCCGATAAAATCGGGAATCTTGCGTTCTACTTCTTTACTTATATCCTCGAAGTGTTGGAAATGCCTCTCGGATAAAAGAGTGACCCTGCACATGCCGCTTTTGGTGTGTGCAGGGCTTTTTTGTGTGTGGGGGATGGCTCGGAACAATATGCGGAACAATATCAAAGCTAAATCGACATTGTTCCGACAAGCTGATTTTGTTCCGCATTGAGCTTCGAAGTTTGGTGGGAGTTGTGCAAGGTTTACAAAACACATGGTTGATTTTCTACATTTCACTCAGGCAAATTCTGTAATGTTAATGTCAAAGGCGCAAATTTTTGAAAAAGCGGTGCAGAAAATTTCTCTCAATAGGCTCATCCACAGAAAAACATGGGATACAACCGAAAACTCGCTGGAAAAAGCGCGGATTTCAGCAAAAACTCGTTGGGAAAATGTGCAAGGACGCAAAACTGGTAGGAGTTGCAACTCATACACAATAATGAGAGTTTTCTTCAACAGCGTTCATAAAAAATGGGTACGCCCGCACTATGTCGGCATACCGATATGCGATGACCAAACGATGCAGCGCAGCCAGCGCCATTTTCGTTCTGAGCACAGTTTCCTCTTGCCAGGCTGTGCGAATGGCATACACTGATAATTGTACGATAGATAGCAGCATAATAAACGACTTCCGTACAATTCACAGTCTGACGAAGCAGAGCAGATTCACCCAAGTGGTGCGTCTGCTCTTTTTTTGTTGCCAACGAACGAAAGAGGTGCAAAACCATGGCAAAACCCTGGACAGCAGAAGAATTAGCGATTATGAAGCAGCGGTATCCGAAAGAGGGCGCGAGCGATGCGCTCGTCAAGACTTTAGGCCGCACAAAGCAGGCAATTCACTTCAAGGCCCAGCAAGTTGGGCTTCGTAATGCGAACCGAAAGAGATTCACTGACGAGGACATCGAAATTCTGAGAGAGCGGTATCCGAACGAGGGTGCCAGCAAAGACCTCCAGAAACTGCTCAGCAGAAGCGCCGCAACCATTAACAGAAAGGCTCGTCTGCTCGGCATAAAAGGCGCTCGGCATTATTGGACCGAGGAGAAGTTGAAGATTCTGGCTGAACGATACCCGAGGGAAGGGGCAAGCCAGGAACTGGTGCAGCTGTTTCAGCGCAGTGCCTATCTCATCAGTATGAAGGCTAACGCATTGGGGCTCCGATACGAAAACAAACGCCGGTGGACTGAGGAAGAGGAGAATATTCTCATGGAGAGGTATCCTTGGGAAGGTGCAAGCGAGGCTCTTTTGAAAGACCTCAACCGCAGCCGCGCTTCTGTCTTGAACCACACGAGCATCATGGGCCTTGTGTACCAGAAACACTCGACTTGGACGGCTGATGAGGAAAAGGTGCTCCGGGAACGCTTTCCCGAGGAAGGTGCGAGCGAATCTCTGCAGAAAACTTTGAACCGAACAAGCACTGCCATCTACTGTAAGGCGATGCGTTTAGGATGCAAGAAACCCGCCAAAAAGAATCGCAAATGACCTCTTGCACATCCGTGCGGCTCGAGGTATACTGACAATGTAATCAAAAAGAATTATCTTTTGCGAGGACTCCGCTAATGGCGCAGTTCTCGTTTTCTTTTTGCCCGGAATCCTGCAGAGCCGCAGAGCACCGGCACTACTTGCCGCCCGCAGCCAGCCAGCAGGAGACTCACAGGAAAACCAGCAGAAAGGCCCCGGTGCGGATGCCGCTCCGGGATAATGTATGTTCAGAACGGAAAGCAAAAAATGCTGCCGCCCAGATAATGGGTAGCAGCATTGTTTTTTGTTTAGGATAGTCAGAGATTATCGGTTAAGCATCAGACGCGAACGCCCATCTCGTCAGCCTTGTCATCCTCGACATCCAGATAGTAGTACATGTCACCGAACTCTAAGCCCAACTCATCGGCATACTTTTTCAGAGTGTCAGAAAACACTTTCATGTTAAAGCCATTACCGGGATGCTCTTTCTGCCATGCTTCGATTTCACGCTTCGAGGCGGCAACGCAGAGCCTATCTTCCTTGTCATCATCGTCAAAGGTGAATCCGTCTACCAGACGACGGTAGGTGTCGTCAGAAGCCTCATTCTGGATAACATAGGCAATGATAGCAGCCTTATTGTTGTAGTCTGAGTTCTCCGCAAAGAAATCCTCGATATCGCCATGGCGCACAACAACATTTTCATAGAAGTCCTTGATTTCGCTGTCGGCATACTCGTTCGTCATGACCTTCTCATGATTTTTGAGGAACTTAATGAAGGTTTCACCGCTCAGATTGTCCGCATAGAATCCGAGAGCGTCCACGCGGACTTTCACAAGGCTGCTCAGGAACTTCTCCATCTTTGCAAGGACATGCTTTGCTGTGAATGCTTTTTTCAGGTTTATGGTGTAGTAAAAAACAGGGAAGTCTTTAATATCAACGCCGCTTTCCCTAAAATTTTCTCCCACTTTGTCGATAGGCTTGTGCAAGAAGGGCGCATATTTGTACAGCGCATCGACATCGGTGATGTAATCGGTAATGTACAACTCATTGTTTTTGCTGTAGTGTCCCAAGAGCCCTACGGCCGCAGAGAGGCGAATGCCACGCTGGAAATTTGTCCAATCGAAAGTAACGGGATAAATGACATTCGCAACAGTACCGTCCTCAGAATACTCGACGGGAGCTGAGCAGCGATGAATACCGAAAAGGTCATAGCCGTCCTTGTGGATGCTCATGTACTGATTCTCGAGGATGACCAGATTATACAGCGGCAACGACATCGGAATCTGCGCTTTCAGGAATTCGAGAAAATAGTTTACGTTCTCGTGAATCCATGTGTAGTCGTCCACGGTTTCGATGCGTTTCTTCGACTCCACGACATCCTCACCCGGAAGCGGCTCGTAACCGCATGCCTGACGAAGCTCGTTTTCCGTCACGGCATCCGTTGCCTTGGCGATTTTCTTCAATGTCACCTCGGTAGGCTGAGACTGTGTTTTGCCGTTCGCAAGACGGTTCACATATACGCGACCAAGGTGCGATGTCTGGGAGAACTGCTCCTGTGTCCGCGTACCGATGGCTTTCTTGACGAGTGCCGCTAATTTATCAGGGTCATACCCGGAATTGTTTTTGCCGTCACTCTCGAAAACTGAATCATTCTTGTTCAGCCAGCCGTCAAGAATCGAATACCCGATATCATGTAAGGAGGCGCACACATGTCCGTCAATGTTCCTGTCTGGTTTTGGTGTGTGTTCATTATCCTCGAGAAATTCAACCTTCTTGCATAATAGCGCACGCTCATTAGCAAGAAGTATATCTGGAGCGTTCAATTCAGCAAGTTTCGTAACGCGTTCATTGCTGTCTTTGAGTCTTCTGGTCAAAAACATAATGTCGCTGAGTTGGTCAGGAGAAAATTTCTTAAAAACATCTGTACCAAGTTCGATTTCAGTGATGACAGGGAGAGTAACAGATGTATCGACGTCTTTGGCGTATTGCAGGATAGCATCGACAACAAAGTAGTAGTTATCATATGCTTTGTAATCGATATGGACAATAGTATCCGTTTTCTTTATCGGGACAATCGTACCTTTGCCATCTTTAACTCCATAGAAAGCCGAAACGGATAGAAAATCGTCAATGACCTTTTCATCAACATGCAATGCCTTGGCAATCACCGGCAGCTGCTTGCGAAGCAGGACAGGGGCGTTCAGCTTGATGGAAAACATACGGCGACTCCTTTCGCGTGTATCATTTTGTAGCTTTGTGTATTATTCTGTAACTATTATACAAGGACGCAAATAGAATTGCAATAGAGAAAACAACAAAAAGATACAAAAAAGTACACGAGAATACAAGAACGGATGGTACAGGAAAGGGTTCGCCTTGTTTCCGTTCTGGACGAAGCAGTTTGGGAAAGGTGACGCGCTGGGAATTCAGCTGCTGCCGTTCGGTAGGCTGCTAACGGGCTGCAGAAAGGAAGGCGGCAAGCCCGGTGACTGAAAATATACGTGTTCGGTGCTTGGCAGTTGCACATTTGTGCGAATTGGATACAATGGAGAATATAAGGTGATTTAGTATGTAAGCCGCAGGGATTCGTTCTCTGCGGCTTGATTTTTCTCGAAAAGAGGTACAAAAGATGTGAAATCGGAAGAAAGCTCAGAAGGCGGCTTCGCTCGTCATGGCGGTCATGATGACGCTGACCCTGGTGCTTAGTACGGTGGTGCCGGTCGTTTTGCAGACGGCAGCAGTTTTCTAAAATCTCATGGTTTGTTCTAGCCCCGCGTGGATGAAATGTCTGCGCGGGGCTTTTTTGTTTTTGCGGAGGAAATCATCATGGCGGAAAAGAAGCGGCAATACTCACGAACGCTCGCACAGAAACGGTGCTTGGAAGCGATTGAGCGGGCAATTCTCATCAATAAGAGCGAGGCGGAAAGACCTTTCGTGTTTCAGGTACAGGAATTGGTCGTGTTCGGGCCTCTGGTCGATACCGATGCGCCCACAGTCCACGGAGTAGATATCCTTGCGACTACGGCGCGGCATCACAGATACCGGAATCGGGACGAGGCATTTCACAGCGACAGTGAGGATTTTATCAATAAGTACGCTCCGTTCAGTATCTGTTCGTGGCGGTTCCGGGAAGAGTTCCCGGAAAAGGATATGCTGAACTACCTCAAAGGCCGGCACATGGGTATCGTGACGATGTACGGGAAGCAGGATAGGACTTTGCTCGATGATGGCAGATTCTTTACCATTATCCGAGACGGCAGGGTTCAGGCTGACCAGCTGGATGCTTTGAAGGAACTGTTCCGAGGTAAAGCATGAGCGCCGTTACGTTGATGCAGGGAGACTGCTGCGAGAAGCTGAACGGAATTCCGGCACATTCCGTGAACCTCGTCTTAGCGGACCCGCCCTACGGTATTACACATCAGGCTTGGGATACGGTATTGCCGTTTGAAGATTTTCTTGAAAAGAACGGCAAACGCCTAAGCCTGACTGAGTTTCTTCTTTCCTGCTACAAGACGGGGATTTCCTATTCTGAAGCAATGTCCGATTGGACCCAAAACAAACAGCAGGGGATTTGGAAGCAGCTGGATAGAATCCTGACCGAAAACGGCGCAGTGATTCTTTTCTCGGCGGGAGCATACACCAAGACCCTGATGGACAGCAAAGTCATCCCATGGCGATATAACCTCATCTGGCAGAAGACATCTCCGGTAGGATTCCTCAACGCGAACCGGATGCCGCTGCGAGCGCATGAAGACATCCTAGTGTTTTACAGGAAACTGCCCACCTACAACCCGCAGAAGACCTCAGGGCATCCGAGAAAGGTCTCAACGGCTGAGCACAAGCGGAACTCCAAGATGACTGAGGATTATGGGAAATACAAGGCAAAAAGCTACGACAGCACCGAGAGATTTCCTACGAGTGTACTAACTTTTGCCACCGATAAGCAGAAATGTGCGGCGCACGGAACACAGAAACCCGTAGCGTTGTGTGAGTGGCTCATCAGGAGTTACACAAATGAGGGCGATACGGTCCTTGATTTCTGTATGGGAAGCGGCTCGACCGGCGTGGCGGCAATAAATACGAATAGAAACTTTATCGGCATCGAAAAGGATGCCGATTTTTTTGTTGTTGCGAAAGAGCGAATCGCTGATGCGGCGCAAAGCCGTTGAAGATAACGCTATTTGTTTTCGCACAGCGACAAACAAAAAGCATCTTAAACACACGCGTGCGTTCAATAAATGAGCGCGTGTGTTTTTTGTGCATTCCGCGCTTTTAACGCTCATTTTTTGTAAATAAGTATCCGATGCGGAGCGATTCTGCATCGGTTTTTTATAGGACCAAAAATGAATAAGAACAAAGTATACACGCATGTTTCGCTATTTTCTGGTTCAGGTGGACTTGATATCGGCTTGGAACAGGCGGGGTTTCATACGGTATGGGCGAACGACTTCAATCATGATGCCTGCGAGACTCATAGGCTGTGGAGTAATGCTACGGTGGTAGAAGGCGATATCGGCAAAGTAGACTACAAAACTATCCCGGATTGCGATATCGCGTCTTTCGGATTCCCGTGCCAGGGCTTCAGTTTATCGGGACCAAGGAAAATCGACGATAGCCGGAATGTGCTCTACCGGCATTGTGTCAAGCTGGTCGAGAAGAAGCAGCCAAAGCTGTTTCTTGCTGAGAATGTCAAAGGTTTGCTTACGCTTGGCGGCGGAAAAATCAAGGACGCTATCATCGCGGATTTCGAGAGCAAGGGATATGTGGTGTCCATCAACCTTGTCAATGCTGCGGACTATCATGTCCCGGAAGATAGACAGCGAATCCTCCTTGTGGGCATCCGAAAAGACCTTGCTGAGAAGTATGGCGTAGAGTTCAAGGTTCCTGCACCGTTTCCTGACCGCATCAGTATCCGGCAGGCATTAGAGGGTTTAGCCCCGGCGACGGACGATGAAATCTGCAAAGAAGCCTATTCCTCGCGCTACATGTCCCGGAACCGGAAACGCGCATGGGACAGCGTATCGTTTACGATTCCCGCGATGGCAAAGCAAGTGCCTCTCTGGCCAGGTTCGCCTGACATGGTGAAGGTCGGCAAAGACCTTTGGCAGTTCGGGGAGAAAGATAGTACCAGACGGCTGTCCTATAGAGAAGCAGCCGCTATCCAGACATTCCCGAAAGATATGGTCTTTTGCGGGAATCTCACAAGCAAGTATAAGCAAATCGGCAATGCAGTGCCTTGCGAACTCGCAAGAGTCGTAGGAACGGAACTGTACCGCATCCTGAACAAAATCGAAGAACAAGAAAGTCATTGTCCGGCATGAGTGATTCGTGCCGGATTTTTTATTGGAGTCATCATGCCAGAGACAAGGAAATACACCGTCGTTGACCTGTTCGCAGGTGTAGGTGGATTGAGTTACGGGTTTTCAAGAAACGACCGCTTTGAAATCATCTTGGCGAACGAGATGCAAAAGGATATTGCGAAAGCATATACCATCAACCATCCTGCGGTCAATATGCTGCAAGGAGACATCAAAGACCTGTCTGAAAATATCCTCCGTCAAGCAATAGGAAACCGTATAGTTGATATCGTGGTCGGTGGCCCGCCGTGTCAGTCGTACTCTACGCTCGGTAAACGCCAAATGGATGCGCGGGCAAATCTTTTCATGGAATACAAGCGCGTTCTCCGCATCTTACATCCGAGAGCCTTTCTGTTCGAGAATGTTAAAGGTATTCTGAGCATGGATAAAGGAGCCCTGTTTGAGCGTGTCCGCAAGGAATTCGAGGATATTGGGTACAGCCTCCAATACAAAATCCTCAATGCCGTAGACTACGGTGTACCGCAGCTGCGAGAACGGGTCATTCTAGTTGGGTTCTTGGGCGAGAATCCCTTTCAGTACCCGGAATCAACACATGGAGAAGGTCTACTGCCGTATGTGACCATGCAAGATGCGCTCAAAGACCTGCCTGCACTGGCATGCGGGGAGAAAAACACCGTGTATGCCGCCCCTCCCGACAATACATTCCTTCAATGGGTCCGGCAGGGTGGTTCCGATACGCTTACGGAGCATAAAGCCCCGAACAACAGCGCCCATCTTCGCAGAATCATGGCGGCGCTCAAAGATGGGCAAGGCAAAGATGATTTGTCGGAAGAACTCAGACCTAAGAGCGGGTTCAAGAACACCTACGCGAAACTCTGGTGGGAGAAACCTGCTACTACCATCACACGGAACTTTGCCTGCCCCTCCTCATCGAGATGCATCCATCCGAAAGATTCTAGGGCACTCACGATACGCGAAGGAGCACGGTTGCAGAGTTTTCCTGACAGCTACCAGTTCTACGGCTCGGATTGCCTGAAACGCTTAGAAATCGGCAACGCCGTCCCGCCGCTGCTTTCGGTGGCATTGGCTGAACAGATGCTGAAAGCACTTGATACAGAAAAATAACATACCTACAGATTCTCGGCAGAAATAGCCGGGAGTAAGGACTACTCATGAATAACAAAAACGCCGAATGGCAACGAGAATACTACTTGACACATGACAAGTACCGGATGCAGGGGCAGGGAACAGATTGCTATAAGGTCGTCAAGAGCCTTACTCGTATACTGCAGCTGCCTACCATTGCGAAACTCACGACCGACAACGAATCAGTCATCAGTGATTTCCGACTGAACAGCGGCGAGTATGGGCATGAGCCCTACGATGAGTACGCTATCAAGGTGGATGACACCTACGGTGCATCATTCTATATCCTTGTCCATAGAAGGGCTGATACGACTTTCCTGTGCCCGATTCTCGTGGGTTTTGAGGGTGAGAATACCTGCGCCATGGTCATGCCTACCGATAACTGGCGGATGCGGGAAATGACGGCATTTGTCGAGCTGAGAAGGGCTGAGAAGGAATTCGGCGTGGACGGGTTAATGATGGCGGTGAATACACGAAATGGGGTATACGGCTGCCTTTCCGTTCTGAACGAGTCTGGCAACCTGCTGGAACGGTGGCTGCGAACCGAGCGCGATTCCCTACATATACGGAACTCTGTGACGGCTCCGAGCTCAGCGGCGCTGATACTGCAAATCTGGCTGCATACGATATGTCTCTGGAAGCGGCGGTGTCTGAGTCGGAAGGTTGAGCAGCGCATCGTACACGCGAACGGGGAACAGGAATCGGTCAAGGATGTCAGAGAATGTCTGAACACCACCAAGCAGACTATCGTGGACCTCAAAAAGGGCATTGTGGTTTATGTGAATGACGGTGGAGGGAAACGGGCGTTTGCCGGGTTCTGTGTGCTCCAATCTGAGCGCTGCGGGCATTTCCGGCACATGCAAAGCGGCAAGGTCGTCTATGTCCGACCGACGACCGTGCATTACAAGAAACTGAACCCCAACAAGGCTATCAGTCAGACTGCCAAGCCGGTAATCTATCGGAACACGGAAGATTTCCTGCGCGAGAAGTCCTACCTCGAAAACGATGTTCTCATGATGCTCAAATGCAACGGCATCGAGTATCAGCGGGAAAAGATGTTTCCGTGGATGGGGAAGAAGCGCTTGGATTTCTTCCTGCCGGGCAAAAAAATCGCTATCGAGTGTCAGGGGGTGCAGCACTTTTATCCCTACGGCAGCGATGACAAGGATTTCGAGGCACGAAAGCAGCGGGATACCGACAAGTATAACGAATGCACCAGCAATGGCGTGCAGGTTCTTTACTACATGAGTGAGTTGATTCCGGTGCCTGACGAGATGGCAGAGAAATACCGGTATGTGACCAGCCTCGATGAGTTGCTGGGAATTCTGAACGATAAATAATTGATTTTGACTCCTCCGATTGAAGAAGACAATAAATACATTTTGCGTTATTCGTAAAATCAAATATGACTGTTGAGCAAGAGGCGAGAAAATCATGCGAGATGTTAAAAAAGTCGAAAGAAAACTTTGCCTAACAAATTCTGCAGCCGCCAAAATTTGCAATATAGCAAACAAAAAGGGTAAAGATAAAAACAAAATTCTCGCCGCAAAACAGATGCTAGTTTATTATCTTGGTGATATATTAGTGATTTTGCGTAAGGAGTCTTATGTTCCTGATGACGCATTGCTTTTGATTTTAAAAACCAGTATGTGTCTAAATGCAATCAGGTATCTATTTCAAGCCACACTGGAAAGAGATTGCTCAAGTTACCTAAGTGACGATGAAAAGGAAACAATCGTTCGATTTAGAACATTAAGAAGCATTACAACGGCCCATCCATTTGATACGAACCGTGGCTCTCCATCCGATTTTGGAAGACAAGGCACAGAATGGTTCGTTGACATTCATCCGTTCAGTGATTTGGACAAATTTATGGTGGGCGGAGATTGTGGCTTTTGCGAAGACGAGGCTTATGACAATACAAGAAATCCTGATTTTGTAATGATGGTTTACAACGATGAAAATAATTTTGCGCATCGTAGAGTAGTTTATGTTTATGAAGATATTATAAAACCTCTTGAAATTACTCTTGGGTTGTTAAAAAGAGGCTTAGCCAAAAACAGCTTAAAGAGTACAGATAATACAGAAAAATGGTAGTCGTCATTGTAATCGTGCAATGACGGCTTTTTTATTTAGGATTAGAAAAGCAATGACAACAGAAGATTTTATCGCCAGAGCAAAACAAATTCATGGTGACACTTATGATTACTCAAAGGTGAAGTATAAAAACTCTGTATCAAAGGTAGAGATTATATGCCGAGAACATGGCTCATTTTTTCAAAACGCGGGCAATCATATAAATCCAAAAATACGGTGTGGATGCCCGTATTGCGCGGGAAAAAAGGTTGTGTCCGGAGTTAATGATTTTGCTACTTTATACCCGGAAGCTGCATCCGAATGGGATTATTCAAAGAACAGCGTGCTGCCATCAGAAGTGCATCCAAGGACAAATAAAAAATACTATTTTCTTTGCTCGAAAGGACATTCGTATCTACAATCTCTAAACAACAAAACAAGTAAAAATTACGGATGTCCTTATTGTTCAGGGCAAGCGTTACTTAAAGGATATAACGACCTACAAACGGTTCATCCGGAAATCGCGAAAGAATGGGATTGTTCAAGAAACGAGAATGGTCCATCGGATTACCGGTATGGAAGTGGATATAAAGCTTGGTGGGTATGCAATAAATGCGGACAATCATATCAAAGTCCCATCAATATCCATATCAGAGGACATAAGTGCCCATATTGTTCGGGGCAGAAGGTCGCCACAGGAAAGAATGATTTGCAGACCTTATATCCAGAAATAGCAAGTGAATATTCTGATAAAAACAGTGTTCCTGTAAACCAAATATCGGCGCATACACACTACAAGGCTATTTGGAATTGTCCGTTCTGTGGCAATGAGTACACAGCTTCCATCAATCATCGAACATCGGGTGGAACAGAGTGTCCGATTTGCGCAAAAGCGTCAAAAGGAGAACGAAAAGTCAAGGCTGTTTTGGATGAACTTGGTGTTACATATAAGCAGCAGGAAAGTTTCGAGGATTTGAAAGACAAACATCCACTACGGTTCGACTTTACCATTTACCAAAACGACAAACTGATTGCCGTGATTGAATTCAACGGGATTCAACACTATAAGCCAAGAAGTGTTTTCGGCGGAGAAAAGGCATTTCAGATGCAGAAAAAGCACGATTTAATGAAAGTGCAATATTGCGTTGACCACGGTCTGTACTTGTTACAAATCCCGTACAAGACATGTGAGTGTGACACAGAAGAATACGTCAAAAGACTTTTTAGGAACCTCGACACCTATCAAAAAATCATGGAAAATCAAGCATGTTGGCAACGCTCTGGAATCTTACATCAAGAAACTCGTACTGGATGATGTAACCAAGAAGGCAGGCATCAACACCGAGTACGCCTTTGAGGATATGGAAGGTGACCACATCATTCCTTGGAGCAAGGGCGGGCATACCACGGATGACAACCTGCAGATGCTGTGCAAAAAGTGCAATGCGGCAAAGTCGGATAAGTAAAGTCGATAGGGGGGACATGATGAAATATCGATACTTTATGTACGGTATGTTCGATGGCACAGATGGGAATATATACGACATTTGTATTCCTTCTCCGTTTGTCTGAAACTCAAAAGCTGAAGCTATGAAGGACGAGGACTTTGCCTACCGCTTTTTGGCTATTGATTCGGCTGGTCCTATGCTAATTGCTTTTGCAAATGAGCACTTTGAGCCCATGAACAACGGCAAAATGCAAGTGAAATGCTGGGTGGACAAGAATGTTGTCGGGACCTATACTTTTGAGGAGTTCAAGAAGAACGGCGGGTATATTCGACAGTTGAAACAGAGTAGCAGGGAAAAATGTGTAGTTGATGAGTCAGACTTTATGGAGACCGACAAAACCTTTGCCGATATCTTTCCAAATATGAAAAAGCACAAGCTGTATTATATTGATGATGAAGCATACAAGATTAGTGAGATAGAAGACAATGCTCAAAACTAAGAAAACCACCCGCCAGAGCACTCGCGGAAGCGAAGCTGCTTACTCTGGAACCGTAACCACCGTCAGCCCAAGACCGTTGTGGTCTTCATCCCGGCACTTGATGCCGAGGTAGATGTCCAGCGTAACCCCGATGCATCCGTCCAGAACGCTTCTGCCCCCGAAGCAGGAGATTCTGCTACTGTGCAGACGCTGTGCTCAAAAGCGGCGATTATGTTGTCACCGCTGCCACATTCGTGCCTCAGCAGGACATCCGGGAAGACATCCCCGTCACCGATGACGACCTTCTTTTGCTTGATGACGACGAGGAGGCAGAGGGATGCGACTGAGGTACAACGAGCCTCCCGCCGAGGATTTTGGCAACTTAGATATTGACTGAGTTGTTGAGATTGACCTTGAGTTTTTTGTAATGCGTGATATAATAGAACCATCATAAAAGGTTTTGTGCCTCCCATCGTAATCGGTATCATACTGACTACGGTGGGAGGTTTTTTGTATTGAAGAAAGGTGAAAGAATGTCAAGCGAAATAATTGACGTTAATGGAGCAGAATCTCAGTATGAAGCTGAGAAAGAATGTTTAAATATTGTTACAAACAAGCGAAACCAGACACCTGCAGTAAAATCTGTATTGGCTAAAATAACTAATAATGGAAATTATAAAATCATACCAACCGCTTCTAATCAACCACTTGATTTTACAATAATTGAACCGAAAACAGGACTTTTTAAAGGCGGTATTGAGCATTTTTCAATCGGTTTTGAATACACCCGTAATCAAGGAATCAGAATATTTTCAAAATTACAAACAGAAAAAGGAAAAGAAACATATAATAATTATCACAACAATCTTGACGGAAATGAAATTACAGCATTACACGACTTAACACAAATAGCAAAAAATGAACTTTTGACCGTCAACGCTTTTGATTATTACCAATTCATCAAAGAATTCAACAGAATCATGTCAAAGCATCTGAAGAAAATTGGTAGCTATTGTGATAGAATTGGTTGCTCCCATAAAGATATTTGCTTTTTAATTGATTTGTGCATTCCTTGTGCAGCAAAATGGCAAGTGAATTATGGAAACGGATACAAAAAGCAAAACCATGACCAGTTCCCAATTTCCAAAGACTTTATTGATGTATTAAAGACAGCATCGCCTTATGGTATTGAAGATATTATTTTAGTCATACATGACACTTGGGGTCGAGACTATGAACGGGTACTGTATTTCAACACCAATAACATGGAAAAATCATGCAAAAGACAAAATTTAGCGATATGTAATGACTTCAAACCATTTAGCTTTCCAAATATTACAGATATAGAAGTGGTTTATCGAAATGGTCAATTTGATATTTATTACTCTTTTGGCAGTTGAATAAAGGTCTGACTTTCAGGGCGAAAATAATATTAACATAATTTTCGCCACGCAATGACAATTCTTAACTTAACTCCTATTACCCGATTGTAAACTACACAAATGAATGGTATAATGTAAATAATACAAATCATCTCTGAACCAACCACTAAATACCAACAACCAAAACAAATTCCATAACGAAAGGAGCCATACCATGTCTACCCTCAAAAACGGCGAGTTCGGCATCGATTTGGACAAGGAGAAAATTCTCTGGACCGACCGCAAACGCCACACCATCTTTTCTCTGCCGTTGTCCTTTACGAAGTACACCCTGACCGAGACCAAACTCATCATCCAGCGTGGCTGCTTTAACCTGCGCGAGGATGAAATTCAGCTGTACCGCGTCCGGGACATCGCATTCAAGCAGAACTTCTATGAGCGTCTGTGCCGAGTTGGCAGCATCCATCTCTGCTCCACGGATGCTATGACACCGGAAATCGACATCCGCCGCATCAAGAACCCGCGTGATGTCAAGGAAGTGCTTTCTAAGACCATCGAGGCTTGCCGGAAAGCAAACGGTATCCGTACTTCGGAAATCATCGGGGACCATGGCCGCTTCCCTGAGCCTGACCCGCATGGTATGCCTCCTGAACCTTGCCACGAACATCCTCATGACTAATACCAGCCCGTACAGATTCAGTTCTGTGCGGGCTATTTTTTGTTTCCAAAAGAAATTTTCGGAAAATCCGGCCAAGCCGGATTTCAGGGCAGTGTGGTAGTTGACCGACTATGCGAACGGCCTAGAATTGAAAGTGTAGCAAGCACACACATCAATACAAAGGAGAACATATTATGGAAACTAACATCCTGAAATTTGAGCTCACCGCTACTCGTCATTTAGGCGACAACACACCAGACACCATTACTATTTCTATCGGCATTCCTGTTGAGGCTAATGACGAAGCGGTTAACGATGCACTGAACAACGATGAACTGGTTGCGAATGCTGTCGGCGTATTGTACGACCTTGCGGCCTATATACGCCCGCAGTGGCTGGATGGCGAGGACACCGGCATGAGCCTCGAAGTTTATTTCGGTGACAGCATATGTCAGACCCGCAATGGCTTCGTGACGATGGATAAGAAAGGGTATAGCTTCGACCTCAAAGATTAAGCTGAGCCAATTAGGAGTCTTGCCTGCATCAGCGGGTGAAACGCCTTTTTGCCGTGTAGCTGCAAAACATAGTTGACGACCCGTGCGACTGGCATACAATAGAACATACTGAACAGCGTTGACTGCGTTGCTTCGGTAAAGACGAATAGGGTCCAGAGCCGACCTAAAATGCTCGCTGCGAAAGAAGACCTGCCTGCGGCTAACAGGCGGGTCTTTTCTTTTTGCGGGCATTTTTTGCTTTGCCAAAAATGTATCTAATCCGTGAACATATAGCGTTCATCGTTGTATTCAATACAACTTCATGGTATAATGCAAGTATCAAAACAAGCAAAACATTCCGTATCATCGAAGATATTTAAGAGGCATGTCTATGAAGCAATTCCTCTCGTTCATCCACAAAGCACTCCTCCTTCTTGCTGTCGCAACCATTTCTGTAGCGTTCGAGGGATGCAGTGAGGTGGCAGACAAGACGATTGACGGCATCAAGGACTTGCCTGCGCAAATCATTCAGATGGCAACTCCTGAGACTGTCGAGTCGGTGGGTTCGGAAAAAAACATGACGCCTGAGACCGCAGCCACAGAATACAACTACATATACTTTCGGTACAATAATCAGTGGGTCACGAATAAACTCATCAGCTACGAGGTAGTCGATAGCGGGCAGAACATAAAATTTACCGTAGAAGGTAACAGTGTAGCCAACTACTATACCAGCATGGCAAATGTCGTGCTCATGCACAAAGACGAAAACAACACACGCACACAGAATATATACGAAAAACTGGCGGAGGGGACAACCTATGGCTGATGCACAGCGAGGACAATTTGAAATTGATTGCAAAAGCGGAGAAGCGGCCGGCATTATTTACGGTTTGGTGCATGATAAAACCATGTTCCGCCCGGAACTCGACCTTGCAAATGCGCATCCGAAGGAGTTCGATAACGAGCATATTTTCCCACTCGACATGTTCATTAACAGCGATTATTTGCATAAACTCAGCAGGGAAGAGTTTGCAAAAGAATTAAAGCGGCTGTTCGATGAAGATATAATCGGATATGCTCAGGTGGTTGTTGCTACTGACATCCATGATATGCATCGCATCGTGGTCCTGATAGACCCCACACAGAAGGATAAATTGAGTCGAATTGCTGTATCTCTGTTCGGCGTACCGAAAAGGGAAGCAAGACGAATTATCGCCAAGTATCAAGCTCAGTAAAAGGCGAGGAGGATAAAGGCATGCTGGCAAATATCGCAGTTTTACGAACTGTTAAAGCAAATGTAAATGAAGCGATTATGGTTGCGTTGCCCTCGATTTTGTTCGAGAGTTCGCACGACAAAAAAGATACACAGAAATACTATCTGCAGGGTCCTGCGGCTGAATATATTCCTGTTGAGATACCGGATACTTATGCCAAGAAATTCTCCAAGTGCGCTACGGCATTGGCGATGCAGCTTGTCCTTCTCAGCAACAAGACGAAAGGCTTCTTTGGTCCTGAAATCTGCAATGTGGAAGGCAAAGATATCCAGACTGCCCGGAGCATCATAAACTCCATCATGGGCGAGAGACAGGCAAGGTTTTATAGCGCAAAGCTGAACGATGAAGTGTATGATACGCAATATGCGGTCAGCGAATATGCGGTTGAGAATTGGGCAGACGACATTGTGCCGCCCGTTGTCATCAACAGCTGCATCTGGGCTATCGTGGCAAATACCGCAGCAGAGATGCAGAAGGACAACCGTTTCCTGCGCAGAAAGGAAATCTGCGATACCGAGTTTTTTGAAATCGCGACCCGCATTTACAATGAGTTGCTGGGGTTTGCAGCGAGAAAATACGAAATCTTAGACATTGGTGAATGACTATGAGTGTCAACCTTATTGAGGGCAATATCTTAACACCGCCGACTCGTAACGAAAATACTATCATCTGCCATCAGGTGAACTGTCGTGCCGCAATGGGTGCGGGTCTTGCCAGACAGATTCGGGATAAGTGGCCCGTCGTGTTCGACGAATATGTGAAAGTTTGCAGTCCAAAGAAACTCGGTGACTTTCAGGTGGTTCAGGTCGCCCCGCAGCTATATGTCGCCAACCTGTTCGGGCAATCAAGCTTTGGCAGAGATAAGCGTCAGACGAACTACGCGGCGCTGGGAACGGCTCTTTTCAGAGTAATGAAAGAACACCCTGACGCAACTTTCCGCGTTCCTTACGGTCTCGGCTGCGGGTTGGCAGGCGGAAACTGGGTGACAGTGCTGAACCTTATCGAGGAAGCCGCCAACGCTTGGAATGTGAACGTTGAGATTTGGGTACTGCCCAAAAAGTGAGGGGTCAGTATGTACAATACAAACTATAAATGCGTCAAGCCGTTCGATGTATGGCTTGATGCCATCGGTCAAGATGGCAAGAAAATTCCATATCGGGTAAAGCGCGGGACCATCTGGCGCTTAGAATGGTGCGGCGGCGAGCAGAGTTTCAAGGAACTTTCAGGTCCGGATAAGATGCACATTACACTGCCGGATGAGTATATTGAACAACATTTCAAAAAGGTGTAAGTATGGGTAACTATTGCCCATATACGAACGGTAATGTCGTATACCTTCAGTGTAAAGAATGCGAAGAGAAACTCTGCGAGAAAGACAGGTTCTTTTGCGGAGTTGCAGGAACGCCGTTATCGATGACAAAGTCTCACAAACAGATGTCGGAATACCTCGACAGAATGCTGGCTAAGCGAGACAAGGTTGTCATTGCTGCAGAATCCGGTAAGAAGATGGCTGCTTTGGCAGCTATGTACGCCAACGAACGCGGATACTCTTTCATTCCCGTCACAAACGATGATTTGTCCACATACTTATCTAAACAGCAGCAAAAAGGCTGCGTAGTTTTTGAAGGAGTCACAGATGAACGAGAAATCGAAAACACCTGTCGTGAGCTGCGCATACCGCTGCGGCACTGTAGATTGGAAGGAGCGTAAAACTATGATGTACCAAAAGCTGGTTCGGGATAATATCCCGGCTATCATTGAGAAGAACGGGGAAACCTGTGTGACGCGCACGCTGTCCGACAAAGAGTACGAGGACGCTCTGATGAACAAACTGCAGGAAGAGGTCGCCGAACTGCTGGAAGCCTACACTGCCAAGGAGCGGAGCGCTCTGGACTGCGCGGAAGAGATGGCGGATGTGATGGAGGTCCTGTACGCTATGGGTAAGACTTGCGCTGTTTCCAAACGAGAAATTGAACAGGTCAGAAGTCAGAAAGCGTCGGAGAAGGGGATTTTCTCAAAGAAAATCTTCTTGGTTTCGACCGAGAAGTGAAAGGAGCGGTTTGTGACGCAGCAAGACGCAGTGCGGTTAATCAGAAAACTGATTTTTGCCAAAAACAGTCAAGACCTCACGCATTTTAACCGGTGTGTAGACGAAATTGCACAAACCTTGGACGAGCAAGGCGACAAAGAAGGCGCTCGTGCTATTCGCAGCACCTCCCGTGATGGCTATGTGAAATCGTACTACGAGGCAAGTCGGCAAACACAGCCTCTCGGTAGCCCCTTTGTCAGCTATAAAACTGCGTTCGTCATCGACAACAAGGATATAGCGTTGTGGCACGCAAAGAACGACAATCCGCCGATGCAAGTTCGACACATTTTAGAGTACATCGAAAACGGGGAAATGGTCGGAAAAGATGTGCTGGAATATGATGCAAGCACCGATAAATGGCACCGTGTTGAGGCGGAATGTATCGAGTTGGTATAGGGGCACTGCATCACCCATGCTCCTCTAACCTCTTTCTGCTGGCGGTTAACAGATAAAATAAAATATACAAACAGCGATTTTTATCCACAGCCTCTTGCACATTCGTGCGAACTGCATACAATCTAAATTATAGACTAAAAACTGTACCTTGGCGGCTGTTTAGTGGCTGTCAGGGTCTTTTTGTTGCCTGCCATTCTAGTATTCGGAGGGATTACAATGACGCTCAAAGACTTGTCCAGCGAACAGCAGGACCTTGTACGGCTGGCGCTTGACGGGAAAAACGTGTTGTGCGATGCCTGTATCGGAAGCGGTAAGACATCCACCATCAATGTCTTGTGCAACGAGTTTGATTCCTCTAAGGAAATTCTGTACCTGACCTATAACCGGCTTTTGAAACTCGATGCACAGGAAAAAATTCTGAACGATAATGTCACGGTCCAGAACTATCATGGATTTGCCTCTAAAATCCTGTACCGGCGCGGCATCAAGAATGTCGGACAGGGCGAGCAGATTGGGATGGTTTTGAAGAAGCGCGTTCCTGTCGGGCACTTTGATGTGCTTATCATCGACGAGTATCAGGACATCAACGAGGAAATCTCGAAGATGCTCGAATACATCAAGGAATCGAACCCCGGTCTTCAAATCATCGCGGTCGGGGACATGAAGCAGAAAATCTATGACCAGACCTCGCTGGATATCTGGTCGTTCATCCATAAGTTCTTAGGCAAGCACACGCAGGTCAATTTCACGCAATGTTTCCGCCTGTCCCATGACCTTGCACAGCGGCTCGGAAATATCTGGGGCAAGGATATCAACGGCGTGAACAAGAACTGTAAGGTATCGACCATGTCCCGCGAGCAGGTGGTAGACTATCTGGATACCAAGAACCCGAAGGATGTCCTGTGTCTCGGTGCCAGAACGGGGTCTATGGTCAAGGTCCTGAATGAACTGGAAGCAAGACCCGGCAACCTCTATGACAAGAACCATGTATATGCCAGCATCAAGGAACCGGACGGTGAAAAGCATGTAGCACCCGGCGCAGACGTTGGTATCTTTACAACCTTTGACGGCAGTAAAGGTATGGAGCGCCCCATCTGTGTTGTCTTTGATTTCACGGAATCCTACTGGTGCTCCCGTGTATTTCAGCCTACGGCGCGGTATGAGATTCTGAGAAACCTTTTCTGCGTTGCGGCGAGTCGCGGTAAGGATGAGGTCATCTTTGTAGAGCCTCCGAAAAAAGAGGACAGATTTGGGCTGGTCAGCGATAAAACCCTGATGACTCCCGTCAAGATGAATCAGGAGTTCAATACAAAGTTCGATATCTCTGAGATGTTCGATTTCAAGTTCGATGAGGATGTAGAGCACTGCTACCAGCTTATCAATACGACGCCGGTCTTCCATAAAGATGTACATGAAATCGAAATCAAGCATTCGGATGCGATGATTGACTTGGCTCCCTGCATCGGCATCTACCAGCAGGCGAACTTCTTCGACTACCACGATATCGACAGCGCGATTGCCTTCTACATGTACCTGCATAACGACAAGAAGGTAGCACTGCCTTCCAGCTGGAAATCCGTGGAGGAGAAGGTCCTGTTCCTGACGATGCTGATGACGAGTCAGGACCGGTATGTGAAGCAGGTTGAGTTGCCCTTTATTACGAGAGCGCAGGAAACCGACCTGAACAAGCGCCTGTCTATGGTGTTCACTCCCGATGAGTCCGTACAGGAACGCTGTGAGTTGACTGCCATGGTAGATACCAAGGCGAAGAAGAAACTCGTTATCAGCGGCATGGCGGATGTCGTGAAGGACAACAAGGTCTATCTGCTGAAATTCGTGTCTTCGCTCGCGCACAAGCATTTCCTGCAATGTGCCTGCTATATGCTGGCTACCGGGTTAAAGCAGGGTGTTGTCTGGAATATCCGCGATAACATGATGTATGAAATCGAGATACCGGACCCTGACAAGTTCCTGGACGCGGTAATCACCTGTATCACGAAGCAGGTCTTTGCCAAGGCCGAAAGCTATACGATTTCCAAGGACTATACGCAGGACCTCGATACCATCATCGAGCAAATCATGACCGATGATTCGCTGCCGGAATTCGATGTTGGCGGCAATGTCAAGGAAGAGAAGAAGACGGCTGACGAAGGTATCTCTATCATCCGCCGTGGTGAGCAGTATATCATTGTGGATGCTGCAAACCGTCAAATCATCGATAACAGCGCCATGAACGGCTACGATTCGATTCTCGCTGCCTGTGAGGATTATGTCCGGAAAAACAAGCAGCTGGCAGAGGAATCCATGTCCAAGAAGGAACTGCTCAGCGTTATTGAGGATTGGCTCGACAATCACAGGGATTTTGAAGCAGCTATGTCCAAGACCGAGGTGGATATCAAGCACCATATCGGCGAATATGCGAATTACGCTTCTCTTTCCACCTATGTTGTTCGTAAGATGCTCAAAGACCGTGGTCTTATCATCAATTTCAGCGAACGTCAGCTGTTGAAGGTCTGGAAGGAGCGGAAGAAGCAGGATACGAATACCGTGGAAAAAACGCGGTACGAGACCCTTGCCTCTACGCTCGAATCCCTCGTTAAGGCAGGGGTCGATGTCCAGCTTGAAATGCCGGAAGAGGAGAAGGCCGCAAAGCCCGAACCGGACCCGGAAGAAGAAAAGCCTCAATTCGATAAGCGCATCCCCTATACCGTTATTCGTTCGTCCCGGCTCTCTAAGCCCAACGATGTGCGGTATATTGTCGTCAATCTGAACGACAAGGACCAGGTGCTGGACGATGCAAGCGGATACGGATACAAGTCGATTTCTGCCGCACAGAAGGGCTACGGATATAAATGCCGGAATCTCACCAAGTACGGTGAAGTTAAGCACTCGTCAAAGCCCAAAACCAATATCCCGGTCTCGCAGAGCCGTCAGCTCTCGTTCGGTGATTTTTGAGAAGGAGGGACTATATGACCTACAGCGAAGCATTCCCTTTATGGGTGGCGGAAGTGTACCGGAACCATGGCTATGAGCCGGATAAGTGGTACGGGTCAGAGGTTGCAGAAACGCTGTACAACGAAGCGATGGCGACCTATAACGGACCTCCTGCCACGATGCGGGATTATATAGAAGCTATCCCGTCTGCGGATGAATTCGCGTATTTAGACTATGCCATTGAACGGCTGCACCGCGATAACATCAACCTGAACGCACTTTCCGACAAAGAGCGCTGGGCTTTGATGGATAAAATCGTCGCAGAGTATCCGCAGTACAAGAACGCTCACACATCCCGTGCCAAGCAGGTACAGCAGACTTCGATGCAGGCGGCACTCGATGCCGAGTGTGATGTTCTCTTGCAGGCTGCAAGGCGCAATGTGAGCCGGTACAGTGAGGCAGAGGATGCCACAAAGGATTTTGTAATCAAGTAAGGGGGCAGTAACAGAATGGTCAAGATTTACGGCTATAGCGATGATATCGTTTGTATCGAAAATTCTCGATACTTCGAGGACGAAATCGGGTGTTTCGATGTCGCCGGTGTCAGGCTCTATTTGGATGACGGCACGGTGCTTTTTGTCTGCTTCTCCTCTGGCGTCTGGCGTATTTTCATCGAGCAGGAAGGTTCCGCGCCGCACCGGCACAAGGTCTGTCAGGAGACGAATGAGGACGACTACAGCGATGAGTTTTACACCGAAGCTGATGTTGTTCGGCATGAAATTGCATCGGCGAGAAACTGAAGGAAGGTGAGACCCATGAATTTCTCAAAAATTCGTATGATGTTCTTCGATTTCGACGATACTCTGCTCGTCCATTATCGTGAACAGAAACTCGACGCGACTGCTGATGCACACAGGGCACGGCTACTGCGGTATGAGGCTGAGAACCGGGGCGGGTACAAGGTATTTGATGAGATTGGGGAAGCGAATACGCTTGTCCAACATTTCCTCGAAAGCTGCGATGGTATCCCAAAATACTGCATTACCCGCGTACAGGACAGTATGACCCTGCCGTATAAAAAGCAGTGGCTTGAAATGCACTATCCGAGACAGTTCCTCGATGTCATCGGGACTGCTACCCCCGAACGGAAGACCTCCGTCATGAAACTTCTGACCCAAGATGCCGGTCTGAATGCTGCACAGGCTCTGTATGTGGATGACTACTACGAAGCCCTCAATGAGGCGGCAAAGGAAGGCTTCACGGTGATGACCGTGCAGGAACTCATGCTGCGGCAATATACTGCGGAGCAATGACAAAACACTAAACCATGAACTGACTAAGGAGAACTACCATGAAAAAGATTCTGAAATTTCTTGCCGCTGCGGCATTTGCCATCGTTGTGTACCAACTTGTTTCGCTGCACCGCAAACGCCGTAAGATGGTCGAGATTGGTCAGCAGATTTTCCGGTGATGTCAGATGGCGAAAACTCAGCTGACCCGCGATATCGAGGCTGCGCTCCATGCGTGGCATCCAACCAGCTACGGCGGGTATCGAGCAGATTCGTTTCGGCAAGGGTTCGATGCCTTAGAAGTGCCGGTCGAATGTGGGTCTGTCAAATCCGGATTGGTCGATTTTGTCCGGGTGCAGGAATGCTTTACCGCTGAAACCAAATACGGAACCTGTAAACTAGCCTCGCTCATCGAAACGGATACGGGTGCTTCGCTTGCCGCGATTCAGCAAAAAGCAAAAGAGGCAACCTGCGTCAAGGATATTTCGTCGATAGATTCTTGCAGGGAGCACTGTTCCGAGCGATGGTGCCACTTCCACAAGACGAACCATCTGTATACGCTCGATGCCGTCATCACTTGTGTGGAAATCAAGATTTCTGTGAGCGATTTTCACTCGGCACACGGGCACAATTTCGTCGGGCACTGCAACTACTATGCGATGCCCACAGAGTTATATAAGAAGGTCAAAGGAGAGATACCAGAAGATATTGGTGTCCTGCTCTATTATGACGGCATGAGTACATGCGGAATCCGAAAGGTGAAGGAATGTAAGCCGCACATTCTCTCGGAAAAAACACAAAAATGGCTGATTATGTCCGTTGCTAAAAAGCTGCCCCGGTTCGACATGAACTGAGGGCAGCTTTTTTATATATTTTTAGTTTTAGAAAGGATAAACTCATATGCGGCGAACCAAAGCACTGATACTCGTTGCAACATTGGCTGTGCTGACCAGTGTTGCAGCCTGTTCATGGCAAGCGGAACCTCTGCCTGCCGAATCAGCACAATCCGAATCCTCTCTCAACACTTCTGAATTTGCGACGCAAGAAACAGCAGAAAAAGAACAGCAAATCCCGGACTTATCCGGCGTACCGGAACCGAGCCCGGAACCCGCTGCATTTCCTGAACCGTCTCCTACACCGCAACCAGAACCTTCCCCGGGTCCGACTCCCGAACCGACGCCTGCGCCGACTCCCGAACCTGCGGCAGCGACCTCTGTCTGGGGTGATGTTGCCCCTGCAGCCTGGGGTCAAGCCTACGGCACGATTACCTGTGACGCGATTGGTCTGAACGCTTCTCTTATCTGGGGCGATGACCAGAGTCTTTTGAATCAACGCGGCGGGGTATATCAGTATCCGGGTTCTTACCAAGTCGGCGTGACCGGAGGGCATCTGCTTTGCTCTCATAATGACAGCGTGTTTTCTCTGCTGCAATATGTCAGCATAGGGGATAACTTTGTTGTGGACACCGATTACGGCGAGTATGTGTATTCCGTCACCCTGGCAAAACCAGGCTATGTGTCCTCGGACGCGAGCACTGTGATTGCGGATGACGGCACTGTCCTCGTTAATTTCACAGACGGAATCGATAAACTTATCATGTATACCTGCTATCCGTTTGGGTATTACAGCCCAACGAATCAGAGATATGTGGTTCAGGCTGTTTTGCAAGCATGATTGGAGATGTAGTTTTAGGATGCAAAAAAGAAAAATCCGAAAATTCCTGCATTACACAGGAACTGTCTTTATTCCGCTCATCATTGCTATGATGGGCGTTTTGTTTTGGGTGAAAGTAATGAACGACATCGAATGGCTCCTTCTTTCCCCGAAACATGTCGCGTTCGGCTGCGTTGCGAGCCTTGGCTTGGTTCTTTGCTGTATTTATGCGGACAGGATGCTGTGCCATGAGGTTTCGGATACGGTTTGAGTATTGCATGTTCTTGCGATACCGGTAAAATAGAATTGTACGATAGATACCAGATATCTTACAATTCACAATTTCGTTTTTAGCGGACTTATCCCTTTCGGGGGATGGGTCCGCTTTTTTTATTTGAAAGGAGAACAAAACCCATGCAAACCAAACACGAATTTCTTCGGAGAACTGCAGCGGTAATTGCTGCGTTCTTCACACTGACATTCACAGGCTGCGGTCAGACACCGGAATCTCCGGGAAGCCTTCCTGTATCCGGGGTCGTCTCAGAAACTACCGCACAAAGCGGTCAGGAGACGGCTGGCGTATCGGAAGGCGGCAGCTTTACCATCCATTTTATCGATGTCGGGCAGGCAGATTCCGCCCTCGTTATATGTGATGGGCACTCAATGCTCATTGATGGCGGCAATGCCGATGACTCGAACCTTGTATATTCTGTATTACAGCGTGAGACAGAGGGACACTTAGACTATGTCGTAGGAACACACGCCCACGAAGACCACATCGGAGGTCTTTCAGGTGCCTTCGAGGCTGACACAGCCGATGTCACCTTTTGTCCCGTAACAGAGTATGACAGCAAAGCATTCCGGAACTTTAAGGCTCGTGCGGACGAGAAAGGCGGCGGTATAACAGTTCCGGCAGTGGGGGATACATTCACCCTAGGGGAAGCCACCGTCACCGTTGTGGCTGTCAATTCCGTGCCTGAGGACACGAATAATACTTCCATCGTAATTCGCATTGTCTACGGCGATACATCCTTCCTGTTCACAGGCGACGCCGAACAGGAAACGGAAGAGAAGATACTCGAATCCGGCCAAGACATCGAATCCACCGTCTTAAAGGTCGGACATCACGGGTCCAGCACCTCCACCTCTCAGGCGTTCTTGGATGCCGTGAACCCTACTTATGCCGTCATATCCTGTGGCAAGGACAATAGCTACGGCCATCCGCACAGCGAAACCCTCGCAAAGCTGGCCAGCGCGGGAGTTGAGGTGCTCAGAACGGACGAACTCGGTGATATCTACTGCACCTCTGACGGTACGGAAGTCACCTTCTCGTATGGGGAGTACCATAAGGACATCGAAACCTCTAGCGCCGAGGTGGAAGAGCCGCAACAGCCTGACACAATTTCCGAGACCTACATCCTGAACACGAACTCTCGCAAGTTTCACCGTCCAGACTGCTCCTCTGCATCTCAGATAAGCGATGCAAACAGAGAGGAGTATACCGGCACAAGAGAGGAACTTGTCGAACAGGGATATACACCTTGCGGTTACTGCAATCCGTAAATATCCAATCGGCCTCTTATCCATATAAGCCTATTTGAGTAGTACACGGAATGTCCCGCTCTGGACGAACCGGGTTCAGGAACGTGCTCTGGCTGACTCGAAAACGGCAAACGCCGATAAGGTACTAAAACGATAGCAAGTAAATCAGTCGCTGCCTACACAAATGGGCAGCGATTTTTTCTTGCCAAAATGTGCGAACCGAATAGAATGGGTATTGTACGATAGATAACATCCATATCGTAAAGGTATTGTGCCTTTCGTACAATTCACAATTTCGCTTAAAGGGCGGACTTCTCGTTTCTGAGAGGTCCGCCCTTTTTTGCGTCAAAACAAAAAAGGAGTGTAAACACCAATGTTAAGAGTTTTTACAATCGTCGCCAATGAGGTCATTGGCTTATCCGCAACGGAATGCACACTGATGCAATTCAGCTACAATCCGGAGCAAATCCATGACCCAGAAAGCGTCCTGCGCAGTGCTGTCAAAGACTATCTCAATACGGATGAAGGCAAACGACAGCTGGAAATCAACTGCGGCTGCTGCAACTGGGGCGATGTCGATGACATTCCCGGCTCGTTCTTCTTGAACTATGGTCTGGCTAAAATTGCGCCGCCGGATGTGAATGTTGTCGTTGACCGCAACGAGAGTTTCATGGATGACTACGACGATTGCACGGAAGAATAACAGAAAGGACATGAAAAAATGCGTATTTATGCTGCAAACAGCGTATTCATAGAAGTTACGCGCCGGTGCAATATGTGCTGTGCGCACTGCCTGCGCGGAGATGCCGAAAGCATCGATATTCAGGAGAAGTACATCGATGCTTTTCTCGACAGCTTTGAGAAGGGAGCTTATATCAGCTCTCTTACCTTTACCGGCGGCGAAATTTCTCTGAACATACCTGCAATTCGATACACCTTGAAAGCTGTCAAAGAGCGCGGTATCGCCGTTGGAAGCTTTTATATGGTCACTAACGGAAAAGCCGTCGATAAGATGGCTGACCTTGCTATGGCGAGTCTGGAGTGGTGGAATTATTGCGATGACAAGGATGACTATTCGTGTGGTCTTTGTATCAGCAGCGATGATTTCCATGAAGAAATTTCCAGCGAAAGTGCAAGTATTCTCAGTGGTTTGAAATACAACTACGATGATAAGGTGACGGACTTTCACAAAAATTATCTTCTCAACGAGGGACGTGCTAAGAATCTCGATTCGAATATCTATAAGAAACGTGAACCTTATGTAGATAAGCTCGAATACGAATTCAGCAAAACCGGCGGCATCGACTTTTACAGCGGCGAGCTGTACTTGAACGCCATCGGTGATGTCGTTTCCGGCTGCGATTTGTCCTACGAGTCGCAGAAGAAATATCGTTTTGGTAATGTAATGGATGAAAAATGGTTGGAAAACATTCGTAGCAGCAAATTGTGCATCGAAGAAAACAGCTGAAAAATAACAAAAACAGAAAGGAAGAAATTATGACTATCAATTTAACTCGTGAGGATTTTGAGCAGGCTATCAAATCCGGCGCATCCGTGTTCGAAGGCAACACAATTCTCGATACCGGAAAACCGTCCGGGCGCTACTACCGTTTCATTCGTGTGCCGCTCGCCAATGGCGAGCACAAGGTAGATGCCTTGTACGGGCAGCGGTTTTATGGAACCTTGGAAAATAAACCCGTAACATTCAACCAGGAGATACGCTTCCTTTGCCTCGTTGTCGATAATG
>ERZ773143.441-NODE-441-length-47967-cov-7.931938_pt1 | contig 47967 bp, 38 predicted proteins | sample MGYA00580852_ERZ773143 | MGnify/ENA primary metagenome ERZ773143 (study PRJEB29015, sample SAMEA2737853) | human gut metagenome | biome: human gut; feature: human-associated habitat; material: faeces | place: China | collected 2012 ... | reverse complement strand
CACGGCCGCAACGGTTACCGCAGCGGGCGCTTGCACGACGGGGGCTGCAGAAACGGTCGGGCGGTTGACGATGCGAACGTGGTCTTCGCCTTCCGTGATTTCAAGTTCGGCAACGCCGCTTTCGCTCACGAGGTCGATCAATGTCTTGAGTTTGCGAAGGTCCATTTTGTTTCAGCAATGAATGTGTCAAAGTGGGCTCCTGACGTCTGGGCCGCAGGTGCAGGGGAGCCGCACGGCGCGGACGGCACAGAGAGCCGCAAAGGCTGCTTAGGAGCGTCATTTTCTTTAAAAGAGCACTGAAAAGCAGATAACTCAGCGCAATTTTGCGCATTCTGCCTATTTCTTGTCAAAGAAAATCTGCTTCAACACTAGGGTATTCCCTAAGTATTGGCGTAAAACGACGCTCTGAAGGCCATTGCAAATAAACTGCAGAGTGTAGAGAGCAGCCGATGCCCTCGGTATGCCCTCAACGGGGTAGCCCAATACGGCAGACGGATGATGCTGGTTATGGCTGCGGTTTAGAGGGTGTCTGAGAGAACTTGGGCGAGTGCATCCGAAGGGAGTGCCCCGGCCGCTTCCCACTCGGCTTGAAATTCGTCGGGCCGGGTGAGTGCCGGGAGCGGCGTGTGCTCGGGAACGATTCGCACAAGAACGGGTTCGCCGCGCACGTCAAGCAGCAGAGAGTCCAAACATTTTTCGCCGACGCGGCGGGCAAAGGCGGTGGGGTAGGGAGCATCGAGCGGTTCGGGCAAAAACCCGGCATTGAGCAGCGCAAGAAAGGCTTCTTTTTCACCCGTGCCGATGGCGACAAGTTCTGCCGGGGAAGTCTCGACAGCCGCGCCGGACAGGACAACGCCGATCAGGCGGCAGTTGAGTTCCGGGACGCTGCGCATAACGTGGAGTGCAGCATGCCGTTTGGCCGCGAGCAGCGCCTGATGTTCATGAGGCGCAAAGAGTGCAAACCACCGGCGAATCTCACTCGCAGTGAGATTGGGGTCGGGGCGGATCCCCACCGAGCGCTGGGCATCGCGAAAGGCGCGTGCCCAAGTGCGACCTTCGGCGGCGATCAGCTTGGCGGTGACGGCGGCGGCTTCTTGTTCCTGTCGTGTGTACTCGCGCATGCTGCGCCTCCCAGAGAAGAAAAATGCATCTGAAGAATTCTAGAGCGGCCGAGATGTCAGCAGTTTTGCGACAATTTCGGTCAATGAAATCCCAAGCGCCGCGATGCGCTCCTGGGGCTCCTACCCAATGCGAGGAATCTTTCGATGCATATCCATATTCTCGGCATCTGCGGCACTTTCATGGGCGGCATCGCTCAGATCGCCCGCGAAGCCGGCCACCAGGTGACCGGGTGTGACAAAAACGTCTATCCCCCGATGAGCGATGCGCTGCGCGCCAACGGTATAACCATCACTGAAGGGTACGGTGCCGAGCAGCTTGCTGTCGCTCCTGATCTTTGGGTGATCGGCAATGCTGTCTCCCGCGGCAATCCGCTTTTGGAGGCCATTCTCAATGCCGGCCTTCCTTATACCTCGGGCCCGCAATGGCTGAGTGAAAACATTCTTACCGGGAAGAAGGCTCGGACGGTGCTTGCTGTTGCAGGAACGCACGGCAAGACGACCACTACTTCCATGCTCACTTGGATCCTGCGCGAAGCTGGACTCCATCCTGGATTTCTGATCGGCGGCGTCCCTTGTTGGGGGGAGCAGTCGGCTGCTTTGGGCGATCCTCAGGCGCCTTTTGTGATTGAAGCTGACGAATATGACACCGCGTTTTTCGATAAGCGCAGTAAGTTTGTCCACTATCGTCCGCGCATCGCGATTTTGAATAATCTAGAGTACGACCACGCGGATATTTTTGAAAATCTCCAGGCCATAGAAACGCAGTTTCACCATCTTGTGCGGACGATGCCTTCGGAAGGAACCATCATCGCCAATGCCAAAGCGCCGGCGCTGGACCGTGTGTTGGCACGCGGCTGTTGGTCAAAGCTTGAGCGATTTGACACGCCCTTTGGCACGCCGGACGGATGGACGCTTGCCGAAGACGGTTCGGCATCGCTCGGCGCAGAGGTCTTCGGTGCGGTAAAGATTCATATGCCTGGACGCTACAACGAGCTCAATGCTCTGGCAGCGGTTGCCGCTGCGCGTGCGGCGGGCGTCCTTCCTCAGGCAGCTCTGAAGGCGCTCGAAAGTTTCCCCGGCGTTCATCGTCGGCAGGAAGTGAAAGGCGAAGCCGACGGGTGCCTCGTCATTGATGATTTTGCGCATCACCCCACGGCCATTCATGAAACGATCGACGGCGTGCGCGGCCGCTGGCCGGGACGTCGGCTGCTAGCGGTGCTTGAACCGCGCAGCAATACGATGAAGCTCGGCACGATGAAGGATCGGCTGGCCGGCGCACTGGCTGATGCCGATGCGGTCTTTTGTTATGCCGGCCCGGGTGTTGCCTGGTCGCCCGAAGAGGCTCTGAAGGCTCTGGGCAGTCACGCTTGGGCAACGCACGACTTTGATGCTTTGGTGACGCAGGTCGTGAATGCTGCTCGTCCGGGTGACGTTATCCTCTGCATGAGCAACGGGGGGTTCGGCGGCATTCATGGGAAGCTCTTAGCCGGACTCAAGGCCAAGGCTGAGTCCCGTGCGGGAGCTTAAGCATGGAGCGATCCGCTGTTGACCGTGTCGTTTACCTGCACGGCTTTCGTTCCTCACCGGCTTCGGCAAAAGGCCGCGAGCTCGCTGCGGCCGCAGCAGAATGGAATGCCGATTTTTCTGCGCCGGATCTGAACCTTTCGCCGCGGGAAGCCGATGCGCTCGTAGGCAGTCTGCTCTCGCCGCTCTCTGCCCAAGCACGACGGTGCACGCTTCTGGTGGGGTCAAGTCTGGGCGGTTTTTACGCACTTCGTGCGGCGCGGGCATACGGCTGTCCGACGGCGGTCGTCAACCCCTGCCTGATGCCTTGGGATTTTGTGCCGCAGCAAGTGGGACTCCAAACTATTTTTGGCACCAATCGAACGATTATGGTGAAGCCTGGGTTTGCCGACGAATTTCGCGAACTTGCTGCCGAAATGCCGGCAGCACCGCTGGATCCCGCCGATGCGTTGGTGCTGCTTTCAACGGCAGACGAGACGCTTGACTGGCATATTGCGGATCGAGCGCTGCGCGACTCTCCCAAAGTGCTTTCCACCGAGGATGATCATCGAATGCAGCGCTTTGCTGAGTGCTTGCCCGCCGTACGCGGATTTTTTATGCGGCGCAAGATTGTGCCTGCATTCGACGCGCGATAGTGCAAAATAGCGGCCTTGAGGAAAACACCGAACAACCATCGGACAGTTCGCGCTTTGCGCGAACGCAGTTGAAGCAGAACGCGATGTATCTATATTTCGAAGACGACGGAGCCTTCAAGGCGGGAACAGTGCTTTCGCAGGCTGGGAGCGCCTATCAGGTAGAGCTGACTACGGGGCGGCGGAGCAAAATCAAGGCCTCTCATGTCTTTTTTCCCTTTGAGACACCGAGCGCTTCAGAACTTATCGCGCGTATTCCGGAGGCTGCTGCAGAGCTTGATCCGGCTTTTCTCTGGGAAGCCGCGCCGGCAGAGGAATTTTCCTTTAAGGATCTCGCTCAGGAATACTGGGGTGAGAAGCCTTCGCCCGTAGAGCTCGCGGCACTGCTGACGGTACTGCATGCCAATCCGGTTTACTTCTACCGCAAAGGCCGAGGCGTTTACCGCAAAGCGCCGGCGGAAATCCTCTCCAAAGCGCTGGAAGCGCTTGAGCGCAAGCGCCGCATGGAAGAGCAAAAGAAGGCCTGGACGGCTGAAATGGTTGAAGGGAAGCTCCCTGAGGCGATCGGCCGTCAGGCCCTGACGCTTCTGCTTTCGCCCGATAAGAACGGAATCGAATGGAAGGCGCTCTCGGATGCTGCTGCGGAAACGCGGCAGACGCCGCTGCGTCTGATGCTCGCATTGGGCGGCATTGCTTCGCCTTGGCGCTGGCATGTTGACAGCTTCTATACGGCGAATTTCCCGCATGGCCGCGGTTTCCCTGCCGGCCTCCCGGAGCCCCCGGCTGACACGTGGGAGGAGCTCCCCATTGCCGACGTTGACGCCTTCTCGATTGACGATTCAACGACGACGGAAGTTGACGATGCGGCGAGCATCGAGCATCTTGAGGGCGGCATCACCCGCGTAGGCATCCACATTGCCGCACCGGCGCTGATGATCCAGAAGGATTCGCCGCTCGACACGGTAGCCAAGACGCGCATGAGCACGGTTTATGCTCCGGGTCTGAAGACGACGATGCTGCCGGAAAACTGGATTAAAGCTTCGTCGCTCGATGAAGGGCACCTCGTACCCTGCATTTCACTTTATGTGTGGGTAAAGGACGACACATTTGCCGTCGAGCGCACTGAGACACGTCTGGAGCGGATCGCACTGAAGGCAAATCTGCGCTACGACAAAATCGATGATCTGGTCACCGAGGAAGCGATTGCGGCTGATGCGCTCACCATCCCGTATGCGCACGAAATCGCTTGGCTGTGGCATTTTGCCAAACGTCTGCAGCACGGCCGTGAAGAGGTGCGCGGACGTCCCGAACCGACGGGACGCGTGGATTGGTATTTTGCGCTTGAGGGCGATGGCGAGGATGCGGTTATTCACGTCAAAGGCCGCCGCCGCGGCGCGCCGCTCGATCTGCTGGTTGCTGAACTGATGATTTTCGCCAACAGCACTTGGGGCCTTTGGCTCGAAGAGCATGGCACCCCGGGCATTTATCGTTCGCAGCGCATGGGGCGTGTGCGCATGAGTACGTCACCGGGACCGCATGATGGTTTGGGGGTGGAGCGCTATGCCTGGAGCACGTCGCCGCTGCGCCGTTATGTGGACCTCGTGAATCAGCGTCAGATGATTGCGGTGCTTCGCGGTGAAACTGCGCCTTACGGCCGCACCGATGTCGACCTTTTCACGATTGTGAGTCAGTTTGAAGCGATTTACGGTCTCTATTCCGACTTCCAGACTCGAATGGAGCGTTACTGGTCGCTGCGCTGGATTCTGCAGGAAAAACTCACGTCCATTGAGGCGATTGTCGTCAAGGGCGATCTCGTTCGCATCGACGGACTGCCTTTCATGCAGCGGGTGCCGGGACTCACCGAAGATCTTCCGCGCGGACGCAAAGTGGAGCTTCGTATTCTGGGGTGCGACCTCGTCGATCTTGTCATGGATGCAAGACTCGTTAAGGTGCTTGACGAGGCGATTACGCCCGAAGAGGAAGCCGCGCTTGAAGAGTCCCTCAACGAAGCGTCTGAAGCTGCGGAGGCAGCCGAAGAGGTGAAGGAGGCCAAAGCGGCTGAACATGCCGCACAGGCCGATGCTGCTCAAGTTCTGAGTGCGTCCAATTAATTTAAAACGTCAAACATGGGAAAAGGTCGATTCGCTTGGGCGAAATCGACCGCATGTTTGGGATGTTCGCTGCCGCTTCTTTTCCTGATCCGGCACTCTGGAAGAAGCGGACGGTCTTAAATCGTGCTAGCCTCACGGGCGATTGCGGCTGAAGGTTTTTATTTGCAGCAGCCGCAGAGCTTCGTCCGGGAGGAATTTTTTTCCTTCTGTCCCGTCCAATCCTTGAGCTGAGAGAGGTACTGCGCCGTGAACCGCGAGGACCAAACAGAAGCGCCCAACGAGGAGATCGCAGGCGCTCCGACGCTCGATTCGGACGAAGCCAGCCGCGCGCTTGCGCGGGTGCAGCAGGTTCTCGATTCCGATGAGGATCGGGCTCGAGCTTTGGAAAAAGCTCGTGAAAAGGCCGAAAAAGCCGCTCGCGCAAAATCGGGGGGCAGTGAAAAGCCCGATGAGGATGACAAGGATGATGAAGCGCGTCCGCTGACGCCGGAAGCCGCGCAGCAGCTGCGTGACATTCTGGAGCCCCTCCATCCTGCCGACATTGCTTGGGTACTCGAAGCCCTGCCGCTTGACGACCGTCTTGCTGTCTGGAATCAAGTCCAGAGTGAGTCTGACGGCGATATTCTGCTCGAAGTCAACGAGGGCGTTCGTGAGACCCTGATCGAAGCGATGGACCGCGACGAACTCGTCGACGCGGTTGAAACGCTCGATACCGACCAGATCGCTGACTTGGTCGATGACCTGCCGCCAGATGTGATGGCGGAGGTTCAGGAAGGCCTTTCGCACGAAGAGCGTGCTCAGCTGCGCGCGGCCATGTCGTACCCCGAAGACTCGGTCGGTGCGCGCATGGACTTTGAAATGGTGTCGATCCGCGAGGAAGTGACGATCGACATGGTGCTCAGATACCTGCGCCGCTTCAAAGAGCTCCCTGATCATATGGACCAGATCTTTGTCGTTGATCGACTGGGCCGTTTAAAGGGAGCGCTTGCTGTCGCTCAGATTCTGACGTCCGATCCAGCCAAACAGGTGCGGCGCATCATGCAGACCGAGACCTTCACGCTCAACCCGCTCGATGATGCGAGTGATGCGGCACAGGCCTTCGAGCGCTACGACTTGGTGAGTGCGGCAGTCGTTGATGAGGCTGGTCGATTAGTGGGCCGTCTGACAGTCAATGAAGTGGTTGACGTCATTCGAGAGGAAAGCGACGAAGACGCTTTCAGTGCAGTAGGTCTGGATGACGAACAGGACTTGTTCGGCAGCGTTTGGGGAGCGGCCAAAAGCCGCTGGCTCTGGCTGGGCGTCAACCTCTGTACGGCTTTCTTTGCTTCGCGCGTGATTTCAGCCTTTGACGGCACCATTGAGCGCGTGGTGGCACTTGCGGCTTTGATGCCCATCGTAGCGGGCATGGCCGGCAATTCCGGCAATCAAACGCTGACGCTTTTGGTGCGCTCGCTTGCCACCGGACAGGTGACGCTGGCCAATACTATCGATATTTGGAAGAAGGAACTTGCCGTAGCGGTTGTCAACGGCCTTCTCTGGGGCGCCATTGCCGGCCTCTGTGCTTGGGCGCTTTATTGGGATTCGCCGCAGGGGCATACGCTCGGTCTGGTCATGGCGCTTGCGATGTTCCTCAACATCGTCCAGGGAGCGGCTGTCGGACTTGCTGTGCCGCTCATTCTGAATAAGATGGGGCGCGATCCGGCCATGGGCGGTTCTGTGCTGCTGACCTTTACGACCGATTCGGGCGGGTTCCTGATCTTCCTCGGGCTCGCGACCATTTTCTTCCGCTGACGAGAGAAAAAAAGATCGCCCGTGTTCACCGGGCGGCCTTATTCCATCTGATAGGTGCGATTAGCGACGGCTAAAGATCACCGAAGAGACGCTTCAGGTCGTCAATAGATTTCTTGGCTGCGGGCTTCTCCTCGTCGCTTTCCTTGGCGGAAATTTCACGCACGGTGTAGACATCTTCGATTTCTTCTTTCCAGTATTCGTGCGGCGCGCTGGAATGAAGAAAACGGTCCGCAATTTCTGACCCCACATTTTCGGCACGCAGCACCCGTTTGGTGTCGAACTCCACATCAAGCCAGCGGCGGGTGCGGTCATAGCCGGCGGAAGTGATGCCGCCGCGGTGGATAGGAATGCGCTTCATCTGAATGCCTCTTTTTAAAGCTTCAACAGCGTTCTGAAGATGATTTTTTAGAAAGTTGCCGGCGGAACTAGGCGCACGACAAATGATGGTTAGATTCTACCTATCGCGATGGCGGACAGATTGCATTTAACAAACGTGGCCAAGAGGTCGGCTGAGTTGAATACTGACGCAATAGTGAGATGGTTTCACTGCAATTTTTTTGAAACAAAGCAAAAACAAAAGCAAAATTTTATTGTCTTCAAGCGTTTTCGCAATGAGCGGGTACTCGCATCCTGGTGGAAGATCTGTTAATCTGCAAACCAATCAATAGCCGAATGTGCGCGTTAACCCCAAAGCTTTAACGCTGTCGGTCCAGAAAACATCAAATTTTAAATTACAGCCGCAGCAGCAGCTCAGACAACCCTAGCAGGGCTTGTTTGATTTCGGGACGGCTTGTGCTCGTTTCAATGCATCTTCAAGACGTCGATATTTCTGCCCCTACCGTATCGCCCCTGACGCCTTCAAAGACTCCCGGGAAGCTTCTTGCAAGCATTACAAACGGGAGATTCTGGCCCATGGGTGCAGTGGGCTCGGCAGCAGTGGCTGCTGCAGTATGGCTTACTGCTGTTGGTTTGGCGGGGCCGGCCGGCGTCCAAGCGGCTACGCAGACAGAAATTGTCGCGATTGAAGAGGCCGATGTACATGAGTCGCTCAATCGGTTTTTGGAAGAGAAAGAAGCGAACGCTGTAGCGTTGGTCGAGGATTGGGAACGCAAGTCTCCAGCTTCGGAGGCGAGCTTGAGTGAGGCGGGCGATGCTTCAGAGGAGTCCGTGGCGGCTTATATCAACCGCAGCTACCGCGTTCCGCTCGAAGAGGCCAGACAGCTGACGGCATGGGCGTTGGAAATCGGACAGGGCTTTGATGTTGATCCGCTGCTTATTCTTTCGGTAGCGGCTACCGAATCGAGTTTTAATCCTAAGGCCAAAAACGGCTCTGGCGCAGAAGGGCTCATGCAGGTCATGACCAGCGTGCATACAGAGAAATTCAAAGCCTTCGGCGGTGCAAAGGCCGCAATGGAACCCTATCCCAACATGGTGGTGGGCGCTTCCATTCTCGCGCGTCTCATTGACCGAACAGGCAGCGTTTCGCAGGGCCTCAAGCATTACTACGGCGCGGGCAATCAGTCGAGCGACAACGGTTACGCCGCTAAGGTGTTTAAAGAACGCAGCCGTCTGCAGGTCGCTGCAGCCGGTGACTCGGACCGTGCGGTGGAGCTCTCGCGAGCCAATCGGACGGGGCCCGCATACAACGCGAAACATCGTCCCCGCAATCTTGGCTACGGTGAATGGATGCAGCTCTTGGAAACGCGTGCGCAGCAGGGCGGCAGTGTGAAACGCCTCGCGCCCGAGAGCGATGCAGTGGCGGAAAACCGCCGGTCGTCAGATTCAGCTGAAGGCAGCAGTACTGAAAGCTAAGCTTTTATCGGCTGATATTGAAACGAAGAAGAGCGTGTCTGCAGCAGAATGCGGCGCTCTTTTTTCCTGATGGGCCTCAACAGGCACGAGGAAGATCACCGACAAGTGTCTGAGCCCAAATAGCCGCGGCCAGTCCTGCGGTTTCCGTGCGCAGAACACGCGGCCCCAGAAGCTGAGGCCGCCAGCCGTGAGCGGCGGCGAGCTCGATTTCGCGAGCAGAGAACCCGCCCTCGGGTCCGACGGCAAAGGCGACGGAGAGGAGCCCCGGCAGCATGCTCGAAGCCGCAGAGGCATCGGCACCGGGCGCCAGAACAAATTTGACGTCTCCAGAAACAGTCTTAAAGCCGGCTTCAAGAGAGGGGACTGCCCGAACGAGGGGCACGACATTGCGGCCGCACTGTTCAGCCGCCGAGCGGGCAATGTCGGTGAGACGGGCCAGACGTTTTTCCAAGCGTTCCCCGGCAAGCTTCGTCACGCTGCGTTCGGCCGGCATGAAGATAATTTCAGAGATGCCGGCTTCAACAGCTTTTTCGACGATCCAGTCCGCTTTTTCCGGTGCAACGAGGCTTTGAAGGAGCGTTATCGCCAGGGGAGACTCTGCTGTGCGGTCCGTGCGGTGCTCTAGCTCCACCCAGGCCGAGGCGTCCGAAAAACCGACGGGCCCCGACCAGGCAGCTCCCGTACCGTTAAAGAGTTCAACGATCTCACCCGCGGCCAGTCTGAGCGATCGACCGGCATGACGAGCGGTTTTGGGAGGCAGTTCAAAGCGTCCGCCCAGTTGGAAGGCGTCAGTAGGGGCGTCGATGAAAAAGCGCGGCGTCGGCATGGGGGAGTACAGCGGAAGGAACGAGGGAAATGGACGGTCCGACACGGAGTCAGATGGTTTGAGCCGGATTGGCTTCGGTCGTCATGTTTGTTTTAAGCATCGAATCGACCACCCTTAAATGATAAAATCTTTAGTTTCAGCAGGGGCTCCTTAAAGACGGAGTATTCCCCGCTCAAGCTCTCACCTTCTCTCTTCCACAAAAGCAAGACACATGTCACAGGTCTCCCCCCAGACGATGGCGAACGCGATCCGCGCGCTCGCGATGGATGCTGTTCAAAAAGCGAAGTCCGGCCACCCCGGCATGCCGATGGGCATGGCAGACATCGCCACGGCGCTCTGGACGCGTCATCTGCGCTTCAATCCGCAGGATCCCAAGTGGTCGGGCCGCGACCGCTTTATTTTGTCCAACGGCCACGGTTCGATGCTGCAGTACGCACTGCTTCATCTGACGGGCTTTGATCTGTCAATGGATGATCTGAAGGCTTTCCGCCAGCTTGGCAGCCGCACGCCGGGACATCCGGAAGTGGATATCACGCCGGGGGTGGAAACGACGACCGGCCCGCTCGGACAAGGTATCGCCAACGGTGTCGGCATGGCGCTCGCAGAGAAACTGTTGGCCGCTGAATTCAATCGAGATGGCTTCCCGGTCGTCGACAATCGTACGTATGTGTTTTTGGGCGACGGCTGCCTGATGGAAGGCATCAGCCATGAGGTCTGCTCACTGGCGGGCGTCTGGAAGCTCAATAAGCTCATCGCGCTTTACGATGACAATGGTATTTCGATTGACGGTGATGTACGCGGCTGGTTCCGCGATGACACCCGCGGCCGATTCGAGGCCTATGGCTGGAATGTGATTGGTCCGGTCGACGGACACGACATCAACGCCGTTGATCAGGCGATCGCTCAAGCGAAGGAATCCGCAGAGAAACCGACGCTTATCATCTGCCGCACGACAATCGGCAAGGGTTCTCCCAACCGTCAAGGCACGGCCAAGGTGCATGGCGAAGCGCTCGGCGACGAAGAGATCGCCGCGACGAAGGCCGCTCTCGGCTGGACTTACGGTCCTTTTGAGATTCCGCAGGATGTTTATGCAGCATGGGATCATCGCGCTGAAGGGGCGAAGGTCGAAAAAGAATGGCAGCAGACGTATGCGGGTTATAAAGCCGCTTACCCGGAACTGGCCAAGGAACTCGAGCGCCGGCTGGCGGGCGATCTTCCTGACCAATGGGATGCCGCCGTCATGGATGCCGTTTGCCAGGCTGCCGAGGCGGCCGAAACGGTGGCCACCCGCAAGGCCAGTCAAAAGGCGCTTAATGCGCTGGCCCCTGTCCTTCCGGAGCTCCTTGGCGGTTCGGCTGATTTGACCGGGTCAAACCTGACCAACTGGTCGGGCTCGACGAGCCTGAATACGGGCGACTTCCATGCACGTCACATCAGCTACGGCGTGCGCGAATTCGGCATGTCGGCCATTCTGAACGGCATTGCGCTTTACGGCGGATTCATTCCCTACGGCGCGACGTTCTTGACTTTCTCGGATTATTCGCGCAATGCCCTGCGCATGTCCGCGCTGATGAATCTGCGCGCCATCAACGTCTTCACGCACGATTCCATCGGGCTCGGTGAAGACGGTCCGACACATCAGTCGGTTGAACACATTCCCTCGCTGCGTCTTATCCCGGGCATGGATGTCTGGCGTCCCTGCGATACGGTTGAGGCCGTTGTGGCTTGGGCGAGTGCCATCGAGCGCCGAGACGGCGCTTCCTGCCTGATTTTCTCGCGTCAGAACGCAGCCTTCATCGACCGTGACGAAGTAGATGCGGATGCGATCGCTATGGGCGGCTATGTCGCCGCCGAAGCTCCCTTGGGTGAAGGCGAGGCGCAGGTCGTGCTGCTCGCGACCGGTACGGAGGTGGGGCTTGCGATGGATGCGCGCGCTAAGCTCGCCGCGCTCAACATCAATGCCCGTGTGGTATCGATGCCTTGCACGAACCGTTTTGACCGCCAGTCGACGGAGTATCGTCAGTCGGTGCTCCCGCCGGGACTGCCGGTGCTCGCCATTGAAGCATCAAAGACTGATCTTTGGTGGAAGTACTTTACGGGGCGCGGCGACGTGCTTGGCGTCGACAGCTTCGGTGAGAGCGCGCCGGCCAAGGATCTTTGGATCAAGTTCGGCTTTACGGTCGACAATGTCGTCGCCAAGGTTGAGGCGCTCCTCCAGTAAATCCCTTTGTTTTTTACCCATCCCTTTCTTCAATATCTAGGAAGTTTCCGACATGACCATCCGTGTTGCCATCAATGGGTTCGGCCGCATCGGCCGCAACGTGCTCCGCGCTCATTACGAGTATGCCAAGCAGCACGACGTTGAAATCGTCGCCATCAATTCTCCGGGCGACCTTGCAGTGAACGCCCATCTCCTGAAGTACGACACGGTGCACGGCCGCTTCGCTACGCCTGTTGAAACGGACGGCAAAGATATGATCGTCGGCGGGGATCGCATTCACGTCTTCAAGACGCGTGATCCCCGTGAACTGCCCTGGGCTGACCTCGGCGTCGATCTGGTGATGGAGTGCACGGGAGCCTTCAATTCGAAAGAAGCCTCGATGGTGCATATCGAATCCGGTGCGAAGAAAGTGCTGCTTTCGGCCCCTGGCAAGACCGCGGACGCGACGGTGGTCTACGGCGTGAATCAGGATGTGCTTAAGGCCACGGATCTTGTGGTTTCCAACGCCTCCTGCACGACCAACGGCCTGGCGCCGCTCGTCAAGCCCCTGCAGGACAAAATTGGCATCGAGCACGGTTTGATGACGACGATTCATTCGTACACGAACGATCAGGTGCTCACCGACGTCTACCACAAGGATCTGCGCCGAGCCCGCGCTGCGACGCACTCGATGATCCCGACGAAGACGGGTGCTGCCAAGGCCGTGGGGCTGGTGCTGCCGCAGCTGAAGGGCCGTCTGGACGGCTTTGCGGTCCGCGTGCCGACGATTAATGTGAGCTTTGTCGACCTGACGTTCATGGCAGAACGCGCGACCTCGATCGAAGAAATCAATGCGATCCTGAAAGAGGCGAGCGAGGGCGAACTCAAGGGCATTCTCGGCTACAACGATGAGCCGCTGGTGTCGATTGATTTCAACCATGATCCGCGCAGCTCGATCTACGATTCGACGCTCACGAAGATGTCTGGCGACCGCCTCGTCAAGGTGATGGCCTGGTACGACAATGAGTGGGGCTTCTCCTGCCGTATGCTCGACACGGCCTGCGCGATGATGGCCGCCAAGTAAGCTCTGAAAAAATCAGACGTAAAGTGAAGCCCAATTTTATTGGCTGAAGCAATATCTGCCGCCCGCGGAAGCGTCCGAATGCCGGATGCTCCCGCGAGGCGGTTTTTTCTTTGGACTCACGGTCTAAAGAAGATCCAACGTATTTTTAATGCAAAGGAGCAGTTTCCATGCAAGTGAAGACTCTGGATTCCCTGGCCGCCTCGGGCGTTTTGAAGGATAAGCGCGTTCTGATCCGCAGTGATCTGAATGTGCCCCGCAATGATGAAGGCGCGATCACCAATGACGCTCGCATTGTGGCGAGTCTTCCGGCCATTAAGACCGCGCTGCTCGCGGGTGCGGCCGTGATGGTGACGAGTCATCTGGGCCGTCCTAAGGAAGGCGTTTTGCGCCCGGAAGATTCTCTGCAGGTCGTTGCCGATCGCTTGGGGGAACTGCTTGGGCGAGAAGTACCGGTTGTTCAGGATTGGGTCGACGGCGTTGAGGTGAAGCCCGGCGAGCTGGTGGTGCTGGAAAACTGCCGCTGCAATGTGGGTGAAAAGAAGTGCGATGAGGCGCTTTCAAAGAAATACGCTGCGCTTTGTGACGTTTATGTCAATGATGCTTTCGGTACGGCTCACCGCGCAGAGGCGACCACGGTCGGCGTGGCGAAGTACGCTCCGATTGCTTGCGCGGGTCCCTTGATGGCCAAGGAAATCGAAGCACTCTCCAAGGCGCTCGGCAGCCCCTCTCGCCCGCTCGCCGCGATTGTTGCCGGCTCAAAGGTGTCGACCAAGCTCACGATTCTCTCGAATCTCGCCGAGAAAGTGGATCGCCTTATCGTGGGCGGCGGCATCCTCAATACGTTCTTGCTCGCAGCCGGCCGTCCGATCGGCAAGTCGCTCGCTGAACCGGACCTGGTGGATGAATGCCGCAAGGTGCTCGAGATTCTTGAAAAGAAGGGTGCAAAGCTGCCGATGCCCGTCGATGTCGTGGCGGCCAAGGCTTTTGCGGCTGATGCACCGTACCGCGTTTGCAGTGTTGATGAAGTGGCCGATGACGAGATGATTCTGGATGTGGGTCCGAAGACCGCAGAACATCTCGCACACGAACTGCGCTCTGCCGGAACGATCGTGTGGAATGGTCCGGTGGGGGTCTTTGAGATGAAGCCCTTTGCCAAGGGAACGGAAGCGCTCGCCTATGCGATTGCCGAGGCGACCGATAAGGGGGCCTTCTCCATCGCCGGCGGCGGTGATACGGTCTCGGCCGTCAACGCCTTCGGTGTGGAAGACCGCATTTCCTATATCTCCACGGGCGGCGGCGCTTTCCTCGAGTTCCTGGAAGGCAAGACGCTCCCGGCCATCGCCGTTCTCGAAGAACGAGCAGACCAATAATTCGCTCGACGCCCCGCTGCTCAGCTCCGACTCCCTTTGATGCCAAGACAAACCATTGGCGGGTTTGACGAGGCTTTGGAGCTGAGAAGCGGGTTGTTGTTGCGGCAGAAAAAATGTGCAGGACCACCAGCAGAAGTGAGGACCCTATGATTAATCGTGCAAATGAATTGCTCGAGCGCTTTATGCGCTACGCAGCCGTTACAACCCAGAGCGAAGCGGGTGCAAAAACTGTGCCGAGCACGGCGGGACAGCGCGTGCTCGCACAGATGCTTGCCGAAGAACTTAAAGCGCTCGGGCTCTCGGATGTCGAAGTTTCCGAATATGCTGTCGTCACTGGCCGGCTGCCCTCCAACCTTCCGGCAGGGACCCAAGCGCCTAAGGTGGGTTGGTGCGCACATCTGGATACGGTCGACGCCGGACTTTCCCCGGACATTCATCCGCAGGTTGTGAAGAACTATCAAGGGGGTGACATCTGCCTTAATGCAGAGAAGAACCTTTGGCTTCGCGTGGCTGAACATCCTGAAGCGGAACGCTACGTAGGCGACGATCTGATTCTTTCCGACGGCACGTCAGTGCTCGGCGCAGACAATAAGTCTGCCATTGCCAACATCATGACGGCACTCCACATCATCGTTGAGGAAGGTCGTCCTCACGGTGATATTTATGTTGCTTTTGTGCCGGATGAAGAAATTGGTCTTTGCGGCGCGAAGAAAATTGACTTTTCAAAGTTCCCGGTCGATTTTGCCTACACGATTGACAGCTGCGAACTCGGTGAAATCGTTTGGCAGACCTTCAATGCCGGCAGTGCCTGGGTGGATATTCAGGGCATTACCGCACATCCGATGTCTTCGAAGGGACAGCTTTTGAATCCGATTCTGGTCGCGCACGACTTCATCGGCATGCTTGACCGCGGTCAGACGCCGGAATTTACTGAGAAAACTGAAGGGTTTGTATGGGTGAACGGCATTCAGGGCGGTCCTGCCAAATGCCGCGTGTCGCTGAAGATCCGCGATCACAGCCTCAAGCGCTATGAAGAAAAAAAGACGCTTATCCGCGCCATCGTCGACTGCCTGCGCGTGCGCTATCCGCGCGCGAAGATCAATCTGACGATCGAGGATGTCTACGGCAATATTGCCGACGCTATCAAACCCGAGAACAGTGCCTGCATTGACATGCTGCGCCGCGCGATGGAAATTGAACAGGTGACGGCAAAGGACATTGCCATGCGCGGAGGCACGGATGGTTCCTTCATTTCCACGCAGGGTATTCCGACGCCGAATTACTTCACGGGCGCACACAATTTCCACAGTGCCTGTGAGTTCATGCCCATGTCTTCGTGGCTAAAGAGCCTTGCGGTGACGCTGAGGCTTGTTGAACTCGCCGCTGGCGTGACGAAGTAATTGACCGTTTCGCTTTAAAAGAACGGGCGGCTTGATTTGCTCAGGCCGCCCGCTCTATTTTTTTATGACGCGCTATTCCACTCGTCCGTAGTGCTTGGCAAGCACTTCCTGCGAGTCCACAGCTTTGCCGTGTCTGGGCGGAGCGAGCCGCACATAGGTGCCGTCACTCTGGAGCTTCCAGCTCTGCACATTGTCGGCAAGCTGCAGGTCAAGTGTGGCCTTGATGCGGCTTCGGATGGCGGGATCGAGCACCGGTACGAGCACTTCAATGCGGCCGTCGAGATTGCGCGGCATCAGGTCGGCTGAGCCGATGAGCAGGAACGGATCATCGTTGTTGCGGAACCAGTAGGCTCGAGCATGCTCCAAGAAGCGCCCGACGATGCTGACGACTTGAATATTGTCGCTGATGCCCGGAATATTCGGGCGCAGGCAGCAGATGCCGCGGACGATCAGAGAAATCTTCACGCCGGCTTGACTTGCTGCATAGAGCGCCTGAATGACGGCGCGGTCAACGAGCTGATTGCACTTAAAGATGATTTCGCCCTTGCCGGTTTTCTGGTGTTCTGCCGCCTCGCGCTCAATCGCAGCAACAATGGAACTGCGGGTACTGTGAGGCGAAACGACTAGACGGCGGTATGTCGTCTGATCCGAGTAGCCCGTCATCACGTTGAAGAGGTCGGAGACGTCAGCACAGATGGCCGCATTGGCCGTAAAGAGCGCATAGTCTGTATAAATCTTCGCGGTGGAAGGGTTGTAGTTGCCCGTTGAGATGTGAACGTACCGAGTCATGCCGTCGGCCTCGCGGCGCACGACAAGGCAGAGTTTGGCGTGAATCTTGAGACCGGCAAAGCCGTAGACGATGTTGACGCCGGCCTTTTCCATTTCCTCGGCCCAGTTGATGTTGCGTTCTTCGTCAAAGCGGGCTTTGAGTTCAACGACGGCCGTCACTTGTTTGCCGCGGCGTCGTGCATCGATTAGTGCGGCGACAATCGGACTGTTGCTGCCGCATCGATAGAGCGTCTGTTTGATGGCGACCACCTGAGGATCCGCAGCGGCGCGGCGAATAAAGTCGAGTACGCCGCTGAAGCTTTCATAGGGATGGTAGAGGAACACGTCTCGGGTTTTGATAGTGCCGAAGATGTCGCCCTCGGAAAAGAGCAGCGGTTCAAGTCCCTTATACGGCGCATCCTTCAGGGCAGGACGATCGAGACCGCTCAAAGCCATGAATTCCGACATGGCCATTGGGCCTTTGATGCGAAAGAGCTGGAACGGCAAAAGTTCGAGCTTATCCATCAGGAAGTTGGTCAGCGCAGCATCGGTGCCGGCTTCAATTTCAAGACGGATCACATCGCCGAAGCGGCGTTGGTCAACGAAGTCCTTGACGGCGGCTAAGAGGTCGTCAGCTTCATCCTCTTCAATTTCGATGTCGGTATTGCGGGTGATGCGGAAAACGCCCGACTTGACGACTTTGTGCCCGGGGAAGAGCTTGCCGAGATGTTCGCGAATTAAGTCTTCGAGCAGGATGATGTCGTCATCGCGCCCGGAGGAGTTGAAGCCCAGTTCAGCATAGGCAGATTCTTTCGTGCGGGGCACGAAGATGAAACGCGGCATGTTGTTGGGGCACTTGAGGCGCGCATAACGCATGCTGCCGTCAGCGGCTTCGAGCTCAACAATAAAGTTGAGCGACAGATTGGAAATGGTCGGGAACGGGTGCCCCGCATCGATGGCCTGCGGCGTGAGAATGGGATAAATCTCGTTGTCAAAGTATCCTTCAAGGAAGGTCTTCTGCTTTGCCGAGAGATTCTTCCACCGCCGGATGGCGATGTCTTTTTTAGCAAGCTCTGGCGCAAGCTTGTTTTTCCAGTGGTTCTGCGCTCTCGCGAGCATTCCGAGCACGCGGCGCCGAATTTCGGCGAGCTGCTTCACGGGCGGCAGGCCGTCAGCCGAAGTCGACGCCGCTCCCATCTTGTACTGACGAATAATGTTGGCCACGCGGACCATGAAGAATTCGTCAAGATTGTTGTGGAAAATGGCGAGGAACTTGAGCTGTTCAAGCAGCGGCACGCTCAGATCGCAGGCTTCTTCGAGCACCTTGCGGTCGAATTCAATCCAATTGAGCTCACGGTTAATGTAGAGCAGCGGATCGGAGAGGTCTGGCACGCCTTCTACGGGCGGCAGCGGGGGCGGCGCAGATTCGAGCGAAGCCGTACTGGAAGCGGAAACTTTGACCGCTTTGACTGTTTTTACGCTTTTCGCGCTTTTGACCGTCTTCGTGATTGTCTTTTTAGACGCCGTGCTGCGGCGGACTGCGGTCTTTTTGACTGCAGTGTGTTCGCTTTTCACTTCAGCTTCGGCAGGTTTGGCGTCTATTCCTGCGGGCTGGACAGCTGCAGGCTTGTCGGTCCTTGCTGTCGACTCTTTGGCTGCGGTTTCTGCACCCTCGGTCTGGAGTGCGGAAGCAGCTTTGCGGCTAAGGGTTGGTTTGTCTGACATCGAATGTTTTCACCGGGAATGAAAGCAGGTCTCATCTATTCTAAGCGCGCACCATTTCAAAACGATGAACCTGCAGTCTCTGACATATCTTGAGAAGACCGGCAGTGCGTCCGAGAGAGAGGGAAAGACCTCATTAAACGCTTTGGCCAATAAGCACATGGGAGCGCTGGCAGCGCTCCCATGACGGCTTTTGAAGATCGGTGAGGTCAGTGTCTCAGAATTTGTGTTCGCGCTTTTCGTGCATCTTCTGATACGTCTTCCAGACGTAGCCCACAAGAATGGGGCCCATAGCGGCAGCAACGACTCCGAGAATGAGGATTTTTGAAAGATTCTGCTGAATGAAAGGGATGTTGCCGAAAAGGTAGCCTGCACCAACGATCGATACCGCCCAGAGAATGGCGCCGAAGCCGCTGAAGAGTTCAAAGCGCAGACCATCCATGCGGGCTGCGCCGGCCACGAGAGGCGCGAAAGCGCGCACGATGGGAACGAATCGGGCAAGAACTACTGTTTTCCCGCCGTGTGAGAGATAGAAACTGTGGGCGTGCTCGAGCTTCTTGGCATCAATCCAATGAATACTGCCGTCATAAATTCGGTTGCCGAGCCATTTGCCAGTCGCATAACCTAGGGAATTCCCGAAGATTGCCCCCAAAATCACTGCCAGCATGATGAGCCATGGGCTGGCTGTGCCGGCTGCCGCAACGGTGCCTGCCACAAAAAGAAGCGAATCTCCCGGCAGAAACGACATGACAACGATGCCGGTCTCCAGGAAAAAGATCACGAACATTGCGATGTAGATAAGCGTGCCGTAGTCAGTGGCGATTGACACTAGAAAGTGGTCGGCGTTGGTAAAGAGCTCGACGATGAGTCCGAAGAGGTCCATGATCTTGAAAGTACAATTTTGTTTTGTGCGAAAGAGTCGAAGGGACTCGATGCTGTCTGCGGAGGCGGCTTAAGGGGAGTTGAACCGCAGCGATTCGAGCAGATCAGAAGTAGGCAGACAATGATAGCCGTTTGCTTCAACTAACTCTGATAGGCTGACGTCTCTTTGAATATCGCAGACTTCTGCCGTTCTGACCAAGACGGCAATACTTGCATACGTTTTTCTCATGCAGCCAAATCGTCCAATTGCAGAACTTTCGAGTCAGCTCATCAGTCAAATCGCCGCGGGTGAGGTGATTGAACGGCCGGCGTCCGTCGTCAAGGAACTTGTTGAAAATGCAGTGGATGCCGGAGCAGACCGCATTGAAGTGCGCATCGACGGGGGCGGGCTTTCACGGATTCTGGTGAGCGACAACGGCTGCGGTATTCCTAAAGCGGAATTGCCGCTGGCGGTGAAACGCCACGCGACGAGCAAAGTGGCCACACTCGCTGATCTGGAAGCAGCAACGACGCTGGGTTTTCGCGGGGAAGCACTGGCATCGGTCGACTCCGTTGCGGAACTCATCATTGAGTCAAAAGCCGCGGGTGCGGGCGAAGCCTGGCGCATTCAGCGCGGAGCCGTCGAGCCGGCGGGCGGGATGACCGGCGGAACGCGTGTAGAAGTGACGGATCTTTTTTACAAGACCCCTGCGCGGCGCAAATTCATGAAGTCCGAAAGTACGGAAACGGCGCATGTGACGGCGCAGATGGAACGCATCGCGCTAGCCAATCCGCAGGCCGCTTTTTCGCTTTATGCCAATGGGCGACGAGCCATGCAGCTTGAGGCCGAGTCTGCGGAAGACCGCATCAAGGCGCTGATGCCCAAGGATTTCAAAGAGGCTTGTCGTCCGGTATCGGCTGAGTCGGACGGTTGGAAGCTCACGGGATTGGTGGGGCTTCCCACCATTTCTCGTACGCGCGCGGACGGTCAATACCTATTTGTCAACGGCCGCTTCATTCGCGATCGAGTGATGAACCATGCGGTGCGGGCAGCCTATGCTGATGTGCTTCATGGTCAGGCTCAGCCGCTTTACTGCCTTTTTCTGACCATTCCGCCCGAAGAGGTGGATTCAAACGTGCATCCGACAAAGACAGAGGTGCGCTTTCGGGATTCGAGCCGCGTGCACAGCTTCATTCTGCATGCGGTTGAGGCGGCGCTTGCGCCGCCCCTCGCACAGGCGGCCGGCGGAGCAGCCGTTGTCCCGCTCGCCGATGCGTCTCTGGGCTCAGTTCCAGCGCGCCGCGAAGCAGCGCTTTTTGGCCGTTCTTCACTCGCCGAACCGCAAGAAGCCATTGCGACAAAAGTACCTGCGGACCATCCCAATGCGCTTTGGGGAGCTCCGCCAACCGGCACTGGATTTGAGCGTGCTGATTCTGAGCGTCCGGCGTCGGCTGCTTCCGGCAAACCGGTGCTGCAGCGTTTTCCCGCTGCTTATGGAGAGCGTCCAAAAGCCCCTTCGCCCGTTGCCGTAGCGGCAGCCATGAAGTTTTATGACCCCAATTCGTCTTCAGAGGAAGCACCCGAACCGAAATCTTTGGAGCCCCAGAAACTGCCGCAAATGGAGCAAGAGGAGCATCCAGCGCTTTTTACGCCGCTTCAGGCACAGTCAGACGGCAGGGGATTCCTTGGGCGTGCATTGGCGCAGGTAGCCGGTGTTTATATCTTGGCCGAAAACGCTTCTGGTCTTGTCATCGTGGACATGCATGCGGCTGCCGAACGCGTGCTTTATGAACGAATGAAGCGGGCCATGGCGGAGTCAAAGCTTGCGGTACAGGAGCTCTTGATGCCGCTGGTTGTGCGGGTGACGCCGGCACAGTACGCGGCATTTGAGGAATTTGAAAAGGGAGAAGTTTTTCCGGCTCTGGGCCTGATCTGCACGGGCGCAGATGAAGGGGCTGTGGCGCTTCGCGGCGTGCCGGCCATGATCGCTGAGGCCCCGTTGGGCGAACTGGAAGCACTCCTTCGAGAGGTACTCGACGATCTCGCAGAATTTGGTGCTTCAGAAGCGATGGATGTGCTGAAAAACCGCATTCTCTCCACCATGGCTTGTCACAATGCTTTCCGGGCCAACCGCAAACTTTCGCTGCCGGAAATGGACGCGCTTTTGCGCGACATGGAAAAAACGGAGCGCGCAGATCAATGCAATCACGGCAGGCCGACATGGACAACGCTTTCCATGACGGATCTCGATCGACTGTTTATGCGGGGCCGCTGATGACTGATCAGCCGATGAACATGGGTCAAGCAGCTGCGCCTCAGGCGTTCTTGCTTTTGGGGCCGACGGCTTCGGGGAAGTCCGCGCTCGCACTTGAGCTCGCCCGTTTGCTGCCGGTGGAAATCATTTCAATCGATTCTGCGCTGGTTTATCGAGGCATGGATATTGGAAGTGCAAAGCCGACATCCGTAGAGCTTCAAGCCGCGCCGCACCATTTGATCGATATTCGCGCAATCAACGAACCTTACAGCGCCGCAGATTTTGTGGCGGATGCTTCCCGGCTTGTTCGTGAAATTCGTGCTCGCGGCCGATTGCCGCTGATTGTGGGCGGCACAATGCTCTACGCCAAGGCCATTCGTGAGGGTATTGACGAAATGCCTTCTACCTCTCCAGAGGTTCGCAGCGCCGTCGCTGCAGAAGGTGCTGCCAAGGGGTGGCCTGCGATGCACGCGGAGCTCGCCAAGATTGATCCGGCCGCTGCAGAACGATTGGCTCCAAATGATAAACAGCGGATCGGCCGCGCTTTGGAAGTCTTTCGCATGACGGGAAAGCCCCTTTCACACTTTCATCGCAAAGCGCCGCATCCCGCTTTCCCGATGCTTACTGCGGCATTGGTGCCTGAAGATCGGGCTGCGCTGCATGAGCGCATTGAAGAGCGGTTTGACGCAATGCTCGCCGCAGGACTGCTCGATGAAGTCCGGCAGCTGATGGCGGAGCCGGGGTTTGATGCCAATTCCCCTGCCATGCGGGCAGTGGGGTACCGACAGGCTGTTCAATTTTTGGAAGGCCGCACGAACTATGCGGCATTTCGTTTGGCCGGCATCGCCGCTACGCGTCAGCTCGCTAAACGCCAGCTGACATGGCTGCGTTCAATGCCCGACGTTATCAAAATTGAACCCTTTGCACCGGACGCTTTTGAGACGCTCCTAAAGCTCGCGCAGCCGCTGGTGCCGGCAGGCTGACCGCTCATCAAACAAAAAGCGCTCCGACTGTAAAGGTCGGAGCGCTTTTTGAAACGCATGCCGTTCAGAGGTGCGGCCGATCAGAGCACGACGCAGGGGGCTTCGCCCGCCGGAAGCGTCGAGATTTCACCGATGCGGAATGCCTTTTCACCTTCGGCTTTGAAGGCTTCCATAGCGCGGTCAGCGTCTTCAGCGGAAACGATGACGACGAGACCGATGCCGTTATTGAAGACGCGGTACATCTCGTGACTGTCAATCTGACCTTTTTCTTCAAGCCACTCGAAGATCGCCGGGCGGGTCCAAGAGCTGCCGTCAATGCAGCACTGAACGCCTTCAGGAAGAACACGGGGTACGTTTTCAATCAGGCCGCCGCCGGTGATGTGGGCCATGCCCTTAATTTGCACCTTCTTCATGACAGAGAGCACTTGCTTGACGTAGATGCGGGTGGGTTCCATCGCACGGTCGGCAAGGGTCGCACCGTCAAAGGGCATCGACCAGTCGGCTCCGGCAACTTCCACGACCTTGCGCAGCAGCGAGAAGCCGTTGCTGTGCGGGCCGCTTGAAGCAAGACCGAGCACAACGTCGCCCGGTTTAATCGTCGTGCCGTCGATGATTTCGTCCTTTTCAACAACGCCCACTGCAAAGCCGGCGAGATCGTATTCGCCTTCGGGATACATGCCCGGCATTTCGGCAGTTTCGCCGCCGATCAGTGCGCATCCCGCGAGTTCGCAGCCCTTGGCCACACCTTTGACGACTCGTTCGGCGACATCCACGTCGAGCTTGCCGCAGGCATAGTAGTCGAGGAAGAAGAGGCTCTTGGCACCCTGCACGAGAATGTCATTTACGCTCATTGCTACGAGGTCCTGACCGACAGTGTCGTGACGGCCAAGTTGAAAGGCGAGCATGAGCTTCGTGCCGACGCCGTCGGTGCCGGTGACGAGAACCGGGTTGCGGTAGTCACGGCTTACTTCGAAAAGGGCGCCGAAGCCGCCGATCGATCCGAGCACGCCGGGGATCAGCGTGCGTTTGGCAGCGGGCTTGATGCGTTCAACGAGTTCATCGCCAGCGTCGATTGAAACGCCGGCAGCCGCGTAGGAGAGTTGGCTCATGAGGGCTCATCCAAAAGGAAAAACGCTCGTGCGCAAAGCAGGTCGGCCGGGAAGCCGAAAAGCACTGCAGGCTCCGGGGAAACGAAGGGCGCAGGAGCAGGTGAAAAACGTTGGGCGTGAGTATAAGACAAGCGCCTTCTTGAATACCTATCAGAAGCCTTATGAAGTTGCGCTGACGCACAAAGATATGGATGCATTGAAACCGACGAACGGCTCGAGAATGCTGACGAAAAACATTAAACTTCCATCCGCCCCGAATTTCCCCCGCCCCTTTACTCATCAGCTGACGCGTTTTCTTCACTCGTGCAACCGATCGCTCAAAATCCCGATCAATACCTTCTCGATCTGCCGGAACTGCAGGGACGGGATCGGCCGACCTTCGAAAACTTCGTGGTTGGCAGCAACAGCGAAGCTGCCGCTGCGCTCGCACGCATGGCGGCTGATGAGGGACCGAAGTTCCTGTATCTGTATGGTCCTCGCGGCGCAGGACTTTCGCATCTCCTGGAGGCCTATCTGCCGGGAACGGCCGCGGCGCTCTATCCCGTACCGATTTACCAGCCGGGCGTAAAACGTTATGCAGTGGACGACATTGACGCCTTAGACGAAGGCTATGCGCGGCAGCTGCTGCAGCTGCAAAACGCTGTCTATGTTGATCCTGACGCACGTCTGGTTTGTGCCGGCAGGCTGCCCCCGAAGGAGCTTAAGCTTCCTGCCGGCGTCATCAACCGCCTTTTGGGCGGTCTCTGCTATGCGGTAGAGCCGCTCAATGAGGAAGATCGCATTCGGGAGCTGGCTCGACAAGCGGCGCTTCGCGGCATACTGCTCACGCCCGACATCGGGCAGTGGATTTCTGCGCATCTGCCGCGCGATATGCGTTCACTCACCCGGGTAATGGATGTTGCCAATCAGATTGCACTGCATGCACAGCGCAAGGTGACGCTGCAGGTGATCCGGGAAGCTGCCCGTGCGGCCGGTATGGCTGAGGATGAAAGCATTGCGCAGCAGGGTGAAGCGCCGACTGCGCTCTTCGGTACAGGTCATTGATGACGTAATGAAGCTTGCTGTTTTTGATTTGGACCATACGCTTTTGCCGATTGATTCCGGCGATGCCTGGTCGCATTGGCTGGTGCGGAAAGCCGGTCTGGATGAAGAGAAGATCGGTGCTCAGATTGAGGCTTATGCGCAAGCGTATCGAACGGGTCATTTTGTTCCGCTGAGCTTCATTCGCTTTCAGTTTGGACTGCTCGCCGCACAAAAGCGCCAAGATTTGGAAGCCTGGCGGGCATCCTTTATTGACGAAGTGATTCGTCCCGCGGTGCGTCCGGAAGCGTTGCAACTTGTTGCTCAGCGGCGACTGGCAGGATACGAGGTGGTGCTCGCTACCGGAACACATCGTTTCGTTACGGCGCCTATTGCAGCGCTCTTTGGCATTCAGCATCTTATTGCCGCAACACCGGAGATTGGCTCTGACGGTGAATTCACGGGTGAACTCGTGGGGCTCGACAGCTATGGCGAAGGCAAACTTGCGCTGATCAAAAACTGGATGGCGAACCATGCGCCGAGCGGCGGTTTTGAGGCATTTGAAGGATGGAGTGATTCCATCAACGACAAGCCTCTTTTAGAATTCGCCGCGGGCTTTCAGCCGCACGGCCGGGCCGTTGCCGCAAATCCTGATCCGCAGCTCGCGCGTTTGGCGCTGGAGCGCGGATGGGAGGTGGCTTCGGTGTTTCGAAAATAAGAAAAAAGGAATCCCCATGTTTGATTCAATCGTTAGCCGCGTCCGCTCTTTTTTAGGTACTTCGGCCAACGTGGAGCCGCAGCGCGAACCGCGCATCATCCCTAAGGAAGTTCATGGGATTGATCCGGAACTTGTCGCCTGGCAGGCCAAACGCTGCTGTGAAGCGCTGCAGCGGCGCGGTTACCGCGCCTACATTGTGGGCGGAGCAGTGCGTGACTTGCTTCTCGGCGTGGCGCCGAAAGACTTTGATGTGGCCACCGATGCCACCCCGGAAGAAGTTAAACGTGCGCAAAAGCGCGCCATTATCATCGGCCGACGCTTTCGTCTCGTGCATGTGATTTTCGGGCAGGAAATCATTGAGTGCTCGACCTTTCGAGCGCTCGAAGGCGCCGGGGTGCGCAAAGACAGCAGCGGCAGAGTGATTTCCGACAACGTCTTCGGCGAAATGTGGGAGGATGCGGCTCGCCGCGACTTCACGATTAATGCGCTTTACTACGATCCTGCCACCGAAGAGATCTATGACTACCACCATGGTTTTGAGGATCTCGGCAAGAAACGGCTCCGTATGATCGGCAATCCCGAAGAACGCTACCGCGAAGATCCCGTTCGTATGATTCGCGCCGTGCGTATTTCGGCAAAACTGGGCTTTGCCATTGAACCGGCTACTGAACGTCCCATTGCTCGGATGGCAAAGCTTCTTTCAAATGTGCCTTCAGCGAGACTGGTCGATGAGGCGCTTAAGCTTCTGACCTGCGGACATGCTGTTGAATGCGTGTCGCGCTTGCGTAAGGAAGGGCTCGCCGAAGCCGTGCTGCCGACGCTCAACCGACTTTTAGCGACGCCGGACGGAGAGGCTTTCCTGATGCTCGCGCTTCGTCGTACCGACGAGCGTCTGGCCATTGGAAAGCGGATTTCACCTTTTTTCCTTTTCGCGACGCTGCTCTGGCCTCAGGTACGACTGCGCTGGCAGCATAACGAAGAGGTGCGGGGACTGCCTCGGCTGGCTGCACTCCACGACGCAGCCGTCGAAGTGCTCGAAACGGAATCTCATTCGCTCGCGATTCAGCGTCGTTTTCAGAGCGACATGCATGACCTGTGGGTTCTGCAGGCGCGTCTTGAAAGACGTACAGGCAAGTCTCCCTATTCTGTTATCAATCATCCGCGCTACCGCGCGGGCTACGATTTTCTGCTTTTGCGCGCGCAGATGGGAGAGGTGCCTGAGGCGCTTCCGGCGTGGTGGGATCATTTTGTGCAGGCCGACAGCGACGAACGCGCTGAAATGGTAAAGGCCGCCCAGATTGAAGCTCGTCAGACCGGAGAGGATGCTCGCCGCGGCCGCTGTGCCGCGCTGCAGGCCGGCAGTGATGCCCCGGCAGGTGAGGAGCGAGAACGCCGTCGACCGCGTCGTCGTCCTCGTCGTTCGCGAAGCCGTCGTCCTGTGGACCATGTCGGCAGCGGGAGTTCTGAATAATGCCTCGTGCCTGGATCAGTCTTGGCGCGAATCTCGGTCGCCCCCAAGCAACACTGACCGCTGCGGCCAAAGCACTTGAGCAGAGCGAAGGCATTGCTCATCTGAGGCTCTCGAGCTTTTACAGCACATCCCCGGTGGATTCCTCCGGACCGGACTACGTGAATGCCGCGGCAGCAGTGGACACGAATTGTTCGCCCGAGGCACTTCTGAAGCTTTTGCAGCGCATTGAATATGCTCATGGCCGCGTTCGGCCTGCGGGCGTACGCAATGCACCGCGAACGCTCGATTTGGATCTGCTCGCCTATGAGGGTGAGGTACGATCGACTGACGGGCTCACGCTTCCGCATCCCCGGATGTATGAGCGGCTCTTTGTGCTGGTGCCGCTCGCTGAAATTGAACCAAACTGGCGGAGTCCTGCCGGCCTTCCCATTGCAGAACTTATCGAGCAGGTCATCCGTAAAGATTCCACTCAACACATCCGCAAAATTTCCTAACTTGTGGCATACTTTCTTTCCTCCCCGGGTGGCGGAATGGTAGACGCAGCGGATTCAAAATCCGCCGGGTAAAACCGTGCGAGTTCGAGTCTCGCCCTGGGGACCAAAATGACGGCCCATACTGTCCCATGCAGTATGGGTTTTTCTTTTTTATCAATAAATTGACGTTTTTACCGTCCCAGCGCGTCCTAGCAAAACCCATGGAAGCGCAGAACTTTTAGCCCGTTTTTGAGCCCGCCTAAAAAGACATCAGCTAAATTAGCCTGTGAGCACCTCTCCATATGAGGCTAATCAGAAAAACAGGTGGGCTCGAATGTCTAGAAAAGCCAAAATTCTCACAGTGAAAGCCATAGATGCGGCGATTAGCACAATCAAGAAAGCCGAGCGCGATTCTCTAGAGTTGGGGGATGGTCATGCGCCGGGGCTAATCCTGACTCTCCGGAGAGGAGCACAGGGGCTAATTGCTTTTTGGGTGTACCGCAAGCAGAAAACAAAAAGCTTTCGCGGCTGTAAGTTGGGCTTAGGTAGCTATCCCGCCGTTTCGCTAGAGCAAGCTCGAAAGCAGGCCTTGACGTACGCTCAGCAAATTGCTGAAGGTATCGACCCGAAGAAAGCGCGGGATTGTGAGAGAGCTCAAAAGACCGAAGCGAGGCGTAAGGCTGAAGAAGAGGCTAGACGGGGAAAGCCTTTTCGAGAGGTTGCCTTGATGTGGCTTGATGCCGCTGATGCCGAAGGGGAGTTTGCTGATAACTCACGCGGTCGCGATAAAGCCGAAGGAGCCCTTCGAAAATGGGTGAATCCCGTGCTTGGGGATCGACCCGTAAATGAGATTGATCGGGCGGCGGTTGTTGAACTGATTCACTACAAAGATTTAGGTGCCATGCGAGATACGGAGCAGTATTGCCGCCGGATAGTGAACAAGGTATGCACGTGGGCTACGGTGCATGGCTATCGAGACGAAAGCCGCAACCCGTGCCCCGCTTCAATGAGGGACCCACTGTTAGCAACTGCCTGTAAAGGGCTAGTGAAAAAACGGCCGCCAAAGGGTCATAACCCGGCATTGCCGCCTGAGTGCATGCCTGAGTTTATGGCTCAGTTGAACAAGCTTGATACGGTGGGTGCTAAAGCTCTCGCCTTCATGATCCTTACATGCGCTCGGCAAGATTCGATCTGCCATGATGAAAAGGGCGACGGTACTTATCTGGGGCTTCGCTGGGAGCATATTGACCTGACTAAAGGCATATGGCATCAGCCGAGAGACTGGACGAAAACAAAGCGAGACGCAGGCATGACCCTCATGCTCTCTTCTTACGCAAAGTCGTTGCTGATGAGCTTGCCGCGCTTCGAAGGGGAGCCGTATGTGTTTTCAAGTGCCAAATCAAAGGGGCATTCGATTGGTTTAGGGACAATGGGAAGCGTGATCCGCGGAATGAATCGTGCTCGAGAGCAATTAGGTATGGCTCTCTTCATAGACCCCCAACAAAACAGAGAGGTTGTTCCTCATGGAATGCGAACATGTTTCCGATCTTGGTTGAAACATGCCGCTTTGCATGGATTGAGGTTTGATCCTGAGTTAGCTGAACTTTGCTTAGACCATGTTGACGGCGATAAGTTCGGCGGCGCTTATAACCGTATGGGTCTCTCTGAAGAGGATGACAAAGAGCGTCTCAAAATCATGGAAGCATGGGGCCGCTACTGCATGGAAGGCAAATGGCCCGATGAAGAGTGACGTCGGGGCGGAAAGCGCCTGAACCACCGTAGTGATAAATCTGAAGCCCTGCCTAACCACGGGGCTTTTTTTCTTGCTCAATGGTATCTGTTTTTGAGAGAATCTATCAATATCTAATATAACATTATGTTACTTGCTAAATAACTTTTGCTCTTTAAACTTAGCTTTTCCCACGTCGGTAGCTCGAAAAATCGACCTCAAAGTTCAGATATTACTTTTCGAGTGGGAAATGTGGGAAATGTGGGAAACCTAGAGGCACAGTGAATTCCACTTCCCACTTTTTTTTGTAAAAGTGGGAAATTGGGGAAAAATGAGGGTTAACCCGTATTTCTAAATGTAACGATGATAGGCAGAAAAAAGTTATCTAAATCTCTCATTCGGAGTGACTTTCTACCGATGATGGCCGCATGCCCGGCGGCGATGGCGTTCAACGCGCGCCCGCATCAATCACCGGCGGGATATGCGTTTGCCGGGGGCTTATCCGATGGAGGATGACTTCGGCGGGTTCTCCCATCGAACTTGCCCTTAGCGGGTCGGGGTAACCTCAATATCCGGCTAGCTGTAGGGTGCGAAATTTTGTTTTTGCATGGGGATAACGGGGCCTCGCTTTCGGGGTTAAAGCACGGAGAAAGCACGGAAAGATGTTGTTCGGCGCTGATGGCCTGATGGTCTTATTCCGGCGGTTTGAACTTGCTACGAGGGTTTCTGAAGTTCGCTGGAGGGAAACAAAGTTCAGGCACAGTTAAGGAGGCCTCAGAAACTATCAGAGAAACTTTTGTGCATGCCCGGATTCCTTGATTTGACGCGGCGCGGGCGGCGATTCATCTTCACTGAAAATGCAGGGTATCGAATGGCAGAAAATATGAAAGATTTCGACGGCGAGCATGCATGAAAAGTTTTCCGCGAGAAACCTGCAGTCGTTACGGCTTCGGGTTCGATACCGGGGCAGAAAGTTAAGTTTTGTTAAGGTCGCGCCGGTTTCTCGGTGAGTTGATGGGCGAGAAATTGCAGAATTTGCCGAGGCCATAAAAAGAGGAGAATCCGAATTTTCTGCAACAGTCCGTGCGCACGCGCGAAGGTTCTGCTTGCCGCCATTTTCTAAATTTTTAGAAAATGCTTCGACCTTTCTCTTTTGGGGGCTTTTGGGCGCATAGGGGGCGCATGTGCTCTCTTACTGTCCGTAGTGAATCGCCTATGACTTTGGCGGTTTGACTGCAGGTTGAGCGCCGGGGTTTGAATATTCGCCAAAATTGGCGTTTAGAGATAAATCAGGAAGTTGCTCGATAAGTGCTTGATTTCTTCCGTAAGGGAAAAATTCCCCTCACGGAGGGGAGATACGGCCGACGTTAATCCAGTTTTGGATTTACCTTAGAAATCAAGCATTACGCAAAATTGCGCGATGGTCTGAAACCGTGTGCGCAAAAATGCGCAGACGGTGGGGGCTTTGATCGTCTCCTCAATTTTGAGGTTACGTGAGAAATCAAGTAGTTATGCGGCCGCTGTCTGCTCAAAATTGAGGCGACAGGGGTAGGGCGGGTCAAAAGTCGCTGAGAAACCATTCCGAGACCGCGCCCCTACCTATTTTTATGCGCGTGCAAAATCGGCTCCCTTACGGATGACTCCTTGAATCGTTCATTCTGTGCGCCCCGCCTCCCGGCGTCGATCAATGATTAGCCCGATGCTTCGCGCGCGCGTGCGTGTGCGAGGGTGAACCGTTACGGGGAGGAATGACGAATTTGACGAGTCCTTAAAAAAGGGGCGACGCTCCGCATATCTTTCGACAGGATCATTTCACGGAGGAAGCCGCCCGATTTTTGCGCTCGGTCCGCGCGCGCGTGCGAAGGAGATTCGGGAAGAGACTGCTTCGGCTGAAGATTGCCGGGATTCTTCGCAAGCATTGATCCAGTCTGCAGGGGCCGCTCGTCAATCCGGCGTCATCATCCCGGCGGATTGAACTACCGAGCATTCCTCGGTTGTTGGGCAGGAGCGCTATTTGTCTTCCTGTCTGTTCTCGCATTCTCTGCGCAGAGCGGCATACATTTCGGGCAGTCCTTCGGGAATACGTTCTCGCGTGTTCAGGTCTACGACGTCCGTTGGCTTTTCCCCGAGCGTATCTCGGATGAAGATTCGTGCCTTATCGTCACCGCCCTTCGCTTGCTGAATGGCCGTCGCAACGATTGCTTCGGCGTTGGTCTGCCGGCTTTCGTCCGTGAGCTCAAGGGCGATCTGAATGAGCTCCTTGAAAGTCTTTCTTCGGCGTCGCGTCTCACCTGAGGCAATACCGCCCTTCCTGCTGGCGGCGAGATGTTCTTCCTTCGATAGCTTTGAAAACGCCCTCAGATTTTGATCGTTCGCCATGACATTCACTCCTAAGCACTATCTCTTGTTCCTCTCGACAGGAATTCTACTAAGGGCGGTATGTGCAGAAATTGCACCTACTGATAAAGGGCTTCAGTAGCTTGCTTGAGAGATCGCCCGAGCTTTCGCGCAAATTTGCGCTAAAGATCGTCTCGGCTTGAAAGCCACGAGTATGTCCCGGCGCTCGATGGCGGCGCTTCTAGAGGCCATAGCGTCGAACTGCAAGGCGGATCGAACTTTCAAGGATTTCTTGATAGTTGGCTGGCAGTCCCGGCGGCGTCCAGTCGAATCAAGTTGTCAAGGATTCCTTTACAGCTGAATCGGTGCCGGTCATTCCCAGTCAAGGACACCCGGTTGGTCTTTTTCTAAAAATTCAGAAAAAGGCCGCTCTCCGACTGAGGTGTTGCGAGCTGAAAAACGTGTTCGATCGCAAGAAACGATGCTTCGCACGCACGCGCAAGCGCGCGAAGGTGAATCTCCTTGAGCTTGCTATAAAAATCGGGGTTATCCACAAAAAATAGAGCGCAATCGCACGGCATGAGTTACGATGATCTGCAGGGAGGCGCACCGTCGGGAGTAATTACCCCGTCGGGCCCGACCTTTCGCCGTCTCGCTGGTCGGGCGCGCCCTCCCTCTTATAAGAATGAAATTCAACGCGAGCGAGGCGGGAAGAGATGGGCTATGAGTCAAGAGACTCAAAAGATAGAGTCCGACCCGATCGAACTTGAGCTCGAATGTTTAGCGAAGCAAAGAACATTATCAATCCATGAGTGTGCCTGTTTATTAGCTCGTGTTCCAACGGATGATTGGCAAGGTTATTACGAGAAATGGCATCCATTTGAGAGATTAATTATTTCCCATCTTCTTTGGGTTCCGGTGGAAGAAGACGATGATGAGGTACCTTTCTAATGTCTAACGGAAAAAATGCGTATCTCATGGAAGAACGTAGTTCTAACTCCCCCCGCCTTGTTGAAAATTTACGTTTTTCTCGAGAAGCTTTTATAAAGCTTTGCTTACAAGAACATATTCCTATGCCGAAACAATGGCAGGCTCTAGCCAATGATATGGCCGAGAAAGAACGAGAACGGCGCTTTCCGAATCGTTGTAGCGTTCAGGAAGCGTGCGTTCTAATGGCAGGAGACGAATTAGATACGGCTGAAAAGTACGATACCGGAGATATTCGATTTACTGCAGAACAAAATGCTTTATATGAGAACTTAACAAAGAAAATACAAAAAACGGATTTTTCATATTCTTTTGATGGTGAGATATGGAAAAATCCGGGAAATGTTTATGAGCCATATGAAGCGGTTTTTAGCAGGGAAACGTATTGGAAATGGTTCAAAGAAAACCCAATGGGCTTTAATGATCCTCCTTGGTTTAATGGACTGCAGATCGATAATGAAAAAGATGAAATCAATCTCAGTGGATTGAGCAAAAATGAGGATGATCTGATTTCATATTTGAAAGAATGGAATCCTTTAATTAAAAAGGTTATTCCCATTATTTTGATATGGAGAAGCCGTCCCGATGGTGAAAGGAAAACCGCGAAAACCTTGTTAGACGCTTTGAATTACGCGGCCAAAAAAGATGGGTGGGGAACAGGAAACCCGGTAAAGCTGGGAGAAGATAGACCATTGTCAAAAAATCAAGTGCTCGCAATTCAGACACTGTTGTTGCCCTCTGATGGTGGTCCCGGAGCGGGGAAGAAAAAGTCAATCGATCTTGAAGATGCCTATAAAGCATCTTGCGACGCACAGAACCCCAAAAGGAAACGAAAGGGAGTGATAGATCCGAAATAAAATTTTCGGCCTTGATGAGGGGATTCCGCAATAGGGATCCCCTTTCTTATTTCTACTGTAGCAGTAGCGAAGACGTGATTCTTACGGGGTGGCTGGTGGCTAGCTGAGAGGGCAAAACGGTACCCCTATTTTGAAAAGGGTAGATCTATTTTTTCAGCCTGAACGGTCGTGATAATTCGCCTTGAGCCGAAGGAGTTCACTTTCGGTCAAATTGATTTAATTGGAATTATTATGACCAATACTCGTAAAAATATCTGCCTTGATAATGAAGGCGAAAATATCAAATCCAATAATCGATGCAATCCATCGGCTGATACTCGTCGAATTGCACGCCTTGATAATGGCGCTTCAATCTGGAATCCCGTCCCTCTGATTTCTGCGGAGCGCTTGGCAGAACTTGAAAAAGAGCATGCTGGTTTTCTCCGACTGAAGCAGGTTGTTGAGCTCTCGGGCAAGAGCAAGTCTCAGATTTATCGCGGCGGTCGGGATGGCACCTTCCCGATGTGGGTGCGTATTGGAGCGAACTCAACGGGCTGGCGTGCGTGGGAGGTGCATGCGTGGATCGAAAGCCGTCCTTATGCGTGCGACGAAACTAGCGCGGCGTGAGGAGGCGATCATGAAGAGATTCAATAAGCGCCCGACCGAAGGAGCGGTTGCTCGTCTTCTGGATGCATATCGTCCGGCACCGATGCTCAGCACCGCGTGCCGTCATTCAATCCGGGACTATGCCCACGAACATGGCCTCAGAATGAGTTCTGTGACGCGCTCTTTCCGTCGCATGCTGAAGGCTGTTCCGTCTATCGGAGAACACGTCGAGGCCGAGCGCCGGGCGAACGTCTACGGCGGTCCGTCCTTCATTGACTACCGGCTGGATGACGTGGGCTTGCTCGCATGGCTCTATTGGCGTGAGGTGAATGGCCGTCTCCCCGAAGGACTCTTCGATGGGAGGAAACGAGATGAGTAACCCCACAAAGAATGAGGCCGCAAAGAGCACTGTTGATTTCGAACTTTCCACGGCAGAAAACAACGGCGCTTCAGGTAACGGCCTCACTTCCGAGAATACCCTCGTCCAGTCAGACCATGTTGGCGAAAAAGCCCGCGCTTGCGGTATCATCGTCTCGCCTCGTCGCATGATGAGGTACGGGGGTAGGAGCCCGTATGACTATCGGCGGATAGCCGCCGCGCCCAGCTTCTCGCAAGCACGCGGCGTTTCTTTTGGGACGTTCGGTAATTTCTTACCGAGCGGATCGAACCTCATAAGGACGTTCGCTAAAAATTTCGCGAACGCTATCCGTAAACACGGCATTGTTGCGTCCATCGATTTCATGGGTGCACCGTGCGGGGAGCTTTCGAGCTCGCCGTTTCCGATAGAACGGTACTTCCTACACCTGCACGGTGCCGCCCGCCCCGTAGGAAGGGCAGACGGCTTCGACAATCTATCTATCGGAGCCCCGGCCATGACGCTTCATGACGCCGCTAGTGTGCACGCACACGCTCATACCATCGGAGCATCTTCGCTCCGCTCTTTCCTTTCCATCCTCTCTTGCGGTAACATTCGTTTGCCTGCTCGCATGAGCGGGCGCAGGCTTGGCGGCCTGCTGAAACAGAGGCGGATGACCGCCGCGCCCTGCTTCTCGAAAGCACGCGGCGTTTCTTTTAAGGTAAGCACCTTTCCGGGTGTAGATGCACCTTCCAGCGTCATTCGTCATCCCGGTCGAATTGCGCCCTCAGAATTCGTAATGGGCGCGCCGGGTGGGGAGCTTTCGAGCTCGCCGTTACCTCTGTTACGGTCCGCCAACCTGCCCGGCGTCGCTCACCTCTTGGCGGAGGTGAGTGGCTTCAGCAATCCGAACAGAGGGAATTCGGCCATGAATAAGCATGAAGCCGTCAATGCGCCTGCACGCGCACTCAATCTTGGACTCTGCAAAGTCCTCAATCTCATCAATTGTTTCACCGGCAAGGCTGGTTACGTTCAGCCGTTAGGGAGCTATCCAGCTACGGGCCCGGGGATGCGTCTGCCTTCTATCTGGAAGGTGAATCCTGAACTCTTAGAGCTTGCTCGGGTGGAAGCGAATCGCGCCGCCGCTTCGATGGAGGTGCGCCATGCGTAAGTTCATTTCCTCCGACATTGCGGACCATGCGGCGAATGAGCTGAATTTCTCGCTTCAGGTCTGTCTTAAAGCCTGTTTCTCTGATGATCCCCGGCGCGTCTCTGAAATCGGTGCCCGGCTCGATGATCTTGAGATGCAGAAACGGGAAGCCTTTGAATGCATCCGTGAGCTGAATGTCCGGCGGATGAAAACGAAGGTTGAGCGGGAAGCGCGAGACGTTCAGGCGTTGAGGCTTCTTCTCGCTCTCGATGATCTCACGATGATGATGCGCGCTCGCTATGAGCGTGCTTGCCGTGAACTCAGAAAGGAGGCGCGTCATGAGCATGAATAAAACCCCCGTACTCGCCTCTATGGAGGAAGCATGTCGCGCGGTGCAGATTGAGCTTAAGAAGGAGCCCCGCCCCGGTGCATGGTCTCTCGCTGATGCGGTGGATGGCGAACGAGTGGGCAAGGGAGCCGGGCGCATTTACGTCTTCCCGGATGGAAAGGGCGGCATTGCGTGGAATTGGCGGTTAGGCGGAGCTCAGGCCATCTGGTTCATTGACGCGGATAAAAAGCTGTCCGACTCCGAAATGAAGAAGCTTCGGCGTCAAGCAGACCTCGTAATGAAGGAGGCTGAAGAGCAGAGACAAAGGCGGCATACGGAGGTTGCTTGCTTCGCAGAATCTCTTCTTGCTGATGCCGTATCGGCTGTATCCGTCGGTCATGGATATCTGAAGCTCAAGCGTGTGCGCCCTGTAGCGGGGCTATGGGTAATGGATGCGGCGGAGATTCAGGCCCGGTTCAATGCGTTCTTCAGGGATGAGCCTCGTACCTTATGGGACAGCCGTGCCGGGCGTCCCATGGCGGACCCCGTGCTGATGGTTCCTCTCTACATCGGGAAGAACTTTTCCTCGGTGAGTTCAATCGAATTCATCAGTGAATGCGGTGGCAAATACACGCTTCCCGAAGCACGCGCGGCGGGGGCCTGTTGGGTTCCTGAAGCCTTGAGGAAGGGTGCTCCGCTTCCTGAACGTATCGGCGTTGCCGAAGGGCTAGCGACGGCCCTCAGCGTCTCTCAGGTAAAGGGCTTCCCGGTTGCGGCGGCCCGTTCATGCGGGAACCTGAAAGCCGCGGCGCAGGCGCTGAAGCTTCAGTTCTTCGGTGTTCGGCTGATTGTTTTAGGTGACAAAGGCAACGGCGAAGAGAAAGCGCGGGAAGTGGCGCAATACGCACGAACGGCGGTTGCTGTGCCCTCTTTCTCTGACCAGCAGAGGGCGCGATTCAGACAGATCACGGGGAGCAATTCCGCTCCGACCGACTTCAATGACTACTACATTGCGACGGGGAAGCTATGAACGATCTTGAGCATGCAAAAGAAAAGGCCCTGAGCGGGGAGCTCAAGGCCACGAATGAAACTATCAACGCGGAAACCATTGTAAAGGATGATGCGGCGAATGTTTCTTCGGAAAAGCCCGATGTTGATCCTATCGATGCGGAGGACAACTCCGCCGAAGATAGCTCCCTGAGGGAATGGGCCGTAAATTCTGATGGCTCGGAGTCGTTTGAGGCGGATGACAATACGCGATTTATTCGTAAGGCCCCCGGTATCTACGTTGAAAAGCGCATTAAAGATGAATGGATGGTACCGCGCCGAATCTGTGGGCCGCTGAGGGTAGCGGCAACCGCCGTGAATCGAGACTCGGATAACTGGATGCTGAAGCTATCTTGGATGGATGCGAGAGGTTTTACGCACAGCAAGGTTATTTCAAAGGGCGATTTGTCTGAAGGGAAAAAGGTGGTGCGTCTTCTTCTTGAGGGCGGACTAGACATTGACGCCCTCAGTTCTCAGACAGGCAATACCGATGTCATTAAATTCCTTTTGAAACACCCCGTGGAAAAGTGGCTTATCAGCATTGAGCGCACGGGGTGGGGGACCCCCGGTAAGTGGCTCATTCTTCCCGATGGAACGATAGTAGGGACGCCCGAAGAAGAGATCCTGTTTACCGGCGACAGGTTCATGCCGTTTTATGAAGCGCGGGGAACGCTTGAGGAATGGCAGAAGAGTGTTGCAAAGCCTGCGACGAAGTCGAGCCGTATAGCCTTCGCAATCTGCGCGGCGTTCGCTCCCCTGCTCCTTAAGTTTGCGTCCGCCTGCGAAGGTGGCTTCCACTTTATTGGGAAAACGGGTTGCGGCAAGTCTTCAAGCCTGCGCGCGGGGTTGAGTGTGTGGAGCTTCGCCGATCACACGCAACCGGGGTGCGAACTTGGATCATGGAAAACCACCGAGGTAGGCATTGAGACCTTCGCAGACAGGCATAGCAATTGGCCTATGTTTCTCGATGAACTCGGCTCCGCAAAGGCATCGGATGTAAAGAACCTTCCCGCGCTGATTTACATGCTCGTAAACGGGCAGGGGAAGCGCCGGGGCAATCGAGCACTGAAAGCCGCTCGCCCGATGTCATGGAGTGCATTCTTTCTTTCGACCGGCGAACTTACGCTGGAGGAAATGGCGGCAAGACAGAATATTCCCGTTGACGGCGGTGTAAAGGTAAGACTTGCAAACATTCCGGCGGTACCCGATAACGTAAAGGACGGAGTTTGCGACTTCCTCGCCCCCGGCGAAGACTGGATGAAGGTCGTTGGGGATATCAGCGAGGCCGCCTCTCGAAAGTGTTATGGCACGGCGGGCCCTGAGTTCGCACGCCGATTGATTGAACACATTGAAACCAACGGCGGGGTTGAGACCTTTAAGAGGCGACTATCCAACCGTCTGAAAGAGTGGATAGATAAAAGCGCCCCGAACGCACCTCAGGAAGTTCGGCGCGTGGGAAGGCGATTCGCCCTTGTCGCTATGGCGGGGGAGATTGCTACGGCCCTAGGCGTCCTTCCTTGGGATAGTGAAACGGCGTCAATGTTCGCGCGCATCTGCTTCGAATCTTGGCGGCGAGAGTATGAGCAAGCTGAAAGCGATGGCGATGCTAAGGGCGTTCCTCTGGCTATTTTCCGTGCGTACCCTTCGAAATTCGCTATTGGGTATGAGGGTACGGGCCAAATCGAGGTAATGAACGAAACCGAACCTTTTATCGGCTACTCAATCCTTGAGGAAAAGAACGGTGAGCCCGTTCGCATGTTTCTGGTCCCTGCGTCTTTCGATCAGGAAGCCCGAAAACTTGGTCATTCCGGGAAAAACGTCGTTCGGGCCTTTCGAGATGCCGGGTTACTGATCAATGGGAAAAAAGATGGCCCGCGGCGGCTAGCCTCTCGGTTCTATAAACCGCCGTATAAAAGCATGAGTCACGGCCCCTTCTATGCGTTTTGGGTAACCTCGGAAATGAAAGACAAATACGAGAGTGCCTCAACTTTTAAGGGGGTGAGATGACACCTCGACAGGAAGACTTCGAAGAGCGGGCGGCGATTCTGGAATTCGACGCCGGGATGAGTCGAGAGGAAGCCGAAAAGGAGGCGCGCCGCTTGACCGGCTATGAAGGGTGGTAGCGGGGACGGGATGCCGGATCAATGCTTTGCTTCAAGTGGGCACCGGTGCCCGGCTCTATGACCGCCAATAAGAAAAAGCCCTTCAGGCGATGAACCTGAGGGGCTTTTGTCGTGTGCCCGGCATGGGCGATTTCTATAGGGTGAAAGTCCCGATGAGCAGGAGGTAGTGCCAAGCTCACAGCCAGAGGCAAGGGTGTCCGTCGTGAGGCGGAATCTGAAAGAAGCCCGAGGCAAACCACTGACCTGACGTACAGAAACTTCATCAGGCGCATGAGAGGGGATAAGTCTGCGACAGAAGACGAAGTCCAACAACTACCCGGACCTTTCGGCGTAAATGAAGCAGGTGCATGGTGGGAAAGAAATCGTTCTTACCCGGGGAGGCCTCACGGACGCGGTTTACCGCGGAGTAAAGCTTGCCGTGAGGAGTCAGCCGAGGTCGTAGTAGGCACGCTGGAGGGCGAGCTGAAGGACCGAACTTAGTATGGATATTGATTCCGGAGGACCCGAAGGAAACAACCCTAGAAAACATAAGACCCTGCCCGCGAGCAATTAGGAACGGAAGTCCGAACGGCCGTGCAAGCAGGAGGGTGCCGGAAGGGATTCACGGAAAGAGAAACTCCGCAGACAAACGCAATGAATGGAATCACACTTGAGCTAATACTCGAGCGCAGGAACCTCAGCCAGGCCCTTGACAGGGGCGAGAGAAACGATGGCGCCTCGGGAGTAGACGGAATGCGCACGGATGAACTCCGCCAGCACATTTGTCGTCACCCGCACGAGCTCACGGAAGCGATCCGGGCCGGGACATACCGACCCTCTCCAGTCCTGCGTACCGAAATTCCAAAGGAGGAATCCGGCAAGTTCAGAGAATTGGGCATTCCCACCGTGCAGGACCGGCTGGTTCAGCAGGCCATTGCACAGGTACTCAGCTTCTACTACGACCCTACTTTCTCCACCCGAAGCCATGGTTTCAGGCCGAACGAGAAAGCGCACAACGCGATCTATGACGTGCTGGACGCGGCTGACAAGGGATACAGATGGGTCGTGGATATGGACCTCGAAAAGTTCTTTGACACGATAAACCACGCGAAAATGGTGCAGATACTCTCCGAGAGAATCGAGGATGGCAGAGTCATCTCGCTCATCCATAAATTTCTCAGAGCGGACGTGCAACTGAAGAATGGACACGTGGAAAAGCGGGACAAAGGAGCGCCGCAGGGCGGTCCGCTCTCGCCGATACTGGCGAACATTCTGCTCGACAAGCTCGACAAGGAGATTGAAGCCCGAGGACTGAGGCACTCCAGATACGCAGACGACATGGTGATCTTCTGCAAAACAAAGAGGGCCGCAGAACGAGTGTGCGCATCAATCACAGAATTTATCGAGAAGAAGCTCCTGTTGAAGGTTAACCGAGACAAAACCAAGGTTTGCCACATCGCGAACAGCGAGTTGAAATTCCTTGGGTACGGTTTCTATTACGACAGAGCAAAGCATCGCATCCTGCCGAGGCTACACCGGAAGACAAGGGCCAAATTTAAGAAGGCAGTTGAGGAGCGGACTCAGCGCACAACGGGGAAAAGTCTGAAGGACTATACAACCGACCTGAGGAAGTACATCATCGGCTGGTTCAACTTCTATAAGCTGGCGCAGTTCAAAGGTTGGGCAAGGGAGATCGACCAATGGATCCGGAGAAGGATCCGGATGATCTACTGGAAGCGATGGAAGAAGATCCGTACGAAGTACGAGACTCTCAAGAAACGAGGTATCGACAAGCAGAAAGCATGGGAATGGGCAAACACCAGTAAGAAATACTGGCGAGTCGCTTGCAGTCCCATACTACACCTAGCCCTTGGCGACGCCTTCCTTGAGAAGCAGGGATGGACTTGGATTGGACTAGCAGGGGCCCCAGTGGAATGGAGTGCATGTTAGGCCGTTAAGCCTTGATACTAGGAACCGCCGTATACGGAACCGTACGTACGGTGGTGTGGGAGGTCGGCATGGGAACTAATCCCATGCCTCCTACCCGATACGGTGGAATGGTGGAACAAACGTAGGGAAGATACGGCAAATACATTAGGTGATAACCCTCGATTTTCCCCGTTTCCCCATTTTTGCAAAACAAAGTGGGAAGTGCAACACATTGATATTCAATGATTTCCCACATTTTCCACAATTCCCACTCGAAAAATAGTATCTCTACTTTTAGATGGAAAAATGCTCTCTCAAAACTATCGGTTGAAACGTGACCGGCGATTCTGGAATCCGACGCCGGGATGAGTCGAGAGGAAGCCGAGAGGGAGGCCCGGCGGTTAACCGGGTATGAAGGTTGGTAGCGGGGCCGGGATGCCGGATCAATGCTTCGCTTCAAGTGGGCACCGGTGCCCGGCTCTATGACCGCCAATAAGAAAAAGCCCTTCAGGCGATGAACCTGAGGGGCTTTCTCTTTGGTACAGTTGCGACTCGAAAGCCCTGTTTAGGACTCTAAGAATGTCTAAGGGTTTCCCCGTAGCGCGGAACTTTAAGCCCAGTTTTGAGCCCACCTAAACGAAGGTGCTAGAAATTTTGCAGGAAAATCATTCGATTTATGGTCTCTCTCTGGGACCAAATGATGATCCCGAGCTGTTTTTGACGGCTCGGGATTTTTTACATTTCAAGGATTTAGATGAGAACTTTGTTTACGGGAGTTCGTATGAGTTCGCCTGCTTGCGCTCTTGGTGAGTACGCTCATGAGTCCTTTTTTGTTGATGTGTGCTTATTTTGTTCCGCGGGGTACTCAAAAAACTGGAAAGAATGCAGAACCAGACGCCCTTTGCGACCGCTGGCGCATGGCTAAGACCGACGCCCGAAGGCGGTGCAGTCAAGAGCTAAATGCCGGGAGGAATGAATTGTTGTACGTATACAACATGATTCCATATAGCTCTTTTATTTGAAGATTACCGCTCTTTGACTGACGCACAGTAAAAATCGTCGATTTTTAGTTATTGGCGGAATACGAGAAATCTCGATTTGCCGAAATAAAGTGTGTTTTCACCTATGATTGGCGGACTGTTGACGTGTCAACAGGCAAAAAATCAAACCAAAGGGACTTTCTCATGCAAATTCGCGTAATTTTTGCGGCCGTTGCTGCTGTGGCCATTCTTGCTGGCTGCGCCGCCGGGAATGATCGACTTCGCAATTTGAACTCTCAGCAGATTGCTGAGCAAATTGTGGATACCCAGACGAATCGTCAGGATGTCGTGGCACTGCTTGGTGAACCGAATACCACGCAGCAGGAAGCCGATGGCACCAAAGTGCTTGAATACACTTGGGTTCGTTCGCGTCCTTCGGCCAAGAACTTCATTCCGCTTAATCCGATTGATGAATTCCCGACGACCAAGAAAAGCCTGCGCGTTTGGATCGATGACAACGATCGCGTTGTGAAGCATGAATATTCAGGCGTCTTTTATGTTTATCGCAAGCCGCTGATCGGTTCGAATTCCACGCACAGCATGCGCCCGCTCACACAGGAAGAGCTCGACGGTCTTGCGGATCCGACGGAAGAAGCTGCCGCTGACAAGGAATAACTCATGCAGCGACGTACATTCATGACGGCTGCTTTGGCGACGGCAGTACTTTCGCTCGCCGGCTGTGCAGCACAGACACGGGCGGACACGGATATGCCCGCCGAAGCTTTTACGCCCGAGGGTGCCAGACGGTATTTGGCAAAGTGCCGAACCGCTCGAGAAGCCATTCAGGTTTATGGTGATCCCGAACGCACGATGAAGAGCAATACTCGCCCGTCGCAAAAGGGGTTTGTCTGGGAGTGGGTTGGCGTTCGTCCGAGTTTTCTCGCAGACAAAGATAAACGGAGCTCCTGTACGCCGACGGTAAAGCGGGAACTTCATGTCTGGTGCGGTTCTGGCGGTGAGATCGTTGATATTGAAGTCGTCGGCTTCTTCTACACGCAGGTGAAGCTGCCGGCGTTATCGCCGATTTTTGCCGAGCTTCGGGCCTTGAATGCCGATGAGCTGCAGTCGCTCAAAGTGCCCGTTGCTTCGGGTGAGGTACTCGAGGAATACAACGCTTACTACGCTCGCCAGTAGTTCGTTCGATTGCCGTATAAAAGGCGAAAGCCCGAAGGTATGCACACTCCTTCGGGCTTTCGTTTGTTCGGCGATGCTTTATGCGTGCTGCGCAATCGAATTAAGGAATGCCGCGATATCGCGCATTTCATTCGCACAGACTTCATGATCTATGGGATAAGTGCGCGTTATGAGCGTGGGGTCGATTTGCGCAATGACTTCAGCACTGCGTTCAGCCATGACGGCCGGCACCACGGAGTCGAAGTCGCCGTGCGCAATGAAGATCGGCGTGCGGCGAGCTGCCGGGGCAGCTTCGGAGAAGAGCCGGCCGGCAAGCGGCAGGTAACCCGAGAGCGCACAAATGCCGCCGATGGGTCTGGCCAGCCGCAGTCCCGTAAAGAGTGAGATCGCTGCGCCTTGGGAGAAGCCGCCGAGCACAATAGTATGGCGAGGCACACCTTCCGCTTCAAGTTCGTCAATCAATTGGGCAACACGAGCGGAGGACGCACGAATGCCGAACTCATCCTCGGCATCGTCAATGTTTCGGCCGGGAATATCGTACCAGGCACGCAGCGGCGGATAGTCAGGACTGCGAGAGAGCGTGCGCATCGGAGCATTGGGGAGTACAAAGCGGCAGGCAGGACCGCCGACATGCTCGATTTCGTCGGCAAAAGGCGCAAAGTCACTGTTGTCAACCCCCATGCCGTGAAGCCAGACGCAGGTGAGGCGCGGACGAGCTCCTGAGCGCGGCATTACAGTCAGAATGTCTTTTGGCGCAAAAGCTGGCGTTTTGGGCTGCGGCTGGGGTGCAGACTGAGGCGCGGCAGCGGCTGCCGGCTTGTGTTCAGCCTTTGACTCCGCTTCAGGTGCAGCCGCAGCGGCCTCTTTGACGGAGTCGGCTGACTGAGAGACCGTACGACGGGCGCTCTTCGGCCGGAAGGCTTTTACGACGTCTTCATTGGTTTCAATATAAGGACCGCCGATCAGATCAATGCAGTAGGGAACGGCAGCAAAGATGCCGTTGACGAGACTTTTTCCGGATTCGTCCTTCAGACCTTCGAGCGTTTCTGCAATCGCTTTGGGCTGGCCGGGAAGGTTGAGAATCAGTGCTGCATGATCGGGTGTTTCGCGAAGGACGCCGACTTGGCGCGAAAGAATTGCCGTCGGAACAAAGTGACCGGAAATGGCGCGCATTTGTTCGCCAAAGCCAGGCATTTCGCGGGTAGCAACCGCGAGGGTCGCTTCGGGCGTAACGTCGCGTCGAGCCGGTCCTGTGCCGCCCGTCGTCAGGATGAGGTCGCAACCGACGATGTCGACGAGTTCGCGCAGCGTCTTTTCAATGTCAAAACGCTCATCGGCAATGAGACGCTTATGGATCTTGACAGGCGTTTTGACGGCTTTGCGGCACCATGCCTCGAGAGCCGGAATGCCCTTGTCTTCATAAATGCCCTGACTCGCTCGGTCCGAGACCGAAACGAGGCCAAGGATGAGTTCGTTGTCAGCACTGCGCGGTGGCTTCATCAAAGACCTCACAAAAATAGAATTTGGAAATCAGTTTTCTTCGATTTCAATTTCTTCGGCCATCATCAGGTCGAGCGGTTCATCGAAATAGGCATAGAGCAGACGATAAAGTTCGCGAGCACTCTTTGGGGGCTTAGCTTGCTCGCGTTCACGGCGGGCGCTGCGCACCAGTTCACGCAGCCGCCGAATATCGATGTCGGTATGTTCGTCAATAAAGTTTTTGACGGCTTCGTCGTCAGCGAGGAAGCGGTCTCTGAGCGCTTCACAGCGATGCTGGAGTGCTACTGCTGCGCGGGATTCGCCGGTTGCTCGCGCAATGGCTTCACGTACGGCGGCCGGATCCATGTCGCGCATTTTCTTGCCGATCAGCTGAAGCTGACGGCGCTGAGCGCCGAAATTACGCATACGGCGGTATTCGATGATTTCGTCGTAGACAGCTTCCGGGAGTCCAATCTTCTTGAGCGTTTCGTCGCCCATGCCGGTCATGACGCGGCCAAGCTCCTGGAGCTCGTTCTGCACACGCTTTAAGTGCGATTTTGATGGGCCGCGGAACTCTTCTTCTTCGTCGTCTTCAATCTGGTTGGGGCGCATAAGGACCTCGTCTTCAAGAGAACTCACAATGATAACGACATGGGACGCTGCGAACTCCGTTAGAATGCCGGCTCTTTTGTTTTTTTATCCGCTTTGTGGCCAGTAAAGCCATGCAAGAACAACATCTTTCAGATTTCGATTTCGAGCTTCCGCCGGAACTCATTGCCCAGTATCCGCTGGCAGATCGCGCCGCTTCGCGGCTGCTTCATATTACCGAAGAGGTCATTGAAGACTGTACTTTTCGGGATATCGAAAAATTCCTTCGCCCCGGCGATCTCCTCATTGCCAACAATACCCGCGTGATTAAAGCGCGGCTTCTCGGCGCCAAGGCTACGGGAGGAGCTGTCGAGGCGCTCATTGAGCGCGTGACGGGTGAATTCACCGCCATCGCTATGGTTCGTGCAAGCAAGAGCCCGAAGCCGGGCTCGAAACTTTTCTTTGCCGCCTCCGGCACTGACCTCAAAGCTGAAGTCGAGGTCACGGGTCGGGCCGGTGAATTTTTTGAGCTGAAGTTTGCCGAACCTGTTCTGCAGGTGCTTGAAGCTTTTGGCCGTGTGCCGCTGCCTCCCTATATCGAACATGCGCCGGAAAAAGCCGATGAAAGCCGCTACCAGACGGTCTATGCACGTCATCCCGGTGCCGTGGCGGCGCCTACGGCAGGGCTTCACTTTACCGATGATCTCCTGAATCGTCTGAAGGCCAAGGGCGTAGATATTGAATACGTGACGCTCCATGTGGGAGCGGGCACTTTTCAGCCCGTGCGTGTCGAAAACTTGTCCGAGCACCACATGCATTCGGAGTGGTTCAGCATGCCCGAAGATGTGGCTGCCCGCATCAATGAGGCGAAGGCTCAGGGCCGCCGCGTCATTGCGGTGGGGACGACGTCACTGCGCACGCTCGAGAGCGCTGCGGATCGCATCGGCCATGTTGAGGCTGGCGCGCGCGATACCCGCTTGTTCATCATGCCGGGCTACAAGTTCCGCATCGTCGATGCGCTCGTGACAAACTTCCATCTGCCCAAATCCACTCTTGTCATGCTCGTGTCGGCATTGGTCGGCCGCGAGCGGATTCTCGAGGCGTATGCCCATGCCGTGCGTGAACATTATCGGTTCTTCAGCTACGGCGACGCCTGCTTCATTGAAAAGGCCCGCGGGGCCTGACCGCACTCCTGGAGTTAAACGCAATGGCATTCAGCTTTACGGTCAAGACGCGGTGCGGCAAAGCCCGCCGCGGTACGCTTGAACTCAACCACGGTATCGTTGAGACACCGATCTTCATGCCGGTCGGCACTTACGGCGCTGTCAAATCTATGGCGCCATATGAGCTCAAGGAGGTCGGTGCGCAGATCATTCTCGGCAACACTTTCCATCTGTGGCTTCGCCCCGGACTCGAAGTGATCGGCGCTCACGGCGGCCTTCACGGTTTCGGCCGGTGGGATAAGCCCATCCTCACGGATTCGGGCGGATTTCAGGTTTTCAGTCTCGGCGAACTGCGTAAGATCACCGAGGAAGGCGTTCGCTTTGCTAATCCCATCAACGGCAGCAAACTTTTCCTGACGCCTGAGATCTCGATGCAGATTCAGCACACGCTCAACAGCGACGTGACGATGGTGCTGGACGAATGTACGCCCTATAAGATCGGCGACCGTCCGGCGACAGAAGCCGAAGCCGCCGCTTCCATGCGGATGAGTCTGCGCTGGGCCAAGCGTTCGAAGGATGAATTCGACCGCTTGGAAAATCCCAATACGCTTTTTGGCATTGTGCAGGGCGGTATGTTTAACCACCTGCGTGAAGAGTCGCTCGAAGGTCTGAAGGATATCGGCTTCCACGGCTATGCGTTGGGCGGCCTTTCAGTGGGTGAACCCAAGGAAGAGATGCTGCGTATTCTCGACGAAGTTGCCTACAAGCTTCCTGAAGACCATCCGCGCTATTTGATGGGGGTGGGGACGCCAGAGGATTTGGTCGACGGCGTCTCTAGCGGCATCGATATGTTTGACTGTGTCATGCCGACCCGCAACGCGAGAAACGGCTGGCTCTTCACGCGCTTTGGCGACCTGAAGCTAAAGAACAGCCGCTATCGCAATGACTTGCGGCCGCTTGATCCGTCGTGCACGTGCTACACCTGCCGCAACTTCAGCCGTGCATATCTCCATCATCTGCACAAGGTGGGGGAAATCCTCGGTGCGCGGCTCAACACGATTCACAACCTTCACTACTATTTAACACTTATGGGTGAAATTCGCGCCGCCATTGAAAACGGCACGTTGGAAGCCTGGAAAGTGCAATTTCGTACGGATCGTGCGCGCGGCATTGAATAAGACAATAAGACGTTCTCGATGTCTTAAGGTCATGCCGCTCAACGCTTCCTTATAATCACAACCTTCCAAAGTGGGTCTTGAATTCCCGAACGTTTTCTTGATCCGTTCTTATTTGATTGGAGTCTTCATGTTGTTCCCTATCAGCGATGCCCTGGCAGCGGGCGAAGCCGCTTCCGCCGGCGGGATGGAAAGCTTCCTCGTTCAGGTTGTCCCGCTCATCGTCATTTTCGTGGTGTTCTGGTTCTTCCTGATCCGTCCGCAGCAGAAGCGTCAAAAGGAGCACGCCAAGATGTGCGACGCGCTCGCCAAGGGTGATGAAGTGATGACCATGGGCGGCATCTCCGGCCGCATTGAGAGCGTTGACGAACAGTCGATGGCTCTGCAGGTCGCTTCCGTGGACGGCAAGCCCGTCGTTATCCGCATGCAGCGCTCTGCGGTGCAGATGGTTCTGCCGAAGGGCTCGGTTAAGTTCTAATTGAACGCCGTATTTCCGGTCCGGTTCACCGGTCGGAATCGGCTCTCTTGGAGGCCCGGCGCCGCTTTTTCAGCGGCATCGGGCCTGCGCTTGCTGAGGGGCCGCCTTGACGCAGCCCCTCTCATCCGCAAGTGCGGAGACCACCCTTCAAAACTGGCAATTGGAGACAGCGAACGATGAATCGCTATCCTCTCTGGAAAGACATTACAGTCGGCAGAAAATCCAATCGATATTGGTTCCTATGCATGTTAAA
>ERZ773143.405-NODE-405-length-50313-cov-18.100362_pt1 | contig 50313 bp, 58 predicted proteins | sample MGYA00580852_ERZ773143 | MGnify/ENA primary metagenome ERZ773143 (study PRJEB29015, sample SAMEA2737853) | human gut metagenome | biome: human gut; feature: human-associated habitat; material: faeces | place: China | collected 2012 ... | reverse complement strand
CATAGTAGACCACCTCTATACATTTTATTGTTCCTACTGAATTAAAAACAGGTATAGAAAAACGTGTTATATGGTTTATAGGTTTATATTTAATAAAAAGCACTACTAAACGCCAATAAAAAAAACCGTTATATGGTAGTGCTATTTACGCTGTTAAAATATTGTATATTACTTCCAAATGGCGGTTTGTTGGAGGTCAACGTCGCCATGAAGTACATCATATACAATAAATTTCCTTACATTGGGTTCTTGTCAAAAAAAGTCGTCTATCTGCAATAGATAAGTACGTCCACCAATGTGGTTTTATAAATCATATAGATAGAATAACAGAAGCATGTAAACAGAGAAATAAATCTGTTTATATGCTTTTTTGGCTATTCAGAACTTTTTTACAAAGTTTATTTATCAGTAATGCAACAAATCCCCCTTTCACATTGGGACTAAGAGTGAAAGGAGATAAACGAGCAAGGCTCACTTCCTTTCCTAGACAGAAAGGGGGTGAGAAACATGAAACCATCTTCTTTTCAGACCACAATAGAAAATCAGTTTGACTATATCTGTAAACGTGCTATGGAAGACGAGCGAAAGAATTATATGCTTTATCTTTCAAGGATTGCAAAGCGTGAGGTGTCCTTTTCGGATGTTGGCGATTATCTTGTTAGCCAGTTTGCGACAACAGATAACTATTCAACTGACTTTCAGATTTTTGCACTCAATGGGTTATCAGTAGGCGTTGAAAATGATTTGTTGAGTGAAGCATTACGTGAGTTGCCAGACAAGAAACGTGAAATTCTACTGCTGTTTTACTTTATGGACATGAGCGATTCAGAAATTGCAGACCTGTTGAAATTGAACCATTCTACTGTCTATCGGCATAGAACCAGTGGACTAGCCTTAATTAAAAAGTTTATGGAGGAATTTGAAGAATGAAAACACAATATCCTATGATTCCCTTTCCTCTCATTGTAAAGGCAACAGATGGCGATACCGAAGCGATTAACCAGATTCTACATCATTACAGAGGGTACATAACGAAGCGTTCCCTACGACTTATGAAAGATGAATATGGCAATCAAAGTATGGTCGTTGATGAAGTCTTACGTGGAAGAATGGAAACCAGACTGATTACAAAGATTTTGTCATTTGAAATTAAGTAATATCCTCTCTCCTTTCGTGGAAGCGTGCTAAACCATTCCACGCTTCCCGAACAGGGAGGTTTGTTATTCCACCAAAGCATATTGAGCTTTCAATGTGTTTTGATAGGCTAACGAGCCATTGTTCTTTGAAAACTGAATAAAAGTAATCGAATACGTTTCGATAAGAAAAGAGCCAACGGAACTAACCGCCATGACCTATCTTATAAAGATAGCGAGCGATTCATGTTAGTGATCCGAGAAGCAATCTTTAGCAGGATTGCCTGCAACGACATTCTTATCGTGATAATGATACTCCCATACAGTCAATAGTCCGAGCGTGATAAAACCGTCGCAGGCAATGAGTATGGCTACATGAGAACCATGCAGGGGTGGAACTCCCGTGAGCTTTGCTAAAGCTGTTCGATTGCTGGTAAAACAACTTTTATGAAATCCAAATAAGTGATTTGGAAAGGAGGATTTTATGAAGCAGACTGACATTCCTATTTGGGAACGTTATACCCTAACCATTGAAGAAGCGTCAAAATATTTTCGTATTGGCGAAAACAAGCTACGACGCTTGGCAGAGGAAAATAAAAATGCAAATTGGCTGATTATGAATGGCAATCGTATTCAGATTAAACGAAAACAATTTGAAAAAATTATAGATACATTGGACGCAATCTAGCGTCGCCAAAGGGTCTTGTATATGATAAAATAGTATTAAGTCGTATCAAGGCTCTTTCCATAAAGGAAAGGAGCAAATGCCATGTCAGAAAAAAGACGTGACAATAAAGGTCGAATCTTAAAGACTGGAGAGAGCCAACGAAAAGACGGAAGATACTTATACAAATATATAGATTCATTTGGAGAACCGCAATTTGTTTACTCGTGGAAACTTGTGGCTACAGACCGAGTACCAGCAGGAAAGCGTGATTGTATCTCACTTAGAGAGAAAATCGCAGAGTTACAGAAAGACATTCATGATGGTATTGATGTTGTAGGAAAGAAAATGACACTCTGCCAGCTTTACGCAAAACAGAACGCTCAAAGACCAAAGGTTAGAAAAAACACTGAAACTGGACGCAAATATCTTATGGATATTTTGAAGAAAGACAAGTTAGGTGTAAGAAGTATTGACAGTATTAAGCCATCAGACGCTAAAGAATGGGCTATTAGAATGAGTGAAAATGGTTATGCTTATCAAACCATCAATAACTACAAACGTTCTTTAAAGGCTTCATTCTATATTGCTATACAAGATGATTGTGTTCGGAAGAATCCATTTGACTTTCAACTGAAAGCAGTTCTTGATGATGATACTGTCCCTAAGACCGTACTAACAGAAGAACAGGAAGAAAAACTGTTAGCCTTTGCAAAAGCTGATAAAACCTACAGCAAAAATTATGATGAAATTCTGATACTCTTAAAAACAGGTCTTCGTATTTCAGAGTTTGGTGGTTTGACACTTCCAGATTTAGATTTTGAGAATCGTCTTGTCAATATAGACCATCAGCTATTGAGAGATACTGAAATTGGGTACTACATTGAAACACCAAAGACCAAAAGTGGCGAACGTCAAGTTCCTATGGTTGAAGAAGCCTATCAAGCATTTAAGCGAGTGTTAGCGAATCGAAAGAATGATAAGCGTGTTGAGATTGATGGATATAGTGATTTCCTCTTTCTTAATAGAAAGAACTATCCAAAAGTGGCAAGTGATTACAACGGCATGATGAAAGGTCTTGTTAAGAAATACAATAAGTATAACGAGGATAAATTGCCACACATCACTCCACATAGTTTGCGACATACATTCTGTACCAACTATGCAAATGCAGGAATGAATCCAAAGGCATTACAGTACATTATGGGACATGCTAATATAGCCATGACGCTGAACTATTACGCACATGCAACATTCGATTCTGCAATGGCAGAAATGAAACGCTTGAATAAAGAGAAGCAACAGGAGCGTCTTGTTGCTTAGTAGTACAAATGAATTTACTACTTATTTACCACTTCTGACAGCTAAGACATGAGGAAATATGCAAAGAAACGTGAAGTATCTTCCTACAGTAAAAATACTCGAAAGCACATAGAATAAGGCTTTACGAGCATTTAAGAAAATATAAAAAGATAATTAGAAATTTATACTTTGTTTCTATTTAAATATAATCTATAATTCAAGTCATTGTCATCAATATTTTTTTCATTGTTAGTATTTTGGTTTGTACTTTGGGTTACTGTAGTTTTTTGTATGGGTTCATTTTGCTTGGTTGTGGTATTATTTATTTTTTTAGTGGATATTACTTCAGTATTATCAATATTTTTCATAATTGTATAATCTTTAGCAAAAATATTGATATCTTTAACATTAACGGTTTTCTCGTAAATTATTTTGCAGTTTAAGATATTGCCTTGTTCATCAATAGTATATTCTGTTACTGTTCCGCATTTTTTACCACCACTAAGGCAAATTGTGTTTAAGATATTAATTCTATCTTGCAAGATTTTTTCAAGGTCTAGGTTGAAATCTTTGTACGAGATAATATCTTTTGATGACATAACTAAAATATTATCTTCATTGATTGAGGAAATTTTTTCAAAAGGAATTACACGTAAGGCTTTATAAAAAAGTTTATCCTTAGTTATACCCAGAGCTATTACTTTTTTATTTTCGCCATCAATGATAATATCACTGACTGTACCAAGTTCAATTCCTTCTGTAATACTCATTACTGATTTTAATAATTGTTTGCTTTCATATGTAGTCATTTGAACAACTTCTTTCTTTTTGTATTTGTAGAGCTATTAGGCAATCCATTTTTATCAAACATGATATTTTTACATTTTGGGTAATTATCACAACCCCAAAAGATTTTATTATTCTTACTAATATTCTTTTTCATATATCCTTTTCTACATTTATTACAATGAATTAATACAGGTTTATCATCTTTATCTGAAAAAATTCCTTTTTTACATTTACCATCTTCAGCAGTAGAAAAGTTTTTACATATCCAATATTTAAGATTGGTCTTTTTAGAAATAACTGGTCGCAATATACTATGACAATATGGACATTTTGGCATATCTATATCAAGTTTTAAACTTTTAACTTGCTTGATAGCCTCGTTAATGATTTTTATTTGCCCACCTAAAAATTTTTGTACATCACCTGTATCTTCAGCAATTTTACCTAGTTCATTTTCCCATATGTATCCAGTACTAATTTGGGTTCATAATTATATTTCTTACCTGCTACAAGTTGTAATTCAGAGAGTGAATACGGTAAAAGTGGATATTCTGTTTTCTTTTCTACAGTATAATCTGAAATAATAGCTAAAGGATTTTTCTTGAGTTTATTTTCAATATCTTCGATTAAGGTTTTATCAATTACATAATCATTTTCTTTTATTTCATCAGGAATTTTTAACTTAGTTTGTATTTCATCTTGATTATTTTTAAATGTAGCAGTCAGTGAATAATACTTAGTAGCTTTAAATTATCTGATTTCATTTTCTCTTTGAACTACTAATGAAAAAGTTGGTGTCATAACTCTACCAATATTAATACTAGTGGTTAAGCCATTGTCTTTGCCTATTAGTGTATAAGCTCTAGTTAAGTTAATGCCAATTAACCAATCTGCTCGTATTCTAGCTTCTGCTGAAATGTATAAATTATCAAATTCGCTATCGTCTTTTAGATTATCTAGTGCATATAAAATAGATTTTTCATCAAGAGCGTTTAATAAAATTCTTTTAACAGGTTTTGTATTGTTTAGATGAAGTAAGGTTTCACGAATTAATAATTCACCTTCACGGTCTGGGTCGCCAGCGTGAATTATTTCATCAGTATTTTCTACTAATTCTTTAATAATATTAAATTGATTTATACAGTCATTTTTTATTTTGCGTTGCCAGCTTTGCGGAATTATGGGCAAGGTATCAAATGACCATTTTTCATATTGAGGATTAATTTCACTTGCAGATTTTAGTTCTAAGATATGTCCAAACTGCCATGTGATTACATCATCTCCAACACTTATAAAGCCGTCAGAACGTTCTAATAATTTATTATTTTTATTAGCTAAAACTTTAGCAATCTCCATTCCCATGGAAGGTTTTTCAGCTATGAATAATCTCATTTGAATCGTCCTTTCTATTGTTTTCTATAGTCAGAGTATCTAAAGAATTATCTTCTTGTATCAAAGTATTTTCTTTTTCTTGTTCGATAATTGTTTCAGCAAGTTTATCGACATTTAATCTATTGATATCTACTTTATTATTTTTTAATGTCATCGCTAATTGTTGTAAGTTTAAAATTTCTTTTTGCTCTTTTAATTCTGATATATTTTTATCTACTTCTTGTTTTTCAATTTTTTTCTTGCTTAATATTTTTTGTAGTCTATTAATTGAGTTAATAATTTCATCTCGTTTATTTTGCAACGCATTAATTTTTATATCACATTTCTGATATTTAGTTTTGATATCTTCGCTTAAATTCATAGAAAGCATACATCCTCGTTTTCTTTTAATCTAAAAAATCGACTATTAATATATCTTCAACTTCGCCCATGTCTATATAATATGCCTATAAATCAGATACGTAAATACAAACGCACGCAAACACCTTTAAACGCACGCAAACGCCTACACAAAATAGTAACAAAAATTGGTACAATAAAAACAAGCAGATATCGAATGTTCACTTTACCATTTATTTCATAAATGGACTTAAAATTTTATTAATAACTAATTTTGCCATTCGCAAGCTCATTGAACTAAAGTTATTAGAAAGGAGGTTTTATTCGTGGCTTTTTATCATTGCTCTATTAAGACACCAAAATCTGGAAAAGGAAAAATTATTCCTGGAAAAAAGCATGCCGATTATATTAATCGTGAAGGCGACTATAAAAATTTTGATAATAAACAAAAAATAGCAGCATCTCATGCAGAATATATTAATCGTCAAAATGATTTTTCTAAAGAAAATTTTATTAAACGACATGGTAGATGTGTATATAAAGCTAATAAACTTCCTAAATGGGCAAATGGCAGTGCTTCTAACTTTTTTGAAGCTTCTGATTTATATGGACGTGCAAATGGTTTATCCTATCGTGAGTTTGAATTGGCGTTGCAAGAAGAACTTACTTTGGAACAAAATATAGAAATTGTAAATACTATACTAAATAACTATGAATATTTTCAAGATAAATATTATACTGTAGCCGTTCATGATAAACAAGCAGCTTTAGATGATGGTAAACAACAAATTCATTGTCATATCATGGTTTCTGACAAAATTATTGATGAAATTGAAAAAAGTAATGAACGACCACCAGAACAATTTTTTAAAACATATTGTCGTGTGAATACAGATAAAGGCGGAGCAAAAGTAGATAGATATTTTTCTAAAGATAGCTTTGGAAAAAATTTAACTCATTTTAGAAAATATTATTGTGATGTAACTAATGCTATCTTTAGAAAATATGGCATAGATAAAACTATTGATTACAAAAGTTTGAAAATGCAACGTGAAGAAGCTTTGCGTAATGGCGATTATGTACGAGCTGAAATCTTAAATCGACCAGCAGAACAATATATAGGACTAGTTGCTTCTTATGATAAAAATGACCCTGCTGTGCAAAAACTTTTGGAAAAGAGAGCCTATATTGCTGAAATAACTAATCTTATTTTAGCTGCTAGCGAAACAGAAAAAAATATAAAAGATACAATACTGATTGATAAAATTAACAGCAGTATGAAAGAAGCTAATGATGTTATTGATGAAAGATGTAACACGTTGGAATCTAAAGTGGCTGATATTTCCATACTCAAAAATGATATTTTATTTTCGTTGAATCAAATAAAAGAAATTAGCAAAGATGTATTATCTTTTGAAGAAGCAAAAGCTTTAGCTAAATATGATTTAATGACTAAAGATGAAAAAGCTTTAACTAATAAATTATTTAACTTTAGTCAAAAATCAATGGAGTTACAAAATAAAATAGCTAGTACAGATAATATTGCAGCTAAACAAGAATTAAATATTGAATTAGAAAAAGCTAATAAAGCTATTAGTAATTTAAAAGTTCAACTTCGTCCTGCAAATAAAAAATTTACTCAGCCTTATTGGAAAGCTCAAGTTACTAAAAAAGTTAATCATTTATTAAAAGAAAATGCTCCAGCTAAAGAACAATTAGAACTATTACAAACACAGCTTAATAATAAAACTGTTCAACTTAGAAAATTTATCGTAGCTAATGTTAAAAATTTACCAGAAGCTTATTCTGCTAAAGATGTAAAAGTCATCATAGATAATCTAATTGATAATGTAAAAAATAATATTACAATAAAGCAACAAGAATATAAATCTTTATCAGCAAGAGTTATCTCACCACAACGAGCAAGGGAAATGGCATATAATGTTGCCACTAATCATAAATATAAAGAACTTAAAGAAGCAAAGCGACTTGTTGCTAAAGAAAAAATTAATTTGGAACAAGAAGCCAAACCATTAATCAATCAGTTAGAATATGTTCAAAAATTTGATGATAGTTATTCATTAAACCAAGTTAAACAACAACTTCAACCATATATAACAAAATATCACGAACTAAATGTTAAAGAGCAAGATGTTTTTACTAAGTTTAATGAGCTTGAAGTTTTTATCAATGCTCCAGAACAGCAAGAAAAAATTAATAGTATTATCGAGGGGATTTTAACTAAGAATAGTCCTATAAAATATCAGTGCGATAGCTTAAGAGGTCAAATTTCATCCTTAAAAATAGAGCTTAAAGAATTAAAAAATTTATCCGTTGGTGTTAATAATCAAGTTCGCTTAGATAAAAATACAAACTTCAAATATTCCATTAAATTACAGACAGGGACTACTTCTGTAGCTAATATTTCTGGTGGTAGTATAAGTAGTTCTGATACGATTAAACTGTTAGCTCAAGCATTTAATGGTGTTGAAGGAGCAATTCCTTTAGTTGCTAAAATAGATGAGCAAACTGATGAAGTCTTAGATTATAAACATTTAAATATTGTAGATAAACGAGCCAAAAGAAGTAATGCTATATTAAAAGAATTTTCTTAAGCTTAGTTTATTAATTTTGAAAAGGAGTTTTATATTATGAATGAAGTAACAGAAATAGGATGGTATTTTAATTTATTGATAACAATAATGGTTATTTTGACAGGTATTAATCTTTATAAATATACTAAAGAATGTAAGTTTAAAAATAAGGCTTCATATATGCTTAGATTGATTGATACTTCATTAGATTATTATGCTAATTATCATATCGTTGATGGTATTAAAACATATCCTGAAAGTCTTAATGACATACAAGAAGAATTGGTAAAACATAGCTTTAAATTTTACTCAGAGTTTTGTGTACAAAAAGATTTTATGTTAGTATATGTCTCTATAAAAATAAATAATAAAATAGTGCAATATACATTGTTAAAAATTTAAAATCAGTTGTAAGTCTCCAGGGAAGTTTATTTAAAATAGAAAAATCAAATTCTACAGAATTAATCTTTTCACCAAGCCACAATTTATTAACAGAATCTACACATGTATAATAAAAATTTTTTTGTGGAGTTTTAGATAAAAGAAGAATAGAGCTATAGATAGTTTTATCTTCAAATAATTGTATATCACCAAAGTCATCTAGATTTATTAAATATTGACCTTGTGCAATTAAGTCTCGTAACTTTTCTCCTGCTTTAATTTTAAAAAATTTGTTTGGCACAATGTAGCAAATATAACCAGAATATTTTATCTTTCTTATTGCCTGTTCGATAAAAATAAAATATTTATCAAATTGTTGATATGATGTTTTATATTTTTTTTTATAAATTTCAAATTCACTAGTAGGAAGAAGAGCGTGCATTTCCTCTGTACTAACATAAGGAGGATTACCAATTATTACATCAAAACCTTCTCCATTATTAATTTTTCCCCAATTAAATGGAACAAGTTCAAATCTTTGTTTATCTACTCCAGTGATTCCTTTTAATTCTCTTTCACTAACCAAAGCATTTCCAAAAAAAATATTTGTATTCAGATTTGGTAAAATAGGAATAATCTCTTCAACAGAAGGCGTGGTTTCATTTTCAATCAATTTAATAAGAAGCGAAAATTTTGCTACTTCTACTGCATGAATATCAATATCAATGCCATAAATACAAGAACATAAAAGTGCTTTCTTTTCCTTTAAAGGTAATTTATACAAATTAACACCGATTTCCTCTAAATGATTTTGTTGTCCATTATTTAAATACCATTGAATACAATCGTACAATTATCGTTTTCTTGTGGAAAATAACAAGTATCATATATTGCTAAAAACTCAAAATTAGTTAAAATTGCTATTTTATGTTTTGCATTCCAACCATATTTTCTAGTTTGAATAGCAGGTGTATTAATCTTAGTAATGTCAATTGCAGGTTTTTTAGCTTCAATAAAAAACTTTGCAACACCTCTAAGTGTCATAGTATAATCTGGACGATCTGAACGAGAAGAATAATTTTCAGCTATAACTTCTCTATATTGAGGAGCAACTCCATTTTCATTAGCTACATCCCAACCTAAAATTTTAAGTAAAGGGTCAATAAATTCTATACGACAAGAATGTTCATTATATCCTTTTTGTATATTTTTATAAAAATCTATGTTTTTATGAAATTGTTCAACTAATTTTTGAAGTTTAATTTTACTGTTGTTATTTATCATTTAGCTTTACCTTTCGTTTGCTTTTAGTAGGCTTTTCTATATTATTTGGAATAATCCAAATTCTACCTAGTCGAGTGGCTCCAGGAATTCTATTATTTTTACATAATATTTGTATTTGACGTGGAGATACGCCCCATTTTTCAGAAGCTTCTTGTACTGTGATATAACCATTCATTTTCTAATACCTCATTAGATAAAATATAAAAAGTATTTAAATTATATTCGTTTAAACGAAATATGTCAATTTAGAATACAATGTTGTTTTAAGTAAAAAAGGAAAGCTTTTTATAAGCTTTCCTTTTTATCATATTCCCAACAAGTAGATGGTTTTGGATGTTTCCAATAAAGTTTTTCACAATGTGGACTACAAAATTTTTTTCGTTTATCTTTTGTATTTGTAACTTTTACTAATGTGTTACATTTTTTACAATAAAATTGTCTTAATATTGGCTCATTATTTTCTAAATTAGAAATTCTTTTTTGTTTATTATAATACACTTTTTTGTGATGCACTTTTCGACAATGAATACAGCAATATTTTTGATAACCAAAATTTGTTTCAAATATTTTTGAACAAACAGGGCAAACTTTTATTATAGATAAGTTTCTTTAGATATAATACCTTGTTCTTTTAGTGTATTAAAATGGTCTTGCATTGTCATCATTCCTGGTGTTGCTTTCGTGATGTTTATTAGGCTTGTATAATCTTCATTTTTTATACAATTAATAGTAGCATCATTGCGTAATAGAACTTCCAAACAAAGAACTTTATGCTTTTTAGTGGTAATTAATTTTTGTGCTATGATAGCTTGAAATGTATTAGCCAGTAAATTTTTTAGCTTAAGTTTTTCTTCATAGTTTATCATTCTATCTAACGCATCAGTAACATTATCTGCATGCAGTGTTGTAATTACTAAATGACCAGATTCAGCTGCAAATAAAGCTACCTTTATATCTTCAAGTGTTCTAAGTTCTCCAATCATAATTACATTGGGATTTTCACGCATACTAGCTTTTACACCTTGAGCAAAGTTCGTAATATTTTTACCTAAAGAGATTTGAGAAACAATAGATTTTTTATCTTCAAAAGTGTACTCAATGGGGTCTTCTATTGTTATTATATGGTAATTATACTTTTGATTAATCGCATCTATAATTGAGGCAATAGTAGTGGATTTTCCAGAACCAGTTGGACCAGATACTATAATCAATCCTGATTTTATATCTGTTAATAATTTAATAGATTCGGGTAGTCCTAAAACATCTAATGAAGGAATTTTATCTGGAAGTAATCTTATAGCTATAGCCATACCTTTAAAAGTTTTATAAAAATGACATCTGCAATTAATATTAATTATATTAATAAAAAAATCTAAATCATTATCTAAATCATCTATAGTGAGTTGTTGTTGAACTTTTTCTAAGAAAGATATCATTTGAGAATCTTTTATAAAGTTATCCTCTAACATTTCAATTTTTCCTAAACTATTTCTGATATAAGGATACATCTTTTCTCGTATAAATAAATCTGATGCTTTGTGCTGATAAGCTTTTATGATTAATTTAGATATTTTATCTTTGACATCTGTGATACAGTTCATAATAATTTATCCTATCTAGTTAATTTTTGTGTTTGCTTTTTGATTTTCTTTAATTCATTTTGAATGAAGTTTCTTTTTTTAGTAATTGATTTTTTATTTTGTAATTCAGGAAAATTTCTCTTTAGAGCATCTTCAATGATTTTTACTTCTGAAGTATGTTTATTTTTAAGATTTTGACTTAAATATTCTTGTAGAGATAACTCTATTTTTCCTTGTCCTAAAGTATTCATGACTAAATTTTTAGCTTCTTCATTACTTATTTTGACAGGTGAAAACTTAGTGATTACAGGAATTATTTTATCTTGTTTAAAGCCTTTATTGATTAATTCTTTTATAACTTTACTTTCACTATCTTTATTCCATAAAATATTGTTGTTCATATTATCTACTATTACTTTTTTACAAGTTAGGATATATTCTTCAGCAATATTTTTTATATATACATCTTCAACTTTCATTTGAGCTAATTTTTCCATATTAGATAATATGTGAGCATTTTTAAGCGTTAGATTTATTTCCTCAGTTGATGGCTTAAGCGGTGAATATTTAACCATAAGAGAGGCTATCTCTTCATCTGTATGACCTTTTTCTAACAACCTACTTGCTATGATTAAATCATTATTAGATTTTTGGTATAATTCTATTTCTGCTCTATTTGATAAAATTCTATTTTGCACTTGTAATTGTCTTAATTTGCTGGCTTCTTTTAAATATAGATATTTAGGGTCATTACTTAGTTTTGCTACAAACTCAGGAAAATTTCTAATGCGATTAAGACGAACAAATGAATCATAAGTCATTTGTATTTTAATAAATATAGATTTTTGTATTGCTTCGTTGTTACCTTGATGTTTATTCATAGAATTTTTTATATCATCTTTGGTATATAAAGGTTCTGTTGCTAAATTTTTAGTGTCTAATTGTTCTTCAACATCTTGAATATCTTGTTTTGTTTGCTTAGGATTTAAGATGTTTTGTATTTCTTTAACTTCTAGTTGTAACGGAGAATATTTTTCTATAACAGGGAATATTTCATCAGCTTTGAAGTTTTTTTCTAATAATGTCTGCATGACATTCTTTTCTAGATTTTTATTTATAGCATCTTTATATGGAGTATTTTCGATATCAATATGAGCAATCATATCGTGATAGGTTTCAAGATAGGCTTTTTCTACAGGAGTATATGGTTTATCTTCTATCAATACATATTGTATAGCTTCAAGACGGCGAGCATATTCTTCAAAAAAGGCTTCATCTTTTTGAGTTTCTTGTTGTTTTTTTATACATATTTGTTTCAGTTTTTCATCTTGCCAATTAGTAGGTGAGTTTTCTTTTATAACCTTAAATATGTCTTCTTCACTAAAATCTTTATTTAATAGGGCTTTAGCTATTTTGTAATCTATTTGAAGAAATTCCATATTTTGTAGATTATTTTTATAAACAGCTATGGCTTTTTGATATAGGGAAAAATAAGCATTTTCAATAGGATTTAAATCGTTGCTATTAGGATTATAGTAAATAATTTGTTCTAGTTTTTGAGTAAATTCCGTGGCTTCTGTTTCAGTAATAGGTTTATTAGTATTCATGGTAATATTTTGAGGTTCTAGTTGAATATTATTTGTTTCTTGATTAATATTTTGTGGAATGTTTTCTTTAACTTCAGCAGTTTTGACAGCTTTTTGTGCATTATCTTGAGATAAATTTTCGCTATAAACATTTTCTGCTAATTCTTCTACTGGTGGCTCAGAAGCTAATAGACTAGCCCAGTTATCATCTTGTTCGTTCATGGTTTTTACTCCTATAAATTCATTTTTTTAGTATTATATTATCTAGATAGACTTTTACTTTGACTTAACTTAGTTATATTTTTTAGTTCTTCAGCAGGCATATTTACTGGAGAATATTTCATTATTGCTTGTTTAATATCAAATACATTTTTGCCTTTATTTTGCAATTCACTCACAATTTTTTGTTGAAATCTTGTTGCCAAATATCATCATGTTCTTTTAATAAATTTTGAGCTATTCTTAAATATAACTGTGTAGTAGATATACTATTTGCTTTAGGTTTAAAGCTTTGAATGATTGTTAATTTATTTGTATCTATTTTATTTTCATTATTAGATAATGTTTGCTCTTGTTTTAACCCTATCATATTAGTTTCAATATACTGCATAGCTTTTTCAGCTTCGCTTGCAGCTCTAAATAATTCATTAGGATCATCTTGAAGTGCTTTTATCCAACTTTGTAAATAAGCTACGTGATTTTCATAATGGTTTTTATCAAAGTTAATATTATATTTTTGAGCTAAAAACATAGATGTAAGTTCAGCACGTAATTCTTCTTTGGCATATATAGTATTTCCAAAGCCATCATTTTCAATTAATGTTTTTCTATTAAGTCGATTTTTTGCTCCAGTGCTATGTGCTATTTCGTGAGCTACTGTTGCATAGAAGTTATTTAGAGTCTTAAATCTTTCTTTAGAAACTACATGAATTTCATCGTTACTGGGTGAATAGTAATTTTTACTATCTTGGTCATAATAAATTTTAGCTTCACTATGTTGTATCATATCTTCCATAGATTTAATGGTATCTTCATGATGAATCTTAAGAGGTATTTCTTTTTCTATACCTTCAACCTGAGAAGCATTAAATACTACATAATTTTTTACTATTAGATAATCTAATTTAACATAGGCAGGTACTTTTTTACCTGTTTCTTCATCAATTACATATACTTGTTCTTTTTTCTTAGTATTAGGATTTATTTCCATAATAGGTTTAGCATATTGCCAATATTCTATGTGAATTCCTTTTGCACCCTTTTGTATTTTTGTACCTAATTCTTGGGCTTGTTTAAAGGTAGTCCATCGACTATCTTCAAATCCAAAATGTTTAGCAGCTAGAAATAATCTAATATTATTAATACCATTATAATATTGGTCTTTCCCTTGCAAAGATTTTAAAAGATTTCGAGGTCGTTTACTAATATAACCGCTATCCCAAAAGAATGGTTTACCAGATTGTATATCTTTAATAACTTGTTGTACTAATTCATTTCTTTGTTGTTGAATCTTTTCTGGAAGTGCCATTGTTATTCACCTATTTCTTGTTCGTCATTTAAAATTTCTTCTATTTCTTCTTCAGTAAGTACATCATCATCAGTTGAACCACCATATGTTTTAAATTCTTTAAAACTTTCAGCTATTTTTCTTAATTTTTCATCCATTATTATTACCTACCTTTTTATTGAGTTCGTTTTCAAATTTTTCAAGTGATTATTTATAATTTGTCTCTTCTTTATATCTGGTAAATCTTTTATTTCTTTAAATTTAGAAGCTATACATAAATCCTTTAGCTCTTTTTCAGAGAATTTTCCTTGTTTTACATGATAAGCAATAAATTCTTCCAAGTTTTTAGCTCTGTAAATAGATTGTTGATTTATGTATTTCATTAAACTATAAGCGTCATTTGACATAAATACTAAATAATTAGGAAATTTAGCAATTAATGCTCCTATTTGTTTATTTTCTAAAAGCGTCATGCTAGGTTTATAGGGCAATTTTAATCCTAAGCAACTTTGCATACGACAAAGTTCAATCCTAAATCGATCTTTTATATATCTAATATTTTTAGAATCTACCCCATATCCTTCCATGCCTTTTTGATTAACTCTTCCTGGTTTAGTAGCAGCTTTTACTAAATGACGTAAAAGTTCGCTGTAATATTCTCGTTCGTCGTTAAATCTATCTTTTGTAGGCATATGAATTTCATCTTTTTTTATAGAATAAAAACCTATATTATTATGAGAATCTTCAATGATTTTCATATTCATGTTATAGGCTATATTTTTGATATATTCTATAGCATCAATTTCATTTTCTGGATAAAAGAATTGATGTTTTCCCTGTAACATTTGTTCACTAAATATATTATTTTCGTAAGTGTGCCAATTATTTGTTTTATTTTTATAAAATTTAGTATAAGTTTTATTATTAGGTGATTGTTCTTTTGCATAACCCATATCATATTTAGAGTAGTTTTCTAAAGCTATAGATTTAGAACCCTTTTTGATGTAATAGCCTTTATTTTGAGCGTCTTTATAGGTGATATATCTAAGTGGAATAAATTTATCTTCAGGTTTTTTATAAGACAGTAATTGTGTTAGATTATAACCATAGAATTTTCTACCTGTTCCTAAATCATAAGGTAGTCTAATATCTATGTCTTTTTGTGGATCAAATGGTTGTTGCCAAAAAGCTTTTCCTTCAGACATTTGTTCAAAACATCTATAAGCAGTATCTCCTCTTAATATATTTTGTTTATTAGTTTCAAGTTTTTTTATTTTTGTATAAACTTTTTTCATTGTTAATACCTTCTTATTTAAAATCGATAAATCCTATAGCTTTAGGTTTTGTATAATTTTCTTTATAGTAATCTGAGGGGTTATATGGGTCTTCAATTTGCATATTTAATATATTTTGTGTAGTGATTTTTTCTCGTAAAGCATTATCTTCAGTATCTTTTAGCTTAGCTATTTTTAATACTGTTAACTCATAAATAAGCTGTTGACGATATTTTTCTTCAATATATCTTAAAGTGTCAATTTCTGAATTTTTTTCTTGAGCCTGCATAGTTGTCTCAATACTATTTAAGGATTGGATAGTTTTTAATAGAGCTTGTTTTTTTTCGTCATAACTATTTAAGTCATTTTTAGCATAACTAAGTGTTGTAGCATAAATCTTATTTAGGTAGTTATATTTATCTTTAAGAGAGATATTTTTTTGCTTATAAGGATTACTAGCTATAATGGTTGAACTGTTATATAACATATTATCTATATCTTGCAAATTTATATCTTCAGTGTAATTTATTCTATCTTGTATATCGCTAAATAATACAGGGATATCTTCGTTAGTATCATTAGAGTGTTTTAAATCATTGCTTTTGGTATCAAAAAGTGTAATGTTTTGTAGCATATCTATATATGTTTTTATTGTAGAAATAATATCTTTTTTACTATTAATTACATCATGTACTTTATATCCTTGAGCTGCTAAATCTTTTAGAGCAAAAGGGCTAGGAGCAGAATCTGGAATAGATACACTTGTTGGGGAATAATAATTAGGTGGGTCAAATGGTTCTGTTATGCCAGGAATACCTGCAAAAGCAATCGATATACTTAGTAATAATATGGATAATATTGTTAGTAAAAAACGAATAATTTTCATCTAGCAACTGTCCTTTCTTTAAAATCTAAATCCTGATGAACCAAACGTATTTTTTATAGCTTTAGATACTTTTCCTCCGACAAAGGTCATGATTAAGATATAAGCAAATATTTCTAAGGCTTTTATTACATCAAATGTTGGTGCTGGTGCTACTTGTCCTGCTCGACGAAAGACATCATCAGCATAAGCATCACCACTGCCTATGTTGCCTTCTCCACCATGCCATGCTTCAGCTACAGAACGCCATGAACCGTATTTGTTGAAGTATTCAAGCATTTTAAATCTAGCCACGGCATCTTGTCTGTCTGGACTCCATGCAGGTTGCATAGTATCTGTATGTGGTGTCCAGTTATAATCTGGAGGTAAATTTGCTTCTTCTACCCAAGCATTCCAATTTTCAAAGTTTATTTGATATGCTCCGTATCCATAGCCATCATCAGAATATACAAAATAATCATTTGTAGACTCTTTATCTTTAATAGCTGACATAAAGATAGTTATTGCTTCAACACCTGCATTTTCTAGATTTACTGCTCCTCGATTAGAAGTAGTCATCATATCGCCAAAGTTAAATGCTGTTAACTGAACAGAGATTAAGCTGGCAAAAACTATATACCATGCCATATTAAAACCTAAAGAAATTAAACTATTTATGCTATTTCCAGCAAATGACATATGTTTTGTTTGTCTTAATGTGCCGTAAATTAAGTCAAAAATAGCAAAGATAGAAATGATATAAAATTCAATGAAAGCTTTAGCAATCATGATGCCCATTAGGAAAAATAAGATAACAATAGCTATACCTAAGATAAATACAAAGATTATTGCTGCAAGATTTGTATAAATAGCAAAAGCAGAATGAAATGTAGAAATATAATTAAAAAATGGAGCAGTTAGCTGTAGTCCTTTTTGTATTATTTGGGTGGGGTCTGTAACATTTTGTCCAGCAACTGTAGGGTCTACATTAATTATTTTAGAGCCTACAGTTACAAAGAAGTTTTTTATTGTATTAATTACTATATTTCCCCAATTTTGAATTAAGTAATAAAAAAATGTATAAGAAATTAATTTTTTTATTAGAACTTTAATAGCATCATTTAGTACATAATTATCTGAAATACTGATGATACAAAAGGTAAGCGTAATATCTATTAAGACTACAACCATAAATAGATTTAGCATATAAGGTTTTATATTTTGTATTCCTTCAGTAGATGTAGTTGCTATTTTATCTATAATATCTTTTACTGGAAGTGCAATATCTGCTATTTTTGACCAATCGAAATTGAAAAAGTGAGCATCACTACCAATAAATGATTCTTCTACAGGCATAGTACCCTCTAAAAGAGGTAATGGGTCTGTAACAATAGCTCCATTTACATGAAAATCTATATCATTTAGATGTACCTCAAAATGTAAATGTCCTCCTGTACTATCTCCAACTGGAGAGATGATACCTATTACATCACCTTGATATACTTCTTGTCCTTCATGCAGTCCTTGAATTAATCCAACATCTCCATACAAAGTTCCCATATTAAGCTTTGGATGCCATACTACAATAGCATTACCAAAACCATCTGCTGGACCATAATATCTTATAATGCCATCTGCTGCTGATTGAATAGGCGTTCCGTAATCATAACCGATATCTATACCAGCATGAAATCTTGTATTTCCAGTTATAGGGTGTACTCTATCACCAAAAGGTGAAGTGATTATCCCATCAGGTGCTGGATAAATAAATGGAGTTTGAGCAAAGACTACTATGGGTAAAAAAATGATAAATAAACATAAAGATAAGATAATTTTTATTTTCATTGATATGTCCTTTGACTTAGTTGATAATTCTATGGTAGCATGGAAGTGAATTTTAAAAGTATCGACTTTTGAAAAAATGAAAAAAAATTTAAATCCTTATGTATCAAGGGTTTGCGGACTTAAAGTAATTTTGTGTTCGATGAAAATGAGCAAAAAAAGCTGAACTTTTTGTCAGTAAATAAAAAAAACGTGTTCGAATCGAACACGTTAAAAAGTAGTTATATTTGATTTTTTATTTGTGTTTATGAATAATGTGGTCGAATCGAACACATTTAAGTGAGGAATAGATTATGAATAAATATATTTTAATGAATAAAAATATAGCATTAGCTCAAATTATATTATCTGATGATGGTAAAATTTATGATTTATTAGAAATATATAACATAAAAGCTTTTCCTGTAGGTATAATTTGTAATGATATAAAAATGTCTAATAAAGATATACAAAATAACTTAGCAGAGTGGTGGCAAGGTAGGGCAATTCCTGCTAGTAGACAGGGTCTTTTTTCAGTATTACAAGAATTTGACATTGAAAGGACTTCTATTTTAGCAATGAAAAGCTTTGGGATTAGTCTATCGGACCAATACTGGATAAAGCCGATTAATTCTAAGCTAACATGGGATAAAATCAACTTTTTTAATAACAAGTTTTCTAATGATATCGGAGAAGCCTTTTTTAATCCTAATTTTGTAAAGGAAAGTAATGAAATAGATTTTATAACTCCAGATAATACATCTGATGGCTGGCTTAGAAAAAAATGGATAATCAAAAATGAAAAAAGATGTCTTATTAAAAGTGGTAGTGATCCTTATAGACAAGAACCTTTTAATGAAGTGATTGCATCACTTATAATGAAAAATTTAAATGTATATCCATATGTTAAGTATGATTTTTTTGTAGACGAAGGACAGGGTATCTGTTCTATATGTGATAATTTTATAACAGAAAATACTGAATTAATTTCAGGTTATGCCTTAGCAAAAACGTATATTAGAGATAAAAACACTTCTATTTATAATCATTATTTAGACATAGCAGACAAAAATAATATTTCTAATATTAAGGATTTTTTTGATAGTATGATTGTTTTAGATTATATTATTGCAAACACGGATAGACATCATAATAACTTTGGCTTTATTAGAGATGTTAATACTTTAGAGTATTTAAGCCCAGCACCTATATTTGATAGTGGTACGAGTCTTTGGCATAAATACAGTGTACTTTCAAATAAAATAGGTACTCCTGTAATAGCTCAGCCTTTTTATAATACACATGAAATGCAATTATCTTTAGTAAAAAATTGGGATAGGTTTGATTTTAGTAAATTAAGAAATATAACAGAAGAAATATACGATATATTAAATAAAAATCCATTAATTGATAAAAAAAGAAATAATATTATTTGTGCTGCTCTTAAAGAAAGGATACAATCTATTAAATTATATCAGGAAAGAATGGTAAATAAATATTCTATACCTTTACAAAGTGATGATACTGATATATTAACAAAATTTAAGCAGTTAAAATTTAATTTACAACCAGTATATTTTTATTATAAGAATAAATTTGTACCTAATAATAAAATAAAATACAATCCTAGTATAGATAAAAAAATATTAAAGCAAGCACTAATAGATGGTTTTTCAAGGGAACAAGTAAAAAAAATTTTAATAAACAGTCCAAATATTAAAAGTGAACAAATGATAGATTTTATGTATCGTTCATTTAGTCATGATAAGGATTTAAAAAATATAATCCTTGAAAGAACTATACATTTATAAAATTATGTTCGAATCGAACAAAAATGATAAAATAACTTTTTATTACTTTTTTTATTTGCATCATAATGTCATTCATTTCAAAAAGCAAGGGTAAATATAACAACTACGTTGCCCTTGCTTTTTTCATTTCTAACATTATTTAAAATAATGCAAAAAGCAATAAAAAATAGTCGTATAAGATAAGAAAGGATACTGAAAAATGAAAAAAAATATATATACTATAACTATTGAGGAAACTGTATCAGACGTATTTTATTTAGAAGCTAATTCTTTAGAGGAAGCAATAGAAAAAGCTATTGCAAAGTACAATAACGGTGTTTTTGTACTAGAACCAGGAAATCTAATAGAAACAAATCTATTAGTTGGAAATGATAATGAAAGTAGTGATTGGTTTGAATTATGAAAAAAAAATATGATATTATATAATAAAGGTAAGAAATATGAAGGAGTGATATTATGGAAAACTTTAATAGACTAAATGATTTATACTTTAAAAAACTTTTAGGTGATAAGAATAGAAAAAACTTAACACTTAGTTTTTTAAATGCTATTTTAAATAAAGATGAACGAGAATATTTTACAGATATAACCTTTTTAGATAAAGATAATGAGCCATTGACGTTAGACGGTAAATTATCTAAATTAGATATTAGAGCAGATTTAAATGATGGTACACAAGTAGATATTGAGGTACAAGTTTGTCCGTTTAAGTTTATGGCTGAACGTTCATTATATTATTGGTCGAAAATGTATTCAGAACAACTAGAAAAAAGTGCTGAATATAAGAAGTTAAAAAAAGCTATAGCTATAAATCTACTGGCATTTGATTATTTGGAAGATGAGCAAGACTGGCATAATATCTATAACCTTTTAAATGTGAAATCATATAATAAACTTACAGACCATATAGAAATACATTTCTTAGAATTACCAAAATTTACTTTAAAGGACATGAGAAAAATAAGAACATCTGAGGCATGGCTTGCTTATTTTTCAGGAAGATATACTAAAAAAGAATTGGAGGAAATAGCAATGACAACTCCAGCAATTAAAGAAGCTGTAGAATTTGAAAATACTTTCTTACAGGATAAAATAGAACGTAGAGCATATGAACAAAGAGAAAAAGCAATAAGAGATTATTATTCTTATATGAGTGCATATAAAGAAGAAGGATTAGAGCAGGGCTTAAAACAAGGCTTACAACAAGGAAAATTAGAAGAAAAATTCAGAACAGCTACAAATTTATTAAAAATGGGATTTGATATTGAAACTATTTCTAAAGCTGTTGAATTAAGTAGAGAAAAGATACAAGAATTATCCGAGAAAAAATGAGAGATAGAAGGTATATATGTATATGAAATATAAAAAATATTCTTATGAAGAATTTAAAAAGTTAACTACGGAAATCATCCTTACAGATGATTATGCAGATTATAATTACTATGCTGTATATTTACCTAATAGAAAAAAACTTGCAATATATTTTAAACATCTATATAACGGAAATTATTACCATATTGATGATTGTTTAGAAGTTATGGGAAATGACTTAAACCCATGTCATGATATTTATATTACTAATGTCTTAAATGAATTTAATAAAGAATAAATGAAAAGCACTTGTCATTATTCTAATTGACAAGTGCTTTTTTATAGATAGATTTTTATGATATAATAGTAATCGCTGTTAATTCAGCAAAGAAGAGAAAACTTGATGTGTCAGCTCTCCTCTTTCGAGAGGGGGTGGTAAGTATGACAGATTATGAATTAGCTATGCTAATATTAACAATAATCAGCGTTATATTCACCATTCTTGGATATTTCCAGAAGAAGTAATTTTACTTTTTGCTTAACAAAGAAGGAGCTAGACATAACGTCCGCTCCTTCTAATTTCCCAAAATTCACAGAAGAGGGCTGACGGTGCAAACATCAGTTTTCTCTTCTTTTTTATATTCTTATTATACTACATAGATTATGATTTTGCAAAATAAATATGTTCGATTCGAACAAATGAAAAGCAACTATTAGGTGCTTTAAATATATTTATATGTTATAATATTTTTCGTTGCCCTTCCTATACTGGTAACAGTTGGGAGGTGTTCATATTGAACCGTTTTTTAACCTTTTGTGAAGCAGTCATGGCAGGTATAATATCTTATTATATCTGCAAAGGGTTAGACTTGTTTCTAACGGCTTTTTGTGGTAACTAACCTAGCTTTAACGTTAGCTATATAACGTTAGAAGCATTGTGAAGGTGCGAACTTCATAATGCTTCGTTTTTTTATTTTTTAACAAAAACAAGACCCTATGAAGGTGCGAACTTCATAGGGTCTTATTTTGCTGTTCATATGAACCATATAACCTTTTGTATCTTCATTATAACATACTATATAGATTTTGCAAAATAAATGTGTTCGAATCGAACACATTTGTTATATAATACATAAAATTTAGCTTTTTGGTGGAAAATTTTTGTGATATAATAACAATCGCTGTTAATTCAGCAAAGAAGAGAAAATTTGATGTGTCAGACTCTCCTCATCAGAGGAGGTGGTAATTATGACAGAATACGAATTAATGTCCCTTATAGTGGGAGTCGTAACTATGACATTTACCATTCTTATGTATTTTAAGAAGTAAATTTTTAAATTAATTACTTTATAAATAAAAAGAAGTCATGACATAACGTCTGACTTCTTTCTCAACCCATTCTGAGAAGAGGCTGACGGCTTCAACATCAGTTTTCTCTTCTTTTTTCATATTTATTATACTACATAGTTTATGATTTTGCAAAATAAATGTGTTCGAATCGAACACGTTTGTTATATAATACATAGAATTTAGCTTTTTAGTGGAAAATTTTTGTGATATAATAACAGTCGCTGTTAATTCAGCAAAGAAGAGAAAATTTGATGTGTCAGCTTTCCTCATTAGAGGAGGTGGTAATATGACAACTTATGAATTAATGATATTAATTCTAACAATAATAAATGTTATATTTACCATTCTTAGCTATTTTAAATAAAGGCTAATTAATATATTAATTTTTATAAGAAATAGAAAAGAGCTAGACAAGTCCAGCTCTTTCTATTTCACACACTTATAGAAGAGAGCTGACGAAGCGACATCAGTTTTCTCTTCTTTTTATACTCTTATTATACTACATAGTTTATGATTTTGCAAAATAAATGTGTTCGAATCGAACACATTATTTGTTTACCTTGAAAGCTATTTCTTAATATAATGTTTAATTCGAACTAATTATTTTTTTAATTTATTTCCAAACATATCTTCTCCATATGTTTCTTTGAAAAAAAATGATTGTTGTTCACAGTATTTAGAAAACTCACCAAAAGACCCTAGACCTACGCTAGCTTGCTGTTTTTCTTCTGCAATTTCAGCAGGCGTTTTATGTGCCTCATGATATTCTTCACCAAAACAAGGACATTTCATAAATATATTTTTAAAGGAAGTCATTGGCTTAGTTATAAACATTATTGGATGAAATAGTATATAAAATGGTGCAATTATTATGAATACAACTACATCTAATAAAAGACGAAGTATATCACTAACTATAGCATAGACTATACAAAAAGCAAAGAATGAAATGAGTCCAATGCCAATATATTTTAAAACTCCTAATATATCCATGACAGTATCCATAATAACACCTTCTTATAAACTATTTTCTAATATAATTATACTCTTTTACTATAATAGTTTCAATCTTCATTATCATTATTTGTATTATCATTGTTATAATTATTAGAGTTATTATCTATATCATTATCATGATTATTATGGTTATTATAAGAATAATTAGAATGTGAAATATTAGTATTTAGAGGTTTAGGCAATTCTCCTTTTGCTATTGCTCGTTCAGCATTTTCTAATTCATATTTATAATTATCTTTAGGACTTATAGCGTTTCTTAATTGCTTTCGAATATGGGCATTTTGAGCATTCTTCTCTTCATTTGGGTTAGTATTACTTTTCAAATTACCAGCTTTTTTTCTGTTTGCATTGTAGCAATATTTATCCTTTTATTGCGAGCTTCTTGTTGAGCTTTATAGTACGAATCTAATAATCCATTTTGTACGCCCATTTTGGCTAGGTTTTTTGCTGTTCCTAGTGTTCCTTTACCATAATTTAAAGCTGTTTTTCCTGCTCCTTTTAGGTCTCCTCTTCCTGCTTGCATTCCTATGCTTTTCATATTAGATAAAAAGCCTGCTGCTCCTCTAGCGGAATTTCCTCCTGGCATTCTTGAAGCTACGTCCCAAGCACCTTTCATTCTCATAGCTTTAGTAGGCATTGCTTTTAATTGATTGGATAAATCATTACCATTTAAAGCTGGTTGTCCAGAAGATATTGCTTGTGCTAAGTTTGGTAGCTTATAGACAAGCATACACATTATACCAAGTGAAAAGGCAAGTTGCATAAAGGTTAAGAAGTTTTTCTGTAAATCAAGTGATTCTCCACCTGAAACAAAATTTTCTACAGCACTTGTTAGCATTGGTTCAAGTATCGCTGTTACAAAAGCTACAATACTTACTTTGGTGGCATAATGTATAAGTGAACTTATAGCTCTTTCAAATAAAAATTTTGTTGGTTTAAACATTCCTATAGACATGGTTAACATAGTAAATACAGCCATTACCCAAAATTCTACTCTTACTACCATTATTTGAGCTGAAATTACTAATATGCAGGCTACAATTACTAAAAATATCACTACAGCTAATATTAGAGCAAATGGGCTTGTGGTAAAGGATATTTGAGAAAAACTATTCCATGTATTTTCAATAATTTTAAAGGCATTGCCCATTATATCATCAGGCATAAGTATGCTATTTTCGCCACCACCTGCGATATAGCCTATTCTTTCAAAACTAGCAAAAACAGCATGAGCAATTCCCATACCTAAAATCCAATTTGTTATTAAAAATAGATACATTGCCATTTTTAAGGCGTTAGATATCATGTATTTTATGATATCGTCTTCTATTTTTAGCATTAAGGTTATTGCTACATCAATAGCCCAAGCACAAGCGAGAATTTTCACACAAATGGGATATAAAAATTCAGCACCTTTTTGACATTTATAGATAAAACTCATCATCATTTGTCCTAAAAAATTAGCAGAGTTGGGGTCGGGTTTAGGTTCGGCAATGCTGATAAAAGAGCTATCTGGAACAATGAACATATATCCAAAATATATTCCTAAATTGATAATTACTGTCATAGATAAAATCATACGTAAAAAAGTAGTAGTGGTAGCAGATAATTCTCCAAATGCTAGCATTCCAGCAGAGCCAACTATTAGACAAGTTACAATTATTCTAGGTACTTTATCGGTTAAGATAGCTCCATCAGTATCTAATGAACCATTATCATAAGTACCAATAAATTTTTCAAATATATCGTCCCAAGCAAGTTCTGGTGTTTGAGCAAAGCAGATAGATGAAAGTAATAATAATATTCCTATAGTCAGTAGTATAATCTTTGTTTTTTTCATAATCCATAACCTACTAATTTTTTATAGTCTTCAATATTTTGTTGTTTGTTCATTTCTATATCAGATAAAACTTTTTGTGAGTTGTTTTTTACATCTATTGCCATATTTTCATTTATCTTCATACCTGCTTGTTTTTGAGCATTTTCTTGTAATTGTTCGGTAGCTGTAACAGATAAAAGAGTAGATAATAAAGCGTTTGTTTTTGCTGCTTCCATAGTATTTTGACTAGCTATTTGTCCGCTTGCCTGCATGGCTTCTTTTGTTCCTTGTGCTTTAGATAGATTTTGCAGGGAAGTTTCTAATTGATTAATGCTATTTTCTACTTCTTGTTGACGTCTACCTATAGATAAAGCAGAATAATAGGTTTCATCAGCTACATGGTAAAGTTTTTTTATATTTTGTGTATATGAATTTAAATCTACTGGTTTAGTATAACCACCTGTATAAATATCTATGCCCATTCGTTCACTTAAAATACTATCTGTAGAAGTATCTTTATCTAATGTACCTATTTGAGAGTCTAAGTCGTTCATAAGATTTTTATATTCTTTATCTAATCCTGTATAATGAGCGATTAGGGCTTTAGGATCCATAGATGTTAAATCTTGTATCATCAGTGATACTTGTTTAGCTGTATTTATAGCATTTGTATAGGTATTTATAGCTGTTTTAGCATTCTCAGCTATATTTTTTATATCTTCTACATAGATGGCAGCTGTAGCTGTTTGTTTAGGTACAGTTAAACAAAATCCTACTGCTATTCCCATAAAAATAGTTGGTATTAGATATCTTTTTTTCATTTGTATCATAACGTATCACCTCTAAACAGTATAATTAATAATTTACCTAGTGGAATTATTAATCCACTTACTATTACATATATAAAAACCATACACACTTGTATCATAAGTATCGCAAATATTATTCCTACAAATCTTTCAAAAGCATAGTTTGATTTAATAAGAGTTTTTATGAGTATTGAGATATTCATTATCATAGATGCTGGAAAAGGATATCTAGTTATTAAAAAATGTTTAAACCATGAAATAATGCTATCATAGCTTCTAATATTATTGATAATGTCAATCATTGAATCTATAAATAAGCAAAATAAAATTAGAAAAAATATTAGCATATCTATAACTAATAAAAATTCTACTTCTCTAGCTATACTTTTGCCAAAAATAATGGAAATTATAACTGAAGCAATAACCAAGGATAGACAATTTCTTTTTATTTTAGAACTAATAATAGAGATTTTATCTAACATAAAAGCCTCTTTTCTATCTATAGCTATTTAATCGATTGAAGATATCTGAAATGCTATAGATATATTCAATCGTTTCTTTATATGGTGGTACTCCATTATATTCATAAATGGCATTTGCTCCAGCATTGTAGGCAGCTAAGGCATAAGTTATATTATATTGTCCAGCATACGTAAAATTATCTATTTGTGTACGCAGATAACTTGCACCACCTAGGATATTTTCTAAAGGGTTATATGGATCAACACCTATCATACTAGCAGTACCTGGCATTAGTTGAGCGATTCCAATAGCTCCAGCACCTGACATGGCATTTAGATTAAAATGAGATTCTTGCTCAAGTAGTGCTGTAAGTAATAGTGGATCAAGGCTATAGGTACTGCTAGCATAAAGTATAGCGTTGGTTATCCAGTCTGTTTGCTCTTGATTATACATGGATACTTCAGAATAAATTATATTGTAGTAATTGTTCTCTTGAGCATGCACTATAGGTGTGATGAAAAAAGATGTAATTAGCAATATATTTATGATGAATTTCTGCAATTAATTAGCCTCCTGTTCATTAGTTAAGGTTAAGGTATGTGCTAAATTATGTTTTTGAACTTTAGTATCATTTAATGTATTTGTAAGTTTATTTAAAATTATTTCTATTTGTTGACCATATTTTGAAATATTTTCATTGGATATATTAGTTAAATTAGGAGATTGACTAGCAATTGCATCTAAGGTATCTTTTAATTTAAAACCAGCTTTTAGTATATTAGCTGCAATTATGGTATCTGCTATCATATCAAAAGGAAGGTCTATATTTTCTTTATAATCGCTGTAGTATTTGCTATATAAGTTATTAATATCTTTATCTACTAGAGTTTTCTTGGCAAATTCTCGTCTTTTTTCTAATTCTATAGTTAGTTTTTGTTGAGCATTATCTATAATTATTTTATTTATATAACTTAAAGATGAATGATTAGGTTCTACTGCATGAGGTGAATATTTAGTGAGAGTAAGAGCAATATCTTCTTTTTTGATGTCTTTGTATAGCATATACATAGCTGCATTGATTTCCATATCTTGATTGAATAAATTAGTTTTTTGATATAGTTCTTTCATATGCGTTTTGTACATATTTTCGACAGTAGGTCTGTTATTTTTAGTATCTAAGACATTTATAATATTTAACTGCCGAGTATTTATTTTTTTAGCAATACTTGTAATATATTCGGCATATTTAAAGTTTTCTAAAGCGTCTTTATTATTTCTAGTGCTTTGTTCTTCAGCGATGATATTTTTAATATCATTTTCTTCAATGCCTTTTTTAATAAAGCTAAGAGCTGCCCTATAATCACATTTTATATATTCTTCATCATTGTCTGTATTATTGATAGTAGCATCGTTTATAGCTACTTCTAATTGATAATCTTCTTTAAGTTCTTTTTTTTGTTCTTCTTGCGTTTTGTCATAATGAAATACTTCAGCTAATTTTTTAGCTGCTTTTTCAATTACAAGTTTGGGATAATCTTGAGGAATTTCTGGAAGTTGCATTCTGGCTGAAGTTTCTCTTATGATATGAGCAAGTTCATTTTTATTAATACCAGGATATCTGTTTAGTAGTTTTATACTAGCATCAATATCTATATATTCATCAGATAGATTGAGTTTTGTATTAGGATAAGAAAGTATCCGCTCTTTAATAGCATCTTTATATACATCTTTAAGTGAAATATGCTTATTATTTATTTCATCAAGAGTCATGTTACAGAGTTTATCTGGACAGATAAACTCTGCTATTTCTCTTTCTGCTTTAATATTATTTTGGGCAGACTTCACTATATAATATGCTGTTTTATCTTTGGATGAATAAATTTTTTCATTAAAAATTTTTACTACATATTCAGGATAACAACCTTCTAAAATCATTTCTTTTGCAAGTAAACAATATGCTAAGTTATCAGGATTTTGAGGCAAGTTTTGTGTCTTCTGTTTAAAAATATCATATACTTTTTTCAAATGATTTTGAGCTTTGACTATATCTTCACTGGCTAAATTAACAATAGTATCCGCATAGTTTTTCTTTCTACCTATTTCACGAACTACTGGAGAAAATGCTTTTATTACGTTTAATACTTCAGTATTATCTGCTCCTTCAGATAAAAGACGTTTTATAATCTGTTTTTCCCCTAATGGAGTGAGGCTTTTCGTTAAAGTATTTTTTAGATATTCATTTAGATATTTTATATATTTTTCTTTAGTATTTTGTGGCTTAATTATGTTGGTATTAGTTAATTGATGGTATAAGTGTGTATGTTCTTTTACAAAGTTTATAATAGCATTGGTGTATTCTGGTTGTTTGGCATGGGAATTTTGAGTGTATTTAGCAAGTAATTCCTCTATGGTAGATAAGTCATAGTTCTTCTCATAATACATAGAAAAAGCTATTTTGGCATCGTAATATAGATTTAACTTAAAATTAGTGTGTCGCAATTTGAAATTATTAAGTTCAATCATATATGTTTCTTTGGCTTTATTTATATCAGTTATTTTTTTAATGTAATTTATATTGAGTTTACTAAAATATGTTAATTTTTCAGATAAACTTATATCAATATCTTTTAAAAGAGGTGTATTTTCTGTAATGATATTTTTTATATCGATCAATTTATAACCTTTTTTTTGTAAAATCTGCATTATTTTTGTTTCTTTTTGTACATAAAAATCAAAAATTCGTGGCATGTATTTTTGTTTATAATCATTGTAATCTCTAGTAGTAGGTTTAGTTTCGGAAGGTTGTATATCATGCTCAAAAGAATCTATATATTTTTTTATTGCTATAAAAGATTTTCCCTGGCAAAGGCTACTATTATCTCTAATGGATTTTTTTACTTCATCTAGTGGTATATTATTTTTTAGCATAGCTTTCATTATGCTAGAGTCTAATTTTTTTAGTAGATACAATCTTTCATCTTCAAAGGTAGCCCACTGATTTAAATAGTCTTTAAGTAAAGTCATAATTATCTACTCCTTTATATTTTTGCCATTCATCATTGAATTCTTCTCTTGGATAATTTTTTAGTATTTCATCACATTTATTTTGGTCAGCTTTATTTATGCCTACATAAGCTAAGGCAAATTTGCCAAGTGATAAATCATAAAGTCGTGAACCTTTGACGGAGGTGTAATAATAATCTCTTGTTGCTATTGCTTGAGCAATGATTTGAATTTGTCTATCATTAAGACCAAAACTCTTATATAATTTTTTATTAGCTTCTTCTATAGCTGTGGGATTAGCTAAAAAGATTTTGGATTGACAAGCGTCTAATACAGTGTGAAAAATATTAGAATTTGTAACATCAACCAAAGATTGAGTGGCAAAGATAACGGATACATTCATTTTTCTAAGTACTTTTAACCATTCTCGGATTTTTTGCGAAAATGCTTCATTGTCTAAGAAAACCCATGCTTCATCTAAGATAATAATACTAGGTGAGCCATCTAAAACTTCCTCTAAACGATGAAAAATATATAATAGTGTTGGTGCTATTATAGTTTTCATTTGCATTAGTTTTTCCATTTCAAAGGTTTGAAAATCTGTAAAAGATAGACTATCTTTATTAGCATCAAAAATTTTATATGAGCCATTTATGGTTAGCTGCTTAAAAGTTTCTATAAGTGTTTCATCAGTAAGAGAAGAAACAAATGTACTCATGGTTAGTTGCTCTTTAGGGTAGGTAGTAGCTATTAAAGTAAGTGTAGACCAAATAGTATCTTTTATATTAGGGGTTACAACTACATTTTCTTGCACTAAGAAGGAACAAAGCCACTCTAAAGCCCATGAGCGTTCTTTTTCATTTTGTATATTACTAAGTGGTTGAAATGCTACATCATTATTTCCTAAATCAAAGAAATTGCCACCAACGCCCAGTGTTAAAATTCTTGAAGAAGCCCCTTTATCAAAGATAAATACTTTAGCATTTTTATATTTTCTAAATTGAGCAGCTATCATACAAAGATGAACAGATTTACCACTGCCTGGTGGACCAATTAAAATAGTATGGCCAACATCTTTAACATGGATATTTAGGCGAAATAATGTATTCCCTTTGGTTTTAGTGTATAAAAGCGAAGGTGCATTTAAATGGTAGTTTTTTTCATCACCTGCCCAAACATCAGTAATCGGAGCTAAATGTATTAAATTACCTGTATTTATTAAATAACGACGAGGATTGTTATACACATTTCCTGGAACAGAAGAAAGCCAAGCTTCTACAGCGTTTAAATCTTCGCTTTTATATTTAAGTCCCAAGGTAGAAAAAATATCTCCAATAGTATCTATATAATCTTCAGCAAGTTCTTCATTTTTATCTGTTATGATAATCATAGTTGTATAAAAACCATAGTTTATCTCACCTTTTTCAATGGATATTCGAGCATTTTCTACTTCATTGACTTTTTCTACAGCATTAGCATCAAAGTCATCATCTGCCCTTTCCACGTGGAAAGCTTCTCGTACATAAGTCCAATAACTTTTTAAATTACCTCGCCAATCTCGAGAACGAGAGGACAACTCACTTAAAGCATCGCTTTTAGATAAAAAATAAAATCTAGTTACAAAGCGATAAGAGAAATTTAGATACGTAAGCTCATCAAAAAAACCAAAATGCGTTTCGCTTGGAAAAGATAGTGGCGTAATAACTCTTAGATGCTGCTCCCCTAACATAGGCTTTAAACTAGCATTAAGTGAGCAATCGTAAAGTAAATTATCTAGGTGTATAGGATTTTTAACTAAAGCAATATTATTATCTTTAATTTTTTGATTTTCTCTATCTGGTAAGTGAATATTCATTTTATTAGTTGATACACAACTGTGAAGATATGTTGCCAGCTCGTCAGGAGTGAGCATTTTAACTAACGGTAACTTTAATTGAATAAACATTCGATATATTTTATCGATATTAGCTTTAAATATAGATAAATAATTGTTTAAATCCTTTAGCTTAGTTTTAGTTTCTAAGACAAAAGATTTAATTTTTTGTTCATTATCTGTTGGTGGCATATAATAAATGGTTAAAAAATATCTTGATTCAAAGTTTTTATGCAGATTTTTAAATTGATATCGTCGTTCTAAATCTATTTTTTTAGTTATTTCATCAGGAAAATAGTTTTTCGTAGGGTAATCTAAGGATGGTGTTCTTTGCATTTCAAAATAAAAGACAAAGCCCGTATCAAGTGTCATAAATAAGCTATTTAATTGACTTGTTAAGATAGCAAGTAGTTCTTCAACAGAGCTATCTAAATCTGGTCCGCGATATTCTATCGTTGCCATAAGTGAACCATCTTTATTAATAACTATACCTATATCTTCATAGCGAATTATTTTCCCTAAATTCATTTGTGTATATAATGGATTTTTCTTAATACGTAAACGTTTTAAATTGTACATAGTAATCTTCCTCAAATAAAAAACATATCTTTACTTTCATCTATTTCCATAAGTGGAGATACTAGATTAGAGCGAAACATTCCCGAAATAGTGCTATACCAAATATCACCCATATTGGATTTATCTATTACGGTGGGTACTCCATAGTGATTTAAAAATTTAGTAACATTTGTTATATCTTCAACTAATTTTTGTATATCCTTGTTATAAATAACTAATATGTTATTGTAGTAAGCACAAAGAGAATTATCTTCATAGGTTAATACTTTTAAAAATTCTTTATGGCTTTTGCTCCAATTTTTAGTATATCTTTGAATTTCTTTTTGTTTATCCTTATCTGATAGAAAAATTAAGCGTTTATTGTAGCGAAATTGTATATTGTTATGCTCAAGATAAAGGATAAGGCTTTTAGTTAAAAATTCTGGATATCCTAGTAATTTCACACATTGAAGATAATATTCATCTATCACTAAATATTCTTTAAGATATTTTTTATAACTGTGATTTTTAGTTAATTTGTAATCTAAATAGATAGGATTATTCATCATAGAAATGGTTTTATCTATGGTAATAATTTTGTATAAACTGTTAATTAATGTTGTATTTTTAAGTGAACATAGACGAAAATTATGTTCTATTTCCAAGATAAATTCATTAAATTTTTCTATAGATGAATTTATTTTTTTTAAATCTGCATTACAAAGTAGTGGATTATAGACAATGTATAAAGTTTTTTGTTTATCTACATAATCTATCCATAAAGAAATATTAGATACTGCTATTTGTTTTAAAATAGCAGTATCTATATCTTCGTAAATAAAAGCACATAATAGTGAGCCATCTTTATTTCTAATAATGTTATCTTTAACTAAATATAGCCATGGCAAATAACTTGCTAAAATATTAGTTTTTTCATCGTATCTTTTAAACAAGTACATATTTACCTCACACATCATAAAATTTTTTCTTGTGTAAAAATTTAAGTAAACAAATAAAAAATCTGTCATCAAATTTATTCACATAAATGCTGAAGAAATGAATTATAAGATTGAATGGTATTATCCATAAAGTATTAAACATAGTCCAAATAATAAGTGCTAATACTGCATTTAATAAGACTATTTCTTTTGGACCACCAAGTGCTCTTTCGGTTAATGCTTTAAATACAGGAATGGTGTATTTCATTAAAAACACGCTCCAGAAGAGCCATCTAAGAAGAAATATGCTACTATACTACCAGCAAAACAAGCAGCTATAGCACCTAAAAATAATTTAGATATTTTTCCTGTAATCTGTGATTCCCCCATAGCGATGGTAAAACCTGCTAAAACAGTAGCAATTAAAATAAATACTTTAGGCAAATTATCTACAAGTATAGTTTTCAGTTTATTAATAGGTTCATCGAATGGCGAGGATGTATTCATCGCAAAATCCGAAGCAAACGCTGTTTGATTCATAGCTATAATTCCTAAAAATGTTAACTGTAAGATAAATAATTTATTTTCCATAATGAATTTAATAATTTTTTGCATGATAAAATCTCCTTTAAGCTAATTTTTCTGTTATATATTCTTCTTTTTTCTTGTCGTAAGTAATAACTTTGCGTATCTCTTCTATTACTCTACCTGTTGGCGTTTTTTTGATATAAATTATTACATCTATGGCATCTGCAATAATTGAAGGTTGCACCTTATCTGTGCCAAAACCTACTAAAGTTTCAATTCTTGTTAAAGTATGAAAAGCACTATTAGAATGTACAGTAGAGATACCACCTTTATGTCCCGTTGACCAGGCATTTATAAGTGTGAAAGCTTCACTACCTCGAACTTCCCCCACAATAATTCTATCTGGGCGAGAACGAAGCGTTGCTCTTAATAAATCTTCCATTGATGTAGTTTTAGTAGAAATTAAAGCCAGCTTATTTTTGGCATCACATTTTAACTCTTTGGTATCTTCAATAATTATTACTCTGTTATTTAATTTAGCTATTTCAAAAAGCAAGGCATTTACTAAGGTCGTTTTGCCGCTACCTGTGCCACCTGCTACTATGATATTTTTTCTATTATAAATAGCCTGTATAATAATTTCTTGCTGATATTTAGTCATGGTTTTGTTGTGTACATAATCATCAAGGTTAAAGATTTTTTTTGCGTGTTTTCTAATACAAAAGCTTGAATTTTTAACTATATCTGGCGATAAAAATCCTTGAAAACGCATATTTAAAATCTCGGCTTCAAGAAGTGGATTATCCTTATTGCAAATCTTATGTGAGTGGTTTGCAATTTGTACAATAATATTACTTACGATATCATTTGTGAGGATTTTCCCTGTATAGACAAGTCCCTTAGAAAATGTATCTATCCATATTTTAGAGTCATCATTTACCATAATTTCACAGACATCATCATTTACCAAATAAGGCTTTATGTCTTTAAAAAGAAAATCTAATCTTTCATTAAATCTAGTATTATCTTTCATCAGCTAGCCTCTAATTCATCATAAATAGCAGCTAATTCATCAAGTTCTTGTTGATATCTAGCTATTTTTTCTTGAGTTTCATCTATAGATAGAGTGCAATTATCTAAATAAAAATTTAGTTCTTCAACATTTGTAATTCCTAAATCATGTAAATATGAAAGCATTTTTATATCTACTTCAGAAGAAGATTTCCTTTGGATAAGTTTTCTTCTAATAATTGTTTTTTCAGATTTTGCTACAGGTTTTGACTCATTTGTTGAAGTTTCAGTAGGTATTTGTTCAGTTGCTACATTTACTTGATTAGTTTTATTATCTTCAGCTTTTTCTATATTTTTAGCTTCATCTTTATTGTTATTAACAGTTTCTTCTAAGTTATCTTCAACTTGATTAATGTCATCATCTTCAAAGGTATCTGTAAATGTAGCTTCATTTTCTGTTGTTTTAGTTGTATTTTGTTTAGTTATTAAATCACCCATTCCTGGTATTTGTTCATCAGTTTTAGTTTCTAACATATTCATATTATCCTCACTTTCATTTTGTATAGGTTCTAATTCTTCAATTTGTTGTATATCTTCTATAGCTGTTACAGGGATTTCTTCAGTTGAAGTAATAGATGTCTTGGTTTTAGGTTTTTGCAGTTCATTTATACTGTCTTTAACTACAAAATTAGGCTGTGCTATTTTTTCTGGTTGTTGTTTTTTCTTAGCTAATAAGGTTTTTATTTTATTTTTGATTGTTAATATATACAAACTGATAACGCTTAATTTACTATTAATTTTTTTAGTATTCTTTTTTAGCGTTATGTTATTGCTTAATGAATTTAATTTTCCTTTTTCTACAGCTTTGGGTAATAACTTAGTATAACTATCCACGATAGTACAATAATCTGATTTTAAAAGTGGTGGGTACTTAGGATTAAGTACATTGTTATCTTCTTTTTGCCATATAGATACCCTATTTAAAAAGAAAGGGATTTTGTAATATAAAAGCTTTTTAGCCAAAATAGGGCGTTTACCATTGATAAAAACAATCTCTTGACTTTCAGGAAGATTTAATACTTCATCGACTGTCATTAAATCTCTAGCAGCAGATTGCCATGATTTGTTTTTCTTTAATAAATTATTGGTTTCAGATTTAGAGGTTACGGTTATAGTTTCTTTACCCAACATGTTTGATATTACTTTTGGTGTATTATCATCGTTGGGCGTGTAAAATACCCTTACGGCACAGTTCGAGATAATCGAGGTGTCTTTGCCATAGATGCTGTATAGCTGACTTAAATTCTGAATAATGATTAAAGAACGAAGTTGATAGCCTGCCATAGTAGCTATAGCCATTTCAAATTGGTCAATTTTACCTATTTGAGGGAACTCATCTAATAATAGTAGGCATTTATGCTTTTTTCGTTCAGTTAAATTTTTCATATTGCGTCGTAAAAAGAAATCTAGCATCAAGCGAAATATTGGTTGTAAAATTGCTCTATCTGCTGATGAAGCTACAAGATACAGTGATACAGCTTTTTCATAGTTCATTACATCATCAAGTTTAAAATCACTTACAGCCGTATTTTTAGAAATTATAGGGTCTTGATAAAGCTGAAATCCTGTAGCTGCTGTAGATAATACAGAAGACTGTTCTTCTTCGGCTCGAGATGCCATTTTATAAGCTCCAGAGGCAACTCTTGGGTGAGTTAATAAAAAACAATAAGGTTTCATTTCAAAATCTAGATTTTGATAATCATCTTTAAAATATGCTTTAATTTCACTAAAATTTAAGAACTTGCTGTAATCGTTATAATATGAGTTTTTATCTAAATCATCTTCTGAAATATTTAAAATATCAGAGCGTATTTTTCTGAGTTTTAGACTATCAGTTTCTTCAGTTTCTAAAAAACTATCATTAAAAGCATTAATTTCTACATAATCTCCATAAATTTTTTGAAAGATATTATCATCTGAAAATGCTTCTTCTGGTGTGATATGCTGATAATACATCATTTCAGTTATAGCCTCATCGAAAGACCGTGATGATGAAGAAATAAATCTAGTTACATCTCCCATATTAGGTACAGGTTTATGTTCTTTATCATGGACATATAATAAGTGCATAATAACAGCTTCAATTAATGCTGATGCTGTGAGTACCCAGTGCTTGCTTTTAGGGTCATTTGCCATTTTTCCTGTAGGGTCTGCTATCATATTGGCTATGGTCATAACATCAGCGTATTCCCTATCTGTTCTATACTGGACTTCAGCAATAGGATTCCAACGAGCAGTTATTCCCTTTGTATCTAAAGGATTAAAATTTAGTACTTTTTGCTTTAAACCTTTGCGTCTAAAGCTAGCTGTGTAATCCCAGTTTTCACCATCTTTGATATCTAGAACAAAAACGGATTCTTTCCATGTTAATAGTGTAGGAATAATAACGCCTACACCTTTTCCTGTACGAGTAGGGGCAACAAAAAGTGTATGAGATTTTTCATTGATGTCATATTGCAGCAGATATGTTTGTTTATAGATTAAGTTTTTTGTATAAGTAAAAGGATTAATTCCTAAAATTACACCTTCTTTAGCTTTTAAATGGGCTTTTTTTATATCTCTTTTACCTCCCCAAGTGGCTGAGCCATGAGAGGTATTTGGAGATTTTCGCCTTATGATAAATAGTGATATACTCATACCTAGTAATATACAAATATAGATGCTGTTTTCAGCGTTATGAATAATTGTAGGAATTATATCTGAAGCGTGTATATACCAGATAATAAACATCCATGGTTTATATAAAACAATATTATTTGTAATTTGAAACCCTTGTCCTAAAGCACTATCATATTCGCAGTGATAAGCTACTTGTTGAGTAGCTACAAATATTCCTATAAAGGTAAATAAAACGGTTATTGATAGAAAGGTTATAAACCTATTAATTGGATTTTGCATAACAAACCTCCATTAAAAAACCAGATTAGTAATTGTCATGATATTAATTGATGTTCCTGGATTAACAGTTATTTCTGGCTCGATATTCATTTGCTTTTCAAATAGCTTAGATGCTGTATTTATAAGACTTGTAGCTGCTCCTTGAGCTGCTAAATCGCCACTATTTCTCCAGCCATATTCACTGTAATTATTACCAGTAGCTATGTTTCCTAAAGCTCCAATAGCACTAGCTAATATACCAGCTCCTATTTGTTTTCCCGTGTGATTATTGACATCTCCTTTTATACCTGCATAACCTTGAGCATCTACTGATTTAAACATATTTTCAACATTATAGGTATCTCCATTAGGAAAAATAAGTGTATTCCAAGATATATCTACTCTTGATTGTCCTTGCTTAATGGCACTTTCATATTGACCTATAATTTTGCTACCAGCAGGAATTAATAAATTATTTCCATATAAAGAGTCATAGATATTATTATTAATTTGAGCCATTATTTGCCCACCGATTTGACTGTTAATGCCTGATAAAAGAGTAGCATTGATTAAGGTTCCTGCTAAAATAGTATTTTCGTTTATATTATTAACTTGAGGATAGGAAAATGTATTATTAGTAGGATTTTCAGTAGTTACTGTTTCACTTGTATTTTCATCTTGGTTATCTTGGTTAAATGACATAAATTTTATAGCTGCTGCAAATATATTTTTTTCATCTTGTTTTTGTTCATTATTTGTATTTGATGAATTTATAGAAGTAGTATTGGCTGTATTAGATGTTTGTTGCTTAGGTATATAACTAGGAGGCTGGCTTTGTAATATTGGTACAGGTCTTGAATAGTGAACTTCATTATTATTTTCTGGATAATAATTAGTATTATTACTTGAATTAGTTGCTGGTCTTTTTTGTACATATTGAGCTTGATTTTGATTATTAATATTTTTAGATTGTTGCTCATGTTTGGCTAGAGAATCATAATTATCTGGAATTGTATCTACGCTACCTGTTTTGGCTACATTATAATCATTTTGAGTATCTGCAACTTCAACCTTGGGTTTATTTTCTTTTTTCTCATCGGAAGAATCATCTGAACTAAAAATAAATACGGTTACAGCTACAGTCATAAAGAATAAAAATAATCCTATAACTACTTTTTTATTAACAGTTGATGTTTGTGTAGTGGTTTGTAGATTATCTATGTCTTCTTCATCTTTTTTCAGTGTTTCACCTAAGGTTTCAGCAGGCTGATTATCTTTTATATTGTTTGTTAAATAAGTTGTGTCTTTATGACGAACCTTGTCTAATATATTCATATCAATCTTTCCTTGTAATAGTTACTTCTTCATCAGCTGATTTTAAAATGGCTTCATCAAATATCGTTTCTACAATAAAAGTATTATTAGAAGTTTTATAGTTGGCTAAGATTAATTTTTTATCTTTGTCTTTAATAAATAAAACAGGTAATGTATCTAATTCTTTAAATTTAATATATGTTTTTCGTTTATCATTAAATACAACTGTTGGCATAAAATCTATATTTTTATTGCCTTTAATTTTGTAATTAAAACTTATATTTTCTGGCTTAACATTATCTTTTTCAATATAGGCATTATCCATAGATTGTTTTATTTGTTTTTGAATGTCATCTTCATTTCCATAACTCCAGCTAACCATAGGGTTAAACCAATCGCCAGAATTTAATAGTATTTGATAAATATGACCTGTATCCGTATTTACAATTACATTTGTAGATATATTATTAGCTATAGGTTTCACATACAAATGAGATGTGTTTTCTACTGTAGCGTGGTCTATTAACCATTGAGCAGTATCTCCACCACCCACATAAGTTATTTTTTCATTATCTTTAAATTTAATATCTGTTAGATAGCCTATTTTGCAGTAAATCTTATATACTTGTTCTGGTCCATAAGAAAATACCATACGAGCATAGCCCTGAGCATTTTTGCCATCTTGAATATAGTTATTAGCTCTTGAAGAATTAGGTGGCAAAATTACATAATCTTTAGTAGTTTGTTTTGGTGCATCATAAGTTAATTTTGGTAATTCATTTACTTTATTTTCTGGAGGATTTTGCTTAAGGTCATTTAAATATTCTTTTACGGATTGCTTTTCTTTAGTGATATTATCTAGTTTGGTTTGTAAATCAGTTATTTTAGCGTCTTTATCTTTGGTGGCAAGGTCTACTTCAACTTCTAATTTAGCCTCTAAATCACTTATTTTTTCATAAAGCTTGGCTACAGCTTGTTCTACATCATAGTCTTTATTATCTTTGTGTTCATTAAGCTTTGTTATATCTTGTTTTATTTCATTTACTGTGATATTTTCATTTGCGTTTGCATTTGTTATTTGATAACTATTTATCATTAATACTGCTAAAATTGCAGCTATTTTTCTATTCATAATTATCTCTCCTATTTTTTATTTTTATCTTGTTTTACAGCCTCTTTATCCCATGAAAAATCTGTTATATATATACCGAGTGGATTTTTTAATGCCATTTCTTCATTCTCTGGTGGTTTTACAGCAATGGTAAAAACTCCAGACATTTCTACAGTTTCTTTATTTCCTGTATCTAAACTATATCTTGTTTCTATCCAGCGTACTTGATAGGAATTATTGCTCTCTGTAAGTGGCAAGATAACATTTATTTCTACTTGCACTGTCTTATGACCTAAAGCTTTAGCGATATCTTCAGATTGTAGATAATGATTTAATTTTCCCATAGCATCTCTACTTAAAAAGGCATAAGATGAGTTAATATTCCTTTTATATAGCACAGGGTCTAAAGGTATTTCTCGCATTTTTTTGATAAAATCTGTTATAAAATATTTTTTAGCTACCTCTTGTGGTTCATATTTTTGTTCTTGTAGATAGCCTGCATTTCTAACTATTCCCGTTTGTGTATCTACTTCTACAATATATGGCTTTATTTCAGATTTTGTAGCAAAATAAATTAAGGAAATTGTCATTATAACTATGACAAAAGCTAAAATTGCGACTAATCGTAAAAGGTTAAATCTATCATTGGTTAACTTAGATAATTCAACATCATAATCATTTTTTGCTCTGTCAGAGGGATTTATGGGGTTTGTGTTATTAATGTATGGTGCTGGTTTTAAAAAGTCTTTAATACTCATTTCATTCTCCTAAATTTATAAAAATATATTTATGGTAATCTATTTTGTTTTTAGTACAATAATTAATAATAGCATTTAATAACTTTATGCCACCTTTATTTTTAGTATCATAAATTACAGCGTGCAGATAACTATTAGATAAGGATAATTCTATTGCACATTTTGTTATATTGCCATTAAATTTATTGTTAATAATGTCTTTTATAAAATTGACTCGGTTAAATCCTAGCTGCATAAAAATCTCCTTGTTGTATAAATTAAAATGAATGTGATATTAGCTAAAAATATTATGATAAAAAATTCACCTAAAGGTATAAAGCCAACTATCCCCATCATTGCCCAAATATCTCCATCTCCCATGTTGGTTATTATTTGCTTATTTGATTTAAAATAGCATCTTAAAATTTGCATAAATATTACTAAACACGCTATAATGCACAGTGGTAATGCTAAAAAATCCATACTAATTTGAAATGTTGTTAAATAGTTAGCAAATATATCATTAAAATTCAAGATTTTGTATATTACATAACCTAAAAATATTATTGGTAAATACGAAAGTCCTTTATCTAGGTGATTTTCCTCATTAGCAAAAGTGATATGGATATTATTGCAATTTTTTAGTTTGATTGATGAAACATAGATAAACACCAAAAATAATGTTCCAGATAATAAATTGTTTAGATAACATACAATATTAAAATTAGAGAATATAGCATATGTGGTACTTAACATAAATAGACTGATACAATAATAGATACTAACTGTCTTTGTGCGAAAATCTTCAATGATTAAATATAAAATATTAATAGCAATAAGTATTTTCATTAATAACATTTTTTAGTCTTCCTTTGCTATATATTCACTTCGTTTACTACCTTCGCTTATATAATAAGAGTTAGATAACGGCTTTTTTATCTTTAGTTCATAGTAAATATAATAGTTGTCTTTTTTATATGGTTTATATTCAAAGTCATCTATATTTTCAATATGGTTTATATACCCTAAATCTATTAGTTCATCTAATTTTTCAGGATATGTTTTTTGCTTTTTATCTACAATATTATTTTCGTTATCCATATATACATCTTTTATCATTAAATGGTCTGTGCTATATCTTTCTAATGCTACATCTAAATTGTTCATTTGTTCTTTTTGTATATCAAACTTAGCCATAGCATAATTTGTAAAAGAAAATATCCCTACAAGACAAAGTATTAACATGATAGATGAATATAAAATCAACTCCCATTCTAAAAATGCTTTTTTGTTCATTTGAACGCCTCCTAAATCCCTGTTAAAACTATGGTATCATGGAAGTGAATTTTAAAAGTATCGACTTTTGAAAAAATGAAAAAAATTTTTTATCCTTATATATCAAGGGTTTGTGAGTTTAAAATGGTTTTGTGTTCGATGAAAATAGGCAAAAAAAGCTGAACTTTTTGTCAGTAACTAAAAAATGTGTTCGAATCGAACACATTTTTAAATAGTTATATTTGATTTTTAGAATGTACTTTTAACCAAAATGTGTTCGAATCGAACACAAAATAAATGTAATAAATGATAAAAATAATCCTGCGGATTAAATTTAAAACAATGATAAAATAACTTTTTGTCGCTTTTCTGCTCGCACTATAATGGCATTCATTCCAAAAAAACAAGGGTGAAATGAATAACTTCGCTACCCTTGTTTTTTTGGAATGAATGCCATTATCTCAAGACGTGCGAAAATCAACAAAAAACAGTCGCATAGGTAGAAAGGAAGATATACATGACTAAATTAAACAACAAAATAATTAATGAGATTAAAGCCTTAAAACTAAAAATGATGAATACAACTAATTTATTAGCTACTTTTGAAAGTTATGGCTTTATTTTGAATGATATCGATATAGATAGTTCTTTAGTAATATTTAAACATAAATTTGACTATGAAATCATTTTAAAACTAAGATTAATCAGTAAAGATATCTTCTGTATTGAAGATATTAAAATAAATCATAATAATTAGTATTTATTTAGTAATATGCTACAATTAAGATAAAACAAATGAAAGAGATGATATTATGATAAAAGACACAATATTGCAAAATCAAAGTTTAGATATAAAAATAAGTGATATAGCTTTTGAAATTACTCACAAGTTATTATTAGACCCAAAATATGAAAATCCACCAACATATTTAATTGAAGATACAGAAGACTATAATGCAGTGGGAAATATTGTATCTGAAGATAAATCAGAAACATTATTTCTTAGAAAAGAATTACAATCATTAACTCATGATAATTTTAGAGATTTATATACTTTTTACACATATAGTAATTTAGTGTCTATGATGAATAATTTGGTTTGGTATTTAGAAACAAAAATAGAAAAAAATAATACTATACTTGAAGATGAAGTTGCAACCAACATTGCCTATAATATGTTAAGAGATAATAAAAATAAAAAATATATCTCTGAAATGACAAGTATAGCAGAATTTAAATTATGTGATATTGAAGAAAATATTGTTAAAAATAGGTTAGATAATATATTTAAAATCTATAGGTATAATCAAGACATGGATATAAAAATACAAGAATTAGTTCACGAAGGTGTTTGTCGGATATTCTTTAGTAAAAAAAATGGAAATGATATTTCAAAATATCCTATAAATTTATTAGATTGTTATGATATAGATGAAGTTGGAGATTTTATATCAAAAGAAAATAATCAAACGCTATATTTAGAAAAAATTTTTCAAACTTTAAAGCATAGTGTAGTAAATGAACTTTTTCATGATTATATGTTATGTTTTACAGAGGCTTTAGGTAGAGTAATAGATTATCTTGAAGAAAATATAAAAAATTTAAATATTGAATTTACTAAAAAAGTAGCTCAAAAAATTGCTATGAGAATGATGGCTAATGGTGATGATTGGCAATATATATCTGATGTAACCAATATTTCTATAAATGAACTAGAAATTTATCAGTGGTTTATGGATAGATGGAATAAACAAGAAATAGCATTTAAAAACTAAAATGTTATTCACTTAGTAAAAAAACACTCCTTTATGTATAATAATACAAAAATAAAGGAGTGTTTTTTATGAAACGCAAAAATGTAACTTTTGGTAATTATATGTATAACTGGTATATGATATACAAATATCCTAAACATGAAATCACTACAAGAAACGTATGTCCTAACCTATATTAATATTCATGTAAGACCTTCTAATATAGGCAGAAGATTTATTCAAAATCTTTCAACTAGAGATATACAAGAATTTTTATCTAATTTGTTACAATATGGGAATAAATCTATTTTATGTACGAAGAAAAAAGGTTTATCTAATTGGACTGTTAATAAAATACGTTCACTTATAATCTCTTGTTTAAATCAAGCTGTTAGAGAAAATATTGTAAAAGAAAATGTAGCCTCATATACAGAGAATATTAGGATTATTAATGTACCTAAAAATGTTTTTACTAAAGAACAACAAGTATTATTTTTGAATAATTCTAAAAATTATAGATATCATTTAGCATATGAATTATTATTTTTCACAGGAGCAAGAAGATCCGAGATATTAGGGCTTAGTTGGGATAAAGTTAATTTTAATAATAATACTATATTTATAAGTCAAGTTTTAGTTGTAATTAATAATAAACCTAAGTTAAAATCTATTCCTAAAAATAAATCTTCGATTAGAGTTATACATATACCACAAGAATTAATGAATAAATTATTAATACTAAAAGAAGAACAGGAAGAATATTTTTCTAAGCATAAATATACTAATATGTATAATCTTGTATTTTGTACTAAAAAAGGTGATGTTTACAATCCTAATAATCTTTTACAGAATATGAAAAAAAGATTGAAGCGTTTAGGGTTACCAGAGGACTTGCACATTCATAGTACAAGACATACTTTTGCTACAAATCTTATCCATAATAAAGTTGCTATTGTAGATATACAAAAGCTTGGTGGTTGGTCAAGTCCTGATGTGCTTTTAAATATATATTCTCATACGCTTCAAGAAAGTCAAGTAAAAGCTATTAATGCATTATATAAAGAATTCAATGATTATTTTAATAATCATTAATCTTTTATGTTGTAAGAACTTATTTATATTATATCACAGTAACTAACTTATATATAAAAATATATCTTTTAAAATAATTTAAATAAGTTATTAATTTCTTTAGGAAGTAATATTGGAAAATTAGAATCAAACGAATATGGTTATTATTGGAAATTACCTAATGGAATGATCATGCAATTTATAACAGGTAAATCTGATGCTTCAGGATTTGATAAAATTCAAAAAATTAAATATCCTATTCCTTTTAAGAATAAGATTATTGGTATTAGCATATCAACTTGGGCTAATGGTTCAAGACCAGCAGCTGCAGATATAATATATCAAGAAATAACACATACGTTTACCGATATAACGGTTTTAAGGAATCAAAGAGAAGATATATTTGAAAGTGTAGCACCTAGAATAATCTTAATAGGTTATTAATTTTCTTTAGGAAATAGTACTGATGGATTAGAAATAGGAATGGTAGTAGCTTGGACGTTATCTGTTAATCCTTCAGATAACTATTTAGAGTGTAATGGTCAAGCAGTAGATAGTACTAAATATCCTAAGTTATATGAACTAATGCATAATACTCCAGACTATAGAGGTGTTTTTTTAAGAGGATTGGGTGGTAATTCTGCTGCTTTAGGAATTACTCAAGGTGATGCTATTCGTAATATAACTGGTAATTTTGTTGTTATTGGTGGTTCTATTGCATATGAAGGAGTTTTTTCACAAAATAGACATAGATATTCAGGAAGTGAATGGGGAAATTGGGGACCTACGCCATATTATTTAACATCATTTGATGCTTCTCGTGTTGTTCCAGTAGCAGTAGAAAATAGACCTATCAATAAGGCTGTTAGATATTTTATTAAAGCTAAATGACTTGCTTTTTTATAATAAGGTATGTATAATATAAGTAACAGAACCCGACACGCCTCTCAATGATGCGGACCACGTCGGGTCATTTAATTTTTTAGGAAGATTTATATGAGTTTGAAAAAACATGAATCAGCATTAACTATTGAGGAACAAGTTAATAATTTAAAAAGTTTAAATCTTATAATAAAAGATGAACAACTAGCAAAAGATTTTCTTAATGATATTTCTTACTTTCGATTTATAAAATCATTCAGTATTGGATTAAAGCCTAAAAATGGAAACTATTATGATAATATCTCTTTTAAACAATTAGAAGAATTATATTTATTTAATGCTGAATTTAGACAAATTTTATTTACTCAAATCGAAAAGGTAGAAATAAATCTCAGATGCCGTATATCAAATTATTTTTGCTTAAAATATGGTGTGTTAGGATATAAAGATAGTAATAATTTTTCTAATAGGAAATATCATACAGCTTTCCTGAATGAAATATCCATTGAAATAAATCGAAATAAGCGTGTACCATTTATATATAATTTTAGAAATAATTATATTGATGGAGATATTCCATTATACGCTTTAGTTGAAATTATAAGTTTTGGAACATTATCCAAATTGTTTAAAAATATGCATAATGCAGATAAAAAAATAATAGCTTTAACATATAACGTAAGTTATACTTATTTTGAAAGTTGGATAGAAAGTATTTCTTATATAAGAAATATTTGTGCTCATTATGGAAGATTATATAACGCTAAGCTTACTAAAACACCTAAATTATATCAACAATATACAAAAAAACATATATCAAATATTCGCATTTTTGGAGTATTATGTTGTATAAAGCATTTAGTTAAAAATGATATACATTGGACAAATTTTGTTAAAAAGTTGGAAAAACTTTTCCAACAATATTCATATGTTGATAAAAATACAATGGGCTTTCCTGCCGACTGGAAAGATATTTTATTGATATAAAATAAAGATTAGAAAAAAATGGTCAACCATCAATCAAAGAGAGAAGATATAGAGAATATCATTCCATCTAATCCTAAAAAAAGAGAGTAGTATGTATTACTCTCTTTTTTTATTTTTTAATTAAAACTTCTTTAGGAAGTAATCTAGGTGAAGTTGGCTCTAATGATAAAGGTTATTATTGGAAATTACCTAATGGCTTGATATTTCAATGGGGTTATCACAATAGCGGTAATTATATTACTTTTCCAATTAAATTTGAACATAAATGTATCAATGTAGAATTAACACCATCTGTAACTTCTTGGGCAGGTGATGAACGACATCCTTTTATTAAAGAAATTACAAATAGTTATATCAGATATGAAGATAGAGGTGTTGACCAACACTATGGTTTAAATCCTGTATATTGGAGTGCTTTTGGTAATTAATTTCTTTAGGAAATAATAATAACTTTCATGTACCTGATTTTAATAATCTTATCCATATTACAAGTAGTGGTTTTGTATGTCCTAATAATGGCTATATAAATGTTTTCGAGTCAGCTTGGAATTATGGAGCTAGAGTATATATTAATAATATTTTGGTCCCTATAGAATGGTTTAGGTATGATGAAGCCTATAATCGCCATGAATGGAGAGCGAATATTATTCCAGTATTAAAAGGAGATATAATTACTTTTAGTGGTATATCAATAATAGGTCAAAATTCTATTTATGGAATAACGTTTATACCTTGTAGAAAATAAATAAATTCTTTAGGAAGTAATCTAGGTGAATTTGGCTCTAATGATAAAGGTTATTATTGGAAATTACCTAATGGCTTAATATTTCAATGGGGAGACAATACAGGTCAACAATCGCAATATTCCAAAAAAATATATTCATTTCCTATTCCATATAAATCTAATGTATTTATGATAGCAACTGAACCTAAAGGATATATTGGTGTTAAAGCTAATAAAACAGCTCATTCAGCATCTGTAGAAAATTTAAAACAATTTTCTCTTTATGTTGGTGAATACAGAAATATGTATTGGTTTGCTATTGGTAATTAATTTCTTTAGGAAGTGGAGATAGTCTTGAAGTTGGTATGGTTATTGCTTGGACACTAGCAACTAATCCTTCAGACAATTATCTCGAATGTAATGGTCAATCAATAGACAGCACTAAATACCCTAAATTATATGAACTAATGCATAATGTACCAGATTATAGAGGTATGTTTCTCCGTGGACTAGGTGGTAATAGTGCAGATTTAGGTGAACTTCAAAACTATGCTTTAATAGAACATACTCATGAAATTACAATGCCTGCATCTCATGGTAAATCTGGGAATGGTGGTATTCCTAGATTTAGTGATGGTGATGTATGGTCTAATAATAAAACTAAATTAACTACTGGTATAACTGATGATATTCCTATAGCTAATGAAGTAAGACCAATTAATAAGGCAGTTCGTTATTTTATTAAGGCTAAATGACTTCTTTAGGAAGTAATCTAGGCGAGTTTAGCTCTAATAACAGGGGTTATTATTGGAAATTGCCTAATGGATTAATATATCAATGGGGCGATTATGAAAATAGAGGTTTTGGACATTGGCAAAGAATAGATTTTCCTATAGAATTTCCTAATAAAATTATTTCTATATCTGCTATTTCTAAAAGAAATGGAGTAGGAGCTGCTGGCGTAAATTATAGAGAAGATTTTACTAATTCATATTGTTACTTTATGCCTAATGGAGAAGGTCAATCAGATTATTCAACACATTTTTATTGGTCTGTTATAGGTTATTAATTTCTTTAGGAAATAGTAAATTAAACGAAATTAAATATAATAAATATGGTTATTATTGTGAATTTCCTAATGGATTATTAATTCAATGGGGTAAAGGTAAATGTTATGAATATCAAAGATATCCTATTTCATTTACAACAGCAGTAAGTCCAGTAGTTTCTGGTGGAGGTAAAGGAGCTTCTATGGTAGATATAGGTAGTTTTAGTGCAAATGGATTTTCTGCTCATTTATCTGATGGTTATGGTCAGCACGACAGTTTTTATTGGATAGCAATAGGATATTAATTTCTTTAGGAAGTAAGATATCCTATTTTAATACACCAGATTTTACCAAAGTTCAACGTATAAGTAGTGGATTTGTATGTCCTAATAATGGTTGGATAAATATTTATAGAGGAATATATAATTATGGTATGCGATTATATATTAATAATATTTTAGTTTCTACAGCATGGTTATATTGGGATTGTGCTTATAATAGAGATGAACAAAATTATAATATTGTACCTGTATCTAAGGATGATGTTATCACCTTTAGTGGTGGTAATAATGGAGTTTATTTCACACCATGTAAATAAAAAATGTAAAAAAAGCAGTTCAATGAACTGCTTTTTATTTTATACGCATAACCCAATATAAAGCCATATATGGTGGCTTATTTTCTATTGGTTGTCCAAAAGAATTACTAGTTCCTGGTATAGTAGCAAAGGCATTTTTAAAGTAACCATGAGTATTACCTTCATTTTTCATAAAATATTCCCAGCTCCATGATCTTACTGGTAGACTTGATACTAAATTTTCCGAACCATTTACTTGATTATTTCCTTGAACCGCAATAGTTTTATTAAGAAAATCTGCTAAATTAGGTAATTGATTTAGTGCAAGTATATTTGTACTTGTACCACCAATATTATTAAGATTATAGGAGTTACCTGCACCAACAATAAAACGATCTCTTAAGTCTGGAGTACCATTTGTTCCATCACAAATATGGTAGTTTAATGGCAAAGCATTTAGAGAGCCTGTATAAGCAATAATACCGCCTATTGGCACAGAAAAACTGCTACCTAAAGAATTTACTTAGCTTTAATAAAGTATCTTACAGCTTTATTAATAGGTCTATTTTCTACTGCTACTGGAACAACTCTACTTGCATCAAAAGAAAATCCCCAACTACCATAACGATAATCAGCTCCGTTAAAATGTTGTTTTATAAGTTGAAATACACCATTAGCAAAACCATCTTCTTCTTCAACACTACTTGTTACATTTCCATAAATATTTCTTATAGCATCACCTTGAAGCTCTCCTAATTTAGCTGAAGTATGGGTAACTGTTCCATAATGATTGCTAGTAACTGAACCTAAACCGCGGAGAAATACACCTCTATAATCTGGAGTATTGTGCATTAAAGCATAGAGCTTAGGATATTTAGTACTATCTACTGCTTGCCCA